>JGI24025J20009_10001953_pt1 | contig 15187 bp, 10 predicted proteins | sample Cruoilmetagenom3_FD_20009 | JGI IMG/M metagenome (IMG submission 20009)
ACTCTATGCAGCAGGGTTCGAACTGTTCCTGAACATCCCTGCTAGAGCCTTGAGAGGAGAGCTGCGCTTCGCCCCGCGCGGACCCGATTGCATCACGCGCCTTCGGAACAAAGATGCTCCGGCGTGAATGAAGATCGCGACCCACAGCGCCTGCCAGCCCAAAGCCAGCAGGTGCGGCCACAGCTCTTCCTCTGCCGCCGCCCGCGCCACCATGGCGAAGGGCGAACTCAGCGGGAATGCCATGGCTGTATATTCGATCACACCCCCCCGATCGGTTACAGCGAGGCTGGCAAAAAAGAACACCAGGATCTGAAACATGGTGGCAGGCATGGACAGTGTCTGTACTTCACGCACCGTGGCGGCGAGCGATCCGACGGCGAGGAAGATCGAGCCGAGCAGCAGATAGCCCATCCCGAAGTACAGCGCGAACAGCAGGAAGAACAGCGGCCAGCCGACGCCCGGATTGGCGAAGTCGGACAAGGATTGTCCGCCAGCATAAAGGATCGCCGCGCCTGTGCTGCCCCACACGGCGATGCCGACAACCGAAACGCCGAGCATGGCGAACAGCTTGCCCATGAAGACCGCATCCATCGGGATTGCGGCGGCGAGGATTTCGATGATTTTGTTGCCCTTCTCCTCAACCAGATTGGACAGCACCATGCTGGCGAGCAGCATGATGAGCAGGAACAACAATACCTGCCCGCCCTGCGCGGTGCGCAGGCGGCCCGAATTTTCCGCCGCACCGCTGGTGCCAACGACTGCTGTGCCGACGCTTGGATAGCTGAGCGAAGTGGTGCTGCGAGCATGGCCAGCGATCAATCCCACCGTGCCTTGCCAGCGCTGCACCCGCCCCTGCGTTGCGGTGAGAACAGGCGCATCGAGACTTCCGGTGACGATAGCAGCCAAGCTGCCTTCGGCATTTTCCAGAACCGCGCGCGCATCATATTCCTCGCCCGGGTTGAGCCTTGCCAGCTCGACCATTGGCGGGATGCTGCCGGGCATTTGCTGTGACAATTCCGCCCGTGCAGCAAGCATCGCATCGATCTCTTCACCCTGCATCGCAATGCCCACATCGGCGACCGAGGCTTCGTTTTGCACTTGCGCACCGACCCCGCCAGCAAGGCCCATCACCACCACCGGGAACAGCGGGCCGAGCAGGAAGAAGATAAAGCTCCGGCTGAACAGGATTGCGCTGAAATCACGCCGGGCGATCACCCATGCCGCGCGCCACATCGACAGGCGGCCACCATCACGGACGGCATTATTGCTCATGCCGCTTCTCCTGTTTCCTGTGTCACCATGTCGCGCGCCGCTGCTTCACCGGCGATATCGACGAAGGCATCGTGCAATCCGGCGCGCTCGATGGAGAGCGACTGGATGCCCGCATCGCCATCAATCAATGCCTTGAGCAATGGCTCGACCCCGCTTTCGGGCAGAGCGAAATTCCAGAAATCGCCTACGCGGCGGGCATCGGCAGGCAGCGCAGCGGCCCATGGCCCGTCCGAATTGCGCGTTTCGAGCCGCACCTGCGCCGGGATGCGGTCGCGTGCTTCGTCCACCCGGCCCGCGAACGGCACCTTGCCGCCCGCAATAATGGCAATGCCTTCACACAGCCGCTCGGCATGAGCGATAACGTGGGTGGAGAAGATGACCGTGGTGCCCCTGTCTGCCAGATCGCGGATCAGCACTTCCAGCTTGCCCTGATTGATCGCGTCGAGGCCGCTGAACGGTTCGTCAAACACCACCAATTTCGGCTTATGCACCAGCGTGCCGAGCAATTGCACGGTCTGCGCCATGCCCTTGGAAAGCTGGCGGATCTGCTTGTCGATGGCATGGCCGAGGCCGTGGTTTTCGAGCAGTTCCTTGCCGCGCTTGCGTCCCTCTGGCAGCGGCAATCCGCGCAGCGCGCCCATAAAGGCAATCGCTTCGTAACATTTCATCGACGGATAGAGGCCGCGCTCTTCGGGAAGATAGCCAATGCGGCGGGCGACATCCTGCGGATCGTCCGCGCCGAGCACCCGGCGATAGCCATCGTCCGGATCGATAATGCCCAAGAGCATGCGCAGCGTCGTGGTCTTGCCCGCGCCATTGGGGCCAAGGATGCCGTAAATCGCGCCTTCGGGGATGGAGATATCCACTCCGTCCACCGCCAGCGTGCTATCGAACCGCTTGACCAGCCCGCGCGCTTCTATTGCGAGCGGGCGCGTTCCATCGTGAGCGGGAGAAAAATCATGTGTCGCCATGTGCATGGTGTAGCCGCTAGAGTGCAGGAATGAACGGGACACACCCGCATTATGGTTAATAAGCCGGATAATATGTCGCTTGAGCACCGCCTCAAGGCGCAAGCGCGTGAGCTGGGCTTTGTATCGGTAGGCATTGCGCCTGCCGAGGATGATCGGCTGCGCGCGCGCCGCCTGCACCAGTGGCTGGACGATGGCTTTCACGGCGACATGGGCTGGATGGAAGACCGTGCGGACGTGCGCCAAGGCCCGCAAAGCATGTGGCCCGAAGCGCGCAGCGTGATCGCGCTAGGCATGAGCTATGCGCCCGAGGTCGATCCGCTGGCGCTGGAAGGTGATGCTGAACGCGCCCGCATCTCGGTCTATGCGCAGGGGCGCGACTATCATGACACGGTCAAGAAGGCGCTCAAAGCTCTGGCGCGCTGGATGTGCGCTGAGATACCAGAAACACAGCTCAAGGTCTTCGTCGACACCGCGCCGGTCATGGAAAAGCCATTGGGCGAAGCGGCGGGACTGGGCTGGCAGGGCAAGCACACCAATATGGTCAGCCGCGAACATGGCAATTGGCTGTTTCTCGGCGCGATCTACACCACGCTTGAGCTTACGCCCGACGCCCCGCATTCGGACCGCTGCGGATCATGCCGCGCCTGCCTCGATGCCTGCCCGACCGATGCTTTTCCGCAAGCCAACCGGCTGGATGCGCGGCGTTGCATTTCTTATCTCACCATCGAGCACAAGGGTCCGATTCCGGAGGAATTTCGCGAAAATATCGGCAATCGCATCTATGGCTGCGATGATTGTCTGGCGGTGTGTCCGTGGAACAAGTTTGCGCAAACCGCCGCGCGGCACCGTGCCTTTGCTCCGCGAGATGAGCTGATTGCACCGCGTCTTGATGAGCTGCTGGAGCTCGACGATGCCGCATTTCGCGCAAAGTTCTCAGGCTCTCCGATCAAGCGGATCGGTCGCAATCGCTTCCTGCGAAACTGCCTGATCGCGGCAGGCAACAGCGGCAATTCTGCGCTGCTGCCGCAGGTCGAAGTGCTCTCGAATGATGCAGACGACGTGGTGGCCGAGGCGGCGCGTTGGGCGCGCGAACAGCTTAGCGCAATTCCTTGAGCGGTTTCTCGACATCGGCGAGGTCTGCCGGATCGACTTCAGTCCGCGCTTCCACCAGCTTTCGGCCCTGCACATAATCCTTGGTGCGATTTACCGCATCGACCGCGATCACGCGCCCGTCTTTCAGATAAATTACCGAAAAACTGCGCTCTGCCGGATCGCCGCGCAGCACGGTCTTGTCGTAGCCAATGCTCAGCCCAGCGGTTTGCAGGCGCAGATCATACTGGTTGGACCAGAACCACGGGAAGGCGGTGTAGTTTTGCGGTTCGCCGCAGATCGACTTTGCCACGGTGGCCGCCATGTCATGCGCGTTCTGCACGCTTTCCAGCCGGATAACTGCGCCATCTGCCCAAGGGTTAGGATGGGCCGCGCAATCGCCGATGGCATAGACCTGTTCAAGGCTGGTGTGGCAGGTTTCGGAAACATCGACGCCATTCGCTCCTGCTGCGCCCGCAGCGATCAGTGGACCGACGGCGGGGACGATACCGATGCCAACGACCACTGCATCGCAAGCGATTTCTTCGCCATTGGCAAGCACAACGCCGGTAACGCGCTCTTCCCCGCTTAAGCGCTCGACACCGACGCCGAGGCGCAAATCGACGCCCTGTTTGCGATGTTCTTCCTGATAAAAAAGCGACAAATCCTCACCCGCCACGCGGTTGAGCACGCGTTCTTCGGCTTCGACCAGAGTGACTTCGCGGCCCAGCTTGCGCAGCACAGCGGCTGCTTCCAGCCCGATATAGCCGCCGCCGATCACCACGAAGCGCTGCGCACCGCCTGCCAGATCTTCGAGCAGATGATCGACATCGCGCATATCGCGGACCGCGTGCACACCATCGAGATGGCTGCCGGGGCACGACAACCGCCGAGCATCGCCGCCGGCCGACCAGATCAGCCTGCCATAGCCAATCCGCTCGCCTGAACCGAGCTGCACTTCATGCGCTTCGGGATCAATCTTGGTGACTGATTGGCCCAGCATCAATTCGATGTTCTTTTCTGCCCAGAAGGCCTCTGGCCGGATCAGCAGCCGTTCGATCGGCTTTTCTCCGGCAAGATATTCCTTTGACAAAGGTGGGCGCTCATAGGGCGGAACGCGGTCGCGTCCGATCATCAGGATCGAGCCTTCGTGGCCTTGCTGACGCAGCGAAATAGCAGCCTGTGCGCCGCCATGCCCGGTTCCAACGATCACAACATCATGACGTGTCATCGGGCTGGGGTGGGCAAAAACGCGACGCGCGTCAAGCTGCGGGACATCTTGGCGATCACCCCTGCAACAGATTGCGCGCCTGACTGGCGATCTGCGCGAGCATGGCCGGGGCGACAGGCGTTGCCGCTTGAGCGCGCGCGATCATCCGGCGGAATTGCGCAATGGCAGGCTCGTTACCCTCTGCCCAATTGGCGATGAGTGCAACGGGATTGCCTGCATCCTTGCCGCGCTTGCGAGCAAACCCGCGCAGGAAATCGAACCGCATCTGCTGGAAATCACGGGCAAGACCTGCGACGAGCAGCCTCTCCCACGGATCGGCGGGGCTCATCACCGCAGCGCGCGATTGCGCCCAGTCGATGCCTAGCAATGCGCCAAGTTCGATAAAGGCATTGGCCAGATTTTTCGGCGCAATGCCCGTATCGCTGGCGAGCCGCGCCAGGCCGATCACGCCATCCACGGCGAACAAACGTGCGACCATATCGGCCTGCTTGCTGCTCGCGCCTTTCTTGGTGAGCTGCGCCGTAATGCCATCAATGTGCTTGCGCGCTTCGCCACCCAGCAAAGTATCAACATCATCAACCAGTTCGCGGACAATACCGCCGATTTCCGCCCGCAGGGCTGACGGCGAGCTATTTGCTCCGCCTGCGCGCAGCAAATCAGCAACATGGCTGCGCAGGGCCAGCGCCGCCTGATCGAACAGCATCAGGCGGGCGGTTTCAGGCATCACTTCGGTATCGAGCGCGTGCCATACTTGCTCCATGCCGAGCAGCGCGGTGGCCGAAACGAAGGCGGTGCCGATGGCATCCAGCCCGGCGCCCTCTTCCTCCGCCAGTTCGAACGGGTGCAGCATACCCATGCGGTTGACGATCTGGTTGGCGACAACCGTGCCGACGATTTCCTTGCGCAGCCGATGGCTCTGCAATTGCGTGGCAAATTGTTCCTGCAATTGCGGCGGGAAATCGCCCAGCACCAATGGATCGGCAGCTTCGTCTGACGCAAGCGCGCCGCCTTCGACGGCATCTTGCAGCACCAGTTTCGAATAGCTGAGCAATACGGCAAGCTCAGGCCGGGTCAGGCCCGCGCCATCGCCCGCGCGCCGGGCCAGCGCTTCGGAATCGCCCAAGCCTTCATTGGCGCGGTCCATTCCGGCGGTTTCCTCGAGCACTTCGATAAGCCGCGCCTGCGCCCCAATCGCACGCTTGCCGCCCTGTTCGGCAATGGAAAGCGCCAGCGCTTGCAGGCGGTTGTCTTCCAGCACCAATTCGCCAACTTCCTCCGTCATATCTTTCAGCAGCGCATTGCGGCGTTCTTCGGACAGGCGACCCGCGCGACGAGCGGCCGTGAGCGCGATCTTGATATTGACCTCATTGTCCGAGCAATCGACGCCTGCCGAATTGTCGATGAAATCGGTGTTCACGCGGCCACCGCTCAGCGCAAATTCGATGCGTCCGGCCTGCGTTGCGCCCAAATTGGCGCCTTCACCGATGACCTTGGCACGCACCTGCTCACCATCGACGCGCAGCCCGTCATTGGCGGGATCGCCAACCTCGGCGTCACTTTCATGGCTGGCCTTGATGTAGGTGCCGATGCCGCCAAACCAGATCAGCCCGACGGGCGCTTTCAGAATGTGGCTAATGAGGCTTTCGGGGTCGAGCGCGCCGTCGGCCAATGCGTTTTCAGGAATGCCGAGCGCGGTGATGGCCGCTTTCGACAGCTCGATCCGCTTGAGCGTGCGCGGATAAATTCCGCCACCCTTGGAAATCAGCTTTTCGGAATATTCGGCCCAGTTGGACCGGTGCATTTCGAACAGGCGCTTGCGCTCTTTGAAGCTCGCCGTGGGATCGGGATCAGGGTCGATGAAAATGTGGCGGTGGTCGAATGCTGCGACCAGTTTGATCGACTTCGACAACAGCATGCCATTGCCGAACACATCGCCCGACATATCGCCGCAGCCGACCACGGTGACCGGGTCTTTCTGCACATCGACGCCCATTTCGAGGAAATGGCGCTGCACGCACACCCATGCGCCGCGCGCGGTGATGCCCATGGCCTTGTGGTCGTATCCGTTGGAGCCGCCGCTGGCGAAAGCATCTCCCAGCCAGAAACCACGCTCCAGCGCGATGGCATTGGCGGTGTCGGAGAAGGTTGCCGTGCCCTTGTCGGCAGCGACCACGAAATAGGGGTCTTCCCCGTCGCGGATCACTACGTTTGTCGGATGCACGACTTTTTCATCGACGATGTTGTCGGTGATCGACAGCAGCGTGCGAATGAACAGCTTGTAGGCTTCCTTACCCTCTGTGAACCACGCATCGCGGTCGATGGCCGGATTGGGTAGGCGCTTGGGATAGAAGCCGCCTTTCGCGCCGGTCGGCACGATCACGGCGTTCTTCACCTTCTGCGCCTTCATCAGGCCGAGAACTTCGGTGCGGAAGTCATCGCGCCGGTCGGACCAGCGCAGCCCTCCGCGCGCGACGGGGCCAGCGCGCAGGTGGACGCCTTCCACCCGCCGCGAATAGACGAAGATCTCGCGCCACGGCACGGGCTTGGGCAGGCCGGGGACGAGCGCGGAATCGAGTTTGAAGGCCAATGCGTCCTCGGCGGCTGGCGCAAAGGCGTTGGTGCGCAAGATGGCGCGGATAATGTCCCAATACCGGCGCAGCAGGCGATCATCATTGATTGCCACGACTGCGGCCAGACCGGATCGGATTGTGTCTTCGATCTTTTCGGCAGCTTTGGTGCGGTCACCCTTGAACGCGGGATCATGCAGCGTGCGGAACAGATCAATCAACCCGCGCGTCACATGGCTCGCACCCGCCAGCGCATCGACAACGGTGTAGATGGTGAAGGCCACATTGGACTGGCGCAAATAGCGGTAGAAGGCGCGCAGCCAGTCAGTTTCCTGAGCATCCAGTCCGCTGGAAATGACGAGGCGATTGAAGACATCGTCTTCTGCCTTTTCATTGAGCACGCTGCTGATCGCGGCTTCGATGATGGGCGCACGCTCCAGCAGGGTATCCGGCTCCATCCCGGCAGGCAGGCCGAGCACGAAATCGTGGATCGTACCGGTGTCTTCGCCGCTCAACTCACTGGGGACTTCAGACAAAACGCGGAAGCCGAAATTTTCGAGCGCAGGCACAGCGTCCGACAACGGCAGAGCGCCGTGATACTGGCACACCTTAAGCCGCATGCAGCCTGTATCGTCCTGATCCGAGCGATAGAGGCGTGCATCGCGGCCTTGCCCGGCCTCTTCGGCATGGGCGGCAAGCTGACGCAGGCGGGTAATGTCGATAGCGGCTTCGGATGCGCCATATTCGGTGCGATAGAAGGCAGGGAAGCTGGCGGCATAGCGCAGAGCGAGCGCAGCCGCGCGGCTTGGTTCCTCGCGCATTGCCAGCGCCTCTTCAACCGCGTCGCCCCAACCGCGCAGCATGATCTGCAAAGCGGTGTCGACTGCTTCATTGTCGGGCTCGATTTCGGCTCCGCGAAAATCCATCACATAGCGCAGCAACGCCAGATTGCCGCCTTCGACCATCAGGCTCCAATCGAGTGTGGCCGCTCCTGTTTCGCGTTCGAGCAAATCCTGCACCTGCAGGCGCACGGTTGTGGAGAGCATGTCGCGCGGGAGCCAGACAAAACCGAACAGATGTCGGGCAAGCGGCGCGGTGACCAGCGTAGCGCGCGGGCGCGGGCGTTCAGCGAGGCCCATCACCGAGGTGGCGACGCGGGTTATGTCATCATCGGAAAAGCTGATGATCAGATCGCGCGGCAGCGTGGTGAGCGCGTGGACCAGCGCCTTGTAATCATGACTGCCAATCTCGAAATCGAGTCGATCCATAATCGCGCCCAGCTGCTGGCGCAGGACGGGCACAGAGTCAGGCGCAGCGTCCAATGCGGCGCTGGTCCAGATGCCGGCATGGACCGAGAGCGCTTCGACGCGGCCCTTTTCCACGATAGGTGCAATGAACAGATCAAGCGGCACGCGGCGGTGAACTTGGGCAACGCGGTTGGCCTTCAGGATCAGCGGCGCCCGGCCCGGCTTGCCATTCTCGCCATCGAACCACGCGAATGCCTTGTCATAGGCATCGGGTGCCAGCAAATCGGGTGTCGAACGGCGGCAAATGCCCAGCCTGTCACTTTCCTTGCCATTGCGCTTGCGGGTGAGATGGCCCAGCTGCGTCATCATTCCGCCAGACAGCCAGCGCAGCAGCGCTGCGCCTTCAGCGTCGGACAGGCGATCCGCATCATCATCCATGAGGCGGACCATCTGCCGCCAGTCGGCCACGGCAGCGTGCACATCAAGGATTGCGGTCTGCAAGACTTTCTCAAGGCCGCGCCGCTCCTTGGCATCGATCCGCGCGGTTTCGATATAGATCCAGCTTTCCTTCTTCTCGCCGGTTTCGCTGCCCTCGGGCACGTCTTCCAGCACGCCATCCTTGCGGCGGACAGGCAGGATCGGGTGAACCAACACATCGATCGCGAGGCCGTGCGCAGCCATCGCCGCGCCGATCGAGTCGACCAGGAAGGGCATGTCCTTGTTGATGATGGCGATGCGCATAAAGCGCCGACCTTCAGCTGCCGACTGGATCAGGATGGCTGGTTTGCCGTCTGCCCGCTTGCGCGCGGCGGTGACGACAAATGCACTCGCTTCGTCCAGCCGCTTACCATCGAGCGGCGTATCGCCGGGCAGGATCGAATCGCTGATGCGGTCACGCAGGACCTTGGCGATGCCTTTTTCCGCCTTGGTGAGATCGGGAAAAGGGTTGGATGCGCGTTTCTTGGTGGCCATTACTGTCCTATTCTCCTCCGCGCGGCCCGCTGCGGGGCCATCGCCTCGACTCAAAACTTCCAGCGAGTGGCTCTACCGGAAGTTCCCGAAGGCCTCTATCTTCGCATACTACGCATTGCACCTATTTTGTTTCACTGGAAACCAGTTCGGTCGTTTCCAAGAGCGCAGACAGCGTGTCCAGCAGAGCGGCAATGTCAGTGTCACGGCTGAGCCGGTGATCGCCGCCTTTCACCAGCGTGACCAGCACATTCTCGCTGGCGAGCGCCTCGCCAAGGCCGAGCGAGACTTCGGGCGGCACATCTGAATCCTCCTGCCCATGTAGCAGGCGCACGGGGCAGGCGAGGTCGATTGTTCCATCGAGCAGCTTATGCTTTTCCGCATCATTCCAGAATTTGGCATGAGTCGGCATCGGGTCGTAGCCGTAATCGCTATCCTCAAAGATTGTTTCACCTGCACGCAGCTTNGCTTTCTGCGTTTCGTCAAAACCCCAGTCGGAAAAGTCGGGCGCGGCGGCGATGCCGACAAGGCCAGCCAGACGATTACCGAGCGCCAACCCAACATGCAGCATCAACCATCCACCCATCGAAGAGCCGATGACGACAGTTTTGTCGCTGATGACCTGCGCGCTAATTAACGCCAGCACGTCATCACGCCAGATGCTCAGCGTGCCGTCAGCGAAGTTGCCTCCGCTTTGCCCGCATCCCGAATAATCGAGCAGCAGGCATTCGCGCCCCTGCGCCACGCACCAGTCGAAAACAGCGGAAGCCTTGCCGCCTTCCATGTCGGACATATAGCCCGGCAGAAAGACAATTGCCGGCCCTTTACCCTGGGTGTGCCGGAATGCGAGCGGGATGCCGGTGGAGGAGGGATGCGAGCGTATCGTGGTCATGTTGCCGCCCTAGAAGCGAGCGCCCTTGCGCCGCAAGCAGCAATCCCCACTTGGCGCGCTCGCCCCAAGCCATTAGGTGGCAAATCATGACCGAACTGCTCAAAATCAGCCTGCCCGATGGTTCATGCCGCGAAATGGAGTCGGGAAGCACTCCGGGCGACGTCGCCGCCGCTATCGGACCCGGCCTTGCCAAGGCGGCGATTGCCGCACGCGTGAATGGCGAAGTACGCGATATCAATCGCCCGTTTGATGGCGATGCGGAACTCGCACTGATCACAGCCCGCGACGAGGACGACGCGCTGGAATTGGCGCGGCACGATTTCGCGCATGTGCTGGCCGAGGCCGTGCAGGCGCTTTATCCGGGCACGCAGATCACTTTCGGTCCCGCCACCGACGATGGCTTTTATTACGATGTCAAAGCGCCCGACACGCGTGAGCCGTTCTCGTCCGAAGATTTGCCCGCCATCGAAGAAAAGATGCGCGAAATCATCAAGGCCGACAAGCCGCTCGTGCGCGAAGCGTGGAGCCGTGAGCAGCTGATCCAGAAATGGGAGAGTGAAGGCGAGAGCTTCAAGGCCGAATGGGCCAAGGAATTGCCCGAAGATGAAGAACTGACCGTATATTGGTCGGGCGAACCCGGATCAGATGGCGCGTGGCTCGATATGTGCCGCGGTCCGCATCTCGCCAGCACCGGCAAGCTCGATCCCCAAGCCTTCAAGCTGATGCGCGTGGCGGGTGCATACTGGCGCGGCGACCAGAACAATGCGCAGCTCACGCGCATTTACGGCACCGGATGGCTCAACAAGAAGCAGCTGAACCAGCACCTCATGCGGCTGGAGGAAGCCGCCAAGCGCGATCACCGCAAGCTCGGCCGCGAGATGGATTTGTTCCACTTGCAGGAAGAGGCGCACGGGTCGGTTTTCTGGCACCCCAAGGGCTATCGCATCTGGCGCGAACTCGAAGCCTATATGCGCCGCAAGATGGACGGGGCAGACTACCGCGAGATCAAGACACCGCAGGTGATGGATGTGCGCCAGTGGGAGCAGAGCGGCCACTGGGGCAAATATGCCGAGAACATGTTCGCCGTGCCCGACATGGTGCCGCAGGTCGATGCAGAGGGCGGCAATGCCGCGCCTGAAGTCGCCGACGATGCGCAATGGATGGCGATCAAGCCGATGAACTGCCCGGCGCATGTGCTGGTCTTCAAGCAAGGCATCACCTCCTATCGCGATCTGCCGATCCGGCTGGGCGAAATGGGCTGCTGTCACCGTAACGAGCCGCACGGCGCGCTCCACGGACTGATGCGCGTGCGCCAGTTTACGCAGGACGATGCGCATATCTTCTGCACCGAGGCGCAAGTGGTCGATGAAGTGCGCGCCTTCTGCAGACTGGCGGACGAGGTCTACAAGGATTTTGGTTTCACCTATCACGTAAAGCTGGCGCTGCGCCCCGACCAGCGCTTCGGCTCCGATGCCGACTGGGACAAGGCCGAGCAGGAATTGCGCGATGCCGTGGCCGAAGCGGGCATGGATAATGACGAATATGGCTGGGAAGAACTTCCCGGCGAAGGTGCTTTCTACGCCCCCAAGCTCGAATGGCATCTGACCGATGCGATTGGCCGGACGTGGCAGGTCGGCACAATCCAGGGCGACCGGGTGCTGCCCGAACGCCTCGATGCGACCTATATCGGCGAGGATGGTGACAAGCACCGCCCCGTCATGCTCCACCGCGCGATCTTCGGATCGTATGAACGCTTCATCGGCATTTTGATCGAACACTTCGCAGGCCGCCTGCCTGTCTGGCTCGCTCCGGTGCAGGCTGTGGTCGCCACGATTGTTTCCGATGCGGACGATTACGCCAAGGGCGCGATTGCGAAGCTGGAAGCGGCGGGCATCCGGGTGGAAAGCGATTTCCGCAACGAAAGCATCAATTACAAGGTGCGCGAACACTCGCTCGCCAAGGTTCCGCACATTCTGGTGATCGGCAAGCGGGAGGCGGAGGAAGGCACCGTCGCCATGCGCACGCTGGGAGAAAAACAGCAGAAATTCCTGCCGCTCGATGAAGCGATTGCGATGTTGAAGGATGCCGCCACGCCGCCTGATCTTGTGTGAGCGTGCGCGGGAAAAATTGCGCTTCCCATAACCGGGCCAGCGGCTAGACTGCTCCGATGGCACGCAAGTGGATGACATTCCTGTTCATTTGTGGCGCCGCCGCTCTGGCGCTCCGATTTTTGCTCGATAGCCGGTTTGGCCAGAGCACGCTTGTCTATCTGCTCGTGCCATTCGTGCTGTCACTGGCGATCTATTATTTCGTGCCGAGCGCAACGGGCGATTCAACAATTGCGCGATATCTCAATCACATGCGGATCATGACGGTCGCATTCCTGCTGACCTCGGCCTTTCTGTTCGAAGGCTTCATCTGCGTCCTGATGTTCATGCCGATATACTATGTCGTGGTGAGCATCGGATTTCTTGTTGCGGGGCTGGCAAGCAAGAAAAAGCCCGATCACCGTGACACTTTCAAAGCCTATGCGCTTCCTGCGGTATTCCTGGTGATGGTAAGTGAGGGACTCTTCCCGGCGACCACAATACCGCGCGAACAAAGCGTCAGCTACACCGCTTACAGTCCGCTTTCCATCGACCAGCTCAAGGCGAATATGGCGCAGCCCGTCACTTTCGATGCACAGCGGAACTGGTTTCTCGAGCTATTCCCGCTTCCCGATCAGATTGAGGCGGCGAGCCTTGGCGAAGGCGATGTGCACCGCCTGCATTTTACCTACCGCCGCTGGCTGGTGACCAACAGCCACCGCGGCGAAATGCATATTCGCATCGCGAAGGTCGGCGAACGCGAGATCGCGACCGAGATCATTCGCAACGATTCCTACCTTGCCAGTTACCTTCAGGTTCACGGCACCAACATTCATTTTGCGCCCGCTGCAGAAGGCGGCACCAATATCCGGCTGGAAGTCCGTTCGCGTCGCTTGCTCGATCCGGCGTGGTATTTCGCGCCAATGCAACGATTTGCTACCAAGCAGAGCGCGCGCTTCTTCATCGAAACCATCATCGCACGCCATCCGGTAGAGGAGATTGGCTGAATGGGCAGGGCCCTGCAAACCGGGAGCGAGGCGTTCAAGGTCAATTCCCTGACCAATCTCGATCAGGCCAGCCCTGACAAGGGGCGGGTCGTGTGGGATCCGGCCCGCTCGATCTGGAACAGCGGTATGATCATCGGCGCTCTCGTGCTTGGCCCGCTGTTCTTCAGTTGGAGCGCTTTGGCCGTGTTTCTTGGCTTGAGCGCGGTAACCCTATGTGCGGGCCATTCGGTTGGCTTCCACCGGCGGCTGATCCATCGCAGCTTTGAATGCCCGAAATGGCTGGAGCGCACGCTCGTCTACTTCGGAACGCTGGTGGGTATGGGCGGGCCGATCTGGACCATCGGCCTGCACGACAGCCGTGACTGGGCCCAGCGTGAAGAAAATTGCCACTGGTTTTTGCGGCACGGCAAGCCGCTATTTTTGGAAGGGTTCTACTACCTCAATTTCAAGCTGATCCTCGATAAGCCACCCGGGTTCGATCCGGGGCCGGAGATTGCGGGTGATCCGTTCTATCGCTTTCTGCAAAAGACATGGATGGCGCATCAGCTGCCGCTTGCGATCGTGCTGTATCTGCTGGGCGGTTGGCCGTGGGTAGTGTGGGGCGTCATCGTGCGCGTTGCGGCCTGCGTCACCATGCACTGGTTCATCAGCTATTTCGCGCACAGTCGCGGCCCGCAGGACTGGCATCTCGATGGGGCGGCGCTGCAGGCGCACAACGTCCCGATCATGGCGATCCCGACCATGGGCGAAAGCTGGCATTGCAATCATCACGCCTTCCCGCGTTCGGCAGCGCACGGGCTCTATCCCGGACAAATCGATCTCGGTTTTCAATTTATCCTGCTGCTGGAAAAGCTGGGTCTTGCCCATGACATCAAGTTGCCGAAAAATCTGCCGCCGCGCCCGGGAATTTCGCCAGTGACAGCGCGTGCACTCACCATTGCATCGCCCGGACAGGCGGAAATATCGCCATGGAGGCCAAAGGATGAAGCCTGATGGCGCGACCAGTGCAAGGATTGCCCGGATGCGTGCCAGAGCCTCGCGCCGACTTGACGATGGAAGCGAGCCGATCTGGCTGGCCACGCTGGGTGACTTCACCCTGCCACTGCCCAATTTTCGTTGGCGGCGCGAGGCGCTCGACCTTCACGATAGCAATCACCTTACCACCGGCTATGGATTTTCCGCCGCAGAGGAGTGTCGATTGGCAAGCTGGGAGCTTGGTGCGCGTTGCTACACCTCCATCTGGGCGCGGCTGCTTTGCCTGCTGCTGATGGTTCTTGGGCTGGTGGCGGGACCGCGCGCAATTGTTGCGGCATTTCGTGCAGGGCAGCGGAGCAGGGCGGCTCCAGCAGCTAGTGCGCGCAATTCCTGATGGCGGGATGATCTTTGGTTTCGCGCCCGGGGCCGGGCATGGCTCCCTTCTACCTGCGCGGGCGCTTGGAGCCAGCCGCAGCGCGGGCGAGCATGATGGCAATCTTTCTCGTTCTGACCCCGCTTTCAGCCGCCGTATTCCTTTGGCGAGGCGTTGGCGGCTGGGAAGAGGTGGAACTGGCGCTGCTGCTGTTCCCCGCCGTGCTATTCGGGGACTGGTTCGGCCACCGCGCCTTTGGCCGCGTCAGCAAGACGCAATGGCAGGTCGCCACAGCCATTGTGCTGGGCAGCGCGGCTATCGGGGCTTTGTGGAAGCTGATTGCCTAGAGAGGCAGAAACTGGCCCGCAGCAATCAGCGCGACACCACATGAACTGACAATCAAAATACGCACAGATTCGCGCATCTGGGGGGTGATTGTCTTGGTGAGGGCTATTGCACGGGCCATGTCGTGAACTATCGGCCCTAATCCCTAACGAAAGGTTAAAA
>JGI24025J20009_10001955_pt1 | contig 15182 bp, 17 predicted proteins | sample Cruoilmetagenom3_FD_20009 | JGI IMG/M metagenome (IMG submission 20009)
GTGGCGGCCAGCTCCAGGGCTTCGCGCAAAATTGGGCTAATGGGCACTTTGGCAAACTGTTTGGCGGACAGGGCGAGCATGGCCTCGCCGGTTTTTTGCAGCGCTGTCATCTCCCGTTTGCGGGAAGACTTACTGATAAATTCCGGCTCAATGTCCTCTGCATCCGTGTCGGCGCAGGTGGTTTCAGGTTCGCTCGGGCGTGGGCCTTTGTTGGATTTTTTCGACATAGTAGGGCTGCTTAAAGATCTTGTTTAAAACGACTTAATTAAAGATAGAACCGTGTTATTAAAGATAAAACAATGTCGCCAGGCCGAGAAAGGAGAGAAAGCCAATCACATCGGTGACGGTGGTGAGCATAACACTGCCGGCGAGGGCGGGATCGATGCGAATTGATTTTAAAAATACCGGTAACAGGGCGCCCGCCAGTGCGGCGGTGAGCAAGTTGATCACCATCGCGGCCCCAATGATGATGCCTATCATCGGGGCTGCAAACCACCACGCGGCAAACGCACCGATGACCACAGCCCAGAGCATGGCGTTGAGGGCGCCGGTGAGCACTTCTTTGCTAACCAACCAGCGTAAATTGTTGCGGTTGATTTGCCCGAGGGCCATGCCGCGGATGACCACGGTCAATGTCTGACTGCCAGCGACGCCACCCATGCTGGCGACGATGGGCATCAAAATGGCCAGTGCAACCACCTGCTCGATAGTACCCTGAAACAGATTGATCACTGCCGAGGCGAGTACGGCGGTAAAGAGATTAATGCCCAGCCACACGGCCCGTCGGGGGGCGGAGCGGCGCACTGAAGAAAAGGTTTCCTCTTCATCACTGAGGCCCGCCATACCGAATAGTGAGTGTTCGGCGTCATCAATAATCACGTCGACCACGTCATCAATGGTGATACGGCCGAGCAGATGGCCCTCTTCGTTCACCACCGGGGCCGACACCCAGTCGTGACGCTCAAACAGGTGAGCGACCTGGGAGGCATCCATGGTCGCGGGGATGCCCTGAATATTGGTGTTCATGATTTCCCGCACAGTGGTGCTGGGGCTGGCGGTGAGTAATTTGCTCAGGGTCAGGGTACCGAGAAACATATCGCGCCGATTGACCACAAAAATACTGTCGGTGATTTCGGGTAGTTCGTCGTGGCGGCGCAAATAGCGTAGTACGGCATCAATGGTCAAATCGGGCCGCACAGTAATAGTGTCGGTGTTCATCAAACCACCGGCGCTATCTTCGTCGTAGGTGAGGACGGTCTCAACCCGCTGGCGGTCCTGCTCGCCCATGGTTTGCAGCACTTTGGGGATCAGGTGGTCGGGTAGTTGTTGCAGAATATCGGCGACATCATCGGGGTCGAGGCCGGCGACCAGCGCGGCCATTTGCTCGCTGTTCATGCGCAGCAAGAATTCCTGCTGCAGGTCTTCACTTAGCTCGCCCAGCACCTCACCTTCAACCTCGTCATCGACCAGTTCCCAGAGCAGTCGGCGCACACGGCTGGGGGCGGACTCGATGTAGTGGGCAATATCTGCCGGCATCATATTGTTGATCATATGACGCATCTGGTGGAGGCTGGAGGAGTCGACTATATCCTCGGACAGCAGCGCGAGCAGGGAGAGCCGTTCGGTATTGTGATTGGCCTGCATGCGGGGCTGGGTTCCTGTTGAGGGGAGGGCTAAAGAGCGTCGTTTACAGTTGCTAGTGTACGCAGGGGGCGTCGCGATTTACAGGGAAAGGCGCTCACTCTGTGTGAGATAGTGCAAAAGGAGGGGCTTTATTTGTTACAGGAAAGGGGTTTGCTACTGGCCCTCGCCAAAATAATCGGCGAGCAAGTCTTTAACCTGGGCATGGGCCTTCATTTCGTCGTGGCCATCAAATTCAAACTTTAAGGTAGTGCCTTGACCTGCAGCCAGTAACATCAGTGACATGACGCTTTTCGAATCGATCAGCTTGTCATCATGGCCGGTTTTAATGGTGCAGGCGAAACGATTGCAGGTGGTGGCCAGCTTGGCGGCGGCTCGTGCGTGAAGGCCGAGTCGATTGATGATTTCAAGCTCGTCTTTAATCATGGGCACTTAAATGCCACGGCCGCGCCCGGCCTGTCAAGTTTGGCCACCCTGTTCGCGGTGCTGGACGTGAATATTTTCAAATTGGGGGCGGAATTGATCGGCGAGTTGGTTGCAGATATAGACAGAGCGGTGCTGGCCGCCAGTGCAGCCAATGGCAACCGTTAAATAGCTGCGATTGGTGGCGAGAAAGCGGGGGATCCAGCGGGTCAGAAAACCATTGAGATCGGCGAGCATGGCAGCGACATCAGTTTGGGAATCGAGAAATTCGATCACCGGCTGATCGCCACCATTGAAGGGGCGCAGCTCGGTTTTCCAGTAGGGGTTGGGCAGGCAGCGTACATCGAAGACAAAGTCGGCATCGCTGGGTACGCCACGTTTAAAGCCGAAGGACTGGAACACCACGGCCATCGCGTCGCCTTTTTCTGGCGCAATCTGTTTTTTGATCAGGTCGCGCAACTGGTGCAGGGTCATGTTGCTGGTGTCGATGTGGCGACTGGCGATGGAGGCAATGGGGTCGAGCAGCTCGCGCTCCAGGGCAATAGCCTCTTTGAGGTCGACCGTGGCCGAGCTGAGAGGGTGGCGACGACGGGTCTCGCTAAAACGACGGATCAGACTCGGTGTGCGAGCATCGAGAAATAGCACTTCGCAATTAATGCCAGACTTACTCAGTTTGTCGAGGATGTCGGGCAGCTGCTCTAGTTTGCCGAGCAGGTTGCGGGCGTCGATGCCGACGGCAATTTTCAGCTCCTCCTGCTCGCGGTGCTCGCGTATTTGTTCCAGTAAATTGACCAGCATGCTGGCCGGTAAATTGTCGATACAGGTGTAGCCGACATCTTCGAGTACATGCAAGGCGGTACTCTTACCCGAGCCGGAGCGGCCGCTAATCACAATTAAGCGGGTGTCGTTTTGGCGACTGGGGGGCTCGGCAGGGCTCGTCATTTCAGTGACTGCTAGTCGCTATTTGATAGAGTGTGTTGCTATTGGAACAGCTGCGCAGTTGTTGGCGCACCTCGCTGGACTGGAGTAATTGGGCAATACTGGACAGCGTTTGTAAGTGCTCATCATTTTGTTCGTCGGGCACCACCAGGGCGAAAATTATATCGACAGGTTCGCCGTCGATAGCGTCGAAATCGACAGGGCTGTTGAGCTTTAGCAGTATGCCGGTGATGCGCGGGCAGCCGCTGAGGCGGCAGTGGGGCACGGCGATACCCTCGCCAATGCCCGTGCTGCCCAGTCGTTCCCGGCTTATCAGTTCATGATAGAGCTGATTGGCATCTACAAAATCCGTGTGCTCGGAGAAAAAATCCGCAATAAACTCCAGCACCCGCTTCTTGCTGATGCCGGGTGCGTCACAGCAGGTTCTGTCGACAGAGAGAACGTCTGTAATATTCATGGCAAAGTTTTAACGCCCCCTGAGTTTTTCTTTGCGTTTGATCAGTAGGCGGTCAAGCTTGTCGGCAAGGCCGTCAATGGCGGCGTAAAGGTCTTCGTTTTCACAGTGGGCGAAGAGTTCGCTACCGCTGGCGTGGATCGTTGCCTCGGCTTTTTGCACTAATTTTTCGACCGAAAGGATGACCGAGACACTGGTGATTTTGTCGTTGTGATGCTCGAGCCGGGTGAGTTTGCTGGTGACGTAGTCGTGAATAGCGTCGGTGATGTCGAGATGGTGTCCGCTAATATTGAGTTGCATGCGGTGCTCCTTGTGCTGGGGTTGAGGTGAGTGACAACATATTAACTGCTCTGCTTAAAGCGTTTGCGGTCACTGGATGAGGGAATGTTAAGACTTTCCCGGTATTTGGCAACGGTGCGGCGGGCCACTTGAATGCCTTCGTCCTGCAGCAGGGTGGCCAGCTTACTGTCGCTTAAAGGTTTACTGGTGGGTTCGTCGGCTACCATGCGTTTGAGCATAGCGCGAATCGCTGTCGATGAGCACTCCCCGCCAGCGGCTGTGTTGACGTGGCTGGAAAAGAAATATTTTAGCTCGAAGATGCCGCGTGGCGTGTCGAGATATTTCTGCGTGGTGACACGGGAAATGGTCGATTCGTGCAATTCGAGCTGCTCGGCCACATCGGCCAGCACCAGGGGCCTCATGGCCTCCGGGCCTCTTTCGAGAAACTCTTGTTGCATCTCGACAATGCAGCGACTGACGCGCAGCAGGGTGTCGTTGCGGCTTTCGAGGCTGCGCAAAAACCAGCGTGCCTCCTGCAAGTTGTCGCGTAGAAAGGTGTTGTCTTTGCTGTTATCGGCGCGCTGCACCAGCCCTGCGTATTCCTTATTGATACACAGGCGCGGGGCGATATCGCCATTGAGAGTCACCAGCCAGTAGCCGTGAATTTTTTGTACGCTGGCGTCGGGCACCACATAGTCGGCATCGCCGCTGTCAATGCTTTCGCCGGGGCGGGGCGAGAGGCTTTGGATGAGAGCGATGGCGGCTTCGATGGCCTCCTGTTCGAGACCGGTTTTGCGGCACAGTAGGGGGAGGTTGCGCTCAGCGACCAGGTCGAGGTATTTGCCGCTGAGCAGCTTGGCGTCATCCATAGAAGGCGTTTCAGGGCTGAGCTGATTGAGTTGTATTAACAGACAGTCGCTGAGGTCGATGGCGGCAACGCCAGGGGGATCGAACTGCTGAATGCGATGCAGTACGGCGAGGACTTCTTCGAGGGCGAGTCCCTCTTCATCGTTGTTTAGAGCAGCTTCTTCGGTATTGTCCTCAGCGGGTGTGTCGATCTCATCGGGCGATGCGGTGGGTGTATCTGAAAGGGGCTCACTTGTAAGGGCTTGTGCAAGGGGCTGCCAGATATCTTCTACAGGGGCTTCGAGAAAACCATTGTCATCAATATTGTCGATCAGTGTGGTGGCAATCAGGTGGTCGAGGTCTGACATGGGGGTCAGGTTGAGCTGCCAGAGCAGGTGGTCCTGCAATGATTCGGTAACGCTGTGGTAGCTCTCAAAGTCCCGATTGTCGCTGCTCGGCGCTGCAGCGCTGGCGGTGGGTGCCGCTGGGTAGATGTCGTCCCACTGGGCGTCGACCGGTAGTTCGTTGGGGATCTCTTTGCTCCATTCGCCGGGGGTGTCGCCGTTGTCGGCTATCTCGTTAGCGAGTTGCTCGTTGGAGACTTCTTCGGGCTCAGGCTCGATTTCTTCGGCCAGTTCGAGCAGGGGGTTGGAGTACAGGGTTTGTTGAATTTCAAGGTGCAAGTCGAGGGATGAAAGCTGAAGTAACTTGATGGCCTGCTGTAATTGCGGGGTCATCGACAGCTGTTGACCCATTCGTAGTTGTAGGCTTTGCTTCATATAATCGTTTTGCCGTTTTATTGAGTGATGGCTAAAGTGTAGACCGAGTTTGAGTGCGGATCAATTGGCTAGCAAGTAATGTGCCGCTGGTTTGACGGATGTCACTTATTGGCCAGATTACTGCGCGTATTAGTAGGGAGCGTGTAAAGCTTGGTAGGGTTTGCAAAAGGCGATCTAGAGAGAGAAATCCTCACCCAGGTAGACGCGGCGAACATCCGGGTTGGAGAGGATGTCTTCGGCATTGCCCTGGGCCAGTACGTGGCCATCGTTAACGATGTAGGCGTGCTCGCAGATATCGAGGGTCTCCCTGACATTGTGATCGGTAATCAGTACGCCTATGCCACGCTCTTTCAGGTGGCAGATAATGCCTTTAATGTCATTCACTGAAATGGGGTCAACACCGGCAAAGGGCTCGTCGAGCAGTACAAAAGCAGGCTCCATCGCCAGAGCCCGAGCGATTTCGACACGTCGCCGCTCACCACCCGACAAGCTCATGCCCTGGCTGGTGCGGATATGGGTGATGTGAAATTCCTGTAATAGCGCCTCCAGTTTTTTCTGGCGCTGCTCGGCGCTGAGCTGGGGGCGGGTTTCTAGGATGGCCATAATGTTTTTTTCCACCGTTAGGCGGCGAAAAACCGAGGCCTCCTGGGGCAGGTAGCCGATGCCCCGGCGCGCACGCTGATGCATGGGCAGGTGGGTGATGTCTTCATCATCAATTAAAATGCGCCCGGCATCCTGCTTGACCAGACCAACAATGATATAAAAACAGGTGGTTTTACCGGCGCCATTGGGGCCGAGCAGTCCGACGATTTGGCCGCTGGTAACAGTCATCGAAACATCGCTAACTACAGCGCGTTTTTTGTAACTCTTGGCCAGGTTCAGGGCTTGTAACTGGGCCATTAATCGCTGTCCTTTTGTTCGTCTGCCGATGGTTCACTGGCCGGGATAACCATGTGTACCCGTTGTTGACTACTAGCACTGCCTTTGGCTTCGACCAGTTCGGCCTTTATATCGTAATTAATATGCTCACCCTTAAGGGTTGATCCCTGTTGCTCCAGGCTGGCGTTTTTGATCAGGGTGATAGTCTCTGTGTCGAGATAATATTCAATAGTGTTGCCGTGGGCATTAACCAGGCCATCTTCCGGGTTGGGTTGCTGCTGGTAGTGGGCGGGTTTGCCGATACAGATGATTTTATTGGCCTGACCATCGGTGGAATAGATGGTGACCTGGTCGGCCTCGATGAGAAGGGTGCCCTGCTTAATGACGACGGCGCCGTGGTATTCGGTGATGCCCGTTTTTTCATTGATTTGGGCGCGGTCGGCATCGACGGTAATGGTGGCCTGTCGATCCGAGGGCAAGGCGAGGGCAGAGGTGCCGAAAAACCCACTGAGCAGGCAAAAGAGGCCTGTTAGTGAAGTAAAAAACTTAATTGCTGGCATGGTGTCGACCCTTGACCCGGGAGAGTATCTGGTAAGTTTGAGCGGCAAAGTCGCCTTTGAAACCGATGCCGTTAAGTTTGTGTCCTGGCGTTTTAAAAGAAATATCCTTGTCGGTATTCGCTTGCTGGCTGTCGGGATAGTAGCTCAGAAAGGGGGTTTCAACTTCTGTTTTATTGCCTGAGTTGTTGAGTCCCACCTGTTGCCAGGCATAAACGTCGCCCTGCATGTCAATCTGCTGACCGCTATTGAGAATAACGCTCTGTTGGGCCGTTAAATGCCAGGGCTGCTCACCTTCTTTGGTAGCGTAGGCGAGTACCCGTGGTTCGGCCATGACAAAGCGATTCGCGGCTTGGAAGTACTCGCCCTCTGTCGAGGTGAGTGAAAATGCGGGTTGGCCCTGTGCGTTAAATTTGTAGGTCACCGTGTTTTTCATATAGCTATCAGCACTGGATAAGGGGGACACGGGGGCCTGATTTTTACGCATAAAAATTTCGGGTTTTGCATCCCAGAAAATAACGAATACCCCGAGTGCAACGATGAGTAGGCTCGCCAAAATGGCATTTTTTATGGATAGCACGGTTTAAAGGTTCGGCATCATGTGAGTGGCAGGCGCGTGCCTCAAAGGAAGGGCTCAATGGCTTGTGCAAACTTACCCTGAGCCTTAAGTATAAATTCGGCGGCTTCACGCACGGCACCACGACCGCCATCTCGACTCGACTGCCAGCGGGCGTGTTCGGCAACGGTTGAGCTGGCGTTAGCGACGGTCATACCCAGGCCAACGCGGCGGATGACGGCTAAATCGGGTAAGTCGTCGCCCATGTAGGCAATTTCATCAAGCTCGTAGGCCTTGTCTGTCAGGAGCTCGTTGAGGGCTGTGAGTTTATCTTCACGGCCCTGGATAACTTTGCTGATACCGAGCTCGTCAGTGCGCCGTGATAATAAATGCGAGCTGCGCCCGGTAATAATTGCGACCTCAATATCAGCGCCCTGCAGGAGTTTAATACCCAGGCCATCCTGAATATTAAAAGCCTTTAATTCGTCACCAGTGTTGCTGTAGTAAATGCTGCCATCGGTGAGTACGCCATCGACATCGAGGACCAGCAGGCGGATTTTTTTCGCGGCTAGCGTTGTATGGGCAAGATTCATTGGACCGTCTCTTTTATAGCTAGTGGGGCGTTTTTATTTAGATGACGCCGGCACGCAGTATATCGTGCATATGCAATACACCGAGGGGGTGGTGGTCGTTATCTTCTACAACCAGGGCAGTTATTTTTTTGCTTTCCATAATATTCAGCGCTTGTGCGGCGAGGATGTTGGCGTCAATGGCATTGCCGCCCCGGGTCATTACCTCGCCGATGGTGGCGCTGTTGATGTCGACCTGATTGTCGACCACGCGACGTAAGTCACCGTCGGTAAAGACGCCGATAAAGGTGTTTTCTAGGTCGACAATAGTGGTCAGGCCAAAGCCTTTGGCGGTCATTTCCAGCAGGGCATCTTTAAGCAGGGTACTTTCTTTAACGCGGGGCACTTCATCGCCGCTGTGCATAATGTCGCAGACGCGCAACAGCAGCTTGCGGCCCAGTGCGCCACCGGGGTGGGAAAAGGCGAAATCTTCTGCGGTAAAACCCCGGGCTTCGAGCAGGGCGATGGCCAGGGCATCGCCCATGACCAAAGTGACCGTGGTGCTGGTGGTTGGGGCGAGGTTGAGAGGGCAGGCTTCCGCGTCGACGCTGACGTCAAGGTTGACGTTAGCGGCTTCGGCTAGCAGAGATTCTCGGTCACCCGTCATGCTGATCAGGGGGATGTCGAGTCGCTTGATGAGCGGTAACAAAGTGACGATTTCAGCCGTGTTGCCCGAGTTGGAGATGGCGACTACCACATCGTCTCGGGTGATCATGCCCAGGTCGCCGTGGCTGGCTTCGCCGGGATGGACAAAGAAAGCGGGGGAGCCGGTGCTGGCCAGTGTTGAGGCGACTTTATTGCCAATATGGCCCGACTTGCCCATGCCGGTGACGATAATGCGGCCTTTGCAGTCAATGATTAACTGGCAGGCCTGAGTGAAGTCGCCATTAATACGCGATGCCAATGCTGTAACGGCGTCAGCTTCAAGCCCAATGGTGCGCAGGGCCGAGGCGTTAAAGTCGAATTCACTCATCGAGGCAGTATCCTGATTAGTCCTATGGGCGGGAGTATAGCGGTCGATTACGCTAAGGTCAGCTAGTCGGCAGTAGAACGACGAAATACAGGACATAGAGTAGTAGCATGACGCCGCCAAATTTTCGCGAGAGGTGGATGGTCGCCGCTTTATCCTCACGTTTTCTCTGTCTAAAGTAGTGCAGGGTAATGGCGCCGAGCAATAACAGGGTCAGGGCTGTAACGGCCAGGTGGTCGCGATAAAATACCGCGCTGTCCAATTGCAGGGGCGAAATGACGCCGGCAATAGGCATTACGGCGAGAAAGTTAAAGAGGTTGGAGCCAAAGACATTGCCGATGGCGATATCGTGATGGCCGCGCAGGGCGCTAGTCACCGAGGCGGCAAGCTCTGGCAGGCTGGTGCCGATGGCAACAACGGTCAAGCCGATGAGCAGTTCGCTAACACCCATTTCAGCGGCTGTTGTGATCGCCCCCCAAACAAGGATTTTTGAGCTCAGCAACATCAGCAGCAGGCCAATCACAAACCATGTTGCCGCAGCGGCGTTGGAGGTGGTGGCGATATCTTCCACTTCGGCAAGTTCTTCTGCGTCTGGGTGTTGCACCTTGTATTTTACCGTGACCCAAAGTAATAGCGGAATCAGCGCCAGCATCACCAGACTTTCAGTGCGGCCTAAAGATTGATCGTAAAGGCAGTAGCCGACCAGGGCGGTAACGAACAGCAATACCGGCCCCTCCTGAAAAACCAGATGGCGCTGGGCGGGCAGGGGTGCAATCAAAGCAGTGACGCCGAGTACCAGACCAATATTGGCCAAATTACTGCCCAGGGCATTACCCACGGCGAGGGCGCCGGAACCCTCCAGTGCGGCGTTGATGGAAACGATGATTTCCGGTGCGGAGGTGCCGATAGAGACGATGGTCAGGCCAATCACCATGGGTGAAACACCAAAGTTTTTTGCGGCGCTGGCTGCACCAATCACAAAGCGGTCGGCGCCCCATACCAGACCGATAAGGCCGGCAATGATTGCCATATAGGCTGGCAGTAACTCATTCATTGCTCGTCGGTCTTCCTTTTTTAGTGGTCAAGGTTGGTTTGTTGTTTCGAAACCTGGTGAATTTGTCGCTGTTCTGGCAGCGGCATCAAGTCGCAAATGCAGGTCGGGGATGGTATAGTGCGCGGCCGAAAAAGTCAGTCAGTTTGCGACTTTTTAAGGCCAGAACGTGGCACTTGTGTAGGAAAAAGCTGTCTTTTGGTAGAGCTTGTTTTTTTGGAGGAGCCTTCCTTTTGAAAGCAGCCGTTGAAGTCTGTGTAAGGTAACTGAGCAGGATATAAAGAAGGGTACGTTAGATAGGCGTGCAAAAAAATAGGAAGCGGTGAGTATGTTGGCAAAATTGTTCCAGACAAAATTAACAGTCATGGCCCTTTGCTGGGCGGGTTTGATGTTTGCTACTCAGGCACAGGCAAACTGCATGGCGTCCGAGGCGGCAGCTGAAGAAGCGGCAGTTTCGCCTTATCAGCTAATAGGAGTGGTGACAGATGAGGTGCTGGCTGAGATTGATCGCCACCGCACAGAGTTAGATGATGCCGCAGAAGAATCAGTAAAGCAGCAGCAATTCGACTGCTTTGTTGGTCAGGTTGACAGGATTCTTGGCAAGATTGTCGACTTTGACTGGATTGCACTCAAGGTCATGGGGGGCTATGGCAAAGTTGCGAGCCCTGAGCAAAAAGCTCAATTTGCCGAAGCTTTTCGCTCAGGGCTAGTTGAGACTTATGGCCGAGGGCTGTTGAGCTATAGCAGCGAGAAAATAGTACTACTGCCCGCAGAAGAAATTGGTGATAGGCGCAAAATCACCGTACATCAGCAAATAGTGGGCGAAGAGGCCACTTACCCGCTGGAGTACACCATGGGCTTAAAGAATGGGCAGTGGAAAGTGATTAACGTCATTATCAATGGCATTAATCTGGGTAAAACTTTCAGGGGGCAATTTACGCAATCGTCACAAAAGAATGATGGTGACATTGATAAAGTGATTGCCAGCTGGGATAGCGGAACAAATAACGGGTAATCCATGGATATTGAAGAAATAAAAGGTTTATTGCAGGCTACTCTGCTCGATTGTGAAATCAGTATTGAGAGTGAAGGCTCGCACCTGAATGTCACTGTTGTTGGCGATATTTTTGAAGGTAAGCGGCCCGTGCAGCGCCAGCAATTAGTTTACGGGGCCCTGAGCGAACAGATTGCCTCCGGCGCCGTACACGCGGTGAATATGAAACTCTGTACACCCGCCGAATGGCAGGCTGCTTGACCGGTAAAGTACTGACTAGAGCTCAGCGGAACTCGGGTCGATCAAACTCAAGTATTAGCAAAATCAGCCCCGTAGCTGGCAGTGCAGGCTCTGCCGTTTTGTTGGTGGGTATTGACGGACATAGATATGGATAAACTACTTATTTCCGGGGGCACTCCGCTCTCCGGTGAAATTCGAATATCTGGCGCGAAGAATTCAGCCTTGCCCATATTAGCGGCAACACTGCTGGCTGACGCGCCTGTTACTGTGTCGAACCTGCCTCACTTGAATGACATTACCACCATGATCGAGTTGCTCGGTTGCATGGGGGTGAGTGTGATTCTCGATGAGAAAATGCGCGTCGAAGTCGATGCCAGTAGCTTGCACACACGCAGTGCGCCCTACGAGCTGGTGAAAACTATGCGCGCCTCAATACTGGTGTTAGGGCCTTTGTTGAGCCGTTTTGGTGAGGCCGAAGTCTCCTTTCCCGGTGGTTGTGCCATTGGTAGTCGCCCCGTCGATCTGCATTTGCACGGACTCGAGCTGATGGGTGCTGATATCACCATTGATGGTGGATATATCAAGGCGAAAGTTGATGGGCGTCTGAAAGGTGCGCATATCTTTATGGACATCGTTTCTGTCGGTGCCACGGAAAACCTGATGATGGCGGCAAGCCTGGCAGACGGTAAAACAGTGATAGAAAATGCTGCCCGCGAGCCCGAAATCGTCGATCTAGCGAATTGTTTAAATGCTTTAGGGGCTGATGTGCAGGGCGCGGGAGCCGATAGCATTACTATCAATGGCGTGCCCAAGCTGTCTGGTGGTAGCTACCGCATCATGCCCGATAGAATTGAGACGGGTACTTATTTAGCCGCCGCTGCTGCAACGCGGGGCAAAGTAAAGTTGCGCGACACCGACCCCCATATTCTCGAGTCCGTATTGCTTAAGCTGGAAGAGACAGGCGCCAAAATTACTACCGGTGATGACTGGATTGAACTCGATATGGAAGGGCGTCGGCCCAATCCCGTACAGTTACGCACGGCTCCTTATCCCGGTTTCCCGACAGATATGCAGGCCCAGTTAACAGCCGTTAATGCGGTTGCCGATGGCGTCGGCACGGTGACGGAAACGATTTTTGAGAACCGCCTGATCCAAACCCATGAGTTAAACCGTATGGGTGCTCACATTGTTCTCGAGGGCAATACCGCAATTGTTACCGGTGTTGAAACACTGACCGGCGCGCCGGTTATGGCCTCCGATTTAAGAGCCTCGGCGAGTCTGGTGATTGCGGGTTTGGTGGCCGAGGGCGAAACAGTAGTCGATCGTATTTACCACATTGATCGCGGTTACGAATGTATCGAAGAAAAACTCCAGTTGCTGGGCGCCAATATTCGCCGAGTACCGAGTTAAGGTGGGTTTGCCCCGCTTGAAACGATAAGTCTGAGTCTATTAATTGAAGTGATTNAATCATGAGTCAGTTGACGATCGCGCTTACCAAAGGNCGCATCCTTAAAGAGACCCTGCCACTGCTGGCCGAGGTGGGCATTGTGCCCAGTGAAGATATTGCTAGCAGCCGCAAATTGATGTTTGCGACCAACCGGGACGATATTCGCCTGCTGGTACTGCGCGGCACTGATGTGCCGACCTACGTGCAATTCGGTGCTGCCGATCTCGGCATCGCTGGTAAAGACACGCTGCTGGAAAACGGCGACGATGGTTACTACGAGCCCATTGACCTGGGTATTTCNCGCTGNCGTTTAATGACGGCGGGCATGGTCGGTGCCGCTCCGGTGAGCGGACGTATTCGTGTGGCGACTAAATATGTCAACGTGGCGCGGCGCTACTACGCTGAAAAAGGTTTGCAGGCCGACATCATTAAGCTCTACGGAGCCATGGAGTTGGCGCCCTTGATTGAGCTCTGCGATGAGATTGTCGACATTGTCGATACCGGTAATACTCTTAAAGCGAATGGCCTTGAGCCGCGTGAATTAATTGGCGATGTCAGCTCGAGGCTGATCGTCAACAAGGGCGCGCTGAAAACCAAACACAAACTGATCCAGCCTTTGCTCGAGGGTTTCTCGGCCCTGGTGGCCACTCGGGCGCAAAGTGAAAGTGAGGTTGCGAGCGCGTGAGCGAACTCAAGCCGCTAATGCTGGATGCCGGTGCTGAGGATTTCAGCAGCCGCCTTGATCAATTACTCGCCTGGCAGCCAGAGTTTGAAGGTGATGTTGTTGCTGTCGTCAGTGAGATTATCGCTGCCGTACGCAGCGAGGGCGACAAGGCTGTACTTGAATACACGCGCCGTTTTGATCGACGTGAAGTTGAGGCGATTGAAGATTTGGAAATTGGCNGCGACGCTTTGCAGCAAGCGTTGGTGAGCTTACCCGCAGAACAGCGCGAGGCTTTAGAAACTGCTGCCGATCGCATTCGCAGTTACCACCAGCATCAGAAGCAGGAATCCTGGCAGTACGCTGAGGCTGACGGCACCGTGCTGGGGCAAAAAATCACCCCTCTGCAGCGGGTAGGTATTTATGTGCCCGGTGGCAAGGCCAGCTATCCCTCCTCGGTGTTGATGAATGCTCTGCCAGCGAAGGTTGCTGGCGTCGATGAGATTATTATGGTGGTGCCAGCGCCGGGCGGTGATTTGAACCCGGCGGTATTGGCTGCCGCCGCCATTGCCGGTGTCGATCGCGTGTTTACCGTCGGTGGTGCCCAGGCCGTTGCCGCGCTGGCCTACGGTACACAATCCATTCCCAGGGTCGACAAAGTAGTTGGCCCCGGCAATATTTATGTCGCCACGGCCAAAAGGGCGGTATTTGGTGAGGTAGGCCTGGATATGGTTGCCGGGCCTTCGGAAATTTTGGTGGTCTGTGATGGACAAACATCGCCCGACTGGATCGCGATGGATTTGTTTTCTCAGGCCGAGCACGACGAACAGGCCCAGTCGATTTTAATCAGCCCCGATGCCGACTTTTTGCAGGCCGTATTGGCGAGTATGGAAAAGCTGCTGGCCGAGATGCCACGGCGCGAGATTATCAAAGCCTCGATTAACGGTCGCGGCGCTTTAATTAANGTTGCCGATCTCGATGAAGCGGTACGNATTNCNAATCGCATTGCGCCGGAACACCTNGAGCTATCGGTGGCCGATCCCGANGCNATGCTCGACGATATTCGCCATGCCGGTGCGGTGTTTNTGGGGCGTCACACACCCGAGGCATTGGGTGATTATTGCGCAGGCCCCAATCATGTATTGCCGACCTCCACCACGGCGCGTTTTTCATCGCCGCTGGGTGTGTATGATTTCCAGAAGCGCACCTCAATAATTGGCTGCTCGCTAGAGGGCGCGGCAAAGCTGGCCGACACGGCTTGCGTGCTGGCGCGCTGTGAATCCCTCGAAGCCCATGCGCGTTCCGCTGACTATAGGCGCTAATTGTCGCGATCAGAGCGATGTATTTAATCAAGTAATTGGTAGATAAGTGGTGAAACTATGACCCGGCGTCTGTGGAGTGACTTTGTTAGCGAGCTCGAACCCTATGTGCCGGGTGAGCAACCCCGCGTCGATAATCTGGTTAAGCTCAATACCAATGAAAACCCCTACGGCCCTTCGCCGCAGGTTGGGGAGGCGATAAAGAGTGAGTTGGGCGACGAGCTGCGGCTCTATCCACCACCCAATGCCGATCGTTTAAAACAGGCGATTGCCGACTATCACAAGGTTGACGTTAAACAGGTCTTTGTCGGCAATGGTTCCGACGAGGTGCTGGCCCACGCTTTTAATGGCCTGTTTCGCCACGGCAAGCCCCTGTTGTTTCCCGATATTACCTACAGCTTTTATCCCGTGTATTGTGGTTTATACGAGATTGAAGGGCGCAAAATCCCGCTCACCGAGAGCTTTGAAATTGCGGTGGATGATTATCTTGTGCCCAATGGCGGGATCATCTTCCCCAA
>JGI24025J20009_10001957_pt1 | contig 15179 bp, 11 predicted proteins | sample Cruoilmetagenom3_FD_20009 | JGI IMG/M metagenome (IMG submission 20009)
AAAAGAGAATAAATTCCTCCTTAGCTCAGTTGGTTAGAGCATCTGACTGTTAATCAGAGGGTCCTTGGTTCGAGTCCAAGAGGGGGAGCCACTAGCAATAAAGCCTTTACAGAAATGTAGAGGCTTTTTTATTATCTTCAGGTTAAACATAGGTTAAACATTTCTCGTTTATCTATATTTGTAAGAGTTACCGAAAAACCTTTTTATGCAACCTTCAAATTCTGTCCTCTCTTTTTATTTTGATATGCTTTTTGTAAACAGTATTCAGGAAGTAAAGGATTCCTTTATTGGAAACTCAACTTTAAGGGGAAATGGATACTCTTACCTTCAAGACCATAACTATTATATTAAAGAAGATATGGTGGAAGATGATGGAACAATGCCAATCTTTGTAACTGACATTATAAAAAAGGAAGAGTTTCTTAAACGATTATTAAGTTTTGAAAACACTTCTATTTATAAAAACATAGAAAACGAATTTTCAGTTGTAGAAACAAAACAGGATAAAATAACTTATATACATAAAGTGTATGATGATATTCAGGTACTGTTAAAACGTGTACTTAAACTTGAAGATGATGAAGTAAGATTGATTGAAGATATACTTATTGATGTTATCAACAATTTAAAAGACAGATATTCATCTATTATAAAGTATCACAATGTTTTTAAGTATTTAGTCAAAGAAACCGATGTAACATACTTTAAAAACAAAGACCTCAAATACTCTTTTTATGTAGATTTATATGAGTTGGCTTATACACTATACTTGATTGATGATACAGAAATAGAAGAGCTTGATTTTGTAAATGCATTTACTTCTCCAAACCCACAAGTTTTAGAAAATAAAATTCGGTTCTCTAAAAATAATTATGTTGTAGCTTACTTTTTAGAAGCTTTAAAACCATTTTTTAATGGTTTTACACATAGTGCTATAGAGAAGAGTGAAGTCTTTTTAAATAAATAGAATAAGCCTATCAAAAGCGCAGATATTTATACTTCATTGTCTAGAGGTAAAAGTAAAATTAAAGACGAAAAAATTACAATAGATGATCATATTTTAAAACTTAAAAATGAGTACCTAAAATAACCTTACACTATACCTTACACTTTGCCTTAACCCTTTGTTACACTATGTAAATAAAGGGTTTTTTCTTGCCTTTCTTTGTTGAAGTATTAACAAGGATATGCGCATATCCATAACAATTTAAAGTTATGGATTTTATTCAAAATGAATTAAAAGAGATTAAAGAATTGCTGAAAAAACAAACTATTCAGCAGAAAGAAATTTTAACAATTGAGGAGGCTGCAGACTTTTTAGACTTGTCTACATCACGCCTCTATAAAATGACACATAATAAGGTTATACCTCATTATAAGCCTGGTGGAAAGAAAATATATCTAAAACGCAAAGAGCTAGAAGAGTGGATACTAAATGGCAGAGTTGAATCTGTTAATGACTTAGGTGAAGAGTTGGATAGTTATTTAAGTAGAACTAACAAGAATCTATAGTAATGATAGATTTTGTTAGACTAAAATATCAAGACAGAGATAAAATGGAAAAGTTTATTACCAATTCAGATAATTTTAAACGTTGCTATACAAAGTTGGAATATCATTCAGGAGAAATACTATATCCTTATAATGTATATGTGAAGAAAATGGAAGTTAGCGTTAATGAAAAATCTGTTTACCTAAGAAACTCTCTTCATAAAATGGCTAATTATATTGAATATGAAGCTGACCATAATTATAATGATTTTGGCTACAAAAGGTTGTGTGATACAATAGACTATCTAAATTGGAAAGTTATAGATTCACTTTCAGCCAGAGTAACGCAGTTGGAGTTTGGTTTGAATATTAATACACCTGTACCAGCACAGGAAATAATTGACAAGAACATATTTTTTCACAAGTACAAGTTACACAATGTAGATACAAATTTCAATGGTAAAGGGAAGTATAAGCAGTTTGAGTACAGTAATTTCTATATAAAAATTTACGACAAGGCTAAACAATACAAGCTTGATGCTAATATTTTAAGATTTGAAATTAAGTATAAAGGCTCTAAAGGTATTAATCCTATTGGGGTTTATAGTTTGTCTAATCTGAAAGATAAAGCAGTTTTAAAGGCTTTATTTAAAGATTTACTTAAGCGGTTTGATGAACTTACAATTATAGATAGGATAACAGATAAGGTGTCTAAAAAAGATAAAAAAGAACTAACTACTTATTTAAGTATTAATTATTGGGGAAATTTAGCTGAACGAAAGAATAGAAATATTAAGTCAATAAAAGTAAAGAAGTTTAACTCTCTACTTGAGAAAAACAACTTGTTAAAGACAAAGAAAATTCTAAGAAGAGGGCTAATCCAAAAGTTTGTTTTTTTAATAAACAACTAAAAACTAAGTGACAAATTCCACTTGTCTTATAGTTGGAATTTGTCACTTTATAAAGCAAAATAAAATGACAGCAAGTATAAAAATATTATTAAGAAATAAGCCAAACCTACAAGGTCAGTATCCAGTGGTATTAAAGGTTATTAAAGACCGTAAAATTAAGGTAATCACTCTTGGGTTAACTTGCCTGAAAAAGGATTGGGATAAGGTAAATTCAACATTCAAGAAGAGTCAACCAAACTATATGCAAAGAAATAGAGCATTACTTAAAAAGAGGGAAGAAGCTCTAAAAATTATTGATGATTATTTTCTTGAAGGTATTGACTTCACATTAAATCAGTTTGAAGCAAAGTTTAGAGGTAGAAAATCTTCAAAAGTTACTGTATCAGAATTTTGGTTGGAGAAAGTAGATGATTTGAATAGAGCAGGGAGAACAGGAAATGCTAGAGCCTATAAAGATGTTTATAATTCGTTTTTCAAATTCCACAAGAATAAAAATATAGTCTTTAGAGAAATTACACCATCTGTATTAGATAAGTACGAAACCTATTTAAGAAGTAACAACAATACTGATGGAGGTATTGGAGTGAAAATGCGTGAAATAAGAGCCTTGTTTAATGATGCAATTAAAAAAGGAGTAGTTGATGAAAAATATTATCCTTTTAAGGTGTACAAAGTTTCAAAACTTAAAGGGAAAGGACTTAAAAAAGCTTTGACAAGAGATGAAATGAAACTAATGGAAGCATTAGATACAGGTTCAAATCCACATCTAATTAACACTAAAAACTACATGTTGTTTAGTTATTATATGGGAGGAATGAACTTTGTTGATATGATGAAGCTTAAATGGGAGAATATTCAAGGAGATAGAATTTTATATATACGTTCTAAAACTAAAGGTAGGTTTTCTGTGAAAATGTTAGAACCTGTAAAAAAGGTTATTGCCTATTACAAAGCACAAAACAGACCTACTGATTATGTGTTTCCAATATTATTGAAAAATAATCTTACTCCAATGCAGATTGAAAATAGGAAACACAAAACAATAAGAATATTTAACAAGCAGCTTAAAGAGATTGCTAAAACTCAAGGTGTAGACCAAAATGTTACTTCTTATGTGATTAGACACAGTTTTGCAACAAATCTAAAGTTTGCAGGAATATCAACTGATTTAATAGGTGAATCTATGGGGCACCATGATGTTAGCGTTACCAAAGCATATCTCAAAGAGTTTGAGGATGACATTATAGATGATGCAATGTCAAAACTTCTCGAAGAACCCAAGCTTAAATATGCATCATAAAGCAAAGCAAAAAGACTCTCATTATTTGAGGGTCTTTTTCATTATGTACTGAATCCATTCAGATTCAACTTTAAACAATTAATTTAATATTAACCTTCAAAAACATAAGATTATGCAATTGAGACAATCAGAAAGAAAGCAAGCAAAAATTAAAATGGCACTACAAGGTTCATCAGGCTCAGGCAAGAGTTTAAGCTCTCTTTTACTTGCAAAAGGACTAACTAATGACCAACTAGCTAAAGTAGCTGTAATCGATACAGAAAATGGTTCAGCAGACCTTTATGCCCACTTGGGAAACTACAATGTATTACCATTACAACCACCTTATACACCAGAGAAATTCATTGAAGCAATTGAGGTTTGTGAAAAAGCAGGAATGGAGTGCATTATTTTAGATTCCATATCTCAAGTATGGGATGAACTGTTAGATTATCATTCAAAACTACCAGGGAATTCTTTTGCCAATTGGAGTAAAGTTACACCAAGGCAAAAAGCATTTATCAATAAGATTTTACAATGTGATGCTCATGTAATTGCTACAATGAGAACCAAACAAGACTACGTTCTGCAACAAAAGGATGGGAAGTATGTGCCTGAAAAAGTAGGTTTGAAAGCAGTACAGAGAGACGATGTTTCTTATGAGTTTACAATAGTATTTGATATTGATATTAAACACTTTGCAGTAGCAAGCAAGGATAGAACTAACCTATTTTCAGGTAGACCAGAGTTTATGATAAATACTTCTACAGGAAAACGGATTTTAGAATGGTGTACTTCTCCTGTAAAAGAGGAAGATGTAAAACATAGAATAGAAGAGTGTTTGTCTGTAAGTCAACTAATGGAATTGTACAAAGAACTTCCAAGTTTTCAGTTACCATTAAAAGCTTTGTATCAAGCTAAAAAAGAACAGTTAGAACAATTAGTTAAACCAGAAAACTTTAGTCAAAATGGAAATAGTATCAGTAACAGAACTTAACAAGCAACGTAATGGAGTACTTAATAATTCTGAAGGTCAGGCAGAAATTGTACATCCTTTACAAATACCTTCAGAAAATAAAGTATATCAACAGAACCCGTTTATAGAGGCTAATACAAAGGAGGTTAGCCTTTCTACTTTAAAAAATGATTGTATTATTCCTGTTTTCAGTAAGGATAATGAAAAAACACTAGCGCATCAAGAGTTTATTGATATAGCTCAAGATTGTGTTGGGAAGGTGTTTTCACATCACACAATTGAAGTTCCAGAGGTAAGAGTAAGTCACCAGATTAAGGGAAGGACAGCTGATGCAATTTACAAGCCAGTAAAAGAACTTTTGGACCACGAGAAAACACAGTATTTTGAAAGGATGGCATTCATCATTAGAATACCATCCATTACTGAAAATATTAATGGAAATGATGTTGCATTGACTGTTGGAGGTGTTAGGTCATATAATTTGGAAAACCTGTACAATAGAAAAACTTATGAGAAGTTTAAATTTTTTGTAGGTTTTCAAAATATGGTGTGTTGTAATTTATGTATTTCAACAGATGGTTATCAAGATGAAATGCGAGTAGGTAATTATACTGAATTACAGTCAAAGATTTTAGAGTTAATTGAGAATTACAATGCTCAATCTCATTTACAAGAAATGAAGCAGTTATCACAACAAAATTTAACTGAACAACAATTTGCTCAACTTATTGGTAGAGCAAGATTATATCATTATTTACCTAAAAAGGAGAAATCTCAAATTCCAGAATTATTACTTAATGATGGACAGGTTTCTACAGTAGCTAAAGACTATTATTTAGATGACAGCTTTTGTAGAAATGATGATGGGGATATAAACCTTTGGAATATATATAATCTATTTACAGGGGCTAATAAGAGCTCCTATATAGACTCTTTTCTGTCAAGAAATGTCAATGCTTTTGATTTTTCAAAAGGATTGGCTAATGCTATCAATGGTGATTCTAAACATCGTTGGTTTTTGAGTTGAGTGAAGCCCAATCTCTATTCATTTAGAGGTTGGGTTATTTTAAATATATACCAAAAAAAACCTAGAGCAAGTCTAGGTTTTAAATTTTATTCTTTTTAAGTGCAGAAACTAAAGCATAAATGAATAGCAGTGCACTGGTGCAAATATACTAAAAAAATTAAAAATTATGATTAATCTTATTAGTTATTATATTTTTAATAACATCATTACCTTTATTTTTTTTAAATACATTATCAATATCTTTAAGAAAATCAGTATTTCTATTTACAGAAATATGTTCTAAAAGGTAAGCAATAACCTTTATACAAGCACTTAATGAACTTCTATCACTACCTTCAAAATCTATGCCAGGCACAACAGATAGACCTCTAGGAGTCTTAAAATCATAAAGTACATCACCATGAGAACATATATTCCTAATTAGAACTACAGAACTCATCAAGTTTTCAAATTTATTAGGGTTTAGTATACCTAAACTTTCTGAAACTCTCTTTTTAATATCCTCGTCTCTAATATTTTTAAATAAATTAAGTAATACCCCAAATGTGAAAAACTCTATTGCTTTCCAAGCAGGAGCATATGTGTCTTCTGGATTATTTTGATGATGTTTTTTTAAAGTCTTATTATTGTTTATAAAGTCTGGAGTATAAACTCTATGAAGCATACTTTTTTTGTATGGTGTACTATGAATAAAGCTATTATTGACAATACTATCATCTGCATACCAAGAGGGGAAATCTTTAAATTTATTTGAAACATAGTAAATTACCTTAGTTCTAAAATGTATTTCTATACGATTAAGATATTGTAACAAAACATTTCTTAAATCGACATCTAAATAATACAGGTCAATAACATCAGTTAATTTGCTGCCTTCAGCAAAGTTATGTTCATTATCAATTTCAAAATGGTGCCAATAAAACCCTAATCTATAGTAGCCAATATCTAATAAAAACTCTTTAACTTTAGCTTCTTTATAATCAAGAATTAAACCTCTTTTTTTTAAGGTTGCTATTTGAACATTTGTATTTGTAGCTCTACATCCCATTATTATTGTACTTTTTCAAATCTATTAACTAAGTTTTTAAAGCTAGATGTTTTATCAACTTGGTCATGTGGTATTAATAAATAACGCCAAATTTTACCACCATTTTTACTTGTGAATTCATTAGCATATTGACAGTATTTTAAAGCAGCTTTCATTTTTAACTGAACCTCTTCTGTTTCCACTTCTTTAGCTTTTTTAGGTTCACACATAAAAATGGAATCTTCTGTTTCTACAATAAAATCTGGTTCATACTTATTAGAGTTTTTACCCCAATAAATTCTGAATTGATTAGAGGCAGGTCTTAACCATTTTAGTACAGAAGCATCATTTTCTATTACAAAAGAAAAATCTTTTTCTGTATTAGAATCAAATTTATATTCTGGATGACAGGATTTCTCAAAACCTTGATACACATATTTTGGCACTAAACTTAATGGTGTTATTATGTCAGTATAGTGTTTGTAGCCATTCTCTTTAGGTGCAGTAAAGTTCCAATCTTCAATTTTTACAAAAGGTAAAATTGTTGGCGGTACATAATCTGGGTTGCTCATTTTAAAATGAACCTTAAGTTGGTCATAAATTTTACCTGCAATAACTTTTCTGTACTGTCTAATTAGTATAGGAAGTTGTTTTTCATCAGATAAGTTTTCTGATAGTTTTTTTAAAGCCTGAGAAGTTAATTTAAACAAAAGGTCTGCACTTTCATCATAATCAATTTCTGGAAAATTAATAAGTTCTGCTATGACTTGATTTACAGGGGTTTCATTAACAAAAGCTCCTTGTTTTACCCCAAGAGTATCTATGTTAGTTTGGTCTTTTAAATCCATTCTAAGAATTTCTTCTTGCATGATATTTAAGTCAAAACCTTTGTTGGTATCTAAGTCAAAATCTTCAAACCAAGTTTCTACTTCTTCAAGAACTAAATCCATTCTAGGTATTTCAATAATCTGACTTTTAAAATTAGCAACTACAGAATCATATTGAGCTTCTGCTTCAGCTACTATTTGAGGCATAAAAATGTTTTGCTGACCCCTAGATAAATTATTTTTTATCTTTTGAATTGCTTTTTTCTTAACTTCTGGTTTTGATAAATCATCAACACTCCTTACTCCCTCACTAGAGGAGAATGTAGGAATGGCATTTATAATTGCTTTTTTAGCCTCTAGAGCATGTGTTAGTTCTAATTTCTTTTCAGGATTAACAACTGCATTTATTTTAGCTTGTTCTCTCCTTATTTCTGCATTAATCTTGGTTTCTGAAGTAACAATTGTAGACTCTGTTTTTAAATCTTCTTCGTCTAACTCTATATAGGTTAGTTTGTTTAATACAGAATCTGGATTTTTAGCTTCTTGAATAACTCTGTTAAAGTTATCATGTGCTAAAACAGTTAGCTTATCTACCTTGTCAACTCCTGTTCTTTTTCCATTATAGGGTAGTCTTAAACCTCTTCCAATGGTTTGTTCAATCAATACAGAAGCATTGGCTGCTCTTAAAGGCACTATGGTATAAAGGTTTGTAACATCCCAGCCTTCTTTCAGCATATTAACGTGTATCACAATCTCAATGTCATTATCAGGACTTTCTAATGATAAAAATTGCCTTTCAATTTCTTCTACTTTTTTAGTTGAAGAATCAATCTGTAACACCCTGCCTTCATATTTAGCATTATAAAAAGCAGTAGAGCTGATATATTCATACACCTCTGTTGCATGATTTATGTCTTTACAAACTACCAAAATGAATGGTTTTACTAGTTGAACACTATTATTCCTAGCATACAATTCTAATTCGTTTTTAGTGTCTTCATGTACTGAAATAGCATCTTCTAATTTAAACTGTTCCACCTCTTTAGGAGTTAAGTTTTTCTTATCAAAATCTTTTCGAGTAGCAATAGCAGGTGCTTTTACATATTTTCCATCTTCTAAAGCTTGTGCTAAATTATATTCAAAAACTACATTTTTAAAAGCTTTTCCTTTTTCGTCTATTGGTGTAGCTGTAAGCTCTAATCCTAATATAGGTTTTAGTTCGTTAATTGCTTTTTTAGAGGCATCTGCATGATACCTGTGGGCTTCATCCATTAAGATGACTAAATCATCTAATCCTGCAAGATAATCCCAATAGGACTGACCTAAATACTCAGATAACCTTTTCATTTTTGGAGGTTTGCCTTTATCAGCTTTTCCTCTTCCTACTTTGTTATCTGAATTGAATTTAGAGATATTAAAAATGTTGATTCTAACTTCTTGGTCTCCAAAAAGATTACCTTTTTCAGCATAATTATCTCCATTGATAATTACAGGTCTGTTGGTTACAAACTCACTTATACCTTTAAAAACATATTTTTTGTAGTTAGGATTACCGAAATCTTCAATTAATTTATCATAAATAGTTAGGTTAGGAGCTAAAATAAAAAAATTACGAATTCCTTTTTTTAGATGTAGATAGGTAATAAAAGCACCCATTAATCTAGTCTTACCAACACCAGTGGCAATAGAAAAACAAAGGGAAACAAAATCTCTTTCAAAGTCTTTGCAACTTGGGTAATGTTGTTTTACTTTTTCTAATTCTGCTTTTAAATCTACTTCTTTTTTTAGCTCTAACTCTTCAGCTAAATATGCCACTAGTTGCAATGAATCTCTTAAAGGGTCTCTTAATGATAATCTATTATTTATTCTATTAACAATAGTATCTACACTAGGGTTAGCTTGCTCTATTATATAATCTCTGGTGCTGTTATTCATCTCCTAATTCTTCTTCAGTTAATACAGGTGGATTGATAATGTTTAGACTATAATCATCTTTAGCAAACTCACACTTCCCTAATAACATTTTTGGTATCTTTTTAAGTACAATATTCTTGAACTTATTATGGCATTCTGGTTGGAATTTTTTAGCACAAATAAGCAAGCTTTCTCCTTCTTGCAATTGGTCTTGTAGTTGGTCTAATAACTCTACAGTTACAAATTGCGTGGTAGTAAAAATAAAATCTTGCTCTGCACTAAAACCTTGTTTCCAATAGGTTTCTTTATTAGGGAAATAGGTAAAACCTTCTTGTTTAGCCATTGCTGCTGCTAACATATCTGGATTGTAGTCTTTACTAATTACCCAATTGTCATATTTGTCTTTGTTTAATAAACTTGGTGCTAATTCGTAAAACTTAAAGCCACCACCACCTTGCCAATTAAACATTTCTGATACACCACTGTTGTCAGTTCCTGTTATAATATTTTTCAACCTTTCATAAGAATGAGTATAGGCATGGTCTCCCATTTCTATGCCTATATATTTTCTATTCATTTTATGAGATACAGCCGCAGTTGTTCCTGAACCTAAAAAAGAATCCATAACTAAATCACCTTCTTTGGTAAATAATTTCAAAAATCTAGACACAAGTCTTTCAGGTTTTTTCCCAGCAGGGAAAGAATTAGCCCCTTCATTTTGTGTATTTTGAAAATCTATATCAGACCAAAAGTCACATAATAATGTAGCTAGGTCAAGACTTTCATCTTCAAGTTCATTTAATGAGTTTTCTAAAAAGACAAATCTTCGTCCATTTATGGCGAAATTTTCTACTCCTTCCGAATCAACATATTTAATAATTTCATTAGGACTAGCTTTTGATTTAGCTTTTTCTTCAGCAGGCATTGTAGGCTGGGTTTGGAAAATTTTATACTTATTTTCTAAATAAAAGTTTTTAAATTTTTTGTCTTTAATATTAAGAGATTTTAAAGAAATACTATTTTTAATGATTCCTTGTTCAAGTAAAACCTCAATCAAATTTTTAACTTCATTAGTGTCCCTATCATAATATTTTGAATAATGACTATCCCATTTAGGTCTAGGTATGTATTGAGGGTTAACAGTTAAGCTTTTTGTTTTTTTATAAATTAGTACTAAATCTTTTTGCTTTATGATTGTTTTGTCTCTGTGAGCAGTTTTTAAGCCAGATGGTGTAGATGATTTTACTGCTATAGAAGAGACAAACATATCTCTACCAAATATTTCATCACATATTACTTTTGCATAGAAAACCTCTTGGTCATCTAGATGTAAACAAAAAACACCTTCATTAGATAATAAATTATATAATATCTTTATTCTTTGATACATTAAATCTAACCATATAGAGTGCTCTAAATTATCATCATAATGCTCAAAAGCATTCCCTGTGTTATAAGGTGGGTCTATATATATACACTTTACCTTTCCTGTATAGTCTTGCTCTAAAGCTTTTAAGGCTAAAAGATTATCTCCATGTATCAGTAAGTTTTCTGTATTAGGATCTCCATAACTGTATTCAGGATTTTCTATAAGTATTCTAGGTTCTAGAGTAGGTTCTTCTCCTTTACCTATCCAAGTTAATTCTAGTTTTTGCTGTTTCTTGCTTGCCATAATTTTATATCAATTCCCACTCAATGGTAAATAATTCTTTTTCTACTATTCTTTGTGCTAAACGCTCTTCAATATTACTTAAAACATCATCTTTTTTATCATCTATTTGGTCTTGTGCTTCAAAGAGATGTTTTCTTTTTTCATTACGTTTTTTTTCTAATTCTTTAATAGCTCGTTGCTCTTTCACTTTAGTTTGTAAATCTAGGGTTTTTCTTGCTTCAGCTTTGCGTAATTTTATCTCTGCATCAAAATCTTTTATTTCTCTTTCTAGGCTAATCTTCATGTCATCTGCCCACTTATCTAACTTATCATACTCTTGGTCAAAGAATGCTGCATTACGCTGCAAATTATCTTCTAACACTTCTTGTTTTTGAGCATTAAATAACTCCTTTAAGGTGGTGTCTACTTCTTCTGGAAAAGTAATATCATGTGCTGCTTTAGCAGGTAAACTAAACATTTTTTGAGCTATTTCACTCTCAACAATATTACCTTTTTCATCTAAAGCTTGAATTAGTAAATAATCTTCTTCTTCAAAAGATAGAATACTTAATTGGCTTACCCTGATTGTTCCTTTAAAACCTACATAATCTTCCAATACAGCCATGTTTTTAGGGTGATTAGAATAGTCAAAAATCACTTTTTTTATTTTTAGTGTTTTGGTTTTACATGCTTCTACTATTTGTTTAGCTAAAGGATGTCCTATTCTATATAGATTGGCATCACTATCTAGTTCTTGTTGTGATTTCTTGATTGCATCACCACTTTTTAATAATTGATAAGGACCTTCATTAATTTTAAACTGAGGGAATGGATTCTTTTTAAGTCTGAAAATATCTTTTTTAAAATCAAATTCAGCATATCCATTTAAGTAGTGTTTAGTAACAGCCCATAACCAGTTTTCGTATTGATTTAAATAGCTTTTACCTTTCTCTAGGTTCACCTTAAGTTTTAGATGTACTTCATCATCAAAATGCTCTAACAACTGCTCTCTGGTTGCATCAATTCTAGTATTAATACTTTCATCCATTTCATGTTGGAGTACGTCAAAAGCATTTTTTATTTCTGAAGGTTGTCTACATTCTTGATAGATTTGAGCAATTCTTTTTTCAAAATCAACACCAGAACTGATACTACCTAAAACTTCATCAGAAGCTCCAAAAACACCATTAAAAAGTTGAAATTTTTGGTCTAGTAACTCGTAAACTCTTTGGTCTGCTTCATTAGATTGGTTTAAGAAATTAATAACTACAACATCATGTTTTTGACCATACCTATGTATTCTTCCAATGCGCTGTTCAATTCTTTGTGGATTCCAAGGCATATCATAATTTACCAATAAGGAACAGAATTGTAGATTGATACCTTCAGCAGCAGCTTCAGTAGCAATTAATATAGTTGCTGTGTTTCTAAAATAGTCTACAATAGCTTGTCGCATATCTGCTGCTCTTGCTCCACTAACTCTATCTGTACCTTTATGTTCTTCAATCCAATCTTTATAAATCTGTTTAGATTTAGCATCATTATTTGAGCCATTGAACAAAACTATTTTGTCTTTGTAGCCATTGTTAGTTAAATGGTCTGCTAAATATCTTTGTGTTCTAGTAGATTCAGTAAATATGATTGCTTTTTGGTTAGCACCTAATTCTTCAAGTTTTTCAAAACCTTTAGTTAAAGCTGTGAGAAGTTTTTCTCCTTTTGCATTTTTCTTAATAGAAATAGCTAATTCTTTAAATGTAGAAACATTATCTAATTCAGTTTGTACTTCGTCTAGCTCTTCTTCAGAAAGTAATTCAAAAGAATTAAAGTCTTCATCTCCCCATTCTTCTTCAAGTTCATCAATGGTTTCAAATTCAATGCCTAATTCTACTTTCCTATTAAGGTGTTTTTGGTCTTTTAATATAGCTTTTAACTTTTTTTCTAAAGCCTCTAAAGTACCTGAAATAGCATAAGTTGATGAGGCTAATAATTTTCTTAAAATTAAAGTCATTAACTGTCTTTGGCTATTAGGTAAAGCATATAATTTAGGAGTTTGTAAATACTCTGATACCATATCATACAGAATTTTTTCATCTTGAAAAGGAATGTACTCTTCAACAATAGCAATTCTATTTGTATAGTTAATATATTCTAAAACTTGTCTTCTTAAAGTTCTTTTACAAACTGGCTTTAATCTTTGTTTTAAATCTAAAAAAGAATCTTCTGTAGTTATTTTACCAAACTGTGTTTTAAAGCTTTTTAAATCTCCAAAAGCATACTCATCAATAAAACTTACCAATCCATACAATTCTAGAATTGAGTTTTGTAAAGGAGTAGCTGTAAGTAATATTTTAGGAGCATGTTGTATAGCAGATTTAATTGCATTAGCTATTTTATTTTTAGGTTTGTAAACATTTCTTAGTCTATGAGCTTCATCAATAATAACTAAATCCCAATCTATCATTCTAACAAACTCTTCTTTAGACCTTATAAATTGGAATGATGCTAAAATTATTTGTTCTTGGTCAAAAGGGTTTCTTTTGCCTTGTTTTTTCAACTTGTTAAAAGATTGTGACTCTAGTACAGTTGAAGGAATAAAGAACTTATCTGATAACTCTTGATTCCATTGTTTTCTTAAGTTAGCAGGACAGATAATAAGTAGTTTTCTTTTTCTCTCTGCCCACTTTTGAGAAATGATAATACCAGCTTCAATAGTTTTTCCTAGACCAACTTCATCAGCTAAAAGAGCACCTTTAGACAAAGGAGATTGAAAAGCAAATAAAGCAGCTTCTACTTGATGTGGGTTCATATCTACCTGAGCATCCTGCAATGAAGCAGTAAACTTACCTATATCATTTGCAGGAAGTCTTCTAGTTAATTGGTGAGCAAAGTATTTGGCTTGGTAGTCTGTAATCATTAAAATATGTTATTACTCTTTTATAGCTTTTTTGTTGAACCTCAAATTTAAGATTTTATTGTAAGACTATGTAGGTCGTTCTTATTAATTAATTTTTTACATTTTTTTAGAGGTATAAATCTAATAAAAAACCACCCCCCTATAAGGAGGTGGAAATTGCTATGAAAAAGATATGGAGTCTAGCTCCATACATTAGCATAAATGTACTAAAAAAATTATAAAAAATATTTTATTGATGCTTTGTGAGAGTGTAGAGGACCCTAGGCTCAAGTACCCCCACTCATTTACAGGGAGAACTCCCCCTACCACATATATAGGTAAGTAATTTTTCTAGCAGGATAATAAATACAAGGTGATAGTTGTGATTTATATACTGTAGACAAATGATTTCCTAAGTGGTCAATTTTTAACTCAAAAACTTTAGAAAAATGGTAAGAATTATTAGTTACAAACAGAGAGACAAGGATGATGGAACTTCATTCTTTGTTCTGGAACTCCAAGGTGGCATTGAAATGGTTAAGTCCAAAGAGACTGGCAATTTTTACGTTACAGCAAAAAGAGCATTCATACCTTCAACATTTGATGAAGATGTATGTGAATCACTTGTTGGTACCCAAATGCCAGGAGGAATAGTTAAAGAGGTTTGTGAGCCTTTTAATTATGTTGTCAAGGAGACAGGTGAAGAAATCACCTTAAATCACAGGTGGATTTATAAATCTGAAGATGAATTAAAGCCAGTACATTCTCCTGCAAAACAAGAGCAGAATGTGATTGCAAATTCCAATGTGTTTTCGGAAAACGGCATATTAGAACCTTCAATGTAAAATACTAGCCTTGTCTATTGATTTTAGACAGGGCTATATTTATTAGCTCAATAAAGTTCTTGTTTGAACAGACCTTCAAAAATAAAAATGCACCCTACCAACCAGTTTGTTTGATGTACATAGCTATAATTAATTATCCTGAAGGTAAGTGTGAAAAATTACTAATGTGTTTGTGATGGTCTTAAAAGAAAGAAAAGAACCAAAAGAAAGAAAACTTTATTGGTTTTTCCCCTCACTATAATTGTACCAATTTGTTAAAGATTTTTCCCTGCTTGCAGGAAAGAAAACTTTCTTTGACAAAGGTATAAGAAAAAAACTAGAAAGTCAACTATTTTAAC
>JGI24025J20009_10001959_pt1 | contig 15174 bp, 15 predicted proteins | sample Cruoilmetagenom3_FD_20009 | JGI IMG/M metagenome (IMG submission 20009)
GGTCAAGAACGACACCGCTTGGGTGTATCTCTTAAAAGGATACAAAACCGAGTTCTACAAATACGATGTTGCGAACAACGCCTGGCATACCCTGCAGGATGTGCCTTTTGGGACCAGAGATAAATATGACAAGGGTTCATTCCTTGTTTACGATGGTGACAATACGCTTTATGCGCATCAGGCCAAATACTACAACAAAGCAGCCCCATTCCTGCAACACCACATGTTCAAGTATGATGTGGTAGGCGACAGTTGGTACAGCGGAGAACTCAACGGCATGCCGCTTTACGGATTGCACGGTGGCCGCATAAAGAAGAAGAAGTCCAAAGACGGCGGTTCTGGTGCGTGGTACAACGGCAAAATCTATGCGCTCAAAGGTGGCAACACCCAGCAGTTCTGGAAGTATACCCCTCTCGGTGATTCCTGGAGCGAACTCGACACCGTGCCGACAAACGGTTCCACTGGCAGGAAGAAGCGAGTGAAATACGGTGCCGACATCGTGAGCTATGGCGCCGATGCGTTCTTTGCCCTGAAAGGCAACAAGACGCTGGAGGTCTGGCGGTATGTAATCCCGAACCCGACTTTTGGCCGGCCTGAGCGCTCCGGCGTAATGGCTGGTTTGACCAAAGCAAGTCGTTTTGGTTTGACCATCGCGCCGAATCCGCTTGCCAGCGGCTTTGCCACCCTGCGTTACAGTCTGCCCAATGCCGGACCGGTCAGCTTGAGCGTCTTTGATGTAGCCGGCCGGGTAGTGCGCAAGCAGACGATAATGGCGACACGCAATGGTGCTACGAATCTCGACCTGCGGACTCTGAGTGCGGGCGTTTACCTCGTGCGTTTTGATGCGGATAGCTTTACTTCTACACACAAGCTCGTAGTGCAACACTAAACCGAAATAACAAAAACTACCGGGGCGCTCAGAAGAGCGCCCCGGTCTTTATCTGCACACGGAAACTCCCCATTCTTGACATAAACCACAGAATCACTATAGTCACGACGCAGTGAATTGCTTTATGACAACCGGGCGATTAGCTCAGTTTTGGTCAGAGCGCTTGCTCGACATGCAAGAGGTCACCTGTTCAAGCCAGGTATCGCCCATGCGACTGGGTGTGTTGGCTCCAGCCAACACACCCTTTTTCAGCTTGCAGCAAGTTGCATGAAGCAAACTTTCGAGCACCTGAAAACACTCCAGGAAACCGATACCGACCTGAAAACCCTGCGGGCCAGAATGGAAGAAATACCAGGACGAATCGAAAGACTGAAGCATGAAGCAGAACAAGCCAAAACCAACCTGAGCAAAACCCACCAGGCAATAATCGACCACAAAAAGCAGTATAAGCTGGCCGAAGTCGAACTGAAATCTGCCGAAGAAAAGGTATCTTCATACTCGGTCCAGCTTTACTCGGCCAAGACCAACGAACAATACAAGGCCTTCCTTAAGGAAATTGAGAACCAGAAGAAGCTAAAAATGAAAGTTGAAGACCGGATGATAATGCTCATGGAAGAAGCCGAGGCCCTTGAGCACAGTAGACAGACCGCAGAAAAGGAAAGCGCCCGGCTTGAAACCGACACTGCCCGCAAAGTGAAATCGCTCGAAGCCGAAAAAGAGGAACTGGAACAGGTCACTGCCGAAAGGGAATCACAGCGGGCCGAACTTGCAAAACTCCTTCCTTCCAACATTATCAAGCTGTATGAACGCATCCGTAAGAACAAAAATGGCCTGGCAGTGGTAACAGCCACGAACAACCGCTGCAACGGCTGTCTCAACCCTATCCCGCCCCAGAGGATGCTTGAAATCGAACGCCAAAACCGCATCTATACATGCGAAGCCTGCGGTAGAATCCTCGTGCCTGACCAGGATTGAATGCCCGGAATCCGAATCGAAATCGACGGTTCTTCACGATTCAACCCCGGCCCTGCCGGCATCGGCGTCAGAATCGTGGAAAAAGACGGTAGTGTAATCAAAGAAATCAGCCGATTTGTCGGAATCCGCACGAATAACCAGGCCGAATACGAAGCATTGCTTTGCGGGCTCAGACAAGCCCTGAACTTTGCCGCCCGGCCCATCATCATCCAGACCGATTCCGAACTCATCTACCGTCAAGTCAAAGGCAGTTACAAAGTGCGAAACGAAGAACTGAAGCGTCTCCACACCCAGACGCGGAAACTACTGGCCATGCTTCCGCACGCCGATTTGAGGCTCGTTCCGAGAAAGCTCAACCAAGGAGCCGACAAACTGGCACGGAACGCCAGTGCCCGAAAACGAACCGGTAAATAACAGAAAGCATGACAAGCTCTTACATCACCCTGCTGATGCCTTTAGGCACAATACTCCAGTTCTTCGTGCCCCGTTGGCTGGCCTTGCTGTTCGCTCACCTGGGTGGACGCATTGCCTACCGGTTCAACCCGAGCCGACGAAAGCTCCTGCTTGAGAACTGCCGCCATATTCTCGGTCCTGACATTCCGAGGAAGTTGCTTGAGCGCACCGCGCGCCAGACCTTTATCAACCTGGCAATCAATTATGCGGACCTTATGCGAACACCTGTTTTGAAAAAAGGGGTAATAAAGCTGGTAGAATTCGACCCGACTTACATAAATCGGACGCTCGCCCAGAAAAAAGGCGCGATTCTTGTTACGGCCCACATCGGCAACTGGGACCTTGCCGGTGTATTTATGGCCGCGCTTGGGTATCCGCTTTCAGCAGTAGTGGAACAGATACCCCGTGGATGGACAAAAACCTTCAACCGTTATCGCTGTGCGACAAATATGGAAACGATACCGATTTCAGACCTTCGTGCTATGACCCGCGCCATCCACCACCGCAGAATTCTCACCCTGGTCGCAGACCGTGACCTCACGAAACACGGCATTCTCTGCCCTGCCTTCGATGCCCGCCGTTCTTTCCCAAAAGGCCCGGCCGCATATTCACTCAAATACAAAATACCACTGGTTATCGGTTATTTCGTCGCCCAGAATAAACCCGGACACCCGCCGTATCTGAGTGTTATTGACCCTCAGCTTCAATTCAAGCCAACCGGCCAGCTTCATGCCGATATCGCAAGTTTCACACGGCTTATTGCGTCCCGACTGAACGAAATCATCCGTTCATATCCTGACCAGTGGTTCGTTTTCCAGACCGGCTGGCAATGAAACCCATAACCGTCCGCATCAAACTCCTGTCCCCGGTTCCACTGCCCAAGCGCCAGACTTCAGGCTCGGCCGGATTCGACCTCACGGCTGCCCAAAGCACCATAATCAAAGCCCGAAGTTTTGCCACTGTTTCCACCGGTCTGGCGATTGAACTACCGAAGGAAATCGAAGCCCAGGTCCGACCCCGTTCCGGACTCGCAGCAGCCCACGGTATCGGCATCCTTAACAGCCCTGGAACCATTGATCCTGATTATCGCGGAGAAATCAAAGTCATCCTTTTCAACTGTTCGGAAAAGGATTTCCCTGTGCGTCAGGGAGACCGTATCGCCCAGCTTGTTTTCAGCCGGGCTGTTCTGGTGAACTTGCAACGGGTCGAACACTTATCCAGAACCCAACGGGGCACAAGTGGATTCGGTCACACCGGATGAGTCATCTGCGCATCTGTCTTGTTTCTGCTGCGTTTCGTCCCTACCTTTCCGGGGTAAGCGAGCATGTTCACAATCTTGGAGTCCAATTCCAGAAATGCGGACATCGTGTCCACATCCTCACCACCCATTATCCGCACACTGCCCGGAAACCCGATTCCATCCCGGTCACAAGAATCGGCCGGGCCCTGATTCTACCGGCAAATCACTCACGCTTCACCCTGCCGATTGGACAAAACATGCCTTGTAGCGTGAAACGATTCTTCGGCCAACACCGGTTTGACTTGGTTCACTGCCATGGTCTTTTCCCACCTGAAATTGCTTACTGGGCCGCCCGATATGCCACTGTTCCGACTGTAGTCACCTTTCATACACTCGGGGTCAACCTTCCGGCAATCGTGAGAAAAGGATTCAAGATAATGTTCTCTGGTTTGCAGGACCGTATCGCCGGCCGAATCGCGGTTTCCCGGGCCGGCCGCGACTGGGCAAAGCAATGGTTTCCAGGCGAATATCACATCATCCCGAACGGTGTTGACTTGGAACTGTTCAATCCCCGTGCGGCTTTGCCTGGTGTCCTGGAAGACAACCGGCCTTCGGTTCTCTTTGTCGGCAGGATTGAAAGGCGCAAAGGGCTTTCAATCCTGCTTCATGCAATGCCGGAAATAATTGCTTCTGTTCCGGAAGTCAAGCTGGTGGTAATAGGTTCGGGTCCACTAGAAAATAAATGCCAGGACATCGCGATTTCTCTTGGTATCCGGCCCCGGGTCTATTTCGCCGGTAGAATCCCAAAAGACCAACTGCCTGGCTATTATGCCGGCTGCACTGTATTCGCTTCACCTGCGCTGGGTGGTGAAGCAATGGGAATCGTCCTGATTGAAGCCATGGCAGCAGGCAAACCCGTTGTCGCATCGGCGATTCCAGGCTATGATGAAGTAATAACCAGTAACCAGAACGGAATCCTCGTTCCACCGGCCAACCCGAAAGCATTGGCTAAAGCAATCATTTCCCTGTTGACTTCAGACCGGTTGCGGGAAAAACTGAGTCAGCAGTCCCGGTTCAGTGCCAGGAAATTCGCCTGGCCAAAAATCGCCCGACAGGTCGAGTCGGTCTACAAAGAAGCACTGAATTGAAACAAACATTGAGAATCTGCCTTGTCTCGGCCGCCTACCCCCCTTACCCGTCAGGCGTGAGTGAGCATGTGATTCATCTTGCCAAAACCCTTAAAGAGCTTGGCCAGGAAGTCGAAGTGCTCACAACACGATACCCTGGCAAATATGAGGCTGACCCGATTCCGGTTACCCGCTTGGGAAAAGCACTTCTCGTCCCGCTCAACCGGTCTTATGCCACACTTCCTGTCGGTTTCATGTTACCGGCAGAAGTAAAACACTTCTTTGCCAGAAGGCATTTCGATATCGTCAATTGCCACGGGATATTCTGGCCCGAGATATCATACTGGGCAATCCGCTACAGCAACACTGTGAATGTTGTTACATTTCTTACCGCCGGATTCAAGATTCACACCGAAGGCGCAATGCTTTTCTACCATATCTTCAGGAAACAACTCGCCAGAATCCAAGGCCTCATCGCAATATCAAACCGCGCGTCCCAGGCCTTCAAAGCATATGTCCCGGGTAAGCCGGAAATCATCCCATGCGGTGTTGACCTGAACCGTTTCAGGCCCGGCTTATCCCCACTTCCCGAACCAAAGCAAGGCCAGACCATCCTTTTTCTGGGCCGTCTGGATGCGCGCAAAGGAATCGAAGTGCTGCTCAAGGCTATGCCGGAAGTTCTTGTTTCCATTCCCAAGGCAAGGCTTATTGTCGTGGGCAAAGGCCCGCGCGAAAAGAAAGCACGCAACATGACACACCGATTGGGTCTGGACAAGTCAGTCCGGTTCATCGGCTCGGTAGAACGACAGGATTTACCGCACTTTTATGCAGGCTGCGATGTCTATTGCTCTCCGGCCCTAGGCGGAGAAACACTGGGAATCGTCCTGCTTGAAGCAATGGCGTGCGGCGTGCCGGTTGTGGCCTCAAGCATTCCCGGCTATGACGAGACCATCCGGNACGGCATCGACGGCCTGTTATGCCCACCTGGCAAACCCGATGCATTCGCCAAGGCTATCATCAGACTCATTCAGGACCGGAAACTGAGCGAACAACTGATTGCCAATGGCTTAGACCGGGTCCGGCAATATGCCTGGCCTGTTATTGGCCGGCGCACCCTGGATTATTACCGCGAGATTCTTGCTTCCCGCTCACACTGACGATTCGGCAACCCTGACAAGGCAACGAAATTTCCAGACATCCAGGGATTCGGCCCTTGCCCTGACATCGATACCGCATTCGGCAAGTAGATTGTCTACATCTTCTTTCTTCAGGCCCAATTCTGCCGACAGGTTGTTTGCCAAAGTCTTGCGTCTCTGCCTGAACCCTGCCTTTACCACCCGTTTGAAAAAGACCTCATCGTTAAAAGTAAACAGAGGCTCTTGTCTTTTTGTCAACCGGAAACTGGTCGAGACAACATCGGGTCTGGGCCGGAAATGCAATGGGGGAATATCGAAAAGCTTTTCCCTTTTGCAAACCCTTTCCAGAAAAACACTCAGCGCACCATAGGCCTTGGTTCCCGGCCCGGCCAGAACACGCCGTGCAAACTCCCGCTGTGCCGTCAGAACCGCCATTTCCCATACATTTACAGAATCGAGCAATCTGAACAGTATCTGGGAAGAAATACTATAAGGCAAATTGCCAATCACCTTGACACAACCTAAAGGTTTCATGTTATATGCCATGAAGTCCAGGTGAACCAGTTCAAACCCGGGATGACATCCGAGCTCGGATTGCAACTGCCGAACCAGCCTTTCGTCAATTTCAACCGCAACGACCCGGCCTGCCTTCTCTACGAGCCTGCGCGTGAGTATTCCCTTGCCCGGCCCGATTTCCAGAACTGTATCGCCTGACTTGAGATTGAGTGCTGCTACCAGAAGGTCCGCAGTTGGCTTATGAATCAGAAAAGACTGACCCAGGGATCGCCGCGGCCGGAAAGGCCCCATCGGACTACGATTGTATCCGGAAACAGCGCCGGGCGTTTTCGCGCGTCACATCAGCAGTCTCTCTCGGTGTAAGCCCGATAGCCTCGGCCAGCTTTTTCAGNGTAAAACGGACAAATGCCGGTTCGTTTCGCTTGCCACGTTCTGGTACCGGTGCAAGATACGGAGCATCGGTCTCGATCATTAAACGGTCGTGCGGAATCAATGGCACAGTGTCCCAAAAACGGGGATTTGCATAAGTCAGATTTCCGGCAAAGGAAATATAAAAACCCTTATCTACCGCCCACTCGGCCATCTTTTTGTTCCCGTCGAAACAGTGCAGCACACCAACAGTATAATCATGTTCTTCGAGTATGGCCCTTGCCCTTCTTGACGCATCACGGATGTGCAGAACCATCGGTAGCTCCATGGTCTTGGCAAGCTCAATCTGGGCTCCAAAGGCTGTTTCCTGACTGGAACGGGAAGAAATAGTGCGGAAAAAATCCAGGCCTATCTCGCCGACGGCCCGGATACGCGGTTCAATGCATAACTCTTTAAGCGCATTGATATCCACACTGCGGAATCCGTCGGCCTCATGGGGATGAACCCCGATAGCACAATAGATACCTTTGTAACGCTCACACAGTGCGACCGCTTCCTTACTGTCCGGCACATTCTGACTGACGCACATCATCTCGCGCACACCGGCCCGATTGGCACGCTTGAGCACATCCTTCAAGTCATCGGTAAACTGGTTATCGGTCAAGTGACAGTGAGAATCAAACAACATGAGCCCTTCCGGGTTATCTTCAGACCTACACACCCTCAAAACTAGGAAACCTCGCTTCCCGCGCTTACCGGCCGGTCAACTGTCAACAGTGAGATATTGTCGCCGTCAATTGCCGCCAGAAGCATCCCGTTTGATTCCACACCGCGAATCTTGGCCGGAGCGAGATTCGCCACGACAATTATCGTCTTGCCCGCAAGTTCCTGGGACTCATATACCTTACCAATGCCTGCTACTATCTGGCGCTCTTCACCGCCGATGTCAATTATCATCTTGACCAGTTTCTCAGTCCCCGGAACTTTGCCAGCACTGACAATCTTTGCTGTCCGCAGCTCCAGCTTCTTGAAATCATCAAAACTTATCATCGCTTTCCCCTTTCTTACATGCCCGGGTTTTCTGATTCTGAGCCGGGCTGTCTGGACTTCGATTATCGACTTATCCAATTTCTCAAACAGAATCTCTGTAGACTTCAGTTCCTTCGGCACAACCGGAAGTGCTGCATCGTCCCAGCTCCGCTTGCCCAAACCGAGCATCTTTCCAATCCTGCGGCTGGTAAACGGCAGAAAAGGATACAGGAGTATTTCGAGCATCGACACGAGCCTGGTGCAGACCGCCATAGTCTGGTCGCACCGAGAAGGATCCGCTTTGAAACTGCGCCATGGTGCCTGCCTGTCGAAATACCGGTTTCCCAATGCGGGCAAAGTCATCACCGCGCGCGCCGCTTCCTTAATCCGATAAGAATCAATCATCCCGCCGACCCGTCCGGGCGCTTCTGCAATCGCTTCGAGCACCTCCTGACCTTCGCCTCCATCCAGACTCGCCTCAGGCACCCTGCCGTTGTAGTTCTTCTTCAAGAATACTGCTACCCGGTTCACGAAATTACCCAGGACATCGGCCAGTTCATTATTATTCCTGGCATGAAAATCCCTCCAGGCAAAATCGACATCCCGGTTCTCGGGCAGATTCACTGCCAAGGCATAACGCAGCGGGTCAGGTGGAAAATCCTGGAGATATTCAGGCAACCAGGCAGCCCGGTTATGCGAAGTGGAGAATTTACGGCCTTCGATATTGAGGAATTCGTTAGCCGGAATATCGGTCGGCAGCACCCAGTCGCCGTGTGCCATCAGCATTGCCGGCCAGACCACCGCATGGAATACAATATTATCCTTGCCGATGAAATGCACCAGTTTTGTTCTGGAATCGAGCCAGTAATCTTTCCATCGGTCCGGCTCTCCGATTCGCTCGGCCCATTCCTTAGTTGAAGAGATATAGCCTATCGGCGCATCAAACCATACGTACATCACCTTGCCCTTCGCCGCTTCCAATGGAACTGGCACGCCCCAGGACAAATCTCTTGTAATCGGTCTGTCTTTCAAACCTTTCTTAAACCAGCCTTCGCAAAAACGCTTCACATTCGGCTTCCAATTCTGCTTGGCNCCAAGCCATTTGCGCAGCGATTCCTGAAACTGAGAAAGTGCAAAGAACCAGTGTCTGGTTTCCCTCACCTCAGGCACAGCCCCACATACTTTGCATCTTGGTTCGATAAGCTCAGACGGTTCAATCCAGCGGCCGCACTTCTCGCACTGGTCTCCCCTTGCACCCTTTGAACCACAATAAGGACAGATTCCTTCCACATAACGGTCCGCAAGGAACATCCTGCAACTCGGGCAATAAAGCTGTCTGGTAACTCCGGGCTTGATAAAACCGTTCTTGTAAACCCGACTGAAGAAATCCTGCGCGGTCCGGTAATGAATCGGCAGGGAAGTGCGTGAGTAATTGTCGAACTCGATACCGAATTCTTCAAACGACCGCTTAATCCTGTTGTGGTAACGGTCAATTATATCCTTGGGGCTCAGTTTCTGCTTTGCAGCGGCCAGTGTTATCGGCACCCCGTGTTCGTCTGAACCACAGATATAAACGATATCAGACCCCTTAAGACGATGGTACTTTACATAGATATCAGCAGGAAGATAAGCACCGGCAAGCTGTCCGAAATGAATGTCACCGTTTGCATAAGGGAGCGCGCTCGTCACCAGAATTCTCACAGGGCTAAGCATACCGACCATACCCCGGAAGTCAAGCCGGCGGCTGCAAAACAGTCGGCAAGCTCTAAAAGTTGTTGACAACCAGAATGCCCTTAATAAAATTGCCCCTTGAAGTTCACATTCCATGGTGGTATTCATCCTCAGGAAACCAAGGATGCAACTGAGCATAAACCGATTGAAACACCACCCTTACCCGAACGCGTCTATATCCCCATGTCCCAGCACATCGGTGCACCTTCAAAACCCGTAGTCAAAAAAGGTGATATGGTCAAAACCGGCACGCTCATCGGCGAACCGACAGGCAGGGTTTCAGTCCCAACGCATGCCTCTGTTTCAGGCATTGTCGCCGATGTAGTCGAGCTGGCCCATCCGTTAAGCGGCCGTCGCATCCTTACCTGCATTATCGATTCTGACGGCAAAGATGCCCCGGATGGCTCCATCAGAGAAAGGGATTGTTCAAACCTGGCCCCTCAGCAGATTATCGAAATCATAAAAGCTGCCGGCATAGCCGGGATGGGTGGTGCCACATTCCCGACTTTCTTTAAGCTTTCCCCACCCAAAGAAAAACCGATCGATACCCTTATCATCAACGGTTGCGAATGCGAGCCGTATCTGACAGCCGACCACCGCCTGATGCTGGAAAAACCCGAGCAAATCATTGACGGCACCCGATTTCTTGCCCAGGCCCTCGGGGTCAGGAACATAATCATCGCGATTGAAGACAACAAACCCGATGCTATCAAAGCGATGTCCGAGTCTGCAAAAAAGACCGATTTCAAGGTCCGGCCGTTCAAGACCAAATACCCGCAGGGCGCGGAAAAACAGCTCATCCGGTCATGCCTGAAACGGGAAGTCCCCTCTGGCGGACTGCCGATGGATGTCGGCTGCGTAGTCCAGAATGTCGGCACCACGAAAGCGGTGCATGATGCGGTTCGCTTCGGCAAACCACTGTATGAAAGAATCACTACTGTCACTGGCCCTGGTGTCAAAGAACCGAAGAACCTATGTGTCCGCATCGGCACCCCGGTCAAAAACCTGATTGAAATCTGCGGGGGTTACCATAACCAGACAGCGAAGTTGATAATGGGCGGGCCGATGATGGGCATCACAATCTCATCAGACCAGGCACCTGTGCTCAAAGGCAGTTCCGGAATCCTCGTGCTGGACTCACTCTCTGCAATCGAGCTCGAAGACCATGACTGCATCCGCTGCGGCCGCTGCATCAAGGCTTGTCCGATGGGACTCCTGCCCCAGGACCTTTATAATCACATCAAAGCCGGCCGTCTGAATGCAGCCGAAAAGGAACATGTTCTTGACTGCATCGAATGCGGCTGCTGTGCATTTGTCTGCCCGGCAAAAATAAGATTGGTTCACCATTTCAAATATGCGAAATCCGAAATAATGGCCCGGAGGAAAAAGTGAGCGGTTCAGAATCCCGGACCCCTTCTGTTTTCACTGTCACCGCACCCCCACATATCCGTTCCAAGACAACGGTCANCCGGTTGATGTGGGCGGTTGTTATCGCGCTTATACCTGCCTTTGCCGGTTCAATCTTCTTCTTTGGCTGGCACGCCCTCTCGCTTGTGCTGCTCAGTGTTGCATCCGCAATCGGTTTTGACGCTCTATCCCAGAAGCTCTTCGGCCGCAAAATCACAATCACTGATGGCAGCGCGGTCATCACCGGTATTCTTCTGGCTTTCAACCTGCCACCCGGCGTTCCCTGGTGGTTACCGGTTGTCGGCTCAGCTTTTGCAGTGATTGTCGTCAAGCAGTTCTTTGGCGGACTCGGCCATAACTTTGTCAACCCTGCCCTTGCTGCCCGTGCATTCCTGATGGTTTCCTGGCCCGGCATTATGACCGCCAAATGGATTTCGCCCCGTTTTGGCACGCTTTCGGGATTCGATGCAGTCACGACCGCAACGCCACTTGGCGTGCTCAAGCACGCCGATGAAATCGTCGGTGCCGGTGGCGACCCGGCCGCAATTGTTACCCAAGTCCAGTCATGGCCGGTTATCAAGAATCTCTTTCTGGGCAATGTCGGCGGATGCCTGGGTGAAACATCGGCACTGCTTTTGCTCATCGGTGCCGTTTTCCTCATCGCTACCCGGGTTATTGACTGGCGCATTCCGGTCGGTTACATCGGCACGGTTATCTTCCTAACCCTGATTCTGCCCGGCCAAAAGGCAAACTTTGCTACCTACATGCTTTTCCATATTCTCTCGGGCGGTCTGATGCTCGGAGCATTCTTTATGGCTACCGACTATGTCACTTCACCGGTCACGACCAAAGGACGATGGGTCTTCGCGGTCGGATGCGGCATTCTGACTGTCCTGATACGACTCTGGGGTGGTTATCCGGAAGGCGTATCTTATTCCATACTCCTGATGAATGTGGCAACGCCGGCTATTGACCGTTTTACCAAACCCAGACTCTTCGGCAAAATCAGGAAAGTAAAGCAATGAACAGCAAAGTCTGGATGGTCGCCTCGCTGGTAATCATCTGTCTTTTGTCCGCATTCGCCCTTTCAAAGGTTTACCTCGTAACCCAGCCCAGAATAGAAAAACAGAAGCGTGAAGCGGTCAACATCGCACTCAGCCAAGTGCTTCCCCAAGCGGATAGCTTCAAACCGGTAATACCGGACACCCTCTGGTATGGCCTAGACAAAAATGGCAACAAAGTCGGCATCGTCATCAAAGTAACTCCGCGCGGATACGGTGGAACGGTCGAAACCCTGGTCGGACTCAATATGGAAAAAAAAGTTACCGGTATCAGAATCGCATCACCGGCCGAAGGTTTGCATGAAACACCAGGCCTCGGACTCAAATCACGCAACCCTGATTTCCGCAACCAGTTCAAAGGCAAAACCGCCACTGAAATCAGGCTCAAACGTGACGGCGGCACGATTGATGCAATTTCAGCCGCAACCATCACATCCCGTGCAGTAACCGAAGGTGTCCGCAAAGGAATAGAAAAATATTCAAAGTATCTGAAACCATGATACCGGAAAACAGACCATCCCGCCTCAAATACTTCACTTCCGGAATAATCCTTGAGAACCCGATACTCATTCTGATGATTGGGCTTTGCCCGACCCTGGCTACGAGCGTCACTGCGCAAGACGGCCTGGGCATGGGTATCGCTGCATCTTTTGTGCTTATCTGTTCCAATTTCGTCATCTCCCTGATTCGTAAAATCATCCCTTCCTCTATCCGTATCCCCATCTTCATTATTATCATCTCGTCTTTTGTCACTATCATTGACTATGTGCTCCAGGCCTTTGAGCCCGGACTTTATCAGGTCCTGGGTGTATTCGTCCCGCTGATTGTTGTCAACTGCATTATACTCGGTCGGGCCGAAGCGTTCGCATATCACCACGGTATCATTGACTCGATTCTCGATGCATTGGGCAAAGCGGTCGGTTTCACCCTGGTTATTGTCTTAATGGGCATAATCCGTGAATTCTTTTCTGCCGGCACAATCTTCGGCGCGATTGTCACACCGGCCGGATTCAGGCAATCACCGGTTCTCTTCATGATTTTCCCGCCCGGCGCATTTCTTCTTATCGGGATTCTCAAAAGCATCGTCAACCGACTCAACGAAAACAAAGGGAAGTAACAAATGCACATCAGTCCAGCAAAACTGTTCCTCGCCGCATTTCTGATAAACAACATCCTTCTGATGCGCTTTATCGGACTCTGCCCGTTCTTCGGTGTTTCGACATCAGTCTCAACCGCAACTGGAATGAGTGTCGCTGTGATGTTTGTAATGCTGCTTTCATCCCTGGTTACCTGGGTTCTTTTTCATGGCATTCTCTTACCACTGGGTCTTGTATTCCTGCGCACTGCGGTATTCATTCTGGTCATTGCATCCCTGGTCCAATTCGTCGAAATGGCCTTGAAAAAATATATCCACTCCCTTTACTCTGCCATGGGCATTTATCTGCCCTTGATTACCACAAACTGCGCCATCCTCGGTGTCACATTCCTGAATATCGACTATAAGTTCAACCCACTTCAGGCTACCATCTTTGCGGTCGGCACCGGTCTCGGATTCGCTCTGGTAATAATCCTTTTTGCCACTATTCGCGAGCGGCTCGCAGATGCGCCAATCTCGAAATCATTCAAAGGTTACCCGATTGCATTCGTCGCCGCATCCCTTTTGTCTTTGGCATTCATGGGATTCACCGGTCTGTTCGGCATATCACTGTAAAGATATGGACTGGGCAATAACAGCTAAAGCGCTTATCGGACTGGGAACCCTCGGCCTTCTTATAGGCATTATCCTCGCTATCGCCTCAGTCAAACTCACAGTCAAGATTGACCCGCGTGAAGAAAAAGTGCGCAAAGCCCTGCCCGGTGCCAATTGCGGCGCTTGCGGTTATCCGGGATGCGATGCATTCGCGGCCGCAGTCACAAAAGGCACAGCTCCGGTCAATGGCTGCAAATTCGGCGGAGCAACAGTAGCAAGAAAAGTCGCCGGTATAATGGGACAGGAAGTTACAGAAACAGAACCCATGGTTGCGGTCCTTTCATGCCGTGGTGACAAAGAACAGGCAAATGACTCTTTCCATTACATCGGCACATCTGATTGCCGTGAGGCTGTCCTGCTTCTGGGCGGACCCAAGGCGTGCACTTATGGGTGCATCGGACTCGGTAACTGCGAGCGGGTATGTCCTGTAGGCGCCATCAAAATGAGTGAAAAACACCTGCCTGTCATCAACGAAGACAAATGCGTGGGCTGTGGCGCCTGTATCAAAGAATGCCCCAAAAATGTGCTTCTGCTCATCCCGAAATCCAAACTGGTCTATCTTGCTTGCTCATCACACGACCCCGGACGCGCAGTCAAACAGGTATGCAAAGTCGGCTGCATCGCCTGCGGTCTGTGCGTCAAGAATTGCCCGGTCCAGGCCCTGAAAATGGAAAACGACCTCCCGGTAATGGACTTTGGCAAATGCACTGACTGCGGCATCTGCGTCCATAAATGCCCGACCAAATCCTTCATTGACCGTGCCCGGGGAAGACCCAAAGCGGTTATCAATCCAAAATGCACCGGCTGTGGTCTGTGTATCAAAGAATGCAAATTCCATGCGATTGAAGGCGAACCGGGCAAACAGCACAAAGTCATTGCCGATAAATGTATCGGCTGCGGCCTATGCTACAAAGTCTGTCCTGAAAAAGCGATTGATATGGTCGGTGCTCTCGGCCACGCCCGCAAAACCGCCTAACCTTACTCAACAATCAAATTTCTGTTTACAGAACTATAAACAGAAATCAGCCATGATACTGGGTTTCCGGCATGTGCTGCCAACATGCGGAAAATACCGGTATTTATGGACTTAACTGAAGACAAGGGTGTTTAGAACCGACACCCAGGGGTCGTTCCCCAAATGGTTTGTCTAATCATTTATAAAACCATTTTCCAAAACATTTTTCCCGAAGTCGTTAAACCCGTTTGTCGAGGCATCATTCAACCGGTTTGAACTGTCATTTGTCTTGCTATTACTCGGCCCGTTTGTTTTACCGTTTCATTAGCCGTTTCATCGCCGGTTTTATTGGTTGCTTTACGGCCGGTTTATTCTCCTACTTCACTTGCCGTCTGACAAGTTGCTTTTCTGGTTATCTCTGAATCAGATTGCCAATGCGTTTTATGACAGAAATATGCCTCTAATCTGCAACCGGGTTCCAATACAGTATTTTTATTCCCTATTTACCCGTAAGCACTACCTTTCTGCTGAGCCGT
>JGI24025J20009_10001960_pt1 | contig 15166 bp, 12 predicted proteins | sample Cruoilmetagenom3_FD_20009 | JGI IMG/M metagenome (IMG submission 20009)
CAAAAAGATGAGAGAAAGAGCAGTTATAAGGTGGTATATACGAACCATTCGCATATACCACCAAATTGGAAGGATATCCGAACCATTCGGATATAAACGAGTTAGCCGAAATTTATTGAAATAAAAAATGGGAGGTTTAAATGAAAACGATCTTAATTTCTTTCTTAATGGTAACTAGTTTGAGCCAAATGGCTATTTGTCAGACTGCAAGGTTGGAAGAAGTGCAATTGAAATATAATAGCGGCTTGCAAAAAATATTTGAAGTTCAAGATAAGATTAAGGATATTCACCCTTTCTTGGGAAAAGCATTCCCAATTGCCATTGCGGAAAATGATCAATTCTTCGTATTTGATACCGATTCTTCTGGAAAGAGATATGTGTTTGCTAAAAAAGCACCTACTCCAATGCCAGTCCCCAAAGGTGTTAGAGCCGCTTTTACACTTGAATGTTACAAAAATAAGGTAGCTTGTGTGATTTCAGGTGAAATTTTTGACTCTCTTGAAGGTTACGCTACAATTTTTCACGAATTCATGCATTGTCATCAATGGGAAATCTGTGAACCAAAACTCAAACAAGATTTAGGGGTAGCTCAGAAAGCAATGAGTAAGAAAGACTACATGTGGGAGATAAATTATCCTTTTCCATATGATAACAGCGAATTCACTAAAATCTATTCTCTATTCTTGAAAGCTTTGGAAGAAAATAACTATGACGGTATTTTCAAATACCGAAGCCAATTGAAGCAGATTTTAAGTAAAGATGATTTTGAATACATGGTTTGGCAGGAATGGAAAGAAGGGTTTGCACGCTTCATTGAAAATCAAATTAGAGGCAGGCTTGGTCTTAAGGAGAATCACTATGGCATAGAAAAACCTTTCCATAGGATCTCTTTTTATGAAGGTGGGTCAAGATTTATCGAATTTTTGAGTAAGCAAAAACCGGAATCGTTGGTAGAGATAGAAAAGTTATTTTATGAGATGTTAAATGGTGAACAATAAACTTCGGCTAACAGCATGTTTGCGACGCTTCGCTAAATCCCTTCGGGACTTCGCAAACACGCAAATCGTTATACGCAATCGTGAGCAAAGGACTGAAGGGGAGTGATGATCTGGGCTTGAAAGGCATATGCACGCCCAAGAAACAAAATTGTGAGAAATATTAAATAATGATAATCAAATGTGGTGACGGGGAAATTAAAAATCTAATAAAAAATTGGGGTCAGGCTACAAGATACAAACTAGTTGACAAGAGTGAAACATTATGATAAAATAGAATCATGGCACGAAAACCGAGAATAGAATATGAGGGTGCGTTTTACCATGTTATCACGAGAGGGAACAAGAGAGTGGTGATATTTCGAGACAATGGGGACAGAGTGAGATTTTTAGAGAAGTTGAAGGAATATAAGACCAGGTATAACTTCGTCCTGTATGCCTATACATTGATGGACAATCATATTCACCTGCTCCTTGAAACAAGGCAAACACCCTTATCTAAGATAATGCAGGGGCTATTACAATCGTATACTCAATGGCATAATCGGAAATATAGGACCGTGGGGCACCTGTTTCAGGGGAGATATAAAGCCATACTGTGTGATAAAGATATATATCTCCTACAACTTGTAAGATATATTCACCTGAATCCAATCAGGGCAGGGATAGAAACGAGCCCTTCGCACTGTAAGTGGACAAGCCATAGGACATATCTAAAAGGAGATAACAAGGGTCTTGTAGATACCGACTTGGTATTAAACCAATTTTCGGCAAATAAGAGAAGGGCAATAAGACTATACAATAAATTTGTAAATGAGGATTTAAGGGGAGATAAGGGGGAGAAATATTATGAGGTGAGGGACCAACGGATTCTTGGGGACGAAGAATTTTATGAAGAGGTGATACAGAGAACAGGGGAGAGATGGGATCGGGTAGATAGCATTTTAAGAAACAAGACCCTGAAAGAGATTGCAGCAAAGATAGAAGGACTCACAGGGGTAACGGCGGAGCAATTAAGGGGAAAAGCGAGGGACAAGAGGGTAGTAAAAGCCAGGGGCTTATTTATTCGTGCGAGTAGGATTTACACGAAAGCAAGGGGTATCGACATTGCCAGGTTTTTGGGAAGAAAGCCGAGTGTATTAAGCTATATTGAACAGCAAGGAACATCAATAGAATTCGATAATATACTGACAAAGTTCAAATGGTAATCTGTTCCTATGTCGTATCTTGTAGCCTGACCCCAGATGTGCATATATGTCGTATCTTGTAGCCTGACCCCAGATGTGCATATAGCAACATCCCCGTGGTTCATTCTCTGTCCCTCTATCCAAACCCAGCGAGGAATGATATGACCATCAAGTTTGGGATTCCGAGAGAGGAGAGGGTATCTTTAAAGATGTATGATATATCGGAAGGACGGTGATGATTCTCGTGGATGACAGGGTTAAGGCGGGGTATCATGTAATTAAACTGGATAGCAAAAACCTTCCTTCTGGAATTTACTTCGCAAGGCTTGTAACAGACAACTATAAGGCGACAAAGAAACTCGTGTTTATGAGGTAGAACTGAAAACAAGGCTGAACCAAAATAAAGGGGGCATTGAGTTGGATGTCCCCTTTATATTGCTTCGCATTAGCCCCAATCCTTGGCATCCTTGCTCACACCCTTATTCCTCTAATCCGTTTCTTCCCCTATCATACTCGATGATTTTGTACATGTTTTCATACCTACCTGTCCATGCGGATCCCATATGCACAGCATCCGTATGGACGGGTCGTATGACCGTAGGATCGGTAGACAGGTTTTTTATCCTTTAAGTTCTCTTTCGATCCCTGTCCATACGGATCTTGAGATTAAGTTTTCTTTTTTGCTTGACAAAGGGGGATTTTTATGTTATAATACACGCACAATTTTTCAAAGAGATTTTTCTAAAAGCGAGGAGTATCAATGGCTGTTCCGAAGAGAAGAAACTCAAAGACAAGGGGACGCAAGAGGCGAACACACTGGAAACAGAGCATGACCCAATTGATAAGGTGTCCTAACTGCCACCAACTTATACCTCCGCATACGGTATGTCCCAATTGTCATTACTACATGGGAAAAGAGAGAACTCTGTAGCTGTACATTGAAGGGGAGGAAGATTGAGAAAGATAACTACTGAGGATATAAGGACAATAGGAATTTTCGGCCAATCGTCCACGGGAAAGACTTCTCTCGGGGAGGCGATTCTCTACGCGGCAAAGGTGACCAGAAGACTTGGTTCTGTAGACGACGGTACATCAATTCTCTCTTCATCTCCGCTGGAGGTGGAGAAAAAAGTGACCATAAACCTCTCTATTGCCTCTTTTGATTACGGGAAAACATTCCTGAATATATTAGATACTCCCGGATACGATGACTTCTATGGCGAAGTTCTCAGTGGAATAAGTGCCTCAGATGTTGCCGTAATAGTCATAGACCCCCTACAAGACCTGGGCGTTGTCTCGGAGAGGGCATTTTCAGACATAAAAGGGCGGAAAATTCCCCTCCTCTTCTATCTCTCAAAAATAAATGAAACCGGTGTAGACATAGATACCGTGTTTTCAAGGATGAAGTCCGCATTTGGGAATGTCGTGCCCATGACTGCGATAGAAGGAGACGATGTAACGCATGTTCTCGACAGCGGTTCTCGTTATCACAAGGATTTGGTGGAAGCAATAGCAGAAACAGATGACGAACTGTTGGAGAGATATCTGTCAGACGAAGAACTGGGAAGTGACGAATTGGAGACGGCATTTTATGACGGATTATCACACGGCGAAATAATGCCGGTCTATATGGGTGATTCACCGAAGGGGGTCGGGATAGAGGCTCTCCTCTCTTCCATCGTCAGAATTAACATAAAGAGAGACGGAGATGAGCCCCTTGGCTTTGTATTTAAGACCTCTGTTGATCCTCATCTTGGAGATATAAGGTATATCAAGCTACTGAGTGGGGAGTTAAGCCCGGGAAGTACACTGTACAACTGTACACAAAATGTAAGCGAAAGGATAAACCAGATATACATCATCAAGGGCAAAGAGAGGGAAGAGGTTGAAAAACTGCCAAACGGAGCAGTCGGTGGGCTCGTCAAGTTAAAGAATACCCACACCGGGGATACCCTTAGAGGCGAGAAGGGCGAACCCCTACCCAAAATAGATTTTCTGGCTCCACTCGTCTCTGTGGCGATAATTCCCAAAGAGAAGAAGGACGAAGAGAAAGTCATGGAGGGACTCTCCAAATTACACGAAGAGGACCCGTCGTTCACTCACTATTACGATACAGAGACTAAACAGACGATAATAAAGGGAAGAGGAGAACTCCACATAGATATAATCATAAATAAGTTGAAGAGAAAATACGGAGTAGGGCTAACTACAAAGAAGCCGCGAATCCACTACAGAGAGACCATAAAACGCACGGCAGAGGCGCAGGGGAAGTTCAAACGACAGACGGGTGGACATGGACAGTACGGCGATTGCTGGCTCAAGATAGAGCCCCTCGAAAGCGGAGGGGGATTTGAGTTCAAAAATGCAATTGTCGGTGGCGCAATTCCGTCAAAGTACCTTCCCTCCGTCGAGAAGGGCGTGAAGGAGGCAATGGCGGAGGGAATAGATGCCGGTTATCCGGTGGTAGATATGCGGGTTACCTGTTACGATGGGACATTCCACACGGTTGATTCCTCTGATATAGCATTCAAGATAGCGGGTTCACTTGCATTTAAAAATGCGTGTGAAAAAGCGAATGTGACAATTTTAGAGCCAATTATGTCTGTCGAGGTTGTGGTCCCCGAAGAATACCTGGGCGATGTTATGGGAGACCTCAACTCGCGAAGGGGAAGGATCCTGGGCACGGAGATGGATGGAAGGTTTCAGAAGATAAAGGTACACATACCGGAGGCTGAAATGTTCGGTTATTCGGCGTCCCTCCGCTCTATTACCCAGGGTAGAGGTACATTTACACAGGAGTTCTCTCACTATGAGGAGGTCCCGAGGGAACTGCAGGAGAAGATAAAAGCACAATCAAAGAGTGGGCACCAAGATTAAGTTCCCATCCGCCATTCTTCCAGATATGCCCTCTGTTCGTCCGTCAAGGTATCTATTACCTTACCCATACTTTTGAGCTTCAGTAAGGCAATCTCGTTGTCTATCTCCACGGGTAATGTATGTACAGAGATAGACAGTTTATTGTTTATTATATACTCCGCCGCAAGTGCCTGATTCGCAAATGACATATCCATGACATCCGGTGGATGTCCATCGGCGCAGGATAGATTTACGAGCCTGCCCTTTGCGAGTAGATATATCTTCCTGCCGTCCTTCATCGCATACTCATGCACAAGATTCCTTACCTCCTTCACTTGCACCGCCATCTCCTCGAGTGCCTTCGTGTTTATCTCAACATCAAAGTGACCCGAATTCGCAATTATCACCCCATCCTTTGCAGCCCCAAAATGGGCTCTGTCTATCACATTTATATCACCCGTAGCCGTAACCATGATGTCAGCTTCCCTTATTGCCTCTACTCCGGGCAACACCATAAAACCATCCATCAATGCCTCGATAGCCTTTACGGAATCGACCTCACATACAATGACCCTTGCGCCCAGACCATCTGCCCTCTTCGCAATTCCCCTGCCACACCATCCATAGCCGCACACACAGAATGTCTTGCCCGCTATGAGCGTATTCGTTGCCCTCAGTATGCCATCTATGGTTGACTGTCCCGTCCCGTATCTATTATCAAAGAGATGCTTGGTCAGAGAATCGTTCACGGCGATAACGGGATATCTCAAAACCCCGTTCTTCGCCATGCTTCTGAGCCTTATCACCCCCGTTGTCGTCTCCTCTGTTCCGCCGAGAATGTCGGGAACGAGTTCCTTTCTCTTGGAATGAAGGGTAGATACAAGATCTGCACCATCATCCATCGTTATATGTGGACTGAAGTCCAGACAGGAGTTTATGTGCTTATAGTATGTTCGGTTGTCCTCTCCGTTTATGGCAAATACGGGAATGCCGTAATCCATCACGAGTGATGCCGTGACATCGTCCTGGGTGGAAAGGGGATTTGAGGCACACAGTCTCATCTCTGCCCCGCCCGCAGTTAGGGTTCTGGCGAGATTTGCGGTCTCTGTTGTCACATGAAGACAGGCGGCGATTCTCTTCCCAAGAAGGGGACGCTCCTTTTCGAACCGCTTCCTTATGATTGAGAGAACTGGCATATTCCTCTCCGCCCACTCTATCCTCTTCTTTCCCTCGGTACTTAATCCCCTATCCCTTATATCACACTCCATAAGACCTCCCAAAGTCGAGAAAAAAATTGGACGCAGACAAACGCAGATTACCCATGACTTTTTAATTATTGTAGTTGTCGTAAGTAATGTCATTGCTCGCCCGTATGGGCGAGGCGAAGCCGAAGCAACCCCCGAAGCAATCTCTCCATACGGATCCCTTCGGACACCTGACACATACTCGAAACTATGACTTGCTGTATACTTTCCAACACAGTCGAGAAAAAAATTTATCAAACCATAGGTCACTTCGGTCAATTGTCAATAGTCAATTGTCAATAGTCAATTGTCAATTTTTATAGAATCCCTCTATCATCTCTCTCAACTCATCTATACCCATCCCGTTTACCGCCGATGTGAAGACTGAGTTTGGGAATCTTCTCCTCAGATAGCCAACTTCATCCTGTGCGAGGTCAATCTTATTAAAAACATATATGGATGGCTTTTTCTCCACACCCAGTGCCTCAAGTATCTCATTCCCAGCACTTATCTGAAATTCAACATAAGGGTGCGAAACATCCACCACATGCAGTCTTAAATCCGCAATTACCGCCTCCTCAAGTGTTGAGTGAAATGAGGAGACGATTCCATGTGGAAGTCTCCTTATAAAACCCACGGTATCGGTAATAAGATACTTCTTTCTATCACCCGATGTAAACACCCTCGTAGTGGCATCGAGCGTGGAGAAGAGCTGATCGTCGGTCTTTAACCCCGCTTTGGTTATTGCATTCATAACGCTCGTCTTGCCCGCATTCGTGTATCCCACAATGGCGATTCTCCTCATCCCTTCTCTTCTCCTTGACTGCACCATTTTTGCCTTTTCAATATCCTTCAGACTCTTCTTTAAAGTTCTTATCCTCGCCCTTATCCTCCTTCTGTCCGTTTCGAGTTTTGTCTCGCCCGGGCCCCTCGTGCCTATCCCCCCACCGAGTCTCGAAAGTACAACCCCCTTTCCCGTTAGCCTCGGGAGCCTATACAAAAGCTGTGTGAGCTCTACCTCAATCTGTGCACCTTTTGTATGGGCATGTTGTGCAAATATATCGAGTATGAGCTCTGTGCGGTCGATGACCTTTTCGCCCGTTATGGATTGGAGATTCGCGACCTGCGATGGCGAGAGTTCCTCATCGAATATTATTGTATTTACGCCGAGCGAAGACGAGATTGCCCCCAATTCATCTGCCTTTCCCTTGCCGATAAATGACCTCGGATTCGGTCTCTGGAGATTCTGGAGTAGCTTCTCAACAACGACAACTCCCGCTGTCTTTGAGAGGTTCTGGAGTTCCTCTAAGGAATCCACCTTCTCCCACTTCTCCTCGTATGGGAAATGGACTCCCACAAGCAGTGCCTTTTCCCTTGTTTCTTCTGTGGGATACATATTAAAATGCAGAATGACTAATTCCTAATGACAAATGCCCAATGTCTCAGGTTTTTCTAAATAGTTTCTGACTTTACTCTGTCGCCTGTCTGTCCCGTAGGGAGGAACGACCGTATCGGGGCTTGCCCCGTTGCTCCGAAGGAGCTTTACGGGGTGGTCTTCAGTCCTCGTAACCTAATTAAAAATCGGTAGCCAACACTTTATTTTGAAAGGAGTTTCAAAAGGAGTGCCTTCTGGGCATGCAGACGATTTTCTGACTGGTCAAATACTATTGAATGGGGTCCATCTATGACATCATCTGTTATCTCCTCGCCCCTGTGTGCGGGGAGACAGTGCATAACCAGGCAATTCCTCTTCGCATTATTCAAAAGTTTTCCATTTATCTGGAATTCCCCGAACTTCTCAAGCCTCTTCTCCCTTTCAGCCTCCTGCCCCATACTTGTCCATACATCTGTATATATAACATCGGCATCTTGCACGGCTTCCATCGGGTCATTCGTAATTTTGATTTTTGATCTTTGATCTTCGATCTTCGATCTTGGCTCATATCCCCTCGGAGTGGCAATGCTCATAGAGAAACCAAGTATTCTCGACGCGTGGACAAGAGAATTACAAACATTGTTACCATCGCCTACCCAGGCAAGTTTAAGATTGGAAAAATCTTCCCTCTTTTCCCATATCGTGAACATATCGGCCAACACCTGACAGGGATGCTCGAGGTCTGAAAGGCCATTTATAACGGGGATGCTCGCATACCGTGCAAGTTCTGTCACAGTAGCGTGTTCAAATGTTCTCGCCATAATTCCAGATGCCCATCTCGAGAGGTTCCTCGCCACATCGGGAACACACTCCCTCTTGCCAAGTCCTATATCTTGAGGTGCGAGATAGACGGCATAACCGCCGAGTTCATACATCCCCGCCTCAAATGTGAATCTGGTTCTCAGAGAGGGTTTTTCAAAAATAAGGGCGAGTATCTTGCCCCCGAGCGCAGAGGAAATTCTCTCCCCCTTCACTCTCCTTGAGGCTTCGAACAATTCACTCAGGTCATCCGCCGTCAAATCGGCAAACGACAGTACATCCCTCTTCATACACCCTCCACTTCCATTATCTTATGTAAGACATCAACCGCCCATACGGGTCGTATGACAGAGACCACAGAGCACGCAGAAAAATCTTTGTTCTTAATCTCTGCGTTCTCTAACCCTTTGCTTGGCACTACTCACTTTATCCAATCTTCTATCACTGTTACCTCAAAATTCAACAACAAACTAACCTTCAAATCGCTTGCTTTCAAACCTCGCAACCACCATACTTTCAGTCTCGTTGCTTCAAAGAGAAAAACAAAGTATCTCAAGATCCGTTCACAGAATCTCATACGAGCCGTAGGGCCGTATGGATATGGATAAGTTCCCGAAATTCTACACCACATATCTTTGAGTCCGCAGAGCCCTTTTATCTTTTCTCTGGTCTATCTCTGTGAACTCCGCGTTCTCTGCGGTTTATTCTTAATATTTACACAACCTCACTTATTAACTGTTATACGCTTTGATACCCCTGCCAAGTATGTATATGGCGTCTTTAATGTCCTCCTCTTTCAATACGAATGCTATCCTTGCCTCATTTCTACCGAGTCCCTCAGTCGCATAAAATCCCGCACCCGGTGCGAGCATAATGGTCTTCTTATCAACATTAAAGTCCTCGAGCATGTATATTACAAATTTTTCCGAGTCATCGACGGGCAGCGTAATCATTGCGTAAAAGGCACCCTCTGGATTGTTTACGCTCACATTCGGCAGTTTAAGCAGTTCGCCCCTCGCCACATTCCGGCGATGTTCATACTCCCTCCTCATACCATCTATATAGTTGTCTATGTACTTAAAGCCCTCGATGGCACCGTATTGTTCTATGGTTGCGGGGCACAATCTGGACTGGGCAAGTTTTACAAGCAACGGGAGCATCTTCTTGTCTTTGCAGGTCACAAATCCTATCCTCGCCCCACAGGCACTCATCCTCTTCGATATGGAGTCAACGAGTAAGGTGCGCTCCGGTGCAACGGCAAAAGCGCTCGTGTGTTTCATCCCATCGAAGACAAACTCCCTGTAGACTTCGTCCGATATGATAGAGAGGTCGTGTTTCCTGGCAATATCTGCGAGCATTTCCATCTCCTCTCGTGTATATACCGTACCAGTGGGGTTATTGGGAGAACAGACCAAAATCGCCCTCGTTCTATCCCCTATCTTCTCCGAGATCTTCTCACCCTTTGGAAGATGGTAGTCCTCCTTCGGGTCCGTCGTCACGGGGACGAGCTTTATACCGGCTACGACTGCGAGTCCGTTGTAGTTAGCATAGAACGGTTCGAACACGAGAATCTCGTCTCCCGGATTACACAGAAGAAGCATCGAGAAGAGTATCGCCTCGCTTCCACCCTGGGTGATTATCACCTCCTCTGGTGAAACCTCGAGTTCGTATCTTTTAAAGTAGTCCGCTATTGCCATCCTCAATTCCTTTATCCCCTCCGATTGTCCGTAGGGCAGCACGGGCTTGCTGAACCCCTTTATCCCGTTCAACAACTCTTTCGGTGTGGGAACATCGGGCTGTCCTATGTTCAGATGATAAACCTTTATGCCCCTCTCCTTTGCCCTATCTGAATATGGGAAGAGCTTTCTTATGGGAGATGAGGGCATAACCATTGCGCGTTTACTTATCATATATGCTCCTTTTTAGGAAATCTATTGAGTAATTTTTTACTCAGACTTCTCTAATTCTACATCTATAACCATAGACGAAGTATTAGTTATGTATACGGGGACAGTCTTCTTCAGATAACCCCTCTTCTCGACGGTCAGGTTATAGGTACCAATATCTGCCCAGAAATTGTATGTCCCACTTGCGGAATCACTTACGGTATCGTATCTCTTCTCGCCAAGCAGTTTCACGCTCGCCGAAAGGGGCATCCCCGTACCCGCCTCGACTATCCTGCCCCTCAGGGATATGTCTATAACCCTGTTAAGCACGAACCTGCAGAAGAGGCTATCGCAGGACATAAGTTTTGCCACATCGGTTACAGAATAGTATCCCCCCCTGGACGCAGTAATTCTATATGCCCCGGGTTTCTTGAGGGCGAAGGAAAACTCTCCGGTCTTTCTGTTGCACTCCACCCATCCCACATCGGGACCGTAAACTTCTATGCCTGCATCCAGAGGTTTATGTGTCACGCTATCGAGCACAACTCCAACTATTTTAACGACCCACGGCGGTTCGGTCTTAAGCGCTTTTTGCTCTGCTTTATATCCCAGTCCGAAGGCGAGATATTTATGAACCTGTTCATCCGGAATGAAATCAAATTTAGAGAGGGGAATATGTACCCCCAAAAGAAATGTACCAAGGGGATTCCCCAATTTTACCTGCGGTGAGAGAAATATTTTTTTTCCGTTCTCGACCGCCACAAATCCCATACCGAAAATACAAGAGGGAGAGGGCTGGAATTCCACACCCGTTCCGACATCAAGACCGCTCCTTCGATTCTCATCGGAGGAACGATATGACTCACCCCTGATGACATATCCGAGGTTCAAGAGGGCCGAGAATTTACCGAGCTCGTATTCGCCGAGAAGATTGAAACTGTAGTCTGGGGCATGGTATGGCTGTGGTCCAAAGCCAATCCTCGCAAACTCTTTTTCGTCCCCTGATGGATTAGCTGTATTCAGACAGAATGTGACCGATGGTCTGAATCCCACTCGCAGCAAAGAATTATAGATTTGAAAAGGAACATAAAGAGCCACTCCCGTTTCTAAATAGGAAATCCCAATGGCAAAGTAGGAATCTTTCAGTGTATCATCTGGACATGTGGCGATCTTGGTATAGAGCTTTGGAGTGACAAATGCCTCGAGGTAGTCGGACACACCGTATGAGAACGATAAATCAGAAGAGAGATAATTGTGGTTGTGCTCGGTGGAACCGAATGGGTACGGGGAAGACGAAATAGTAAATGAAAAATCAACACCGATATACCTGTGGGGAGTGGTGTGTGGAGAATATATGTAAAAAAGCCCCTCTTGTTGCGGGACCGATAGTAACAATACGAACACTATTACACTATTCACACATCCTCCCGTTTACTTCTTGGACTTGCCATCATTAACTACAGAGATTTCTTTTTCTCTGTGTCCTCCCTGCCCCGCCAGAGGCGGGGTGTGGTTGATTTCTTGAATCGTCCCCAACGGGAGTTGAACCCGTGCTACCACCTTGAAAGAGTGGTGTCCTAACCACTAGACCATGGGGACGGGTGTAGGCCGTGCGGGATTCGAACCCACGGCTCCTGGATTAAAAATCCAGTACTCTACCAGCTGAGTTAACGGCCCGTGCTTTATTATAACACGAACTCCCACAAATGTCAAGAAAAAAAATTGGACGTAGATTACCCATGATTTTTTTATTATTGTAGTTGTCATAAGTAATGTCATTGCGAGGAATGTCATTGCTCGCCCCGTTAGATGCAAAGCTATCTAACAGGGCGAGGCGAAGCAACCCCCGAAGCAATCTCTCCATACGGATCCTTCGGACACCTGACACATACTCGAGACCATGACTTGTTGTGTAGTTTCCTATACAATCAATAAAAATTTGGGTTAGCCGGGAAACAGGGAAAGGAAACTTGAGATGTGTGATAACTGGGTTTATAAATAATCTGCAATGTCTTAAATACTTTATTCTTGTTCTATTTTGACTGACATTAAAATAAGTAAGGCTCTCTCTCTTCGCGCACCAAAAGGCGTTCAATGTTTATGGTATAGAATTCGTGTTCCTTTACTATATACTTTCGCGTCTGTAACTTCTTTATTGCATCAACACGCCGTAAATCGAATTTAGCCATTCTTTAACTTTCGTCCTCCTTAACCAAATTTAAATAAATTTTCTCTCCTCTTTTTTGCTTTGCAATTAGAGATTGTGGCGATGGCCAAATTTCCTTTAGATTAGGGGTATATTTATAGTAACTGTAGTATTTAAGAATGCTATCGGCGGGTCTTAAAGATTGTAAGCGCTTTCTGATCAATTTTGTGTATTCAGGATCTATTTCAATCCCTATGGAATTCCGTTGCAATTGAGAAGAGACTACAAGGGTAACCCCCGTGCCAGCAAAAGGATCAAAAACTGTATCTTCAGGTTTAGTGGATGACAGGACAATCCTCAGAAGCAACGCAATCGGTGATTGCTGTGTGTGGGCTCTCTCTCCTCTACTGTTTCTTATCGCCTCATCCCCCGCAAAGTAACCCGAGGTTAACTCTCTGATATCATCCCATACATCAGTGACATAGATACCATCCGCCCGTTCATACTTATGATGGGGAGCCTTTGGCGGGTCTATACGCAGTTTGTTAAATAGTCTTGGTTTCTTTCCCTTCGTAGCAAAAACAATGATCTGATGCTGTTTAGAATACCTGGTTCGCGATGGAACCGCTGATGTCATTTTTTTCCAAATAATCAGGTTTTGAAATACCCAACCGGCTTCTCTGAGTACTCTCATCACATGCTCTGTATTTTTTTCTCTTTGCATGAAATAAATGGACCCACCATTGGCTGTCACTTTGTAGACCTCCCTCATAACTTCCTGTAGCCAGCTCCAATACATTTTCTCAGGCTGTGTATCATTGAAGTATTTGTAGTCCTTTCCTTGATTAAAAGGCGGGTCAACGAAGGTAAGATGCACATCTTTTATGGCACCTTTTCTGAGATATTTGAGACAGTCTCCCTGGTATAGCGTGTATTTGCTTTCCGAACTCATAACCTCTTCTCCCGTGTTAAATCCCCTGACAAAGAAAGGACTTTACAATCAGCCACTTTGTGCTTTTTTGATTCCAGTGGATTCAGACTCAACTATTTTATCTCTCCGCTATCTTTCTTGACTTTTTCCTACTTCCTTAATTAAAATTATAGCACAAAATGGTAGAAAAGTCAAGGGAAAATTTTATCAGCTGGGAAAATTAAAAGAGGGCAACTGGTGGTTTTTTTAATTCTGTGTTGTGGACGCAATTCAACATCAATTGAATTCGAGATGGAGAAAGAGATTGTGAGGGTGTAAGATCCCAGAACCTCCTAATTCAGAAAATAAGATTTTAGTCCATCGGATAACATATATTAAAGCCTGTTCGTCAAAAAAAATTTCTTCTGCGGCAATTTTTTAAAAATCCTTTTCTGCACAAATAACAGACTATACTCCTAAAATCTTCGGAGTGTCTGCATAGTGTTTTACTCCACAGCAAAACTCTATGCTATATCCGGCTACCCCTTGTTAAGCCCTGCGCCAGCATAGCCATAAGCTGCATAGCCTTTTATCCTATTTTAAGCTCATATAGTATGGGATAATGTGAAGCAAGGCTTTCTCAAGTAAACTGCAGTTCACGGTGTTTTTTTACTTGACAGAGAGCATTTTTTGTAGTATAATCTTAGAAAAGGTAATGAAGACGAAGAATAGCAGAATTAATGTAACCAAGAGTTAATAAGTAATGGATCTCAGGTATATCTATGGGTTATTGGGACATAAAAGTTCCAAAACAACAGAGATTTATACCCATGTGAGTAAAAGTTCTATCGGCAAGATCATTAGCCCATTAGACAGGTTGAAAGAGAAGGGGGGTGATAAATAAGGTAATTGAAGAGGTTAAGTTATAGGGATGTATATCCGAAGTACGTCGGATATACATCCAAATTGGAAGTATATGCGAACATATTCGCATATACGGAGTTAGGCGACATTATTAAAAAAGGAGGTATCAAAATGTTTAGACCAATTGTGGTTTTTGTGTTAACAGCAGTGTTACTCTGCAGCACTGTTGCAGCGCAGGACAGTGGTTTTGGATTAGGCATTATCGTAGGTGAACCTACAGGATTAAGTGCTAAATTGTGGACAGCAAACAGTACAGCAATTAATGGAGCAGTTGGATGGTCATTTGCCAAGGAAAGTGCCTTGTATCTGCACGCAGATTATCTGCTCCATAACTTTAATCTATTTAAGGTAGAAAAGGGTAAGTTACCGCTTTATTATGGGATTGGGGTAAGAATTAAATTCGAGGACAATAGTAAAGTTGGAATTCGTATTCCTGTAGGTATAAATTACATCTTTGTAAAGGCACCTTTGGATATTCTTCTTGAAATTGCTCCTTTGCTTGATTTAGCACCCAGCACAGAATTTGGCTTAAACGGGGCCATTGGGATTAGATATTTCTTTCAGTAAGGTTATAACCTCGTCTAACAGCGGATAAAAGGCTACGGTGATACGCGTCTTTGCCCAAATTGCCTTCGGCAACTTCTTTTATCCGCCAAACGATAGCCAAAATGACGCTTCGCTTGAACGCCTCTCAAGTTAACGAATGCGTCCGTTGAGAGTATGGCAAGGGGGAGAAAGTTACGAGGTAATTGGAATAAATGGCGGCGTTCACATTTTGGCTATCGGGATGGCGGATGAGCGAGGCTTCAGCCTGATTAAAGGCT
>JGI24025J20009_10001964_pt1:5000-15138 | contig 15138 bp, 8 predicted proteins | sample Cruoilmetagenom3_FD_20009 | JGI IMG/M metagenome (IMG submission 20009)
GACATATGGCCCTCCTACAGTAGCCCAGGTATGTTCAGACCGCCTGTAAGGCCGCTCATGCGGTCAGCTGCCAGACCCTGAGATTGCTCCACAGCTTCGTTCACGGCCGCCAGGATCAGGTCCTGCAGCATCTCCACGTCATCGGGGTCAACAGCTTCGGGGGCAATGGTAATGGATTGCAGCTTCTGATGCCCCGTCATGACCACGGTAACTGCACCTCCTCCCACGGACACCTCTACTGTCTCCCCGCCCAGCGCCTCTTGAGTCCTCAACATCTCCTCTTGCAGTTTCTGGATCTGCTGAGCCATGCCGCCGATCTTGGGAGCACGGATAGCGCCTCGAGCACGCCGTTTCCCTTTAGCCACGAATTCACCTCCGGGTCGTTACGCTGAGTATCTTCGCTCCGTAGCTTGAGACCGCTTCTCGCACTACGGGGTCTGGTATCTCCTGTGCTGGTTGTTCGACCTCTCCGGCAACCTGAGCGGCTGGCGCTGATTCCCCCGAGGCATGCTGCTTCTCGGTGGTTGCTGACCGCTTATGGACAGGTCGCTTGGCACTCTGAGATGGCAGGTCAGACATCAACACGCAGCGCAATTTGTGTGGCTGACCCAACGCATTGCCGATCGCCCGTTCCACCGTTGGCCGGTGTTCGGGATCTTCGATCATGTCCTTGTGAAACTCATGACGAAAAGCGATGGTCACTAGCCCTTTCTCCACCGCAACGGGCTGGCACGACGAGCGCAGCGCGGCTTCGGCCTTGAAGCTCTGCTGGCGTACCTCAGCCAGAACCTTCCTCCACCGTCCCTGCAATTCTGCCAGGGCGGCCGATGGCTCAGCCGATGCTTCGGGTTTGCTCTCCGCCGGCGCAGGTGTGGCCTGCGGCTGCGCTGGCCTGCGCTTGGGGGGAGGAGTCACTGGCACTGGGCGCCTGCTTTTCGTGCTGCCTCGCTCTGGTCTGTCAGCAGTGGCCCTCTCGGCAACTGAAGTTGCCTCAATGAAGGCCAACTCCATGGGCAACTGAGACTGAGTCCCCCCCTTGAGTTCTTGGGCGGCCTGGTTGAACCGACGTACGGCCCGCAGCAGCTCATCTTTCCGGAAGCTGTCAGTATGCAGAGTCATGGCGGCCAAGGCCTCTGAGGGCACGTCAAGGGAGACGGTGCCCGCTCCCACCTTGATGAGCAGCAGTTGTCGCAGATACTCCAGCACCTGACGCAGCAACTGTCTGATCTCCACACCCTGGGCGAGCAGGCGGTTGATCAGCGTCAGGCCAGCGGGGACATCGCCGGACGCCAAATGCCCCACGAGCTCTTGCACAGCCTGATCGCCCACGCTGCCCAGCACAGCCTGTACCTGGGCCAGCGTGATTGTTTCGTGCCCGTACGAGCGCAGTTGGTCCAGCAGGCTGATGGCATCCCTCATGCTGCCCGTGGCNCTGACCGCAATTGCGTCCAATGCTGCAGACTCGGCGTCCAGGTCTTCCTCTTGCACAATGCTCTCCAGCCGGGCGATGATCTTCGCTTTCGNAATGCGGCGAAAATCGAAGCGCTGGCAGCGAGAGCGTATGGTCAGCGGTATCTTGTGCGCTTCAGTGGTGACGAGCACGAAGATGACGTGGACTGGNGGCTCTTCCAGTGTTTTGAGCAAGGCATTGAAGGCAGGCNCGGTGAGCATGTGNGCNTCATCGAGGATGTACACNTTGTAGCGAGCCTCGCTGGGCACGAAGACNACTCTTTCCCGCAGGTCGCGCACCTCGTCAATGCCGCGGTTGGAGGCNGCNTCAATCTCAATCAGGTCGAGCAGCCTGCTTTCGTTGATGGCCCGGCACATGGCGCACTGATTACAGGGACGGCTGTCTTCCTTGCTCAGACAGTTGACCGCCTTGGCCAGAATGCGGGCCATGCTCGTTTTGCCCGTGCCTCGCGGGCCGGCGAAGAGATAGGCGTGAGCAATACGACCTTCGCTCAGCGCGTTGCGCAGCGTGCGGGTCACGTGCTCCTGGCCGCTGATCTCTTCGTAGGTTTGTGGACGCCATTTGCGGTAGAGGGCCTGTGCAGCCATCGTTGTCCTTTCCAACTTGGGAAGGGGTTCCTTGGAAGGGGGTCTGTTCCTCCAATGGCTCTAGTGTATCACCATTGGCTCATTCTGGCAAGTTGCTGGCGAGAGACAGAAAATAAGAAGCCCCCGGGATGTCCCGGAGGCTCCTTGTCTGTTACCGTCTGCAACGTTGTGGTGACTAGGGCATCACCGCAGCGTTGTAGGTCGCCGTCTGGTTTGACCAGATGTTGTTCATGATGCCCACGATGGGCTGGTTCGAGTCAACAATCACCGTGCCCTCCCAGTCAGCAGGCAAGCCAGCCAACGGTTCGCCTGGATCGCTCTGGTAGCGGGTGTTCCAACCCTGTGCGCCATAGCCCGGGATGGTGACGACCTGACCCGACACCGCCACCGAACCGTCGCTGTTGTAGAAGGTGGTGGTGACCGTGGCGGTGCTGCTCGTCGTGTTCTGGTAGATAGCGCCAGACCACTTCTCCCAACTGCCAAAGTACCTGCGCGTCATGATGGGGTAGGCCAGCTTCATCGCGGCATCGTCGGTCGGCGTGCCCATGCTGTAGGATCCGGTCTGATCCGAAGGCTTCTTCCAGATGGTGTTGACGATTCCTACCACCGGCACGTTCGATTCGATGATCGCCAGGCCGTTCCAGTTGTTGCTCACCGGTTCGAACACCTCGCCCGGATCGCTGTCATAGCGGGTATTGAAGCCTTCTGAAGCGAAGGGGGCAATACTCTGGCTGGCCGCAGGCACCGCCAGCGAGCCATCGCGGTTGTAGAAGTACATGGTCAGATTCGCCGTGGTGCTGTTGGGGTTCATGATGATAGCACCACTGTAGATCTGCCAGTTGGCGAACTTCTTCTTGAAGATCGAGGGTGCGTACAGGGTGGTGGAGGGGTTGGCGACACCGGGATAGGTGCTACTGCCCCAGTTCCACAAGGTGGTCACAACTACGGCTACCTTGTGCGCCGAGGTGATCTTGGCTGCGCCAACCCAGTTGTTTGTGCCTGGGTCAGGCCCGAAGTCCGGAATCGCTGAGTAGTCCCACACGTCGTAGGTGCGCTGTGCTCCGCCCGGGATGGTGTCGTTGAGGGTGTACACCGGCGCGCCCTGCCCACGAGTGTAGAAGTCCACCCGCACACTGGCAGCAGTGGTCTCCGTGTTCATCACAGTCACCTTGGACGATTGGTAGGTGCGCTTGTACAGAGCCGGAGCGTACACGGTGTTGGCACCCTGGGAGAAGCCAGTGTAGGCCATAGCCGTGATGCCGTCCCCCGATGAACCGCCCGTCCACAGCAGATGGCTCACCGCCGCGATGGAACGATCTGACGACAGGATGGCTGAGCCCAGCCAGCCCGCGGGCAGACCGGTCAACTGGGTGTCCCAGGACGCGTGTCCGGCAAAGGGGACGTTGGCCGAATCGCTGTAGGCGTATGGGGGACCACCCGCAGGGCCGACGAAATCGGCAACCACATGGGCCTGGCCTCCGGAGTCCAGGTTCATGGCATAGATCTTAGCGTTGCCTGTGCCCGGGTTAGGCCCTGCTGCTGCCACTACCAGCGGGGTGACCAGCAGCAAAACGACGGACAGCAGAAAACCCCACTTCTTCATGGTACTTACCTCCTCAATAATGATAGTTTGTGATTACGGAAGTGAAACGCACGAACGAGTTCAGGCGCTTTTCTTCCAATGCCTGATGACATTATATCATGGGGTGTCACCTGATTCAATAGCCCGTTTGGATAGTCCCTGCCGGGTGCGGCAGCAGACGCCGGATGCGCTGCCCAACTTGGCCTGCAAGAGGCTAACCCTTTTGTACTACCCTTGTTTGCGAATAGACACGGATTCCCCTGCCAAAGGGTTCGTCGAAGGTTAATGCTGGATATCCTATACTGGTGAGTTGACTGGTTTATCAGAAGGCTCCTCTATGCCGCAGCACAGTGCCGATGGTGCGCCAAAGGATGCGCAAGTCGAGCAAAAGCGAGTAGTTCCGAATGTAGTACAAATCGTCCTCAGTATGCAGGTGCATGGTGTGTTCGCTGCGGCCGCTCACTTGCCACCAGCCGGTCATGCCCGGCGGCACAGCGAACCGCTGTCGCTGCCAGTTCTCGTAGTGTTGCACCAGCAAGGGCAGTTCCGGGCGTGGCCCTACCAGGCTCATCTCCCCCTTGATGACGTTGAGAAGCTGGGGCAGTTCATCCAGGCTGCTGCGCCGCAGGAATCGCCCTAGACGAGTCACCCGCGGGTCGTCGGGGCGTTTGCTGAAAATCACCCCCTCGGGAGTTTCCCGAACGATCTCGTCTAGCTGCTGTTCGGCATCCACACACATGGTGCGGAATTTGTGCATGGTGAAGTGCCGGCCGTTCTCTCCCACCCGCTCCTGACGAAAGAGCGCCGGGCCTGGCGAATCCAGTTTGATCAGCGCGGCAATCAATAGCATGAAGGGCCACAGTATGAGGAGCAGCACAGTGGATAGGGCCAGGTCAAAGAGGCGTTTCACAACTCGATCGAATCCATCAATCACAGGGTCGCGCAGGCCGATCAAGGGCACGCCGTGGAAGTCCTCGATGGTGGCCTGGAAGAAGGCCAGGCTGAACACGTCAGGGACTACACGCACTCTCACCGGTAGCTCTTGAAGCCTGAAGACGAGCCTGGCGAACTTCTCGTAGGCTCGCAGGGGCAGTGCGAAGATCACCTCGCTGATGTCTCGCTGGCGAATGATGGTCAGGGCTTGCTGCAGAGTGCCCAGGACGGGGATGTCCTCAAAAACGCGGCCCTGCTTGGTGGGATCGTCGTCCACATAGCCTTCGAGACGCAGTCCTGTCCACTGGTATTCTTTTGCCTGGCGCACGATATTCTGTCCCAAGTCGCCGGCGCCAACGATCAGCACCCTACTCACCCGCTGCTCCTGCTCACTCAAAACACCCCACAGCAGGCGCAAGAGCAACCGCAGGCCGAGCAGGAGGATCAGGTCAATCAAGTAGAAGTAGGCGAAAAGCAGCCGAGGAACCTCGCGGAAGGAGAGGTAGAGGACTCCGGCAAACACCAGGGTGCTCGCACTAACGGCCAAGAAGGTTGACCACCCCTGCTCTTTCGGGTGGAGAATACGCTTGGGGTTGTAGGTGGACATGGTGGGGAGGATCATGCCCCAGATCACGACGACCATGGCGTAGAGGAGAGGATGCAGGTAGACGTGACGCGGCTCCAACCGGTAGCTGAAGGGAAGCCACAGTCGCGCCAGTCGGGCCAGGTACAGGGCAAGAGGAGTGAGCAACAGATCGAAGGCGACCAGAACGACCGTGTAGTTGAATGTGATCCGCTTGTTCATGGCCGCGTTGATCGGTCGTCCTGGTGCAAGCTTGCAGGGTACGCGCCGGCCCTTGGGTCTGGTTGGTTCAGCATACTATCTGCCTCATTATTCATTCCCGGCCGAAATGCTTGGCCAACGTCTCATCCATGGACTGCTCTACCTGGGGGATGAGCTCTCGCAGTTTTCCGCCTATCTCTTGGTCTATCTCGTCCCAGAGCATGTTCTTTTCTTCGCAGATGAAGAAGCCCACCAACGGATCTACGGTGGGATTACTCAGCCCATCCAAGCGCGCCTGCAGCAAGTCCGGCATGGCATCTGGAATCAGATGGACGTGCCGCTGTCCCTTGCTGCCGGGCACCTCAACGGGCTGACCTGCCAAGGCCACGCTGCGAGCGGTCGCCCAGCGCTTGAACAGGTTTGACAACGTGTCCTCATCGTTGTACAGAACCCACTGTCCATCTTTGAATTCTGCATTGTAGTATAGGTCATAGTAGAAGTGTGGGCAGGCTTCCAGCACAATGCGAGCTTCCAGCCGGCCATAGTTGCCATCTCCTTGCAGACGGGAGGCCAACACCTCGTAGTTCCGCAGGCCACTGCCCAAGAACTCGCCGATCTGAGTTTCGATCTCGGTCCGGACTGCGGCCTCAAAATCATCCAAGGACGTGGGTGTAGGCATAGGCGTGGGCGTGGGCTCGCACCCGGCCATCAGGAGCCCCAGGCAGATGATGATTAGGGTAGCGCTTGTCACTTTGTGTCGCACCGTTGTCCCTCCGTGATGTCCGGCACTGCTGGTGGTGACTAACGGCGAGCATTATACCACGACTGAATGGTGATGGCAATCTGAGGAGTCTAGCGTCTACACAGAGCGCGGAACAGTTCCTCGTAGCGGTCGGCGACCGCCTCCCAGTCGTAGAGGGCGGCGGCGCGCTCCTCTGCCCGCCGCCGGTATTCGGCTACCAATGCCGGATCGTCCAACAGCCGCTTCAGAAGCGGGCGTAGCGCTTCTGCCCCCCCTGCGCCATCGTAGGCGAAGCCGGCATCGCCGATGGTCTCGCGGTTCTCCTCGGTGCCGTTGGCGACTACGCAACTGCCAAAGGCCATTGCTTCTACCAGCGCCGGGTGGGTGCCGCCCACCTCCGAGGTCTCCACAAAAATGTAGGCGTTGGAGCCCAGCTCATGGTAGCCCTCGCCGAATAAGTAGCCAGTGAAGATGACGTTGGGGCCAGCATTTGTCCTCAGATCGGCGATGTAGGCTTGGGCATAGGCCGCGTCGCCCACGATGACACATTTCAGCTCGGTGTCCAGCCCAGCGAACGCTTCAACCAGGTGGTGAGCGCAGTTTTCAGGCACCAGCCGGCCCACGAAGAGCACGTAGCCGCCAGGTTCTAGTCCATAGCGAGCCAGGTGCTTGCCCGCCGGCAGGCGCGGCACACCGGCACCATAGGCAATGTAGGTGGACTCGGTTCTGTGCACCTGCCGGTAGTAGCGCTGAACAGCCCGCGAGTCGGTGATGATGGCGGTGGGCAGATACTTGGCCAGACGCTCGGCGAAGCGGATGTAGCGCTTGGCCAGCGTCGGCCATTTCTGCCGCTTCCAGTCCAGTCCATCCACATTGAGCACCGATACCTGCCCGGCCAGGCGGGGGATCCAGGTCACCGGGCTATTACCAGCGATGAAGTAGAGCGCGACATCGTACCCCTGCGTCAGGGCGTGGAGCGACGAGATGAAGGAATGGACGATAGTGTCCAGGTACTTGTTAGCGACGGTGGGCAGCTTAACCAGCCGCATACCCTTGTAGGTAGGTTTCGCATAGGTCACGTGGTGCGTGCGGCAGTAGACGGTGACCTCGTGGCCGCGTTGCACCAGGCGGCTGCCCAGTTCCTCGACACAGGTTTCGAATCCACTGTAGCTGGCTGGCACCCCGCGGGTGCCCAACATAGCAATTCTCATGGCAGATGGCAGATAGCTGTCAAGCCTGATGTTAGCAGACTGGCATACAAATCGGCGGTGCGCTGGGCGATGAGGTCCCAGGCGAATTCCTGCTCCACCAGGCGACGGCCGGCGGCGCCCATCGTCTCGCCCCTCTCGGGGTCGGCCAACAGTTCGTTGAGGGCGTCGGCTAGCGCCGTGGGATCGTCCGGAGGTACCAGTAGCCCCGCATGGCCGTGCCGCACCACCTCGCCCAGGCCGCCGATGTTGCTGGCCACCACCGGTCGGGCATATGACCAGGCCATGAGCAAGACGCCGCTTTGGTAGATGCGCCGATAGGGAAGTACCACGACGTCGGCAGCACGATAGTAAGCCGCTACGTCCTCGTCGGGGATGTAGGCGATGCGTGCCCGCACGTGTTGGGCCAATCCTAGTTCACGCATCAGCGCCTCGTAGCGCCCCCAATCGTCCTTCCACACCTCGCCGGCGATGAGTAGCAGCGTGTCGGGCTGGGCGACGATCACCGCTGGCAACGCCCGCAGCAGTGTGTCCAGCCCCTTCACTCGCTTGATCTGGCCGAAGAACAGGAGCACTGGCCGCTCGGCGTCGAGACCGAGCCTGGCTCGCGCCTCCGCCCGCGAGAGCAGCGCATCCCCCGCGTACGGCAGGTAGTGGCCGTGGGGGATGACGGCCACCCGTGCTGGGTCGAGCTTGAACTGTGCAACCAACTCGCGCCGGTTCTGCTCCGCATGGACGATCAACGCATCCGCTTGGCCGTAGAGTTGCTGGAACAGCGCCCGAGTGTGGAAGCGCGCGTTGAAGGGGATCACGTCGTGAGCGGTGACGACGATTCTGATTCCCTGACGGCGCAGGCGGCGCAGGAAGATGTAGTCGGCCGGTCCCAGCAGGAAGTAGTGCAGATGGACAATCTGCACACCCTCACGTGCGGCGCTGGCACCGATCTGGCTGAGTGCTCGCCAGTAGCGCCAGGCGCGCAGCGGTGCGGGGTCTTCGCCGAAGATGCGCTGGAAGGGATAGCGCACCGCCAGGCCCGCAGGCGCGCCGCAGGCCGCCGTCTCGTCGCAGGTGAGCAGCGTGACGTCCACGCCAGCCCGGCGCAGCTCGTCGCACAAGGCGAAGTCATAGTAATGCATCCCCCGGTGGCCGCCCACCGGCTCGATCATCCAGACTCTGGACGAGGGCATGCTAGCTCTCCGGCTCCACAAGTGCGATCAGGCGGTCGACCCGAACGTCGGTCACCATCCCCCTTCGTTCTCATGAACTGGTGCATCTTTGTCGCCCACTGCAATCTAGGTGATGTACCCCAGCCCTCGCAGCTTGTCCCGCATCTCCTTCTCTTCTTGGGCAGTGTGCCCGGCTGCAGTCTGCCGCTCCAGTACAATCTCGGCGTAGCGACGCGGGTGTGCAGCCAGATGAGCGGGCTCGAAGATATCGGTCAGCACTTGGCCGTCCATATGCTGCGGCACGGTCTGGCCCAGGGCATACAGCACCGTAGGGGCGATGTCGGCGATGGTACCGCCCGTCAATTCCGCACTGGAGCGCACTCCCGGCCCGGCGGCGATGAAGATGCCGTCCATGGTGTGCACGCCGAAGTACTCGCGCATCTCCGCCAGGGGCGCGGGCTGCGCCCAGATTTCGGGTAGCCCCTTTTCGGCGTAGTGTCTCGGCCCGGTGATGTACACAATGTCCGGCGCAATCTCCAGGAAGGGGCCACTGTAGATCTCCTCGCGCCTGAAGATCTCGGTGGCAACCGGCTCCTCCGTCTCCGGATCGCGGGCAGCGCGCAAGGCATCCATGACCTCATTTCGCACTCGCTCGAACTCTGCGCCGGGCTGGACCGCTCCCTGCGGCTGGCGGCCCCGCACGTTGATCTCGATGCCAGCGGCCGGATGGTACATGGGGAAGTGGTAGGCGCGAGTGTGGGGCCAGTCCACCATGTCCAGGTCCATGTGGTAGCTACGGGCGCGATGCACCAGGCTAGCTGGAAGCAGGCGGCGGAGCCTCTCCTCAAAGGGAAGTACACGGCGCACAGTACCAATGCCGCGGCGGATCAGCCGCGAGACAGGGCTGGGTTGCTCTCGCTTCTGTACGAGGAATCCCATCTCCCGCAGCCAGGCGTTGGGGTAGACATCGCGGGTTGGATGTGGCCCGCCGCCGTGGTCGGACATGATGAGGATGAACGTGTCATCGTCAGCCAACTCCAGCAGCCGCCCCACCTGGGTGTCACTAACCTCGTAATGCCGGTCAATGGCGTCGCCGAACTTCTGCGCTCGCTGGCAGCCGTACTGTGGGAAGCGGGGATCGCGGTATTGCCAGAAGTCGTGCTGGGCGCGGTCGATCTCCCCCAGCACCAGAACTAGCGCGTCCAACTCCTGCTGGCGGGCCAACTCCAGTACCATGTCCGTGCGCTGCTTCAGCATGGCCAGCCCCTTGCTCAGGATTTCCTCCTCGGAGGCGTTGAGGAAGTAGTCGGCGGAGAAGTTGTAGCTCTGTGCCAGCGTCTCTCCCCAGGCTTCGGGGTAAGTGAAGTTACGCTTCGTATCCGGGCAGGGGTAGCCGCTGAGCAGGAAACCATTGACCCGCCAGGGGGGATAGGTCACCGGTACGCAGATGGCCGCGGCCTGATGGTCAGCCTGACCCAGGATGTCCCAGAAGGTGGTGCCGGCTATCCGTGCTGCGGTGACAACGTTTTCGTTGACGTTGGTGTAGGTAGTGGGATCGTAGGTGCGCCACTGGAAGATGCCGTGACCGCCGGGGTTGACGCCGGTCATGAAGGTGGACCAGGCCGGCGCGGTGACCGGCGGCAGCGTGGAGCGCAGCGGGCCGCG
>JGI24025J20009_10001966_pt1 | contig 15136 bp, 12 predicted proteins | sample Cruoilmetagenom3_FD_20009 | JGI IMG/M metagenome (IMG submission 20009)
AGCTCGGGGTTGCGATCAAAGTGGTCCTCGATCGCGCGCTTGGTGCGGCCGGTTACGAATATCATATCGGTGATGCCTGCCGCAATCGCCTCCTCGACCGCATACTGGATGATCGGTTTGTCGATGATCGGCAGCAGTTCTTTGGGCATTGCTTTGGTGGCTGGCAAGAACCGCGTACCAAGGCCTGCGACGGGAAAGACGGCTTTGGTAATTTTGCGCATAAAGGAAATTCTCAAAAAGTATTTGGATCGTGGGTAATACAGATGGTCAGAACGTTCTCGAGGAAGCGCTCAATTCACCTGAACGTCGAGGCTCAAACGGGTTATTCAAGTCAACATAAGACTACAACCTATGCGGGAATGGCGCTCCAGAACTCCCAAACCTGAAAAACCGGTTTTATCGTTACAAATGAAAATTCTTTCACTGCAAATGACAAATTTAAACTCGCCTTAAAAGAATCAAATGGCCGATAATGACCCTAAACCTCATTCACCCCCCGTATTATTCTGAACACAAATGTCAGCATAATCAGGCTTGCGAGCAGGCCGATGGTGTCGCCCAGGAAGAAGCGGACCATGGCTAGGGAGGCGGCGGCAAAATCGGAGAGGTCGAAGAAGAAGGCTGTGAGGCCGATGGAGTTGATGGCAGAGGCAATTATTCCACCCGCAAACACATAACGCCAGTTGAAGGCGGCGCGGGTGGCGTCGAAACCGGGGACGAGAGCGCCGCCGATCAGCTTTATCAGGATGAAGGCGACCGGGGCGCAAGTCGCGCCGATGATAGCGATAGAAAGAGTGGTTAGCGATAACAGGCCGTCGGTCATCGGGTAGAACAGGAATGTCTCGAACAGGATCGCCGGTAACAATACGAAGAAGGTTTTCGACCCGTAAATAGTCGTTGCAAGAACCCGAACAGCGTGTGGCAGATACATCAAACTTGCGTATTGCGAGTAGAGCGGAAGCAGCTTCGCCTCCACCGGATATATGGCGTATTTCTGAAACGCCGCCATTGCAATATAGGCGACAAACACGACCGCAATCCAGATCGGGAAGGCGTTTTGCTGCTTAGCATCCACAGAACTCATGTTTCGGTAACCATTCCTAGAAAAACGCACATTCCAATGTATGTTAGCACAGTTTTGATAGCCCTACTTCACCTTCTACAACAGCTACCGCAGCGCAGGTGACAAGCACCTACGCCGAAAATCAACCTCCCACAGCGAGCGGAGCTCAGCTATCGAGTATCTCCAAGGCGTTGCCGGCACAATCGGTCGCAACAGCGCGCCCCATCAGATCCAGCAATAAACGCACCCTGTCGCCATCCGAGGTCTTCGCAACCTCGGCCAGCAAATCCTTGAACGGGCCGGACAGAACCCGCACCTTGTCCCCTGCCGCAAATGCTGCGGGCGGAAGCACTTTGCCAACGCTATCACAACGCGCCATCATCGAGGCGATCAAATCGTCGTGCACTGGCAGCGGCGAATTGGCCGCACCCATTACCAAACCGGATACACCGAAGGTGTTGTTGATAACCCGCCACTGCGTCGTATCGCGATCAAAACCGACGAAAATATACCCGGGAAAGGCGGGTCGCAATACTTGCTGCTCGACCCGTGCGTATCGCACGGTGCGTTCGAGCAACGGCATGAACGTCTTGAAATTCTGGTTTTGCAGGTTGAGTTTNGCCTGCGCAAAGCGGTTCGGCTTTACGGTCGCGGCAAACCACGCAAAACCCTTCGCGTGGTCAGTATCTTCAAGGTTCAGTCGGTGGCGCTCGGCGGCGTCCGCGGCATCAGGGATAGACATGTTCGTAATCTAGACCTTCCGCCCGAAAGCGCTGCCCGTGGAAATACCACGGTAGGAAGCCAGATAAAAAACAACACAAATCGTCAAATATGCCAGAGCGCTGCCCGACTGGAGNCCGCAATAGGCCACCGATGCCAATGTCACCAATGGTAATATCCACATGAACAGGCTGGTCAGCGCNTTCTGGGANGTCGGNGATTCAAAATAATGNGCAACCTTATGCGCCCAGTTGCGATGGACAACGTGGTGCAGGTGCGCGCTGTCCGGCTCGCCGGGGTGTGCGCCCTCGTCCATCAAGCGGCGCACAATGGAAACCACCGTCTCGGTCACCGGATAGCTCAGAATAAGCAAGCTGATCCAGGGCGAGACTTCGGGATTGCGCGCCGGCAGCATCACCGCCAGCACCGCCACAAAATATCCGGCGAAATACGCGCCCGCATCGCCAAGGAACAATTTGCCGAACGGGAAGTTCACCACAAAGAACCCGCCAACAATCGCCGCCATCACCAGCGCCAGACTGACCAGCACGGTATCCTCGACACGCCACCCGACCAGCGCAAAGGCCAGCAGGATAATCAGCAACGTCCCCGAGGCCAGTCCGTGGAACCCGTCAATCAGATTAATCGCGTTCGCCGCGCCGCCAATCGCGAAGGCTGTGAATGCAAAAGAGACAAGCGGCACCGCCAGCGCGTAATCAATCCCCCAGACGTCAATGCTGGTGATCGTATAGCCGGTGAGCAGCGCAAAAATCATACCCGAAGCAATCGTCGCCGCCAGCCGCGCCTTGACGCCAACTTTCTTGGTAATATCTTCCATCAACCCAAAAAATAACGCCGGCAGACCCGCCAAACCGATAAGACCGAACAGATATCTGGCTTCGCCATCCATAACTACCCAAGCGGCGAAAAACCCGATGACCAATGACACACCGCCAATCCGCGGGGTCGGCGCACTATGAAACTTCTGCACCCCTTCGTCGGTATCGAGCGTCAACCCGCCGTGCAGGTGTTTGGTCGTCACCAGTGCCACACTTACGAGCAGTGCGACAACGAATCCATAAACTACAGAAAAAATAGGGGTTATCTCAAAAATCATGGCACCGCCCAGTCAATAATAAGCATCAAACCCGCCCCCTAATTGCGCGTTCGATTACCTTGGAATGTACGACTTTGTCCCTCACTTGATCTGGCCCGCTTCAGGCTCTACACAAGTGATATCCGCCGTTAACTTTTCGTTAACCTACACGAAAAAGTTGCCATTGTGAGAACTAATGTTTAGTTATTGCACCCAATCGATACTCAATCAAAGCTTGTAGTGATGCATAGCTACTGCGTAGTGTCGAAAATTATGCAGTAGCCCAGTACAAAAAAGGCCAGTTCCGAGTGAAAAACCCAGATTCCGTACACCCTGCCGTATCCATCGACAGTCAGCTCCTGAAGCAGGACCGCAAGGCGGCTGGATTTACGCAGTCCTCCTTCGCCGCCTCCTGCGATTCGGTTTCACTGGCCACCGTTAGGCGCGCCGAACAAGGGCATCGTGTTATTGAAACGTCCTTGCGTCGTATGGCAGAGGTGTTGGGGCATCCGGTGGAGCGCTATATCGCCTCCGATCCGCTCGAAGCTGATACCATCCCGATCGCCTCGATCGCTGGCGAATGGACAGGCTTCTATGTTGAGGCCGACCTGCGCGGCCCGCCCTATATTGTTGAACAAGATCTGACGCTTCGCCAGAATGGCGGCCAGTTGGAGGGGGAGATCGTCTCGATCAATCCCCTGCCGCAACGCATTGGGAAAATCAACGGTGGCCGCACTTTTGATCGAGTAGTCACCGGTCAAACACATTTCGAGGGTCGCCGCTTACCGGTCGGCCTCGCCAATTTCTACAAAACCGTATCACGCGAAGGCAACTGGCTCGAAGGGTTTTGCTCGTGGATCGGGCCGGCCACCGAACAGGTCGAAAACTCCCGCATCATCGCCGTACGCAAAAACCAGCCGCGTTACTCGCAATATATCGAGGAAGCTCGCAAAAGCATGGAGACCGAGAAATCCATCTACCGCCTCCGGAAGCTGACCGAGGTAGGATACCTGCTGGACGATGCCGTCAATATGCTTTCGTCACTGGACATCGCCCCGCAACCCGCGCCCCCTGCCCCGCAACCCAGCGGCAGCTATCAGATTGAAGGCGAGGCCTATCTGGCGCGCACCGGCACCAGCTATATCGAGTTGACCGAAAAGATCGTCGAGCTTGACCACAGAAATATCTCGGGTCTTGCCCCCACCAGCGTCGGAACGGCAGCGCAATGGGTGCCATTATTCAGAGACAGCCCTGAATGTTGGCGTATTCTGACCAAAGACGATGAAATCGTAGGCTATTGGCATATGTTCGCACTGCGCCCCGAAGCCATGGGTCTGATCAAAGCCGGTGCACTTCGCGAAGTCGATATCAAACCCGCCGACACCGAATCCTTCGGCCTACCCGGTGCACACTCGGTTTTGGTTACATCCCTGATCGCCACCCCGGAAGCGCGTTTTGGCCGGCCATTCAAACTTCTGTTCGACTCCATTTTCGTCGCGATAGAAGAACTNGCCAATCACGATATCTTCATAGATGAAGTCTTAACNNCCGCGTGGACACCAGCATCAAACAGCTTGGCCCGCCGTCTGGGGTTCGAGAATATCGGTGAAATCCAGCAGGTTCACGGCGCCACTCCGCTATACCAGACCGATATGCCCACACTTTTGAAGCGGTCCGAGTTCGAGGATTTTCCGGTGCTGCGCCAGACGTATCTTAAGCGATAATAATTCGGCAAACCCGTCAAGTATCCGGCGGGATAATCCGGAGTAGTAGGCCGCCAACCACTTGGGTTGACGTCCGTTACTCACACGGGACTCGTTACTGATACACTCGGGTAGGCCCCCGCAACAGGTTGCTAACAGGGAATCGATTTTATTGTCAATATGANAATTAAAAAATGTANTCGAAGCAATTTAGCCGTCAACTTCGATCCGCACCGCACCAATTTTTCCGTATACCTCACGCGCCGCCGCCAGCAGCGGTTTATCGAGGTGGGTTTCGATATAACTGGCAATAAAATTGTTCGGAGCACGCAGCACCAGATCACCGTCGTCGCAGGTTTTGAGCGTCAGATTGCCATACCAGTTGCGGAAAACATCGGGGTCGGCGTCGCGCAGATGAGTTTGCACCCTGCCCCACTCGCCCGCTTCCAACGGCGCCGTCGCTTCGGGTTTCGCCCCGCCGAAGTCGACCTTCACGACATTGACCTCGCCCTGCGGGAAGGTCAGCCCCATCCGCTCCACGAAGTCCGGCCCGACCGAGGCCCAGTCCCCTTCCGTCGCCGAGAGGATCACATCGAAGTTGATACTGTAAACCGCCACCCTGCCCCGCGCCGCCGGAACCTTGACCCGCATCCAGCCAAGATTGCGCAGTTTGCCCATCTCGCGTTTCACGGTGCGTTCGTCCACCGCCCAGATCCGGGCGATCTCGCGTCGGCCCATACTCAGCTCGTTCCGGCCCCAGTTATAGCGCGCCGTGATCAGCACCATCAGCCGCAGAACCAGCCGTTGCGTGCCTTTGTCATGCGACAGCGCAAAGCTGGCCAAGGCCGTCAGGATATCGTATTTTTTCGTCGAGGCATTTCGCCCGACGGGTTTACTGGCCAGCATCGTGGCGCTCTTTCCTGTTGGCATAGCCGGAAGTCCGGCCAGCGTGTTACTTTACCTCAAATCCGGCGAATCTCTGTTCACCGTGATGATGCCCTGATTAAGGTTGATATTCGGCTGAAGTCAACGCTTTTACTCAATGCCTCCGAATTAGCGTCCGTTTCGTCGATTCTGTCAAGTGCCTTGTTATTCCGGCCCTCAAATCTATCGACCCTTTATCCCTCAAAAAGATTTATTAAAGGTATTAATGGTAATGGGGGACACACTGTATGTCCCCCTATTGCGGAAAAATGTCCCCCTAAGGGTGGTGGATCACCGCAAACTGTCCCCCTATATATTCCGCTCCGACCCTGAAACGCCCACCGATTCGCCTCCAGGTCCCCTGCCCTCGAATCACGGCCACATTCCCTTGTCAGACAGGAATCTTCCCCGCGGGGAAGGTTTTGCCCCTCCTACAATATTCCCTTTTGCTTTTTCTGCAAATTCAGCGTATTTACGAAATTATCGAATATTAGCGTCCTACGACACAGGGAATCACAATGTATACGCACGAAGACCTTAGCAACATGCAGGATCAGTCCCTCAAAATGCAGAGCTGGATCCGCCGTCAGACCTTCTCGCCCGAGATGGAAAAGACCCTGCGCCGCTTCTCTAGCTGGGAGGTCTCGGAGCTGATCTTCAAGGTCAACCAGTCCACCTTCCGCGGTCGTCTCGTCGCCGACCCTTCCCTGCCGACAGGCGAGGTCATCGACGACGGCCGCCAACGCTGGTTCAGCCTCGAAGAGATCAACGAGTTGCGCCGTCGTATGAAGATCAACCGCAAGACCCTGATGCCAAAACGCCCCGCGGGGAAACGTGCAATTCGCGCTGCCGTCGCCAACTTTAAGGGCGGGGCCGGCAAATCCACCGTCGCCCTGCATTTCGCCCACGCCGCCGCGCTCGACGGCTACCGCGTGTTGTGCGTGGACTTTGATCCGCAAGCCACCCTCTCCCACTCCATGGGCCAGTCCGACGTCGCCGAGGATCATACCGTCTGGGGCATCATGGCCCGCGACCTGATCCGCGAAACCGACCGCATGAACGCCGCCCCGCAAGCCGCCGAGAGCGGCACCGCCCTGCCCCAGCGCCGNNTGCCNGCCACGATCCGCGACCTTGGCCTTGGCGAATTGCGCGTCGCCGATTTCATCAAGCCGACCAGTTGGCCGACAATCGACCTGATCCCGTCCTGTGCCAACGCCGCTTTTGTCGAGTTTGCCTCGGCTCAATACCGTCACCTGAACCCNGAATGGTCGTTCTTCGCTGCGGTGTCGCGCTACCTCGACCAGATAGCCGACGATGCCTACGATCTGATCATCTTCGATTGCCCGCCCGCAATCGGGTATCAATCCATGAACGCGGTGTTTGCGGCCGACATGCTCTATATCCCGTCGGGCCCCGGCTANTGGGAATACGACAGCACCACCAGTTTCATCGGACAGCTGGCCGAAGCGCTCGAAGATCTGGCGGCCGGATTTGAAGGAACCTTCCCCGCGGGGAAGGTAACACTTCCTAAAGTATTTTATGATATCAGGTTCCTGTTGACCCGATACGAGCCGGGCAACGAGCTACACCGCGCCATGTTTGATGCCTTCAAAAAGGTCTTTGGCGACAACGTAGCAGAGCACCCGATTGAAATGACCCGCGCGGTCGAACAGTCGGGCCGCTTCCTTAGCTCGGTTTACGAGATTGATTATAGGGATATGACCCGCGAAACATGGCGCCGTGCGCGTGCCACGTTCGATCAGGGTTATGAGGAATTCAAAGAGGCCGTTCTGAACGCCTGGGACCAGATGGAGGATGAGGCATGAGCAAGAAGCGCCGTGTATTCGATATAGATATGCCCGAAGAAGAAACCTTCCCCGCGGGGAAGGTCGAGGCCGCACCCGAAACCAAATCCATGCCGTTGCGCCGTGGTCCAATGGCGACCGCGATCACCGAAAATTCGGAATCCCTGCGAAACCGCGAGGAACTGGTGCAAGCGATCCGCGAGGAAAACGACATGCTGGCGCAGGAACATGTGCGCCTCAAAAAGCTGGGCTTGATCGTCGATATGATCCCGCTGGAGCTAATCGACGCCGGCAAGCTGGTGCGCGATCGGGCAGGGGCGACGGACATGGAATTGGAGGAGCTGAAGGACTCGATCAAAAGCATCGGTCTTTCGAATCCGATCCGCGTCGAGGCCCATAGCGATGGCCGCTACGAACTGGTGCAGGGTATGCGCCGTCTGTCGGCTTTCCGCGAGTTACTGGATGAAACCGGTGGCGAGGAATTCAAAACCATCCCCGCAGGGCTGGTGGCGCATGGCGAAAGTCTGGAGTCGCTCTATCGCCGGATGGTCGACGAGAACCTTGTGCGCAAGGACATCTCGTTTGGCGAAATGGCGGAACTGGCGCGGGGGTATGCGGCCGATCCACTGACCGATTGCTTTGACGCCGACAAGGCCGTGGCGATCCTTTACAAATCGGCGGGCTATCAGAAGCGCAGCTATATCCGCGCCTTCGTGGCGCTGCTGGAGGAGATTGGCGACGAGTTGGAGCACGCCTATGCGATCCCGCGCAGCCTCGGCCTGAGCCTGCGTAAACGCATGGAGGAAGTGCCGGGCATCGCCGCCAAGATAAACGCCGAACTGTCCGGCTGGCATGATCGCCCAACGAACGATGAACTCGATGTGCTGCGCAAATACGCCGGTGGGGCAGGGGACGTAGAAACCTTCCCCGCAGGGAAGGTTTCGAAACCCCAAGCGCCGCGCAGGGCCAAGACCACCTTCCAGATCGAGCGACCGGAGGGGGCGGCAAAGTGCACAGCTTCCAACGGTCGGCTAGAGCTACGCCTGCCGCGAGACTTTTCCGCTATCGACCGCCGGAAGTTGGAGGGCGCAGTGCGTAAGCTGCTGGACGAGTTAGAATAAAAAACCTTCCCCGCGGGGAAGGTTGCTGAGAAGCAGAAATTTTTTATGGTTATATAACAGTCACTTACAATACTGCTGTTTTATGGCTTTCGTGGCTTGTATTCGTATTGGTAACTCGTCGCCGCATAGCCGTACGCGCTTTTCTTGGCATCATACCCGTTAAAAACGGCACCTGTGATTTTCAGATCGTTGGTGTCGAACACCTTCTGGACCGCCTTGATTTCCGCTACGTTTGTCACGTGGTATTGCACGGCCAGCAGGATCATGCCGGCGTATTTGCCGATGATCACCGGATCGGTCACGGCGAGAACGGGCGGGGTGTCGAGGATGGTTAGATCAAAGCGTTTGTCGAGGTATTCCAGCACATCGCCGAAGGCTTTGTTCATCAGTAGCTCCGACGGGTTAGGGGGGTACTTGCCGGAAGGCAGGAAGTGAAGGCCGGTCGCTTCGTCGAGCTGGATCACGTCTTCGATCAGGGCATCGCCGGCGAGGACGTCGGTCAAGCCCGGTGCAGATTTGTCGATGCCGAAGAAACGGCGAAGGTAGCCGCGGCGAAGGTCGGCGTCGACCAGACAGACGTTCTGGCCGGCCTTGGCCATCACGGTCGCGAGGTTGACGCTAATGAAGGTTTTGCCTTCGGCAGGGCGGGCACTGGTGATAACCAACAGCGAGGTTTCAGCGTCGAGCATTCCGAAGTGCAGGCTGGTGCGCAGGCTGCGCAGGGCCTCGACTGCGAGGCTGGTTGGGTCCTCGTTGGCAAGGATTTTCAGGTTGGCCTTGTTGCCCGTGCCGCCGTAACTGCCGTTGCCAACCTTATTGACGGAGGCGTAGACAGGGATGCCGAGTTGTTCGATATCGTCGGTGCTGTCGATACCGCGACTGAGGAAGGAGCGCAGCAGAACGTAGCCGAGCGCCGCGACGCCGCCCAGAACCATCGAAAGCAATACGATCATCTTCTTGTTGGGGGCGACGGGGATGGTCAGGGCTTCGGCGGTGTCGATAATGCGGATGTTGCCGATCGTGCCAGCTTTGACGACGTTTAATTCCTGCGCGCGGCCGACCAGCTGCAGGTAGATTTCCTGTGCGACTTCGAGGTCTTGCGAGAGGCGCAGCATTTCCTGTTGGGTTTCGGGTAGATCAACGGTTTGGTTTCGGATTTCGGCGAGACGGTCGTCGAGCTGTGAACGGTTGTCGAGCAGGGTTTGATAGACTGGATGGCTTTGCGTGTAGCGTTTCTGGAGTTCCTGTTCCTCCAGCATCAGGGCGTTCAGTTGGGCCTCGATTTGAACGGCCTGTTCCAGCAGTGATCGGGTTTCGAAGCTTAGGTCAACAGAGTCTTGCGATAGTTTGAAGGCGTTTAGCGCGCCCTCGGCATTGGTAACGCTGGTTTTAGCTTCAGGGAGCTGTTGGCGGATGAAGGCGAGGCTGCTTTCGGCCTCGGCGACGTTGCGGGTGAGGTTTTGCAGTAGATAAACTTCGGTGATCCGGTCGAGGATGCGGGCGGCTTCTGTCCGGTTCTCGCCTTTCAGAGTCAGCTGGAGGATGGCGGAGTTCTTGCCTTTTTCGCTGATGGAAAGGTTGCTGCGCAGGTTTTTGACCACGTTGGCGGGGGCGTTTTGGGTGATGAAGAATTCGCGGCCAGCAGCGCCGGATAGTTCGTCGATTAGCAGGGCGAAGCCTGTCGTAGGGTCTTGCAGTTTCTCGCCGACTTTGCCGCTTATCAAGGAGCCGGTGTCGAGATCAACAGTAAATGCGTCGTTGCCGAGGTAGGTTAGGGTGATCGGCTCGCCTAGCATAGCATCTGGGACGGATAGGGCGCCAAGGGTGATGGCTTCGTCGTGCCAAGCATAGGAGCTGAGGAAACCCCAGCCGGGGTCGGGCAGGGTGTAGCGGGTCAGGAAGTTGCCGATTACCGGCAAGCGCTTGGGAGTAGCGGTCTGGTCGAGGTTCAATTCCTCGACGACGCTGCCCAAAATCATACGTGATTTGATGATTTCGATCTCGGCGACCGATTGCGGGGCCGTCCCGCCGAGCATGTCGGTTAGTTCGGAAGACAACGCCAAACCGCCGCTGGATTTTTCCTCGAGCTGGACGAGGGCGTCGGCCTGATAGACGGGCACGGAAACCAGCGCATAGGCGACCCCGATCAGCGTTGCCAGAAAGGTTATCGCGATGATGGTGAACTTGAGGGCGTAGAACAGGCCGAAGAGTTCGCGCAGGTCGATTTCGTCGTCGTCGATAAAGTCGCGGGCAGGGGTCTCTGACATTATGTGCTACCTAGTTTGGCGACCCAGCCCTCGCTGGCCTCGCGTATTTGTTCAAAAACGGCGAGGTAATACTCGCGGCTTTTGCCGTAGGGGTCGGGGATGTCTTTGCCGTCCATCCAATGGCCGAACAGCATGGTTTTGCCGCGGGCCTCGGGGGCTTGTTCGGCGATGACCTTCATGTGGCCTTTTTCGAGCGCCAGTATCAGGTCGAAATCCGCCGCGATCTCGCTGGTGAATTGTCGGGAGACGTGGCCATCGAGGCTGATACCGTTTTCGGCGGCGATATCGACCGAGTGCTGGCTGGCAGGGTTCCCGACCACGGCGTTAATTCCGGCAGATTCAACGCTTAGGGCAGGGAGGGTCTGTGCCAGCATCCGCTCGCCAATCGGGGAGCGGCATATATTGCCCACACAAACGACAAGGACGGACGAGATCACTAGAATCCGCCTCCGACCACCTGAACGCCCCTTACGGCCGTCACAGTGGGCAACAGAGCCGCTATGACGGCGTTCCATTGCGCTGCTGGGTCAGCAACCACATAAACCACGTCCTGCGGGTGTAGGGCGAACTGGGTGGCCAGAACGAAGGCTAGGGGGGTTGTGGCGTCCAGTTGGAAGACGTCAAAGCCCTTGTTGCCCGATTTGGCGCGAAAAACGAAGATGCCTTGGGCGTTAGCGGTTTCCTTGGTCACGCCGCCACGGGTTGTTATGGCTTCGGTCAGGTTGACGCCGTCGTGGCCTAGATCCACCGCGCCCGGCTGCTGGATTTCACCCATGACATAGGCGACGTTGTTCTCGTGAACCGGAATATTGACGATATCGCCGCCTTGCAGGAGGGGATTACCATCGGCGCGGCCTTTGGTCAGGAAATCGCGCAGGTGAATGTAATAAGTCTGGCCGTTCCTTTGCAGGGTAACGTGGGTGCTGTCGGCCTCGGGACTTAGGCCTCCTGCGTCATTCACGGCTTCGATCAGCGTTAGGGGAATATTGCTGACCGTGGTCGAGCCGGGGCGGCCGACCGCGCCAGTCACCACGACTTTTTGCGAGTTGAAGGCGGCGACTTTGATCTCGATCTGTGGGTCAGGGATGAATTCGGACAGCTTTTCGGTCAGGATTTCCTGAATGTAGCTGACGGTGTGGCCCGCGACCTTGATACGGTTGATGTAGGGGTAGAAAATCTCGCCGCTGGCGTTGACGGGGCTGCCGGATTCGACTTGGCTGCGTTCGGGACCAGCGGGGAGGGTCAGTTCGGGGTGATCCCAGACCGTGATGCTCAGGATATCCCCGACGCCGACAAGATATTGCCATTCAGAAGTCGCGCGGGGCAGGGGGGCATTCGGGTGCCAGACCGCCTTTGAGGACTTGTAGGAGGCGATGTTTTGCGGGGTCAGCTGGACGATATTGACAGCGTCATTGCTAATTTCGGCCTGGTCTTCCGCGGTCACAGGGAAATCAGTGTTCGAAACCGTCGCGCAAGCGCCGAGCGTCACCAAAGCCGCCCCGAACATCAGAGCTTTAAGTGGACGAGCGGGCGTTTTATGCATCATTTTAGGTCTTTCAGACAACCGCGCCGTAACGGCGGGTTCGGGTTTGGTAGTCGGACAGGACGTGCTGGTAAACTTCGAGGGTGAAATCCGGCCAGGTTTCTTTGACGAAGGCGAATTCGGAGTAGGCACTCTGCCACATCATGAAATTCGAGAGCCGCATTCCCCAGCAGTGCGAATGATCAAATCGGGGTCACTCTGCCCGCGCGTATCGAGGTGCTCGGTGATGGTGTCTTCGGTCACCGCAGATTTCGCCAGCGTTCCGGCGGCGATCTTGTCGTTGATGGCGTGGAAGGCCCGCAAAAGCTCGTCGCGGCCGCCGTAATTGACGGCGATGTTCAGCTCCAGCCCGGTGTTATCCTTGGTCATGTCGACCAAACGGTCCATCAGGGCGCGGATATCGTCGGCCAACGGGGTAGGGTCGCCCAGAAACCGGACGCGGACGTTGTTTTCGTGTAGCGCGACCAGATTATTCTGCAAATATCCGCGAAAAAGTTTCATCAAGCCTTCGACTTCATGCGCAGCACGTTTCCAGTTCTCGGTTGAAAAAGCGTAAAGCGTCAGGGTCTCGACACCTAGGGCAGGGCTGGTTTTCACGATTTCCTTAACGCGGCTCGCACCTCGTTTATGGCCGATCAAACGTGCCATCCCGCGTGAAACTGCCCAGCGACCGTTCCCGTCCATGATAATTCCGACGTGCATTAAGTAGCCTTCTTATAGGGTTTTGCCAACCAGATGGAGAATTCCCGCATAGCGTCAAAATTAAGACTGTAATTCTATTGGATATTGATGTTATGCACAATAAATTTATTCCCAGTTTTGAAGTATTGGCGAAAGTGAGCTGCGTTTGTTGATTTGTCTCTAGATTCATCGATGACGAGGGCGGTTTTAAGGGAAATTCGTCGTCGTAGCTAATACCGCGCGGTTGGGACTTTCAAATCGGCGTGAAGCCGAACCTTCCAAAATATTTTGTAAAGTTCGGGCAAGTTTCCAAAAGTTTTGAGTTCCGTGGCTCTCCGCACCCCCTGGACAAGGCCCATTGTATAGATAGTACCTAAGCTGAGATGGCGCCCAATTTGATATTGGGGAAGCAGAGGTGATTTGGAGAGCGCTATTCGGGCGGGTCAAATTTCGGGAGATTTTTTAGTTGAGGAAATTTTTTGTGAAGTTCTTGCCTACGTAAATATTGTGCACGACGTTTTCTCGTCTAGTTGGTCCGCCATATGGCCAAAACACCTCTACCGCGCTCGGTAATTCGAATTATTTTTCCTTCAAATTTAATGAGCCCATACGACGCTAAGATAAAGACTGTGCCGATTTTGATTCCACCAACTTGCGTTCGACGTTTGCCAACACGATTACGTCTCACCCATCTAGTTCCTGAATATTTAACATAGGTGAATTGGGATATCTTGTCTAAGTGCCAACCGTAACGTCGGGCAAACTTTTTTCTATCTATTTTAATAACTTAACCTCGGTTATAAATTCATTTTATACAACTTTTAATAGCCGAAAATTTCATCCGTCGTTGTGATTCCTCTTAAAAAACAGCAGCTTGTCTAAAACGATGACACAGTATTGCCGTTTTGGCAATATTTGATGTTTGTATAGCTGAGTGCGCTAACAGGGTCTATATATGTGTATTCTCACAGTATGAATATTGTACTACTTTAAATAGTTATGTCGTAAATATGTATAAGTGGTTGAAAAATATATATAACACGGGCGACAGACGTAAAAAAACTTTTTCGAGTGTCCTCCTAAAAATACTTAACGTACTGAAAGAAAACTAAAATATGCCCGACATTTGTGACAATTTGAGGAGGTAACAATCTGTTCTGTAAATTGGCTGTTTACTCTTTTTGGCGGAAATTATCAGAGAATTACCAATTGGCTTGCGAGGTAACATTTTTGCGGTGCGGAGGGATGTGAACTCTTTAGTGGCCGAGGAAACCAAGCCTATGTAGGCGTAAAGCTCATCTTGTCAGGCTGAACCGGTGAGCTTATCGTTGGTACACAACGAGCTCTTCGATGTCAGCCTGTAAACGTCAACTTCATAATATTCTTGATTCGCGAAATGCAACGCTAGTTGGCAATCCGGTAGATGCCGGTTTTGCGGTTGCCGACAGTCTCCACGATGTTCTTCTGACGTAGGCTTTTCAGGGCGCGGTAGAAGGACGACGGGGTAGGGGTGTCGAGGATGTCGTGGTTAAGGATACTCTCGGTGCGGGCGCCTTCGGCGAACTCTTCGAGTGACATCGTCGCGACAATGCATCGTTCGAGCGGGGTGAGATCCTTCAAACCCATCTCTGATTCGAGCGAACGCAACACGGCGATCATGTGGGCATATCCTGCCAGTTTTGCGTTATTTGTGCTTTTCATCTTCGTTATCTTTCAATTTGAACCGATGGTGAACATAGTCACATTCTGGTTAAAGTAAATCCCTGCGACATATAATACCGTTTTTTCGCAAAAAGGAAAGCACTTCCGCAAACCTCGTGAGAATTCCGTGTGTTACATGTGGATCGGAGTTCCGGTACTACCATGAAGTGTTCACAAAGTTCTTACTAAACTGTTGCTAAAACAGAAATTGTGGGCTTGTTTGTTTGGTAACGAAATAATTTTTCGCGGGGAAAAATGAGAAAGCTTTTTGACGGTTTTGCAAAATGGGGCCCGATCGTCGCGATTTGCTACACTGCGGTTTTATTCATTGAGGTACTTGTCGTCTTTCCACTGGAGAGGATGGTCATTAGCGAGCCGGAGATCGCCAGTGTCTTTTGGTTACCCCATGCGGCTAGCGTGCTATGCACCGTTATCGTCGGCCCTCGGGCGTTTTTTGCGCTTTTCCCGACCTTTATCACGATCCGGTTCTTTCATGGCGGTTTTGCGGTTGA
>JGI24025J20009_10001968_pt1 | contig 15135 bp, 13 predicted proteins | sample Cruoilmetagenom3_FD_20009 | JGI IMG/M metagenome (IMG submission 20009)
GCGATTTTCCCCAATGGTATTATTGCCAATTTTTATATTCATCTTTACTCCTTGGTCCAAATTCACAACGATAGGGAAAATTAAGCAGCGAGACTTTTTAAGAAATTTGGATACCCTTCCTGCCAACGCTGGTATAGTCTGTTAATACCTTCGTCCACGGAAGGAAGATCGTATCCGAGTGCATCCTGAACTTTATCAGGTCTGAGATGCAGATTCAATGATCGCGAGGCACCACGGTTGATGTCCCCTCCCCTTACGGGCTCAACTAATCCGGGATCAAATCCAAACCTGGTGGCAATCCGCAAGCCAAAGTCATACTTACTTAATTTTTCAGGGCTGACCACATGGAACAGACCCGTCAGGTCAGTTTCAACCATCTCCACAAGGATGGACGCTAGATCCTCTACATAGAGAGGAGAAAAAAAGGTATCAGTAAATCCCTTAACTGGTTCTTCAACCTTCAAATGGTTGTAGAAGAATTCAGATAAGCTGCGTGAACCCGAGAGACTCCATCCAAAAAAAACAACCCTGGCGATGATGGCATTCTGGTTGGCATCCAAAACAGCACGTTCCCCAGCCATCTTTGTACAAGCATAGATACTTAGCGGGTTTGTTGGATCAGACTCCACATAGCCCCCTTTTTGACCATCAAATACTGCATCCGTGGAGATGTGCAAAAAACGAATTCCCCAACGATCCGCTGCATCAGCTAAAACACCTGGGATTTCACCATTAAGCTGAAGGGTCATGTCTGGTTTGTTACGTGCTGTATCCATATTCGCGATGGCAGCACAATGAATAATGGCTTCCGGTCTGACAGACTTAATGGCTTTCAACGCGTCCCCAATATTCAACAAATCAAGCGACATAAAATCAAATGGGACTCCTTGCAGCCTTCTTGAATGCGCTAAGCCTGTGACTGAATGGCCTTGTTTGCTGGCTACCAGGCTTAAGTTCAGGCCTAACAGACCAGTGGCACCCGTGACTAGCAGCCGCATACTTACACCAGGTCCTCTTCCGAATCCAATGTCTTTGATGCAACCATTTTTTGGATTTCTTCCAGCGATAACCACACTGTATTATTATCACTGGCGTAATGATAACCATCTGGCAGAGGTTTCCCCAACTCGGACCAATGATGCCCAAACCATAATGCCGCTGCAGGTTGGACAACATACATGTCCGCCAATTCCACCGTTGTCCGCGCCTCATCATTTGAGATCAACACTTCATGGAGTTTTTCACCTGGGCGAATACCAATCACCCTGATCCTGGCATTCGGGGCGATCGCCTTGGCCAGATCGGTCATTTTCATGCTGGGGATTTTTGGCACAAACACCTCACCCCCTTGCATCTCTTCAATACAGCGGATGACAAAATCTACACCCTGGTCCAGCGAAATCCAGAACCGAGTCATCCTCTCGTCTGTTAGGGTTACCTCACCTACCTCGCGCTGTTTGATGAATAAAGGCACCACACTGCCGCGGGAACCAACGACATTCCCATACCGGACGCAGCTAAACCTGGTTTTCATACCCCCAGCATAGGCATTGCTCTGTACCATCAATTTTTCAGCAGCCAGCTTCGTGGCACCATAAAGATTAATGGGGTTGACCGCTTTATCTGTGCTGAGTGCAAGCACCTTTTCCACTCCAGCATCCAAAGCAGCATCAACCACATTACTGCTCCCCAGGATGTTGGTCTTGACCGCTTCCATAGGGTTATATTCACAGGCTGGAACTTGCTTCAATGCAGCAGCATGCACCACGATATCGACTCCATTGAATGCACGCCGCAGCCTTGGCAGATCACGTACATCACCAATGAAATAACGTAAATTTGGATGGTCAAATCCCCCTGTGCGCATCTCATGCTGTTTTAATTCATCCCGGCTGTAAACGATCAGGCGCTGGGGGTGATACTTCTCCATCATCACAGCTACAAATTTCTTACCAAAGGAACCAGTGCCTCCGGTTACCAGAATGTTCTTATTGGTCCAATCCATACTGTTTCTCCTGAGAATTTTTAATAAATTATACTATCGGTGCTGAGCTAAATGTTTGATGTTCATCGTCAGCTTTTCTGACAACGATCAGCGGATATTGCCCAACGCGACCCAAAACATGCGGGAAACATTCCTCCAACCAGTACAATACTTTTAACAGAAAACGTCCACCCCAATCTGGATAAATCACAGATCTTAGGAATGGAACACTAACACTACGCCAGACCAGGATTTTGTGATCCATTTTGCCAGCCAGTGCTTGTGTCAGACTTTCAGCTGTGAGTTTCTCAACAAAAGTGCCATTGGGGTTGGTATCTCCATTAGTTTCTTGTTTAATTGTTTCTTTTATTGGCTCAGAATTATCTTTTGATTCAAGCTCTTGATTTTTGAATTTTACCATCCACCACCTGCGTAGTCGTTTCACGGAATGCAAGAAACCAGAAAGTCGTGTCATCAATGGTGAATTGGTCCATCCGTTCACCACGACCATCTGCTTGCCTGGGTTTAAGGTGCGGTAAAGTTCATAATATGCAGGGAATTTATCTTCCATGGGTACATGATGAATGGTGTGCATCGAAACTATTCCATCGAAAACTTCTGATTTAAAGGGTAAGTGGGTAATATCCCCAACCACATAATAGCCGCGGGCACCCAATTGCTTCCGTGCCTCCTTCAACGCAACGATAGAAAGATCCATACATACCCGTGCATGATACCCCTCTGAGTAAGTCAGGTACTCAGGATATTGCACAGGACCAGAACCTGCATCCAGTATATAGCGGCCCTCAGATACCAAATGGCGATTCACACGCATATGACACCGGTAAATGTAATCACGCGAGACAGGCCGTAAATCTTCAAACTGGACATTTTGGTAAAACGCTTCCTCATCCATCTGCCAGCCTACACGGTCATAAAATTCTCTGACGTCCCTTTTTTTATTGCCTTTGATCATTAATTCCTCATACTGGTATCTTTGATAAACGTCGCATCACGATTTTCTGAAGTTTCCTTCCTACCTAAATCCACTGTGTAGATAATCAAAAAGAGTGATAGTCTATTGAAACGATATTCAAAAGCCTTAAATAAATTGAAAGGAAGGTTTTATCCAGCATGCACCTGAAAACACCCAAAACATTTCTATCTTACCATTCCAAAGGTTTTCCAACGAGGGCTTTCATCGTCATACCGTATCGTTTTTCACCTTCAGGACTAAGCACATATTCAATTGGGCGGTTTTTAAATTCTTCACGAAAATCTGACAATCGCCAAGGGAATGGCCTGGGAAATTCAAAGAAGAACAAATAGGCATAACGCCAGGACAACTCAACTTGCTCCTGGGTCAATCTGGCAGCTTTTATATCCCTCAAGATACTTTGCAATACCTCAAAATAATTATCCCAGGACTCGGGATCTGTTGTAAATCCACGGTTTCTATAATGGGTTTTTCCTGAAACCACGACCGGTATTCCACGCATGGTCATTTCTAAACCGACTGTGGTGGTATAGACTAATCCCAAATCTGTGATCTCCAGAAGATCGTAGGTGTTGATTTTTTCCTCAGGTTTGACAAGGTGAATATGATCGGGAATTTCTTCCAATTTTTCGTTAATCACATCAACCATTGAGGTCCCGTGTATCAATGTTTCGCCCGGGTGTACCCGGATGACCAGCTGAACATCCTTCCGGTCAACGAAATACATCACTGTCCGCTCTATCCATTCAGCCATGCTCTCGCTGAAGATCTGCCGGCCCAGGGTCAAGCTGTCACCCAAAACATTGGTCGCCAACAGGATGACCGGTCGGTCATCCAATGTAAGTTTTTTCCTCACTGCGGTCCCGCCTTCAGTGGGCGCGCCCTGCCACTTACGGGAAAAATTCTTCCAAGTCTTAGCACCTTTTCTTGCTGTGAAAAGGTCTTGCAGCTGTTGCACTTGGGCATCGGTGAGTGGCTCATCGCCTCTTGCTGTCCACAGGTCATCTGTATCATGCCGCATGATCTCAGCGTTTTGTGCCAGCCAAATGCGTTCACGCTGATCACTGAACTCGAAAGTTACTCTTGGAATACCAAGATGCTGTGCTACTCGATAAACGATACCCATCTCCTGAATGGTACCGTTCGGAAGAATGACGATATCCGGTTGATGGGCCACCAACCATGCCCTTGCATTTCGAGCAGCTTCCAGGTTGCGTTGATATCGGAGTTTGTAAATTTCCTCATCTTTGGATATATCTTCCACCTGCAATGTGTATTGTGCATCATATAGGCTGACTTGCTCAACTGCTTCCATGAGTTCTGGTGAAAGGTTTTTTGAAAATGGCTTCACATCCAATAAAGACTGTACCTTTAATATTGGGCTTGCAGCACTCAGCACCTGTCGGGCATATAAATTTTGTTTACGCAGTTCAAACCTTTGAATTGGTTTATCCCAACTTGCATAGGGCAAAAAAGAAAACGTTACCTCATGGCCTTTACCAGCCAGCACGACCCCCAACAGCATGGTGAAATCAATCCAGAAGTGCAGGGAAGTAAAAAGGAATACTTTTTTGCCCGACCCTGCAGCATCTGAAAAGACTTTAGCCTGTCGAACAGCCTCTGGCAGCTCAGATTTTAGGAAATCCAGATTGAAATGCGCCTGCCATGGTTTATGCCTTTGCACCAGATACCAGTAAAGTTCAGCTGTATAAGGCAGTTCACCTAAAATGTTCTTGATTTGTTTTCGGTTCATAGGATCATTCTTCTATCTTCTCTATTTTCCAATCCAATTGCGGGCGAACAGGACCCAGGCGTTTCTCAGGCCAGTGTGAACCTGGAGCGCCAGCAGCATTCACCGTAAAGGTCAGCGCTTTGTCATCCTGGAAGAAGCGTTGTATACGATAAGAACTTGCATTCACGCCCAAAACAAACCGCCCTTCATTCATTAAATTTGGAGGAATATGGCACCTGCTGATATAGCGCCCGGCTGGTCGCGCGGCATATTTTTGATACATTGCTGAGTCATCGGTATCAAAAGAGGTGAAGACAAATTCTCCCCTTGTTGTCATCATATACAAGCCTACTCGTAAATTATTAACCGCACTGGTTAAGTGATATTCCATTGTGATATCGAACCCATCAGCAGCATTAACCGTATCAACCACTTCTCCCTTTGTGTTAAGCACCCGCAGGGCTGTCGGTCGGAAAGGATTTCGCTCTTGTGCAAACTCCTCTGAGTGCCAAAAACGTTCTCCTTGCTTGGTCAGACCTAAATTGAGGTAATAATCCACAGCTTCAGGTGTTGGCGCTCGTAAAGCAATCCTCCCCTCATCCAGCACAATCGCCTCCTGTGTCAGCCTTAGGATGGCAGACATGTTATGACTCACGAATAATACCGTACGACCTTGCTGGGCGACATCGTTCATCTTCCCCAAACACTTACGCTGGAACTCTGCATCACCTACTGATAACACCTCATCCACGACAAGAATCTCTGGTTCAAGATGAGCTGCCACTGCAAACGCCAATCGCAGGTACATACCGCTTGAAAACCGTTTAACAGGAGTATCAATGAACTTCCCAACTTCTGAAAATTCGACGATCTCATCAAACTTCCGAGTGATCTCTTCCCGCCGCATTCCAAGGATGGCACCATTCAAATAAATATTCTCTCTACCGGAAAGTTCNGGGTGGAACCCCGTCCCGACTTCAATCAGCGACCCCACTCGACCGTGAATCTCGCCAAAACCTTCTGTCGGATCGGTTACACGTGAGAGAATTTTCAATAAGGTGCTTTTACCGGCGCCGTTTCGTCCGATAATCCCCATCACATGCCCACGATTAACCTCAAAGGAAACATCCTTTAGTGCCCAGATATACTCAGGACCTTCATATCGGCTCTTCTTAGATCGAGAAAAGAAATGCCCAATTTGTCGGAACTGGAATGTCAAAAAGTCTCGCAAAGTGTCTGGTCGACTTTGCACCAGACCGATTCGATAACGCTTGGAGATATTTTCCACTCTGATAGCGATATCTGACATATTCACCTAAACGATATCAGCGAAGGTTTTTTCCATTCGCCGGAAATAATAGAGACCACTCACCAAAAGAATCATCACCATAACCGCCGAGATCAGACTGGTTGCATCGGGTGGATTCCCACCCAAAAGCGCCCATCGGAAACCCTGGATGATACCCACCATGGGATTAAGACCATACAACACCCGCCACGCACCTTCAGGAATGGTTTCAATTGGATAAACAATCGGTGAAGCATACATCCATACCTGGATCAAGAATGGAACCATGTGTTGGACATCTCGATATTGCACATTCAATGCAGACAGCCATAAACCCACAGATAACGCTGTCAGGAAGGTAAATATCACGATAGGTATAAGCCAAAGGATATTCCATCCCGGCCAGTATCCATAAAAAGCTGTGACGCCCAACAGCACAATAAAAGAGATTGTAAAATCAACGAGTGCCGCAAATACCGTGGAAAGGGGGATTGCAAGACGAGGAAAATAAATTTTAGTGATCAGGTTAGCATTTCCGACCAGGCTGACGCTGGACCGCTGCAAAGCCGTGGCGAACAATTGCCATGGCAGCAAAGCAGAAAGGGCAAACAATGGATATGGCAATCCTTGAGAAGGCGTTTTCAGCAGCACACCAAAGATGATCGTGAAGATCAACATGGTCAGTAAAGGCTGTAAGATCGCCCAGGCAATCCCTAATACCGCTTGTTTGTATCGCACCTTGATATCTCGCCATGTCAGGAAAAAAATCAATTCACGATATCGCCATAATTCCTTAAAATCAAACGGCAGCCACCCTTTGACAGGTTTAAGATAGATAATAGGGGATTGATCTTTTTTTGGCTGAATGTTTTCCATTAGCGTATCGTCTTAATTCCTGTTCTTGAGATACCAATCAATCGTTTTTTGCAAACCCTCATCAAAATCCGTATGCGCCTCAAAGCCAAACAGTTCTCTCGCTCGGCTGATATCTAATGCACGTCGTGGCTGCCCATTGGGCTTACTGGTATCCCAAACCAATCGACCATCAAAACCGGTCATTCGGGCAATCTTCTCCACCAGGTCCTTGATACTGATCTCAAAACCAGAGCCAATATTGACAGGTAAAGATTGATTATATCGTTCTGCTGCCAGGGCTATCCCACGGGCAGCATCTTTCACATAAATGAACTCTCGAGTGGGTGACCCATCTCCCCAAACAACAATGTGATCTTGCCCCTGTTCCTTAGCTTCGATACATTTGCGGATCAAGGCTGGAATCACATGAGAAGTGCGTGGGTTAAAATTATCCCCCGGGCCATACAGGTTGACCGGCAAAAGGAAGATGCTGTTATAGCCATACTGATCACGATAAGCCTGAGACTGCACCAGCAGCATCTTCTTTGCAAGACCATAAGGAGCATTGGTTTCTTCAGGATAACCCTTCCAAAGATCATTCTCACTAAAGGGTACGGGGGTGAATTTTGGATAAGCGCAAACTGTCCCAATGGCAACAAATTTTTCAACGCCAAACTCATATGCCTGATGCAGTAACTGAACTCCCATCATCAAGTTATCATAAAAGAATTCTGCAGGATGTTCTCTGTTTGCACCAATTCCGCCCACATGGGCTGCCAGATGAATGATCACTTCTGGATTGGAGTCAGTCAACATTTGTTGGATCGCATCTTGCTGAACGAGGTCGTAGTCTTCAATCTTAGGAACAAAAATATTCTCCGCTCCCCGTTTCCGCAAATGTTTAATTAAGTATGTCCCAAGAAAACCTGCCCCCCCCGTTACACAAATTCGTTTTTCAGTCCAATCAAATGCCTTGTTCATCGTACCTCTTCTTAATCTGTTTTTGATTATCGTTAATGACAAGCTCAACATCCAGACCATTCACTACCAGCGCTGGGGCAAGAATATTTTCCGTCAGGATAAAATGCTGTTCCATGCATGTCAACCGGCAAACATCAGCAATATCTCCATCACCGACAAGTCGAACTGTGCGGATATCAGCCTTTTTTAAGTCATTTAATAGCTGCCGTACGTGATGCTGCACCTGGCGGAAAAGCATAAAGGAATGCTGAACATAAGCCAGTGTCAATCTTGCCCGTAATGATAAACCATCAGGGGTAATAATATAACGTAATTTGCGGCGCCTGGCACGCTTAACCTTAATATAACCCTTTTCAACCAGGCGTTTTAGGTGCCAGTTCACTGTGCCAACTGCAACGCCGAGATCCTCGGCTAATTTAGCCTGGGAAACATCTGGATCAGCCTGAACCTTCTGTAATAGAGCTAAATCACAGAATTTATCATCTTTTAAGTTTATATTTATCATAAATTCAACAATTGAATTATAATCTCAGCGGCTGAATGGTCAAGGAGATGGTACTGATTGGTCCCATTCATCCTGGTTGAAATATCGACATTTGGATGACTTTCCCAATGTTCCTGCTGAATGAAATCATCTCCCTTTTGTAAATACACATGGTCAATCGCCAGGGCTATCTGGAAAACTTTTTTTTGACCGATGGCGATCTCGCAACAACCCTGAAACAATCACCACAAGGCTTAAAACGATGATCAACACCACGCTTGCGTAAAATTCCAGCCGAGGAATGCTGGGATGATAGCGGCTGATGTACCAATTCGTAAAGAATGCCAGGAAGATTCCCTCCATGATCAAACTGCGAGTTAGCCACCGATCTTTGAGCTTCCTTGCAAAGGTGACTGCCCATCCTGCCACCAATCCCATCCAGGGAAGGAATATTGTCCTGTAGCGAGGATTATCCCATTGATCACCACCCGCACGTGCAGATGCAATAAAGATCCACAACCATACAAGTGCGGTGATAACGATCATCCAGCGCTTCTTTTTTGATCCTTTCATACGCCATACGCTGATCAACGCATAGGCCAGGAGAGGCAGCAGGGCATACCACCCCAATGCACGAAATATCCCCAAAGCACGCCATATCCAGGGAGCTGGTGCGGCAATTGCAGCAGGTAAGACCGGTTGAAAAATGCCGTAGATGAGGATAAAGGGGAAATGCAGCCATTCAGGAAGTGCCCCTAAATGAAGTTGAACACGGTTGGATGTTCGGATCGTGACCAATGTATCCCACCACAATACCGCATCCACCCAATACCAGGATAGGTACAGGATGACAGCTATTCCCAGGATAATGATTGCCCATCCTGCAATCTTTATCCATAGTCGGTTGAACTTTGAAGAAAATTCCACCCACATCAGCACCAGCATGACGCCAAGTATAGGAACACCAATTCGAAATGAAAACAGGAACAAACAGCCTGTACTTAATAACATGGTCAGAATGGAAAGCTTGAGCTTCTTACCATCCAGGATATTGACGGTTGCCCAAAACAGGATCGTGAAAATCAGGATGAAGTACGGTTCTCTTAATTGGGCAGCACCCACAAGCAGACCCTCGGGATATAATGCCAGTATCCAGCCAGCCCATTGAGAAACACGCTTGTCAAATCTCCGCTTTAATGCAGACAACAAGAACGGTAAACTGAGTGTCATCACTCCGGCTGCAATGATAGAGATCAACCAGGGTCGGTAAGCATCAGGACTGATTGTTCGATAGACCAGAGCGCTCAAAGCAAGCATTCCCCCATATTGATCCGTTTGATATTCATCACCAAAAGCTGTCATCAAAGATGCTTCAGATTTCGCCAGGTGCCAGGCATCAGCTTCTCTGCGATAAGCATCCTCAAAAACAAACCCAGCATTTTGAGGGTCTTCATCATATCCATATCGCGGCATTCCCCAGGCGAAAAACAAACCAAGTGCAAGTCGAAGGACAAAAGCCACCACCATCATCCAGGCAAGCATTTTCGTTCTCCCGGAAATGCACCAGGCAAGATACAGCACGATCCCACAAATGAATATCAACAGGGAAGCTGCCAAAAAACCAGGAATAAAATCCCCGGCAGCCAACACAATTTGAAAGACGCTCCCCAGGATTAAACTAAACCCCACAATAACAGCAATATGAGCAAAATATTTCCGATTGAAGAGCTGTTTTTTCATCACAGATGTTTACTCCAAACTTTTTTCTTTTTTTGCACGGCGAACCATGTATAAACAGCAACCCACAACACCCAGAAGACAACCGCCGTCTGCAACGGCACCAGGAAGCGCGGGTTGTCCCCATGATCCAGCATGGATGAGGCGATCGACGTCGCCCAAACGGAACCTGCCAGGAGCCAGTGAAAAGGCTTCAACGTCCAGATTTCGCGCATCCGCTTTGAGAAACAAGCCCCCAAAGAAGTAAATACAAAAATGATATTCGCACCAAAAAGCAAGCCGCGCGCACCAGAGATAGCATAGTCAATCATTGCAGCGGTTGAAGAAGAAGCTATGGCGTTTATATCCCAATAAACAGGAGCACGCCAAAATAGCCACCAACCTCTCAATACGCGGGAGAGATACGCCCAGGGATGGGTCAGGATCAGTTGAATTGAAATCTTTTGTAAAACGCGTGAAAGTTCGTAAAAATTCAGCCCCGTGGCTGCCTGCATGGCTGGAATCGCATCCCAAATGGTATTGCCCTGTGTGCCGCGTTCCTGGATACGTTCCTGACGATAATCCAGGTAAACATCTCGAAGTTTAGCATATTCATCCGGGACATCCTCAAAATAATATCCTGTGTGCTGAATCAGATGATAACCTGACATCGTTGTCAGGCTGAACACATGATAGTTAGATTGGATCCAGAGCATCCACCCGCCGATCAACAGGAGTGCCGGCAGCAATACACCCACCAAAAGACGCCAATTAACCCTCAGCTTCTTATTCTTAAATGTAACTGCCAGAAACACAGCCAGCCAGATCGGCATAAAGATGAATAATGGCCGTGTCAATACTGCCAGGGCAGAGGCTAATCCAATACCCAAACTCATCCAGATTGTCTTGTATTTATCTTCCTGCAGCCATAAGAATGCACCCAATAGGGCTGCTGCCAACCAGAAAGTGGCAAGGGTCTCTGTTAACAGATTTGCTTCAAAGAAGAACTGTCCAGGGTTCAGCGTATGCGCCAAAGCCGCAATTCCTCCGATATAATCTTTGCCGCTGGCTTTCCACCCAATCAGGAACCAGGTCATTGTGATACACAAACCAAGAACCAGTTGTGCAGCATACACTGCTCGATCAGGACCCAAGATGGCCATGAAGGCCGGGTACCCGGGCATGCGTGTACCGTCGTAAACCCTAAAGCCGCCCAGTATGGCATCTGCTGATCGCCGATAACTGGCACTGTCGCTGTACGACACAACTGGATAAGCAGCAAATAATATCACACGAAGTAAAACCGCCACTGCCAGGACAATGCCAACCCATATGCTCATGTTTCTTTTCTTACGGTTTTTCATTTAACTCTTGCTTTACCTGTGCAGTGTCGGTGATAAAACCACTCAGCGCTCGTTCTGCGCGCTTACACCAGGTATATCGCTTTGACGCTGTTCTGGCAGCCCTGCCCAGTTTTTCGCGTTTGGATAGGTCCATTCGAAGTTCATTTAACGCTTCCACCCAGGCTCCTGGATCATCTGGAGGACAAAACACGGCTGTTGTTTCGTCCAGAACTTCGTGGACCACCGGAAGATCACTGCTCAGGATAGCTCTGCCTGCTGCCAAATACTCAAACATCTTCATCGGGCTGGCAACATCAGCGGAGTTCCCACCCCCGCTGCCAGCGATGGAAGTGCTGTAGGGCATCAATAACACATCGGAAGCAGCCTGGTACATCGGCAGCCGTGCATTTTCAACAAAGCCTGTCATTGTTACATTTCTAATATTTTGCTTCTGCAGCCGTTTCTTTCCACAAGTTTACATCAGAAGGTTCGCCACCCACCCATAGAAATTGAACCTCCGGCATCCGCCTGGCAAGTTCCATCATCAATTCGATCCCCCGTCCTTGATAAAAATGACCTGTATAACCAGCCATAAACCCCTCTGGCAATCCTAATTTCTGACGGGCTATTTCGGGCGATGGCAGACCCTGATATCTTTCCAAATCCACACCGTTTGGCGCAATTTTAATATCAATAGAAGAAGGTCGCAGGTTGAAATCCGAGATCAGTGCGTGTCGCAATGCATCCGTATTCGTCAACAAACACTTCTTTGTTCTGGCAGAACAAAACCTACGAAACAACCAGGGGCCAAATCTCCCGGTTACACGATCATGCAGCTCAAGAACAACAGGCAACCCTTGCCAGAGAGCCAGCACTGCAGCTTGCAGCATCCAGGTGTAGACTAAATCTACGTCGTGCTGTCGTGCAAAGCGCAGGGCTTTGAAAGCAAAATCATAACGTTTGAATGTGAGATTTTCAGGGATCCAATAAATGTCGAAGGGGGTTCGTAGACCGTAATGTGTTTGAAGGATATCCCACGAAGTTTCTTGGCGACCCGGCACCAGCAAGACAACATCATGCCCTAACGAGGTCAACGCCTGTGTTGCTTTAACCACTTGCATACTGTTGGCAGTGTTGGACGGAATGAAGGATGCTGCAATACTCAGAATTTTCAAGAAAGCACCTGTGGGGTCAAACTCATGGCAAGATAAAGACGGGAGACAAAGATTACCCTCATCATATCTCGATGTTGACTGAATTTATACCACATGTGAGCTCTTTGTGAATTTTTATAGGATTTGGAGTTTTTAGATTAAGCCAAAAGCTTACTTGACTGAGCTCAACGCGGGAAAGTTGCCCGGAGGCGAATTTGAAGTAGAATTAGAATCAAATATTCGAATTAACTTTAACCCAACCAGTCTTTCAAGTAAACCTTGTGATCAACCAGGATAAAAATTTCGTAAAATTAAGTGCCTTTAAACAGCCAATCATGATCCAGCTAGGGATTCTGATCGGGAGGGTGACCCCGCGAGATATAGGATTAAAACTGGCCACCTTGATCGGGACGCTTAAAGGGAAAAATCGACAGAACCCTATGGTCAAAGCGATTCGAGCCAATCAATGGGTCATCCATAATCAATCACTTGACGCCGAAGCACTGGATGATATCCCAAAAATTGTATTCCGATCCGCTGCTAAATGTTTTTTTGATTATTTCTACTTCATCTCAAGACCTGAAAAACTTAAGAAAATCGTAGACATCGACCCAAATGCAATGGTTGCCTTTGAACGCATTTGGAATAACGAGCCATGTGTGATTGTCTGTCCTCATCTGAGCAATTTTGATCTGATAGGATATGCATTGAAGCTCAACAATCTTGATATCCAGGTACTGTCCTTTCCAAACCCCAACGTTTCCTATAAGCTTCAGAATCAGCTTCGTGAAAACCTGGGAATTCTTGTCACACCGATGAGTCTGAGCGCTTTCCGCCAGGCAAGGAGAAGGCTACAGAATGGTGGGACCATCCTGACAGGGCTAGACCGCCCGTTGGAAGGTCAAGGGGAAAACAAATATCAACCATCATTCTTTGGTTATGAAAGCAATTTACCGGTGACTTACGTTCGTATGGCCAAAGAAGCGAAAGCACCAGTTTTTATCATGGCAGCAACCTCGCAACCAGGTGGCAGGTATAGGCTGGAAGGCTCCCATCCAATCTGGATGGAAACAGGGAAAAATCTAAAATCAGAAATATGCACAAATTCAAAACGTGTATTAACCGCAGCAGAACCAATCATTAAAAAATACGCCCATCAATGGTCGATGTTCTACCCGGTTTGGCCGCAGTTCCTGGGTGTATAATTTCAATAAAAGAAGAGGTAAAAAATGCCAAAGGTAGAAAAGCATAAAAGAGAAAATGACATCTTGCTCGGGTTTCTGGAACGACCTGCATTAAACTGGTTGGCAGCCCACATGCCAGCTTGGGTCACTCCTGATGTTCTAACCTGGCTCGGAATTTCTGCTTCTGTTCTGATCTTTATCAGCTACATCCTGACCCATATCAGCCCTTATTTCTTATGGCTGGCCAGTTTTGGGTTCCTGCTCAATTGGATAGGGGACAGCCTGGATGGCACTCTGGCACGATATCGGAAAATTGAACGTCCGCGCTATGGATTCTTAATCGATCACTGGGTTGATGCTATCAGCACAGTGCTGATCTTCATTGGTCTGGGCATTTCTCCCTATGTTGACCTGGTAGTAGCGAGTATGGGAGTTATTGCTTATCTCCTCTTATCCATCATGGTATACCTGATCACTTATGTTACGGGTATCTTCCAGATCACAAGTGCAAAAATTGGCCCGACAGAGATCCGAGTCCTGGCTATCCTGTCAAATACCGTGCTTTTTTTCGTCGGTAACCTCGCCTTTGATTTACCTATATTTGGCTCTACCAGCTTATACACACTGATTGTTGGCATCTTGTCAGTTGTCATGCTGTTCTATTTCCTGATCAACACTGGGATCCAGGCACGCAAATTAGCCTTACTCGATGGTAAACGTTTAGAGAGAAAACAAGCTAAACAGCTAAAGGAGATGGAATCAAAAATGCCTGGGAGTCAAAACAATAACGCATCTACACTCACAGACTAAGTACCCTGAAAGATATGAGGAAATCCATTTTTGAGAGAATCCGATAGAGCTGGTATTTCATACAACCATGATTAAAATCCTGCACTTTGCTGATGCCCATATCGATACAGCCAACTACGGCCGACATGACCCGGAATCCGGCCTGCCCATGCGGGTGATGGATTTCTTACGATCCCTGGATGAAATCGTTCAAACAGCCATTGACACCAATGTGGATATGGTCATATTTGCAGGTGATGCCTATAAAGACCGGTCCCCAAAGCCGACTTTTCAACGAGAGTGGGACAAGCGCATCATGCAGCTATCACGTGTCGGGATCCTGACGCTGTTGCTAACGGGCAACCACGACATTTCCCCCGCAACAGGTCGTGCCCATGCCATACAGGAATTTGACACCCTTCAAGTTCCCAATGTACTCGTGTTGAATAAACCACAATTTCTAACCCCATCTGACCTGCATGATTTGCCAGTCCAGGTGCTGGCACTTCCATGGATATCACGTTCCGGGTTGATAGCCAGCCTGGAACTTGATGGAACAGACCCCGGAAAAGTATACAAAGAATTGGGGAATCGTCTCAGCACCTTGGTGGCGAACTGGCTCGCGGAA
>JGI24025J20009_10001969_pt1 | contig 15132 bp, 13 predicted proteins | sample Cruoilmetagenom3_FD_20009 | JGI IMG/M metagenome (IMG submission 20009)
CCCTGTTCGGTCTCAAAACGCTGCAAGCTGTCAATCACATGTTGGGCACGAGGCCAGTCTTCCATGCGGATGTAAAGATTGCCGAGCCCGGACAGCAGTGCTGGGTTGCTATTCTTCAGCCGCAGGGCAGCCAGCAGGATATCTTCGGCTGGCAAGAACTTTGCATCCTGAATGAGGAACTGCGCATAGCGCAAGGTTTCAGTTGGTGCACTTCCAGACGCTTCCACCGCCAGCGCCAACATCTCACCCATAAGATCACGGTTTCCGGCGCGTTCATGCGCCTGGGCCATTGCCGTCATTATTGTAGAGTCCCGCGGTGCCTGATCAAGCGCCGAGCGCAGATCGACCAGTGCGTCACCGGGTTTGTCATCCTCGATCAACCACCCCGCCTTCAGCTTGAGTGCGGCAACCTGACTGGAATCGTGCTCCAGCACCTCTTCAACCCGGGCCCGCGCCCCAACCGAATTGCCGGTGCTGATCAACATCTGTGCCAAGGCCACCTTGATCCGGTCGGCTTCCTCGGACGGCTCTAAGCCTTCCAGAATATCTTCCATTTCCACGATGGCAGCGTCACGATTGCCAGCATCAAAATCCAGTCCGGCCTTGAGGGATCGGTACAAAGCCTGGTTGTCGGGCGCGCCCGCAAGAATCCGGTCGATCTCGGCAATTGCAGCGGCGGGGCTGACTCGCTGCGCCAGAAAGGCGATCAACTCCAGTTGCGGGTCGGGATTGCCCTCCTCAACTTGGGCGGCACGTTCCCGGAGATAGGCCTCGGCTTCGCTTAGCTGGTCTCTGGCGATATACTGGCTGACAAGCGTCCGGTGCAGTCCTTCGTCGGGAAAGCGGGTCGCCATCTCCTTAATCTGCTTAATGATTTCCGCGTCCAGACCCATCTTTTCAAGAACGCCAAGGCGCAACATGTAAAGGCCCCGATCTTCGGACACCGCAAGCCCCGCATCAAGGGCTGCCAATGCATTGTCCCAATCCTGTCGGCGCAACAGGTCGTCGATCACCACCCGACGCGCCGCGCGAAGGTCCGGATTATCCTGCAACAGGTTCTCGGCAACCTTCACCACAAGCGCGGCCGTCTCCGGATTTTTGTCCCGCAGCGCATTCCGATAATCGAGACCGGCGCGAACAGATTGGACAACCGGATCTTCCGGTGCCAGACTCTCGGCTATGGTGATATGGCGCTCGGCTTCTTCCCAATTGTTCAGATCAGCCGCCAGACGCGCCAAGGCGCGGCGTCCGTCCAGGTTCTCGGGGTATTGCTCGACCAGTACAAGATACTGGCCATAGGCCCCCTGAGTATCGCCCCGCCCCTCAAGAACCTGAGCAAAGGCCAGGCGCGCCCCTTTATGCGTCTCATCGAGCTTGAAAACATTACGAAACTCGATAATGGCCCGATCAAAATCCCCTTCTGCCAGAAGGCTGGAACCTTTTTCGAAATGCTTTTGAGCACGCTCCTCAGCGGTGTCACACCCTGATAGGAACACTGTGACCGCTATGATGGCGAACCAGGACGTAATGCGTCTTAACATATTGATATCACCTAATCTTGCAAACATTCCCGGCAATTTTAGTTGTTAGGATCTTAACCGAACACCCGTTATATTCAATAGCCCGTACCCCGAATAACAACCCAGACCGTACTATACAGAAGGGCGATATCCGTTTTGAGGGAGACACTCCAATAATATTCCTCATCAAAGCTTGCCCGTTCCACGAAGCTGGATTCGTTCCGGTCGGATACCTGCCAGTTGCCTGTAATGCCCGGGCGCATCTCAAAATAGGCCCGCCCTGGATACAGCGCCTTCTGGGCTACCGTCATTGGCCGCGGGCCAACAAGTGACATATCGCCCCGCAACACGTTCCAGAGTTGTGGCAACTCATCAAGAGATGTCTTGCGCAGGATCCCTCCAAGCCGTGTGACCCGCGGATCATTGCAAAGCTTCTGCTTCTCGTTCCACTCTCGGCGAGCCTCAGGATTGGAAGCCAGATAAGCCGCAAGCACCTCGTCAGCTTCTGGAATCATGGTTCTGATCTTCAGCATATTAAATACGACGCCGTTCCGGCCCAGGCGCCGCTGTGTATAAAAAGGAGACCCACCCCCCAACGCAACGAGCAGCGCAACGATGCCAATCAAGGGCAAAACAACAGGGATGGCCAACAAAACAAGGAAATAGTCTAGCAAGGTCTTCCCTCGGGTCCTGTAAAACCCGTTCATAGTCGATGCCCTACTGCGAACAGATCGGTACCCTTTATACTGATGGTACCGGTTTTCATCCGAAGTCGTCTTATGAAAGTGAACCGTCATATCCCAGAACCACGCTTTTTAAAAAATCTAACACAGCCCAACGGCCAACCGAATCCGACAAAATAAATTGGAATAAAGGTATCGGTGCATCTTCACACTTTTTCCTTAGATAATCCACATTTGCCGTACAAGAACCACAATCTCTTTCAAAGGAAGCACGAAGAGAACTCTTTTGCGCACACCGGCGGNTAATCATNTCCACANACGAACCCCGAATCACCAACCAAGTACATGTTTTTAACAAATAAAATGAAGATCCCCTTTTTCTTCCGCACGCCGTGAAAATTTTGAGGCCGTTGTCGTTTGAAAGACAATGGCTTGATTTTCCGTATTCTGTAGAAGACTGGGATAAAAAGACGCAGACCTGCCGCGTAAAGCGCCGAATCTGACGGCAACCAATTGAAGGCATTGATATATAGGAAAATAACTGAATATTTTCGGTTCATAGGCTCGGGAATCGATGCAGATCCAGGGTGAACGTGGATAAACTGGATGAACCTCCCGACAGAGGCACCTATACAGGCAGCAACTCTACCGGACACATATATTGGGCATCACCGGCTTGCGATCCAGGGAACATTCGTGTGACCTCAATGGCTGCAAAAGGACATCTGTAAACCATATGCGCTCTGATCAGCTCTACGCCACCTTTTTTGGCCTGTCGGAACGCCCCTTCTCGCTCGTTCCGGACCCGAATTTTCTGTACTGGTCGGGGGCTCACAAACGCGCCTTTTCCATTCTGGAATACGGCATCATGTCGAGGGCACCCATTACGCTGATTACTGGCGAAATCGGGGCTGGCAAAACCACGCTGGTCCAAGAGCTTCTGTCAAAAGTCGAGGACGATGTTACTGTCGGGCTGATTTCCAACGCCCAAGGGGGGCGGGGCGAGCTTATTCAATGGATCCTGAATGCTCTCAATGTAAGCATTGATCCTGCCGCAAGCTACGTACAAATGTTCCAGACCCTGCAGGATTTTCTACTTGCCGAATATGCAGAGACCCGGCGGGTTATTCTGATTTTCGATGAAGCGCAGAACCTGTCGCTGGAAGGGCTGGAAGAGCTGCGGATGCTGACCAATATCAACGCCAACAAGGATGTCTTGATCCAGTTGATCCTCGTCGGCCAACCAGAGCTCCGCGATATGATCCAGCAGCCTGGCATGCAACAATTGACTCAACGGATCGCCGCAAATTTCCACCTGCCCCGGATGAATGCTGAAACCGTACAACAATACATCATGCATCGGTTGCGTACTGCCGGTGGGACCGGTCAGGAATTCACGCCAGAAGCATGTGCGCGCATATACCAGGAAACAGGTGGGACACCCCGGCTCGTCAACCAGCTCTGCGATTTCGCGATGCTCTATGCCTGGAGCGAGGAGAATAAGGTTGTGACTGCAGACCACATTCAGCAAGTTGTGGACGACGGAGTATGCTTGCGCAGCCCGACCAACGTCGAAGGAGACCCTGCCTAAATGGACAACTTGAACTACTACTTTTCCATTTTCAGACGGCGGCTCCCCTATTTCCTTATTGTGGTGACAGCACTGTCAGCGCTTTCCGTCACCGTAGCCTTTACCCTGCCTCCGGCCTATGAGAGTCGGATGGTTCTGTTGGTTGAATCCCCGCAGATTCCCGAAGAACTGGCGTCATCGACCGTTCAGACTCCGGTATTTGAACAACTGCAGGTCATTGAGCAACGCCTGCTGACCCGGACAAATTTACTTCAAATTGCGCGCAAATTCAATGTGCTGCCGAATTTGAACAACCTGAATCCGGACGAAATCGTCAGCGCCATGCGGGCGAGAACGGTGATCAAAATCAGCAATACGTTCAGGCAAGGGGCCCCCCTGATGACGATCACGTTCGAGGCCCCCCTCGCCCGGACCGCAGCTGAGGTGCTCAATGAATATCTTCTTCTTATCCAGCAGCAGGATGCAGATTTTCGCAAAGGCCGGTCAAGCGAAACGCTGGCATTCTTCACCCAGGAGGTTGTGCGGCTTGGGCAGGACCTTGATGCGCAAAGCGCCCGTATACTNGAGCTAAAACAAGCCAATTCAGAGGCGCTTCCNGAAAGCCTGGCGTTCCGGCTGGATCAGCTATCCGTCTTCCAGGACCGGCTGATACAGGCCGAGCGTGAGATCGCTGATCTGCGAAGCCAGCGGTCCCGCCTGCTCCAACTTTATGAACTGACCGGAAATGTCCAAACTGCACGAGAGGTGCCGCGCTCAGCAGACGAGACGCAATTGGAAGTTCTGAATAACCAGCTTGCCGAAGCTCTCGCGGTCTATTCCCTTGAAAACCCCCGGGTCAAAATACTGAAAAAACGGATCGAAAAACTCAAGGCAAAGATCCAGGGCGCCGCGCCAGGCACAGCGGAACCGGAAAGCCCACCCCTTGAGCCCGTCGACGAATTTCCCCCGGTCATGATTATTCAGCTTGAGGAGATAGATAACCGGATATCCTCTCTGGAAGAGCAAAAATCATCCGTCGAGGTGCACATCCAGAAGCTTGACGAAAACATCGCAAAAACACCTGAAGTAGCGATCAATCTGGAAGAAATGAACCGCAGGTACGAGGCGATCGAAAGCCAGTATAATCTTGCCGAAAACCGCCTTTCCAAGGCCCAGATCGGAGATCGGATTGAAACCCGGTCCCGCGGTCAGAAGCTCTCTGTTATTGAACAGCCTGCAGTGCCGAGCGAACCCACCAAACCCAACCGGCTTCGGATTGCCGGGGCCGGGGTTGCCTTCGGAATCCTGACAGGTTTTGGCCTTCTCTTCCTGATAGAAATCCTGAACACGTCAGCCCGCCGCCCCGAAGACATCATCAACAAGCTCGGGGTCACTCCGCTGACGACCATTCCTTATATCGAAACACGCGGGGAACGGTTCAGAAGACGGGCTAGGAAGTTGCTTGTCATATTGGCTATACTCGTTGGTATCCCCGCTGCTGTTTATGCTGTTCACATCCATTATATGCCTCTCGACCTGTTGGCAGATAAGGTCATGAACAAGGTCGGTGTAAGATGGTAAGCGGGAAAGTACCCTTGACCCCAAAATTGGAGATGCTCTGAGTGGAACGCCTACAAGCCGCGATCGAAAAAGCACGGATGCAGCGCGGGGAGCCAGCGTCGCACAAGACCCGCAACACATCGCAAAAGTCTTCTTCTGCACCCCCCCAGAACTTGACTATGTGGGACAGCCTGCCAGAGGCAGATTTCAAAAGAGAGAAGTTGCACCGCAACCGCATTCTGGCATTTGAAGGCGGACAAGAAAGCGCCCCTTTTGACATGCTGCGCACGCGGATGCTGCAACAGGCCAAGCAAAATGGATGGAAACGGATTGCCATCGTCTCGCCACACAGCGGTTGCGGCAAGTCGACGATGTCGGCCAATATCGGCTTCAGCCTGGCACGGCAACGCGACCTCTACAGCATAGTTTTAGATTTTGACTTGCGCCGTGCCGGTCTCACAAGACTGTTGGGGCAGCACAGCGCCTTTGGGATGGATGATGTTGTGAACCGAAAGGCTGACTTTCCCGATGCGGCCAAGCGCTATGGCCCGAACATCGCTTTTGGGCTTAACAGCGGATCCAAAGTGAAGAACCCTTCAGAAATCCTGCAAAGCCCCCAAACCAGTGAGGTGCTGGCCGAAATCAGTGCCGCCTATGAACCGGATGTCATGTTGTTTGACATGCCGCCGCTTATGGCAAGCGACGACAACTTTGGCTTTCTGCAGAACGTGGATTGCGCCCTGATAATCGTCGCCGCCGAAAAGACNCCCATGTCTCAGATTGATGTCGCAGAACGCCATGTGGCAGAACTGACCAATGTGATGGGGNTCATACTGAACAAGTGCCGCTATCCCTCCAAGGCNCACGGNTATGAATATGACTACTATTGAANGNCCGCCAAATTCTGCGCGCATCANTNTGCGTTANGGTGTTTCCAATCTAAACCAAGCGGTGCAGACNGAATGGCTTNNTCTNTTTCTNTATCCACCATGTTGCTGAAGTAGAAAAACGAAAGGGGCGACCGAAGTCGCCCCTGAAACTCTATCTACGCTTCTTGTCCTAAAAGTTCAGGATCAAGCCGTTTTCTTCTTGCGACGCCGCAGGCCCGCCAGCCCACCGAGGGCACCAACCAGCAGGAAACCGGCAGCAGGAACGGGCACCTCCTGAACAGACAACCTGACCACCATGTCATCGTGGTTGTCATCTGGGCCTGCACCGCTATCGTCCAAGAACAGCCAGATGGCGCTGCCCTCTTTCGCCTTCGCGTCGCCATCTACCGATGCAAAGAAACCGCGCAAGCCGGTGTTCTCACTGCCATTCGCAATGGTATCGGCATCGCTATTGGTGTCAAAGCTGAAATCGACCAGCGTACCGGTACCACCATCGACAACACCCGAAGTCCATGTGGCAAGTGGCGAGCCGATCGGGGTCGTTACAAGGTGGCCCCCACTGGCAGTCGTGAACGCTTCTGAGCCAGCGATGTTGAAGTCGTTTTTAAACGCTGCTTCCCAGCCGTAGAATTCAGCGACCAGAACGCCTTCGCCAACAAGCTCGACAGCTGACCCAAACCAACCGGCCAGCGAACTCGACAGTCCCAGTGGCCCCAATAGCTCGTTGCTGGCGGTCCCACCTGGGATGCTTCCGCCAACAAAATTACCAACTTTACCGCCATCGACCAACTTAAGAGTAGTCGCCTGCGATGCTCCTGCAGCCAATACCAAACTAACAACAGAAGTCGCAATAAGTCTTGAAATTTTCATTTTATAATCACCCCATTTACAGAATCTTAACTATTTTAAGTTATCATCATTCCAAATAGGCCGCAAATATTTTCCTTAAATACACCTAAGTTTTGCCACACTTCCCCTTGTCGTCCAGCAAATGGAAACAATCCTCCCTGCTGAAGATTACCGTCCCCACACAGAGGACATTCGGGGGGGGATCGCCAAGTTGTTCGACGTCAGGGCACCTCGATTTATTGACCACCTGAGGCCGCAACGGACTTGTTTTGGTGTTTTGGGTCACCGATCACTCCGGATTTGGGGTGGTCAAGGACGATCATTGATTCGCACCCGGAATTGGTAGTGACCTGTGCCAGCGCATTCCAATAGCATCCGGCCAACCCTAATTTCCGATTGTTTATGCTGCTGCGAAGCGATTTGCAGCAGGGCTACTGTTCCGTTTTTTAAGTGGGAGAGAGCCTTTATGAAGAGATTGGGGTCTGATGCCGGAGAGTGCAGAATCCTACGCTAAGGTGTTTTGATCACCTTTTGGGCCACCTGTATTCGCCGGTGAGGAGGATATGAGCCCAACCGAGTGGCGAGATGTGCGTCAGAAGATCAGGAGAGCAATCCATTCCAGTGTTGCGGCGTCCGGCGACGGCTTTTCCAAGATGCTTGATGTTCCAGTAAATGATGATGGCTGCGAGCAAGTTCAGCCCGGCCATGCGGAAGTGCTGTCCTTCGGTTGTTCGGTCGCGGATTTCACCTTGGCGTCCGATGCGCAGAGCATTCTTGAGGGCGTGATGGGCCTCGCCTTTGTTGAGGCCGAACTGGTCGGAGACGTGGGTGTAGGCTTTCAATCCGGGTTCATGGCCATACTTGGCGTTGATCAGATTCATCGCCTCACCCTGGCGCGTTCACCAATGTCTCTCGGACCATTGGCGTTCCATTGGCTCACTGGGGAAGAACTGCCCATCACTGGACGCGGTGACACCACCGCGACAGGCGCGAGAGCTGGAAATAATCATGGGTGTTAGTGGCTCCGGCCATTTTGCTGAGGCCAGGGTTCAACCCTTCGGCAAGCAGCACGTTCAGCATGCCGACCCTGTCCTTGCATGGAACGCCCGTGCGCAGATGGGTGAAGACCTCAGTAAAGCCTATCTCGTCGTCCACTTCGAGCAGAATGTCGGTGATCCTGATTTCCGGTAAGCGGTTGTAAAGATCGAGCACCATGGCATCGGCCTCTTCGGGGACAGCAGCAGTCAGCCGGTCAATTTTGAGGATGCCGTCTTCGATTGAACCTCTCGGAATGGCACCAGCCTTGGCGGCGCGGGCCAGTCGCTGCAAACCATCGGCGAGGCGAGACTTCCGATCTGCCAGCCACGCTTCCGGTTCTAACGGCATGGCTAGTTTTGGCGTGGCGCGAGCAACTTCGGCAGGGACCAACGCGTCCTTGAGATCGCCATACCGGCGGGAATGTGCGAGCCAGATATCGCCAGCCCGGAATGCATCGCGTAAGTGGCATAGGACTGCGACCTCCCACATCCGATTCCCATCGTCGTTACTCAGATGTCGATGCCATTTTGAGGTGCGGCGCAGAAAGGTCAGTGGCCGAATGGCTGTCGTTTCCGTGCCCGCAACGATACCGGCCGCAACCAACAACGGTTCGGCCACTTGGGCGGCATGGATATCGAGAGCCCGCAGCATGCGCGGCGCATAACGCCGAAAATGGTGATACCCGTGAACAACATGTGCCAGAGGATCAGCCGCCAGTGTGTCGGTGAGTTGGGCAGCAGTAGCGACAAGCCCCTTTAGGGATACCCAAGGTCAAAAAGAACTGAGCGCTGTCGCTCGGTCAGGATTGTGCGATGCGCCATGTTTCTTTTGCTTTCTGTTGGGGGTTTGCCTATCTTTGATTAAGATAACAAATAAGGAATTATTTTGATGGCCGAAACCACAACGGTTTTCGACACACCACAAAGGAACGTTTGTGAAACATGCTGATCGGCTATGCTCGCGTCTCAAAAGTAGACGGCAGCCAGTCCCTTGATCTTCAGAAGGATGCTCTGCTCGCCGCAAACGTGCCTGACGACCAAATCTATTCGGATCAGGCATCGGGAAAGAAAGATGATCGGCCCGGTCTCGAGGCCTGCCTCAAGGCTCTTCGGAACGGCGATGTTCTGGTTATCTGGAAACTGGATCGCCTCGGGCGCAGCCTACATCACCTAGTCAAAACCGTCACCACGCTGTCAGATCGCGGTATCGGTCTCAAAGTGCTGACCGGCCAAGGGGCGCAAATCGACACAACAACAGCCGCTGGCCGGTTGTCCTTCGGCATCTTCACAGCCCTGGCCGAATTCGAAAGCGAATTGATCCGTGAACGCACAATGGCAGGTCTTCAAGCCGCCCGCGCTCGAGGGCGAAAAGGTGGCCGGAAATTTGCGTTATCAAAAGCTCAAGTGCGCCTGGCACAGGCGGCCATGGCAAACCGCGATACATCTGTTTCTGAGCTCTGCAAGGAATTGGGTGTGAAGCCCGTCACGCTTTACAGATACGTCGATCCAAATGGGAACCTGAGAGACTACGGAAAACGGGTCTTAAGCGCTTAGGGTGTCATTCTGCACTTAGCCGGAGCAGACCCCACACAGCGCACCGCATTTGAGTATATTGCCAAAAGCTGACGCTGTGACCTATGATAACCGATAACTAGAGGACCGGGGGGAGGCGGAGGTCATGATTGAGAATGCCCCACTATTGGACCTAGACGGGAAACCGATCCAGCTTGAGGGGTCTATTCGATCAACCGACTGGGACGAAGTTCAGGAATTTTGCCGCACTACGTACATGCCGTATCGGGTGCGTCCTTTAGATCGGCTATCGCGCCCAGATTCCACCATGTTATCGGCCAAGGCAGGGCGGGTCACGGCATCACGGTTTTCCTATGGCACAGGCATCCATCTGGATAAATTCGATCCCGACGCGGGCAATATCCTTGTCCTGAACACCCTGCGCGGAAAACTCAATCATAAGTGTGGGCGGGAACCTGCATCAACCGGTAAAGGTGAGAGTTTTGTGGTCGATTGTTCGCGGACGGATTATTGGCTGGACGGCGATCCGGACCACATGCAATTTAACCTGACGATACCGCATTGTGTGATGGAGGAGACCGCCGAGAAGTGGTTCGGTTTTGTCCCGGATAACGCGCTCTGGACGCAGCGGGTAAAATTCGGCGGGCCGAATTCGCGCTGGATGGCGCTTTTGGATTATGTGTCCCGGACCATGGGCGCCGATCTTCCGCTTTCGAAAGAGGGTGCGATAGGTCGCCATCTTGAGGAAATGGTCTGTCATGACTTGTTGCAGGAATGGGCTGCCGGCGCGGGCATTGCGCTGGAAAGGGGGGCAAGGGCCGCTGCACCGTATTATGTGCGTCAGGCCGAAGAGATAATGTCCGCCGAAGCAAGGGAGGCGCCCACAATTGGCGATATCGCCAGGCGTATCGGCGTATCGGCACGGACACTGTCAGAGGGGTTTCGCCGCTTTCGCGGAATTAGCCCGCGTGCATTCCTTTCTGCGCGCCGACTTGAAGGGTTACGCACAGATCTCGGCGCTGCCTCATCTGACGAGACGGTGACCCATATTGCAACCGCATGGGGATACGTGAACATGGGTGCGCTTGCGGGCACTTACCGCAGACGGTTTGGAGAGTTTCCTTCCGACACCCTGAAACGGAAGCACTTCTCACAATAACTACTGTGGCATAGCGTCCGGATCATACGGTCCACGTCCGAAACCGGACAGCCGATTCCGATACCGAACAGACAGAATGGATTCTCCGCCGTAACCTTATCAATCAGATTGGTAAGGGAGGAAACCATGACAAATATGAAATCAGCGTGCGATGCGGTACTGTCCCGCGTTGTCAGCAACACCCCCCGCGTCCCCGGCGTGGTCGCGATGGTCACCGACCGCGACAGCGATATCTATTCGGGCGCAACCGGCGAACGGGTTCTTGGTGGCCCCGCTATGACCGAAGACACCGTCTTTGCGATCTTTTCGACGACCAAAGCAATTGCCGGAACAACAGCACTGCAGTGCGTTGAAGAAGGTTTGCTGGACCTCGATGCGCCTGCAAAAGACTATGCACCCGCGATCGGTAAGCTACAGGTCTTGGAAGGTTTTGACGATGCTGGTCAGCCAAAGTTGCGGGCTCCAAAAACTGACGTCACGACGCGTCAATTGATGTTGCATACTGGCGGTTTCGGTTATGATTTTTTTGATGAGAACTACAAGCGGATGGCCGAAGAACACGGCCAACCTTCTGTTGTGTCAGGCACCCGCGCGGCCATCGAGACACCGCTGCTGTTCGATCCCGGCGAGCGTTGGCAATACGGTACCAACATCGATTGGGTCGGTCAGGTGGTCGAGGGGATCCGTGGAAAACGACTGGGCGAAGTCATGCGCGAGCGTGTGTTCGATCAACTGGGCATGACGGACATTGCATTTACCCGTACCAATGACATGAAAGCACGGTCCGCAATCATCCACGCACGCGGCGCGGATGGCGATTTGACGCCAATGAACGACTTCGCGCTGCCGGACAATCCCGAAGTAGATATGGGTGGCCACGGTCTTTATGCCACGGTGCCGGAGTACATGAAGTTCATCCGCATGTGGCTGAATGATGGCGCAGGTCCAAATGGGCGGGTGCTGAAACCGGAAACGGTAGAATGGGCTGTGAAAGGCGCGCTTGTGCCACCGCAAAAGGTGACGATGTTGCCCGGCGTGATCCCCAGCCTGTCCAATGATGCAGAGTTCTTTCCTGGTCAGGAAAAGGATTGGGCATACACGTTCATGGTCAATTCCGAACAGGCACCTACGGGTCGCCCTGCGGGTTCGATTGGCTGGGCCGGGCTTGCCAACAGCTTCTTCTGGATCGACCGGCAAAATGGCATCGGCGGTTATTGGGCGACGCAAATCCTACCCTTTGGTGATCCGCAGTCCTTTGTCGGTTATCTCGACTTTGAAACGGCGGTCTATCAGTCAATGGCTGCCGTAACGGCCGCCTGATCGGCCTTATCACTTCTCGTGAAATTTATGGGTGCGGGATCTGATTTCCCGCACCCGCTTTAGTTTGGGAGGACGCAAAATGACTGATTTCATCTCATGGCAAGACCTACCGAAATGGGTGCCAGGAAAGACCCTGTTGGCCAGCGACAAGCTTGGATGGAAAAACGTCGGGTTACGTTCCTACCACTATGCAGGCCAGGACGTAATTGTTCCCGCGATGAAGGACTTTATGCTTGTCGGGTATCGTGCGGGCATCACGCCGATGCAGCGCCGGTTTGACGGGCGCTGGACCAGGAAAACACTCAGCCCCGGCGCGGTATCCTTTCTGACGCGCGCACAAAGCGCGCATTGGACCTGGGATGAACCGATTGACGTAACCCATATCTATATTTCGAGCACGCTGATGACCGAGGTTGCCAGCGAAATGTTTGACAGTGTGGTCTCCAGCGTCGCGCTTGAAGATGTGCTGCGCACTACCGACCCCGTTATTGCAAATATCATGAAGGCGCTCGCACAAGAGGCGCAGGAGGCTGGCTTGGGCGGCCCTCTTTATGTCGAATCAATGACCCGCGCCCTCATCGTGCATCTGCTGCGCCGATACGCCATGGTACAAACCGGTTCCGAATGTACCACCGGAGAGTTGTCGCCAGTACAAAAACGGACCATCGCAGAATTTGTTGAAACCAATTTGTCGGAAACACTGGACCTGTCGGCAATGGCCCAAGAGTTGGGTATGACACCTTGTCTGTTTGCACGTCACTTCAAAGCGACTTTCGGCACCCCGCCATATGCCTATGTTATTGCACGTCGACTTGAACGCGCCCGGTGCTTGCTGTCCAAAAGCGATCTGGCCATCAAAACAATCTCTGCCGATTGCGGGTTCTCGGATCAGGCGCACATGACGCGGCTTTTTCGTCGCGCGCATGGGGCACCACCTGCCGAGTTTCGAAAAGGCTTTCAATAAAAGAGACTGCGACGTGAAATGCCGCAGCCTCCGGTTTCATAGCTGACACCAGATCACGCGATCTCGAAGCCCTCGTAGCCGCTCTCGGCAACTTCCTTGCACTTCTGGCGGTATGTTCCTGTCCCACCTGTGTAAGACATGAAGCGCCCGGGTTTACCGGCGATATTCGCGCCATTGTACCAACTGTCGGTCTTCGAAAACAGTGACGCATTGACCGTGTCGTCGTGGTGCTGCACCCATGCATCCTCGAAAGCCGCAGTTGGTTCGATCACCGAATTTCCACTCTCGCGCACGTGCTTAATGCAATCGCTGATCCACTCGGTCTGCTGTTGTAAACACGTGGTCATGTTGCACAGTGCAGCTGACGGTGCCAGCGGAACACCCGTCATAAACAGGTTCGGGAAACCGTATTTCTGCAACCCCATCGACGTGCGGGTGTCCTTGTTCCACTCATCACGCAGATTATACCCTTTGCGCCCGTTGAAATTGATCCGCGACATGCCCCCGGTTCCGGCATCAAAGCCAACCGCCATGATGATAACGTCCACCTCATACACTGAGCCGTCAGCGAGTTTGATTCCCTCAGGAACAATCTCGGCAATGGCATTCTCGCGCACGCTGATCGCCTCAACATGGGGCAAAAGGTAGGTTTCGAGGTAGTTGGTTTCCAGTGGAACCCGATGAGTTCCGAAACCATACGTGCCCTTTTTCGGAACCAGAATGTCGATCAGTTCGGGATCTTTCAGTCGTTCGCTCATCTTGTCCCGGACAAACTGCGATATTTCTTCGCTGACATCTTCCTCAAAGAACATTTCGGCGAAGGAAGCGAGCCACAGTTTAAGCGATCCGTCGGCGTAAATTTCTTCCAACCGCTCAAGGCGCTGTTCAGGCGTCAGTTCCGCCCATGTCACGCTAAAATCATATTCAAAACCGGTGAACGTGTCCGGTAGCGTGGATTTCAGTTCATCGAACCGGCTCTTGTACCACGCTGCTTCTTTGGGACCATATTTTGGATTTTTCATCGGCAAAACATACTGTGGTTTGCGCACAAACACTTTCAATTCATCGACCAGCGGTGCGATTGTCTGAATGACCTGAATTCCCGTCGCGCCAACGCCGATCACGCCAACTTTCTTGCCTTCAAAGTCGATCCCTTCTTTCGGGTAGAGACCAGTGTGAACGATGGTCCCTTTGAAACTGTCCTGACCGGGGAAACGGTCTGCCAGCGGGGCCGAGAGCATTCCGGTGCAGCCGATCACATATTGTGCATCAAAACTGTCGCCCTGATCGGTCTCCACGGCCCAACGACCGGTTTCCTCGTTGAAATCGGCAATTGTCACGCGGTTGGAGAATTTGATATTCTTCCGCAAGTCCAGCCGGTCAGTAATGTAATGCAACCAACGCTCGATCTCTGGCTGCGCCGGGAACCGCTCGCTCCATGTCCAGTCCTTGTAGAGATCTTCGTCGAACAGATATTGGTAGATGTAGGATTCGGAGTCGAACCGTGCACCAGGATAACGGTTCCAGTACCAGGTTCCGCCAACATCCGTTCCGGCCTCAAGGCCCTGAACATTCAGACCCTGCTGTTTGAGTTGGTGAATTTGATAGAGACCGGATACCCCGGCCCCGATGACGATTGCGTCAACTTTCGTAGTCATGTGTTTCCTCCCTATTTTCATGCGCGATCCCACCGACATCCAGAGAACTGGCTGCAACCGTGCAAATCTCCACAGAAACAAAATGCTAGGGGAACTGAATGATTGCAGTCTTGAACAATACATCAGTGTTCTTTGAACAAAACTAACACTCGACTTGTTGGATGGCACTACGGTGTACGGTGTGCATAGTGACGAGAGGTCAGTGACTGAGGCCACGGTCTCGATCCACCTCCCTGTCGATCTCTGTCCGTCGTCAGGGTTTTTGGGACCAATTGCGGCCTAAACTAAGAGAGGTGGTCCTAGATTTTCGACCAGTTTGCAGCCTATTTAAGGTGGATCATGGTTTCATGTCAGGCTGCTAATCTCATTGGTTCTGTTGTGCTGGCATA
>JGI24025J20009_10001971_pt1 | contig 15124 bp, 11 predicted proteins | sample Cruoilmetagenom3_FD_20009 | JGI IMG/M metagenome (IMG submission 20009)
CATATTTCAATCTAAGCTAATTATTTTTGGGGAGTCGTCTAGTGGTAGGACAGTGGACTTTGAATCCACAAGCAGAGGTTCGAATCCTCTCTCCCCAGCCAACATTTTCAGATACGAACTTACTCTGTTGAGGGGGGAGGAGATTTTCTTTCTCGCCCTGCCCAAACCTCTTTCTCTAACTTTACATAATACCCCAAACTTCTAAGATTTTTTCTAATTTGCTCTTGAATCTCTCTATGGTCAGTTGCTTTAATTTTTAAAAGATTTCTTCAACCTTTCTTCTTATTAAATTGTAGAATCATACTCAACACATCGTTTTTATCATCTAGTTTCATAAATTCTTGCGTGTTCTCTTTTGCAAATTTATTTAGCTTTCCTAAATTTACAAAACATAAAGTAAGTATTTTTCGTTTTGTAAACTTGGCCAGGTTTTTATCTTTTTTCAAAAATATATCCAGGCGAACAAAAAGATTTTCATAAGCCATAAGAAGCGCAAAAAAATACAAAAATGGCATATAGGCAAGCGTTAATAAAGGCGGAAGAATTAAGGCACGGAGGTTATCTGAAGTTGCAAAGCTTTGATAACCACTGAATATATTGAAAAGAGCAAAAATAATAAGAAAAATGCCGAAAGTTACCAAAGTAAAATCAATTATTTTTTTGACTGACATGTATTCTTTCTTCATCTCAACGACAACACCCATGACAACAATAACAAAAAGTAAAGGCATTAGAATTATTTCAACCCATAAGCTAAAGACATAAAGATTGACAATAAATTCAATAACTAAAATCAGCTTTAAATTATCCAAAAGAATTTTCTTGAAATAATGCTCATCCTGAGTAGCTTTGTTTGCGTTCATCAAGAGAATAAATGCAACACCCACCCAAAAAATAGTATCTTTTATGAGGGAGCTGTCCCATAATTGTATTCTGTAAAAAAACAAAACCACCAAGCCAACATATAGAAGCATTGCCACTATTACTATAAAAATTTTTTTCTGAAATAGAGCTTTTAATACACCGAAAATTGAGTTTCTGATAGTTTTTTGAGATAACACCCAAACCAAAAAAATAACAAGCCAAATAATAATTGCCTTTTCTCTTTTGTTGAGTAAATCTATATAGAAATTCATATCAATTATTTTTGTAGTTCAGTTAAGTTAAATTTTTTCTAGTTCTGCATATACGGGACTTTGCTTGGCTTTACAGAACTTGATAGCAAATTCTTTTAATTTTTAAAATAACCCAGCTTTCTTAAGAGCTTTTTCTACTAATTTATTTCTTTCTTCCATTTTCATTTTCTCATCAAATTCAGCTTCCAACCTTTTTTCTTCTTCAGGAGTTTTAGGAGTAAAATATTTATATTTTTTTCAGTTTTTAAATTAATAGTTACTGACTCAATCTATTTATGTTTCAGTTTCCATTTTTTAGATTTCTTGATTGACTTTCTTCTAGGTACATAATTAATTTCCAGCTTTCTTTTAAATACTTTGTCTAAAATTGATTGTTTTAATAAAACTTCCTCATTCTTAAACACTTTGTTGAACTAAAAAAAATTTTAGTAAGCCCTTCTCAAAACCATTAAGTATCTTTTCAATATAAACCCTAGACATGTCAATATTATAGCTTCTACCCCTAACCCTAGTTAACAAGCGAATAAATAATGGAGTGTAACCTTCTGCTTCTTCTTCATAATCTTTCAAAGAAGAAACTTGTATATTCGTAGCGTTATGTATAAATAGGTTTCTTATGCCTATGATAAAATCAACGATCTCTGCAATGTCTGTTATTTTCTTGAATTCCCCACTTCTTCTGTCAAAATATTCAATAGATTGTTTTAACTCTTCGAGAACCTCGGGGTCATAATATTTTTCGAAAAAAGATAGAATTTTTTTATTACTTCCGTATTTTTTGTAATATTCTTCTGAAAGCTTATTCCAACTTTCCAAATTATTAATCACAGCCCCTTCTCTAATTTTAGATTGCAACCAATTAGAAAGTGGTATATACTTGTTACCCATTATGTCTTCAATAATAGAAAGCATTACAATCAGCTTAAACTCTGGGTGAAGTACTCGGAAAACTGAAGGGCGTTTGCACCAAAAGTAATAAAATTTAATTATATCCTTAAATTTTTCAAGCGTTTCTGGCTTCTGAGCAATTTTTCTATAAAAAGTTGTATAATTCTCTTTCCGAAACTTGAAATGCTCTTTAAAAATTTCGTAGCCAATTTCCTCCGAAAGTCTTCTGTACCAACCATTTTCTTTTTTTTCGCTAATTATTTTGAGTAAAATTTTTGAAAATTCTTTTGTCATATAAACTCTAATAAACCAGTTCCTCCTATAACTTTGTTATTTTTCAATTAATGCCTCGACCTTTCATTTATTGCTCAGCGATGGGCTTTTTGGTCTATCAATTTTCTTTAAATGCTTTGTCTAAAATTACTTTCTAGGTAAAGGTTAAATAAAGCTTAAATAGTTAATTACTATCTTCTATTATATTTTTTATTTGTATAGCTAGCTGTCTTTCTTTTTCGTTATCAAGTAGATGTAATTCGTAAACTTTAAACATATCAGTTGTTTTTTTGAGGCAACATAGCTATCAACTCTTTAACCTTATTTGTATTTTTATCTATACTTAATAAACCTATACCAAATTTCTCCAAAATCTTGGCTTTCTGGCATTCTTTTTCAGGAAAGGCCAGATAAACAAATGTCGCTATACATTTCCATAACATGCACCTGCCTAGGATATCGAAGAAATTCTTTTTATTTTGCTCTGCCTCAACAATAATTACCTGCTTAGAATCATTAACTCCGATAAGGTCTGGAATTTTATAAGCCACTGGGACTAAATCTCTAATGGGTATTACTACTTCAGACTTGCCTCCAGTAATTAATGCTTCAAAGCTTTTAGATTTTAGCCAATTTTTAATAGGTTCATATAAAACTTTTTGGTTCATAGTATTTTCTTGCTTCCCATATTTTTTAATTTTATTTCTCAATTAATTCAACTTTAAGCTATTCTTCAAATTTAGCTCTTTCTTTAGCAAAAATTGCCAAACCATTATTACTTTCTAATTTTAGCTTTAATTTATTAAATATTATTTCCTTAATTTTTAGGAATTCCATTTTAACCATATTTCCAGTGTTTCATTATCAGGAGGTTTACAGTTCTTTGTAATTGTAATCCAGTGGTATTCATCTATCAATTTTGGAATTGTAGCATAACTTTTATTCAGCTTAATTGGAACATCTTCAAATCTAAAATCATTTTTATGACAAGATATTTTTAATTCCTTTATCTCGTCTATAACTTTAATTAAAAATTGTTTATAAGTAGAGATTCTATATTTTTGCTTAAATTCTTTCCTCATCGCAATATCCCAAGGAATTAGAGATTCTGGTCTAAGTGCGAACAATATCTTTGACGATGGGGTATGTCCAAATGGGTTAGGTGTAGTACTACCATTATTTCTTTGAGCATAAGATGCTATTTTTTTTATAAGAGAATTGTAAGATTTTTCAATTAAGTCTAAATTATCAGCAGTAAGCTCCCATATATTTAAATTTTTTTGTGGTAAATAAGAATAATATTGCATATACCAATCATGCAATTCTTTTGAAGCCAAATCATGGTATTTTTTATAAAAATTTCTGCAACCCCAATAATTTAGCCATTTTATTAAAGCTTTTCTATGTGATTGCAAATTTATGTCAACATTATTATTTGTGAAGTCTATGAATTTTTTATATGCTTTATCGAAATTTTCTAAACTACTGTAAACATAACTTGTAAATGCTAATTCATAAATGTTCATATTTTATTTTGTTAAAATTGGATTTAATTTCTCAATTGATTTTTTCCTTATTTGAGAATGATCAACCTCAATACTTATTAAGTAATTATCTTTTCTAGCGAACACATCAATTTTTGCTTCTCACCCTGTCCAAATTTTTTTCTCTAATTTTACATAATACCCTAAACTTCTAAGATTTTTTCTAATTTGCTCTTGAATCTCTCTGTAGTCGGTTGCTTCAACTTTCAAAAGATTTTCCAGTAAAGGAATCATGTTTTTGAGTTTATTTTTTAGCACTTTGATCTTTTTATAAATTTACTAATTCTATCAAAAAACAGTCTTCTTGGCGATAAAATAAAAAAAACCATTGGTTCTCAAACCTAACAGTTTTTTTCATTAATTAAATATTGTGCAATGTTAATTAGGATATTTTATTAAAATTTTATATTAAATAGAATAAAAATATTTTTATAATTTTCCTTCATAATATTCGTTTTTTATTCACTGATTCACTGAATAATTCTCTTACTTCAGTTAGTTTTGCATTATAGATTTTGGTTGATATTTTTGTTTCCAACCATTTCTTTATCTTCTTAATTATTGTCTTCCGAGTAATTTTAACTCCTACAATTGAGATCAAAATTATCAATATACTTAAAATAACCCCAATTACCCAAACTATTGGTTCGATAATATCCCACTTTCCAATTATTTTATACACTATCTTTGGTCCCAATTTGAGTGCAGAAATGATTACCACTGATATCACCCCTAATATGAAAGTCCAGGATATAATATTTACCCACCTTTTAGCTCTTTTTTCTGAAACCTCTTTAATTCTTCCCTTGATTTTGTCTGTAATATGAGAAAAATGTTCTAATATAAACTCTGGTGTAATCTTATCAATCTCTTTTTCGTCAATTTTTAATAACACGTTTTCTATTTGATGATCATAAAAAAGCATTGAAATGTCCCTATCAGTTATCATTTCTTTTTCTCTTAACTCTTTTATGTTTTTATAAAATTGTTTCCAAATCTTTCTATCAATAAATATTTTACGGGAATGAACAGCGATAATTGATTTTAGGGGAATATCTTTTATCACAGTGGGATTCTTTAACCATAAAATATTGGTTAATACTCTATCTGGTATAACTTCACAAATTGTAGCTCTATCTTTATGTCCCATAATTTCTAAATTAAATCTAGACAGTTTTAGGTCCGAAGTTAAGAAAAAAGCACCTGATGTTTCTATGTCTCTTTTGGGAGATTTGCGCATTTTTTTAATTTCTTCTATCGCAACTAAGTCGTGATTAATACTTTGAGGAGATAAATCGAGATAAAATTTATAACTCAAAAGGGCACTTATGTATTCGTTTTTTTCAGGTTTGTAAGTATTAATGTTTATATTAGTTCGTTCAATTCCTATGTCTAAATTTTGTATTTTTTCTTCAATTTTCCGAATAAACAATTTTACATCCTCTATAGTCCAACCTTGATTTTTTAAAGAACTGTATATAGAGTTTACGCGTACACCTGTGATATAACTATGTTGTTCTCCAGGATAATTTTTAAGAACTTTAATCATTTGTTCTATTGTGAAGTCAAAGACCCTAAGTTCAATTTTGTATTTTTTTAATAAATCAAAAAGTTCTCTCGCGGGTTTACTGAATTCGGGAGGATCAATTCCAAATACGCTAAAAAGAAAATTTGAATCTAAAAAAGCACTTGTATCTTGAAACCCCCTATTTATTTTTTCAATATCCGAACTACTCGCGACAGTAGAGATTATTGAACCATAGACAATATCTTTTAAAGTATTATAAAAATTAGGTTTCCGTTCTTGTGTAATTTTAAAATAATCTACCAATTCTTCTTCATATTCTCGCATTTCAGATGCCGAAATCTCTAACCCGCCAATTTCAGTATCGGGCTTAAAAAATTCTATAACTGGATATAAGTGGTCTTTTACAAAGGAAAGTAGGATATCCCGAACATTATCTATATCTAGGATGACACTCAATTTTTTGTTTAAATGTTTTCTAATGTTCTCCAAAAGAGCATTAATTCTCCTGTCAACCACACTCTCAGGTTCAAAACTATTAATATAATTATTCCCCTTTTCTGTGATTCTATATTTACCTCTTAATGTCTCTATGTACTTCTTATCTTTTGCTCTGTTAATAATAATCCTAAGAGTATGTTCAGGCATATCCAGACCAAAACTTTCTTTTAGTTTCTCTTGAATGGAAACCAATCCAATAAGACTTTTGTCCTCTGGTAATACTTTGATTACAAATGGCCAAAAAGTATCTACATAATCACCACTTCGTTCATAAAGAGTTTTTGCTAAAGTATAGGTATAAAAAAGTTTATTCATTTTTATTCATCTTTATTTTTAAAAAATGTGCAAAAAATTAACTTTTTAGAACTCTAAAATTTTCCAGTTGCTAAAATCATTATCTTTTAATTTTTTACCCGGTTTATTAAAAAAAATCCATCTCCCGCGATAATTTTGTGGATTAGTATTAGTAACTATCCCACCAAAGAGTCTCTTACTTTTCTTGTTTTCTCTATCAATATAATCATAAAGTCCATTGATTTTGCTTTTTGCAACTTGTAGAGTTATACCTGATTTGGTATCAAATAAGCCAATACTCTCATTTTTTAGCTTCACAATAAAATCTATATAAAAAGGCTTCCATTCTTTATTTTTATATGGCACTGCGAAAAATGTTGCATCTCTCTCACCATTTTTAAACCACCACTCAATATTCTCTGATCTTTCAAGAAATTCTATAAATGCATTCTCCGTTCTCCATCCATCCTTGCTATAAAATGGTTGCATTATAGATTTTTTTCTTTTTTCTTCTTTATAATCTTCACCTAAAGTTAAAGATTTTGGAGGGTTCCAATTCCTGACATAAACAATTTCTGGTTCGCGCTTTGCGACTTCTTTCTGATATTCTGTCTTCACTCTATCAATTACATTAACAAAATGTTGTACGTTCTTATCGTTTAAAACAATCCTAACTATCTCCTCTTGTTCCTTGTCATATTTCATCTTTAATTCCTGTTCAAAAAAATGATAAATAGACTCTTTTACACGACCAACTGATCTATCTTCTGGGTAAAATGGTGTTAGATTTTCTCGAACAAAAAAATCAAATAACCGCTGTAGATCAAATGAGCTCAGGGTTAATTTTTTATCTCCCACTATTCGGGCACCAGCTAAAACATCTATATCTTCTGCCTTCCAATCGGCGATAAGCCTCATATTCAATTTTTGTGCTTTTCTATCTATTCTCTTTTTTAATTTATATTTTTTAGTCTCTTTTAGAAATCTTTCAATAAATAAAGGGGATAATCTTGTTTTCTCACGATGCCGTTTTGAGTAGCAAGAGAGTAAATCGATCGATCTATAATCAGCCCGCCTATTGCTTGTATAAATAGTGATGTAATCGCGGGCAATATCTTCTTTAATTTCTATATTATCTAGGTTTGTATAAACATAACCATAATTTAAAATATCTTCTTTATAATATCCCCCTGCTGGTTCGGGCATACGCATAATCCTTCCCACAGTTTGGATAGAAAAAGCTAAACTTTTCCAGAACCTAAATAAAGCCAAAATCTGAGCTCTGGGACAATCCCACCCTAGGGCAATCGCTTGCTTAAAAATTAAAATCTCTACTTCACTGTCGTTCTTTTCGACATACTCTTTATTAACATGTTCTCCTGAAAGCCATATTGCTAATTTTCCATTCTCTTTTGATATTCTATATTTATCCTTCAAAATTCTAATCACTCGATTTTTCATTGTATCTTCAAGTTGTCCGATTCTGTTTGGTAATTGAACCAAAATTAATGGGTTAATATTTTTCTTTTCTTTCCGAAATACTTTTAATAATTCTTCTCTCTTTTTCAATGCTGCATCGATTACCAATTCTTCACTTCCGCCACTTAGCTCGGATTTAATTTTGCCCTTCTTGAGAAGATTAATAAATCCTTCATTCAAAACCACAGCTTTCTTAATCATTCCTTCCACTTTAACTTTTTCTAATGGCACATTCACTAACTCATCTGGATTTTCCATCTTTGGCGTTGCGGAAACTTCAATCGTTAATTTAGGACCCATCATTTTAATTAAATCCTTTGAAATATCACTTTTAGCATGGTGATGAGCTTCATCGATTACCAAGATTATTTCTCGTCCTTCTTCTTTCGTCCTCCCAAGTACTTTTGATAAATTAAAATCCTGCTCATTGTCACGAATATAAACATTATCAGCTCTATTTACCCTCTCCCAATTGAAAAATAAGATTTCATCTTTTCCAATCTTTCTATCATTTAAATCTTCGAAAAATGAACATTCTAAAGTCCTACTTTCTTTAAAATAATTCTCCAGCTTGACTCTACTTTGAATATGAAGTTGTCTCGGTGCTGTCCAGATAAAAGAGAATAGCTTTCTAATCTCCCGATCTTCCACTAACTGTTTTAAAAACTCTGCTATCATTATTGTCTTGCCCGAACCTGTGGGTGATTTAAAAACAAGCTTTTTCTTACCAGAATAGCCCAAAAGCCGTTTAGCTTTCTCTAATAATTCCTCTATCGCATTTTCTTGATAAATTTTTAATTGCATATGACTAATTACTTCCTTAATCTTTCAATCCATACCTATCTTTGCGCTTCCCAAAAGCTTTTGGACCGCCCTCTAAGATATCAATACCATGTTCCTTTATGCCTTGTTTTTCGATGGGGACCTTCGCCTTTTTACTAACAAAAGAGTTTTCTATTGCTCCGCTTATATACTTAATTCTTCCCTTTTGAGTAGTTGGTATGGCTTCAAAATTTGCAACGATTATTTGTTCTGCATCAGTATTTAACACCAAATTAGGATTGTGGGTTATAACAATAATCTGCCTTCTTTTTTTTGCTTTTTTAAAATAATTTATAAGATAAGGATAAATAGATTTGTTATCAAGATTTTCTTCAGGTTGATCGATAATAAGAGGAATACTACTTTCTGTATCTAAAACAAGATACATAAGTAATACAACAATTCCTTTTTTGCCTGGTGAGAGCAACTCTATATTTGTTCCTTGAAACTTTATACTATATGTTACACTGAAATCTGAGACGTCAAAAATCCAATCGTAAAAATCAATCTTTTTCTTACGTCCTAACAATTGCTCTTTGATATCAATAGGTCTATCTTTATCTTCTTCAAAAGTTTTATAAAGCTGTGCTATAAGGTTATAAACATCTGAAGTCTCGCCAAGCTCAATTTTTTCAGAAATTGTTTTAATCTCCTTACGTAAAAGATCTTTCTCGTGATAATATCTACCAGTTCTACTAAAATCAATGATACTTTCTGCCTTGTTAAAGAAATTCTCTATGTCCAATTCTATCCGTGCAAAAAATTCTATTTGTTTTTCTTCTTCTAAATTTTCTTTATCCAACTCTTCCCTTAGTGAAGCATGTAATTCTTCTAATATCATTTTTTCTTCTTGCAATAAAATGAAATAATTTTTATATGTTTCGTTTCTTTCATTAATCTTTTTAGGAAGTAAAGGTTTTTTTAATTTTTCTATATCTTTTATAATTTTCTCTAATTCACTGATTCTCTTCTTATTCTTTTCAATCTTTTCTTCAAATACTCTAATAGTATTTCTTTTATCTTCTGCTAAGCTTGATTTCGATTCAAGCATATATATTAAAGCGTTAATCTTACCTAAAGGAAGTTTAGAAATATAATCATTTGTTAATATATTCAAATCTGACTCTATTGATTCTCTCAATTTATCTTCACTAATCTGTTCTTTTGAGTCTTCAGTTCCTTGAAGTTCTTGTATTTGAGTTTTTATTTCACTTTTTTTACTGTCAAGATCATCATTGAAATCGGGAGAAATTGAAAATTTTAATTTCTCATAGATGTTACCTAAGCCAACTGATTCAAGATCATTTTTAATGTCAGTAAGTTGCTTATCTACATATGTTTTCAAGGCTTCCACTTTGGTTCTTATAGTTTCGATAGTGCTAAGTTGTGTTTTATAAATGGCAATTTTTCCGCTCAATTGACTTTTTCTACTATTTGAAAGACTCAATTTTTCCTCGATGCTCTTCTCTTCTTCTGTTGTCGGTTTGGGTTTTTGTGTTTCAAGTTGTCTTATTTCAGTTTGAAGATTATCTTTTTCCTCTTTTCTGGTATCTAAACTACAAATTTCCTCCTCTAAGTTGAAAATTTCAATATTAAGAGCTTTAATGTCTTCTTGACATCTTGATTTCCTCAATTGTATACTATGAGTCCTTCTCTCCTTTAAATCAATAAAGGTAGTTTGTCCCATCCTATCTTGGGTTGGGATATATTGAAAAATTATATTTTCAACTTCCTTCTGCAATTCTCCTGCTTGTTCAGGACTACATTTTTTTTCAATAAAACTTTGAGAAAGATATCTGACTTTTTTTAAATCTCTATAATCTTTAAAATCCTTGGTTATAGTTATTGGATCCGAACTTCCATCTCTCCAATAAATAGTTGTTTTACAATTTTCGATTGTTTTTTCTATCTGTTTTGAAGATTTTAGTGCTTTAAAGATAAAAGATCCAGAATCCTCCTCTTTAATATCAAAATCCCCACCAGCCAAAGCTATAAAATCAGTTAATGCTGTTTTTCCAGCTCCCTTTTCACCAATTATTGAAACTAAATTATCATTTATAAGTATTGGCTTATCTTCAAACCAATTATTTGAATTTCTAATTTCAATTCTATCAATGACCTTAGCATCATTCTTACCTTTTGGTGTAGACCTTCCAATATACACCCTTTCTTCAGGCTCATAAATAATCTGTTTCAAACCCTCAAAGGTCGGATCTGCTTTAATCCAACAATATCTATCGAGGTCTGGTCTAGTCTCTAACTCCTTCTCGGTATGAGCATCGGAACCATGAATACAAGGGAACAATCTTCCAAACTCCTCAATAAATTTCTGTTGATTGTGATAGTAATTTGTATCCCTTCCTAAAAACCATTTTATATCATTTGGATTTGAATCAAAAATCCCATGAGAGACTTGAAGGAGGGTCTTTCTTAATCCGTAATCCTGTCCCCAATCTATATCTGACCAGAACTCGCTTTCAAGAAAAAGTAAATACTTACCTTTGAAATAGTCCGGTTTATTTCTTAGTGAACTAATTACTTCATCAAGTTTAAAAACAATGTTTTTTGCTCCAGCTTCTAAATCTGAGTCACTTTCAAATTCCCTCTGCTGCCTACATTCCTCACCGTACTTTTCAATTGCGTTTTTTTCGAGTCTTATTTTTGATAGCTCCCCTGCACCCCCACTTCCTTTGTAAAAATGTAAATCTCCTAAGAATTGGTTCTCAATGTCTTCTATTTTTATTTTGTTACTAAAAATAACGTGGAAATTTAGTCTTTTAGGTTCTTTATTGCCTCTCCGATAAACTATGTTATCTAATCTAAATTCAATATTAGGTAATAATAATTCTATATTTTCTAATTTATCTTGATACTTACTTATAATTTCTTTATAGCCTTCTATTGAAAAATAATCAGTAATGCCTAGAACCCTTATGTCCTTCCTTTTTGTGATTTCATTAAGCTTTTTAATGTAACTTTTCCAACTTTCAAAATTATTTATGACAGAAGATGGGGTATGAATATGTAAATCCCATTTACGCCATTCAGAGCCTCTCGGATATAAAATTTTATTATTCTTGTTATTCGTCATATTTTCACCTAAAAATTCTCCTATACACTCTCAAAATTGCTTCGGGGATGGGATATAATTTAATTTTTTGCTTAACATCAGTAAATTCTTCCTCAAAAGTTTCATCGCTCAATGAGAAAATATATATGCTAAATTTACCTTTAATATCGCTTATTTCTTTTTTAAATTCTGGGATTGTTAATTGGTCAAAAATTATGCCGGTATAATGATTGCTATTTTTGAAAATCTTAAAATCTTTTTTATCTGAAACCTTCTCAAAGGTTCCTTCTTTAATACAAAGCATATTCGTAGCCTGCTGTGTAAGTTTTAATTTATTTTTATCTGTCGGTTCAGCATCAATAAAATCTGTTTTGAAATATTTTAGATTACCTCCAAACCCCTCTTTTTTTCCCTTAATATTTTTAATGCCGAAAAGCCTTATAATGTTTTTTTTAAAGGTACCCTGAAGTTTATCATATTGCTTCTTATTTTCTTCTCTTATTTTTTGATATTCCTGATATACATTTTGAATATTTCCATATCTGAGGGTGTTTAGGATAATTTTCTTCTTAAACAAAACTTCTTTTTCTTTTCCTTCATACTCATAACCTTTGATGACTTTTTTGATCCTTGGGTAGCAAACATCGGTACAAATGTTATTTTCGTTATTGGTACAAAGAATAAATTGTCGATTGCCCCCATCTTCTTTATTAAGTTCTAAAACACCCTGTCCAGTCGTACCAGAACCAGCCATGAAATCAAGTACAATTGCATTCTTCGACTTATACATCTTCAGTACCTTTTTAATAAGATACACGGTTTTTGGATATTCGAATGGCGATTCCCCTCCAAATATTTCTTTTAATTCTTTTTTTGCCTTCTCATAATTTAGTTCCTTTTCATCCCAAATCGATTTAAACTTTGTGCCTTTCCTTCTACCATCTTTGACTAAATAGTCCTTTTCAAATATATCCCATCTTTTTCCACTTACGAGCCTTCCGTATAACTTTCCTTTATTCCTTTTAAATTTTTCTCTACCCCACCTCCACCTCCCTTCCCTTTCATTACTTAAAACTGGGGTGGCTTTTTCTGTATGACCTCTATTTTTGTCAAGAGAAACTGTGCCAGTCTTAGGATTTACATAAACATGGTAAAATAAATTAGGGACGTCTGAACGGAGCGCAGCAGCTCCTCTTTTTCTAAATCCAATCTCGCGATAATTTCGTCCTCTTTTATCAACCTTTGAATACTCTTTTATTTGCTCATTTGTTAATTCAGCTTTTGCAAAAAATGCATTTTCTATCTTTCTAGTATAAATTAAGAGATATTCGTGCGTGACCGCCACATCCATCTGTTGTCTTCCACGAGGATTGCTTTCTACTGTAACACTTGAAACAAAATTTTTAGGAGCAAATATCTCATCAAGTAATAGCTTAAGTTGTGAAAACTCATTATCATCGATCGAAATAAAAATTACTCCTGTATCTTTTAATAAATTCTTAGCTAACCTTAATCTCTTACTCATAAAAGATAACCACTTGCTATGCCTATAAGAATCTTCTAAATCAATAACTCTATCATTAAAAACAAATTCTTTATTACCGGTGTTATAAGGGGGATCGATATAGATAACATCTATTTTCTTTCCGTGTGTATAATTCAAAACCGAAAGTGAATGATAATTATCTCCTTCAATTAACAAATTAACCAGTTTATTCTTATTGGTAATAATTTCTCTATCTTTAACTTCTCTCAAAATCGGTAATTCATTTTTACACTGTTCAACAACTTTTTCTTTTTTCCCTTCCCAAACCAATCCATATTTTTTCCGCTTTTTTAAGCGCTCAATTTCTCTAACTAATTCCTCTCTACTCCAATCTTGGTATTTGTTATTTTTTCTCTTTGACATTTAAATTTTCCTTTAAAAATTTTTCTAAATCACTTTTATTAGCTTAACTCATTTTCAGCTTTTTTTCAATTTTTAAAATACTCAACCCCCCCATTTCTGAACATAAAATAAGGGTGAGGGAGCGAGTGTAATCCAGTAATAGTGAACGTAAGCCAGCAAAAGCGAGCGAGCGAGACCCACAAATAGAGAATAAAATTAACAATAAAAATATATATAGTTGGGAGTAAGATTTTAGCGTTTTAAATTCCTTTTCTTTGACTGATGGATAAGGTTTGGTAGAATAATGGAGAAAGTTTGTAAGTGATTAACTTTAGGCAGCCTTTTTATTTCCGTGGCCCGAGAGTTTTTCCCGAGAGCATGCCGTGAACCGAGCTTCTTACCCTGTAGTGAACTCTGTTCTACTACTGGGGTGCTCCGGTTTATGATCTTTCTCGGGTTTTTGATATAATTAATTATTAAATTATATGGATTTAACTTATCTGAAGAAAGTTTTAGAAAAAGAACCCCAATATAGATTAGAACAAGCAAAAAAAGCAGTATTCTTCGACTTAATTGAAGACTGGTTCAAGGCTTCCACTTTACCCTTATCTTTACGAAAAAAACTGAATGAAGAGTGTCCTCTTGATATCCGAGCTCAAACCTCAACTTCCAAAGACAAAAGAGCGGTAAAGGTCTTAATTACCTTAAAAGACGGTTTAAAAATTGAAAGCATTTTGATGCGACACAAAGATAAAAAAAACACAGTTTGCGTTTCTTCTCAGGTTGGTTGTCCTTTAAATTGCCCTTTCTGTACCACAGGTAAGATGGGATTTAAGAGAAACTTAAGTGTTCTTGAAATTTTAGAGCAGGTTTTATTTTTTGCTCGTTATTTAAAGAAATTGAAAGCAAAGGTTTCCAATGTTGTATTTATGGGCATGGGAGAGCCTTTTTTAAATTATGAAAATGTAATGGAATCCATAAAAATTTTAAATGATAAAGAAGGCTTTAATTTGGGAGCTAGGCATTTTTCTATTTCCACCGTAAGCATTGTAGAAGGAATCCAAAAATTAAGTGAGGGAAGATTACAGATAAATTTAGCCATTTCCCTTCATGCAACAGATGATAAATTGCGCACAAAAATTATGCCAATAAATAAAAAATATCCCTTGGAGAAGGTCTTAAGAGCGGTCAAAGATTACATTAAAAAAACCAATAGAAGAGTGATGTTTGAGTATATAATGATAAAGGATTTGAATGATTCTGATGAGTGCGCTCTCAAATTAGCTAAATTAGTAAAAAAGGTACCTCTCTCTTTTTTGAATTTAATTTCTTACAATCCCACTGGGGTTTTTCAACCTTCTCCACCTGAAAGAATTAGAAAGTTTAAAGAAATTTTGGAAAAAGAGGGAATAACAGTAACTCAGAGATATCGCTTTGGTCAAGATATTGAAGCTGCTTGTGGTCAATTAGCTACTAAAGCGAACTCATAAAATATAGAATAGTCTGGGGTAAGATCTTATCCTATACTATTAATATGTATAATAAGTCGTAAGCCTTGCTCTATATTGATATATTGAATTATTACTCCAGTTCTGGAATTCGTAATTTTTGTCCAGGATGAATTAGATTTGGATCTTTTATAATATCCTTATTTGCCTTAAAAATTATAGGATACTTATTTGCATCTCCATAATAATCTTTAGC
>JGI24025J20009_10001973_pt1 | contig 15117 bp, 11 predicted proteins | sample Cruoilmetagenom3_FD_20009 | JGI IMG/M metagenome (IMG submission 20009)
TCGGCGTCTACCTGGCCGACTACGGGCTGAAGGCGGACCCGTCAGCCTTCAAGAAGATCATCCCGCTCACCGATAAGCCTTTCTACAAATAGCAGGTCGATAGAGGAGACAGAAGAATGTCAGTCAACGGTGCGTTTTGTGTTACGGTAATGAAAGATCGCTGCATCAATGCCGAGTACCCCGGCAAGTGCGCCACATGTGCCGAGGTCTGCCCCTATGACGTGTACGTCCTGGGCGCCGACGGCGAGATGCACGTGCAAAACTACAACGCCTGCGTGGGCTGTCGCATTTGTGCTGAGTTCTGTCCGACCGATGCCATCCGCATTAACCCTGCGGAGTCGGAGATGATCAGCCGTTGGCCTTGGACACTGGGGCAGATGGAGGAGATCCACTATAAGGCGATCACAGGCAAATACCAACTGCGGGGCTTCGGGACAATGGGCCCCACGCCCCACTTCGACAGCATCACCGTCGTCCCTTCCCAGATCGCCTCGGCTGCGCCTCGCGATAAGTACCGTGAGGAGTGCGATATGGAGGTGGTCATCGGCGAGGACACCTGCGAGAATCCGATCCGGCTCCACTATCCGTTCATCTTCCCCGCTATGTCCTATGGCGCGCTGTCCAAAGAGGCCAGGTTAGCGCTGGCCGTCGCTGCCGCCAAGACCGGCATCATCAGCAACACAGGCGAGGGCGGGCTGGTGGACGAGGAGCCCTGGACAGTGCATGGCTATCTGGACGCGGAGCGTGCGCGCAAACGGGAGGATGCTGTAGGCGGCTACCTGGTCGTCCAGTGGTCTACTGGTCGCTGGGGCGTCTCTGCCGATTACGTGCGCGCTGGCGATGGGGTCGAGATCAAGATCGGCCAGGGGGCCAAGCCGGGCATGGGCGGTCACTTGCTGGGGGCCAAGGTGACGGAGGATATAGCGAGGGTGCGCGGCATCCCTGTCGGCAGTTCCGCACTTTCCCCCTGCCGCTACTACGACGTGCAGACGCCGGACGACATGAAAAAGATGGTGGCCTTCATCCGCGAGGCGACGGAATACAAGGTGCCGATCCTATTCAAACTTGGCCCCAGCCGGCCCTACGCCGATGTCCAAGCCTGCGTGGAGGCGGGCGCCGATGCCATTTCACTGGACGGTCTGGTGGGCGGCACCGGCTGTTCACCGACGGTCGTCACCCAGGGGGCAGGCATCCCTACTATAGCCTGCATTCCGCCGGCGGTGCAGGCGCTCAAGGACATGGGCGTGCACCGCAAGGTCAAACTGCTTATGCTGGGCGGCATGCGCAACGGCCTGGATGCCTACAAGGCTATGGCCATGGGCGCCGACGGCGTAGGTTTCGGGGCCGCGGCGGAAATCGCCATGGGCTGCCGGGCCTGCATGAGTTGCCACACCGGAAGCTGCCCCTACGGGATCACGTCGCAGGATCCCCGCTTGCGTGCGCGGCTCGACCCCGAAGAAGTCGGGCAGCGGCTGGCCAACTTCATCGAGGCTACAGCCGAGGAACTGAAAATCCTGACCATGCTGTCTGGGCACGAGCGCGTCAGCGACCTTACCACTGAGGATCTGCGGGCTATGGACATCAACACGGCGGCCATCACAGGGTTGAAGCTCGTGGGCTACGAGCGACCATTGCCCATCTGGGAACACAACGGGGGAGTGTTCGGGAGCCAGTAGCGTTTCGCGGGACTTGTTCCCGCTTTCTATCCACACAGGAGCCCCTGTCAGCAATGGCGCTGGCAGGGGCTTCTTGCATCTCGACTTTGGTGACACCAGCCCGGTGGTAGGGAGAGACATATCCTTTGCAGGAGCTCGCGACCGGAAGCGTGTCAAATAAAATGACAATGTTACCGAACGTGTCCGCTCCTTTCCTTTCAGCGGAAAAGCGGAAGGAGCGGAACCACTGCGCCCCTTTCCGCTTGTTCCGCTCTTCCGCTGACCAACGTCCATCAGCGTGGAAGACGTCGACCCGCGAGGCGACCCGACTGTCTACTGGATCTATCGCGCTCGGAAGACGCGGTATGGCCCATGAGAGCTCGTGTCAGCGGAACAGCGGAAGGTGCGGAACCACTACGCCCCTTTCCGCTTGTTCCGCTCTTCCGCTGACCAACATAGCAAAGGAGGAGGAGCGCCAGTGATACGGGTCGTCGTTGCTGAAGATCACCATCTGGTGCGTCAGGGCATCAGGGCTTTGGTGGAGAAGGCGCACGATATCGAGGTCATCGGTGAGGCCGCAGATGGACAAGAGGCCTTGGAACTCGTCGATCAGTTGGCCCCCGATGTGCTGGTCATAGACATTGCCATGCCTCGTCTGGATGGTCTCCAGGCCATTGGACGGATGCATGCCCATGGTGTAGCGACACAGACGGTCGTTCTCTCGATGTACTCCGATGAGACCTTGGTGCGGCAGGCGCTGCGAAAAGGCGCCAGAGGCTACCTGCTGAAGCGCTCGGTTGCGGAGGAACTGCTGTTGGCCATCCGTGCCGCCAACCGGGGCGACATCTACCTCAGCCCGGCCATTTCCCGCGCTATCGTGACCGATCTTCTGAGGCTTGAGGACGACGCCAAGGTGTTGAGCCCGTTTGAGCGGCTCACCCCGCGTGAGCGCGAGGTGCTGCAGCTCATCGCCGAAGGGCACACCAACACCGCCATCGCCCAGATGTTGAAGATCAGTGTGAAAACCGTTGAAAAGCACCGACGTAACCTGATGTCCAAGCTGGACGTGCGTAACCTGGCGGGGCTGATACGCACGGCCATCAAACACGGCCTGGTTCTCCCCGACGAGTAGCCATTCCCCGCGATGGCTCGATACTCACTCCAGACCCCAGAAATGGGGTCTTTTTTGTCGGAAGGTAGAGTAGGTCCCCATTGAAAACTGGGCCGTTGGAGTGCATCATCTCTGATGATGCGGGAACGTAGGGGCGGGGGTANCCCCGCCCCTACTTGGCGTAGTCCACTGCCCGCGTCTCGCGGATGACTGTCACCTTGATCTGGCCCGGATACTGCAGGTTTTGCTCCACCTTCTCGGCGATGCCCCGTGAAAGCTCGATGACCGCCAGGTCGTCAACCTCTTCCGGCTTGACGATGATGCGAATCTCCCGCCCAGCCTGGATGGCATAAGCCTCACCCACCCCCTCGAAGGCACGGGCAATCTCCTCCAGAGCCGTGATGCGCTTGATGTAGCTTTCCAGCGACTCTCGCCGCGCCCCAGGGCGCGCCCCGGACAAAGCGTCAGCAGCGGCGATCAGAACCGCCTCCACAGACTGCGGTTCTTCCTCGTAGTGGTGGGCGGCAATGCAGTTGACCACATTGGCGGGCATGCCGTAGCGACGGGCCAGGTCCGCCCCCACCAGGCATGAGGCCCGCTATTCTCGTGACTCACCGCCTTGCCGATGTCATGCAGGATCCCGCCCAGTTTGGCCAAGCGCACATCAGCGTGCAGCTCGCTGGCCATGAGACCAGCCAGACGGGCCGTCTCCAGTGAGTGCTGGAGCTGGTTTTGGCCGTAGCTGGTGCGGAACTTGAGGCTGCCCACCAGCTTGATCAGCTCCGGGTGCAGATCGCGCACCCCAACCTTCAGCACAGCCTGCTCTCCCTCCTCGCGGATGATCCGCCCCACTTCGTCTTTGGCCCGCTGCGCCTCCTTCTCGATGCGCGCAGGGTGGATCCGACCATCCTGCACCAGCCGCGTGAGGAGCAAGCGAGCGATCTCCCTACGAACAGGATCGAAGCAGGAGATGGTGATCGCCTCCGGCGTGTCATCTACCACCAGATCAGCGCCCGTAGCACTCTCGATCGCCCGGATATTGCGCCCCTGCCGCCCGATGATACGCCCCTTCATCTCATCGCCGGGCAAAGGCACAGTGGAAACCGTAGCCTCTGCTACTTGATCCGACGCCAGTCTGCCGATGGCCACGGTGATGATCTTCTGTGCCCTGCGGTCAGCCTCCTCTTTCGCCTCCGCTTCGATTTCACGGATCACCCGCGCCATATCGTCCCGGTACTCCTCCCGGATGCCTTGTAGCAGAAGCTCCTTGGCTTCCTCGGCTGTCAAGGCGGAGATGCGCTGCAACTCCTCACGTTTCTCGGCTTCCAGATTCTTCAAGGCTTGGTCTCGTCTGTCCAGCGCAATTTGGCGTTGATTCAACTTCCGCTCACGCTGCTCGATCTTGTCAAAGCGGCGGTCAATGCTCGACTGACGTCTGCGCAGCCGCTCTTCCTCCCGACGGGACTCCTGGCGCTGCCGTTTCCTCTCCTGAGCGGCCTCGTCCTGCAGATGAATGATCTCGTCTTTCGCCTTCAAGATCAGTGCCGCAGCCTGCGCTTGTGCCTCGGCCAGGAGTTGGTCGGCCTGCGCCTGGGCGGACTTGACCTTCGCCTCGGCCATTAGCCGACGCAGGAAGAACCCCAGAGCAACCCCCGCGGCCAACAGCGCTAAACTCCCCATCACCAGCGTTATCGGTTGGATACCACCTCTCGGCATATTCTCACCCCTTTCGCTACCGTTGAATATTCCAGCTTCTCAACACTCACATCCGCTTTCCGTAGGGCAAGTTTCCATACCTGCCGCTCCGCCCGGCGGCTCTATGTGTGACTTCTGCCTCAATACCCTCTTTCGTCTAGCTGTTTCTCTCTGTACCCATTTCCTGCCATAGCTGCTCCACGACGTCCTTCATGACACCGTAGCCGAAACCGCGACGAACCAAGTAGCCTCCCACCGCCTTACGGAAGTCACCGTATTCGAGACCGGCCCATTTTCGAAGACTATGGCGGGCGGCTCGGTACGCGCTGGCTTCGGAATCCAGGTCCGCCAGTGCGTCCTCTATCAGATCCTCAGCCACTCCCTTCTGGCGCAACTCCTGACGCAGCGCCCACAGCCCGCGGGGGTTGAAGCGCTCCCGGTTCTCCACCCAAAAGCGAACAAAAGCCGCATCATCCAGATACCCATCCTGGCTCAGACGCTCGATCACCGATGAGATCGCGTCGGCCGGTGTGTTCTTGCGCTCCAGATAGCGTCGCACTTCAGCCTTGCTGCGCGGGCGATGCGCCAGAAGACGCAGCACTCGCTCGTAAGCTCGCTCCCGAGCATCAAGCTCGCGCAGGCGAGCGATATCCACATCGGAAAGGAACTGTCCCCGCTTCAGTTTCGCCGCCTCGATAGCAGGCACGCCGAAGGCATATCGTCCATCCAGGTGCACACTGACCCGCTCGCGATTGCGCTGCTGAAAGGCCAACTTGGTGATTGTGCCAGCCATCGGCTATTCGCTCCGCTTGGGCTTGGCGGCTATGAAAAACCGCACCACTACCCCATCCGATAAAAAAGAAAAGCTGTGGCTTCTCAGCCACAGCTATCTTTCCCCCCGCGCCTGATGAGAGAAGGGGACAGCCCCTCCCATCACCACTCCACTACGCTGTGAACACCCGATCAAACCCTTGCCAGCAAGGCGGCAAATGGTGCCGCGCAGGACAAAACGCTTAACCCACTTCTGACAGTTTCAGTAAATCATATGTCTCGTACATCCAACGGAAACCGCTGAAATCGGTAGTTCGTAGGTTGATGGACTGGCAAGTTGGTGGACTGAAGACTGACACATCAATGATGAAGAAGGACGTCTATCAGTCCCACGACTGCAGCCGTCAAGAATGGATACAGCCTTCGTAGGGAGAGTGGCTTATTGCTCATCCCGATGCTACTCGCAATTCATCAGTCGCCGCTCTACCAACTTGCTGGGTCCCTACGGGCGATCAAACGGTGTCATGGAATGGTACCGAGGAACAGCGCAGCGTACAGCGTGTCACCGCGCCATCCCCACAGGCAAAGATTGCTATGGCTGCGAGCCGATTCTCGGCGCTGCCGTAGCCGAGAAACCCTTCGTGGCCCGCCCTTCTAGTGCAGCCCCGTCAGGCGGCTGCTCCGTCGTGACAACCTCCTCAGTTGCTGCCCGTGGAGGCAGCCCGGCTGTCTGACGAATCTCGTTCTCCAGGGTGAACGCCAGCTCTCGATCATTTATCAGGAAGGACTTAGCGTTCTCTCGCCCCTGGCCCAACTGCGTGTCGCCGAAGGAGTAGTACGATCCCCGCTTGTCCACCAGGTCCATGTCCACACCCAGGTCTAGCAGGTCCCCCTCCCGCGAGAGACCAGAACCGTACATGATGTCGAACTCGACCACCCGGAACGGCGGCGCCACCTTGTTCTTCGTCACCCGCACCCGCGTGCGGCTGCCCACCACCTCGCCCTTCTGCTTGATGGCCTGGATACGACGACAGTCCAGCCGCACCGAAGCGTAGAACCGCAACGCCCTCCCCCCAGAAGTCGTCTCTGGATTGCCGAACATCACCCCGATCTTCTGCCGCAACTGATTGGTGAAAATCATCGCCGCGTTCGAGGCTCTGATGGCGCCCGACAGCTTGCGCAGCGCCTGGCTCATCAGCCGCGCCTGCAAGCCCATGTGGGCAGCGCCCATCTCCCCCTCGATCTCCGCCCGCGGCACCAGCGCGGCGACGCTGTCAATCACGATCACGTCCACCGCCCCGGAGCGCACCAGCGCTTCGGCGATCTCCAGCGCCTGCTCGCCGGTGTCCGGCTGGGCGATGTAGAGGTTGTCCACGTCCACGCCGCAGCGGGCGGCGTAGGCGGGGTCGAGTGCGTGCTCACTGTCTATGAAGGCAGCGACGCCGCCCATTCTCTGGGCCTCGGCGATGATATGCTGACAGATGGTGGTTTTGCCCGACATCTCGGGGCCGTAGATCTCGGTGACCCGGCCGCGGGGGATGCCGCCCACGCCCAGCGCGATGTCTAGACCAATGGAGCCGGTGGGGATGACGTCTACATCAAGGTGGGTGGCCTCTCCCAACTTCATAATAGCCGTGTCGCCAAAACGCTTTCTCAAATCACTCACTGCGGTCTCTAGGGCCTGCTCACGACCTGTATCCGACATTTACTCTACTCCTCGTGGTATACCCATCAGTTGGGCCCGAAGGGGCGAGCCCTTCCCACTCATCATCATTCGTAGTATACACCAAAACCCGCGAAAAATCAAATCTGTCGAACGTGGAAACGTGAGGCGTAGTACTTCATGGGCCCCACGATATGCGCTCTTCTACCCATCCCCTGGAGGAGTAGTCCGGTTCGTTGCGCACCAGTCCATCGGGGGAGCCGGGTAGCGCAAAGAGCTGCCTGGTTGAGCTTTCCGCTTGTTCCGCTGTTCCGCTGACATCCCGACGGCATAAGGTTCGCGGGTCAGAACTCGCCCACGTCGCCGATGCGGAAGCGCTCAATGAGCAGGAAACCGGCGGCACAGACGGCCATCAGCAGCGTGCTCATGGCCAGCGCCTGCCCGTAGTTCAGCAACCCCGGCTGCCCCAGGAAGCGGAAGATAGCCACAGGCATGGTCGGGAACTGAGGGCGGGCAATGAGCACCGTGGCTCCGAATTCTCCCATGCTGACCGTGAAGGCGAACACTGCCCCCACCAGCAGCGCCCGGAAGAGGATGGGCAGGTCAATCTCCCGCACCACCCGCAGCGGCGAAGCACCCATTACCGCAGCCGCCTCCCGCAGATGCGGGTTCATGCCCCGCAGCACGGGCAGCAGCGTGCGCACGACGAAGGGGAAAGCCACCAGCGTGTGCGCCAGTGGCACCAGCAGGGGCGAGGTGCGCAAGTTCAGCGGCGGCTCATCGAGCGCGATGATATAGCCGAAGCCTAGCGTCACCGCCGACGTCCCCAAAGGCAACATGAACAGCGGGTCAAGGAAAGCCCGATGACGACCAATGTCAGCCCGCCCCCTCCTCTGCGATGGGGCGAGCAGATAGGCGCTGATGGTGCCCACCACCAACGCCAGCGCTACCGTCGCCGCGCCGAAGATCAGCGAGTTGCGGATGGCCTCGGCGGGAGGGACGAAGAAGATGGACTGGGTACGGTTGACGAACAGCTCTCGATAGTAGTGGAGATCATAACGCCCGCCTAGGGAAAAGGAGCGCTCAGCCAGCGCTGCAAGCGGCGAGAGCAGCAACAGCAACATCCCTCCCAGACAGGCGGCGACCAGGAATCGGTCTCGCCAGCGGGTCGGGCGCCGGTGTGTGGCCCGCTGTGGCCGGAACTCGATGGGCACGGCCAGCCGCGCTTGTAACCGCGTGTAGAAAGCCATGATCACAAAGGTGAACACCATCTGCACGATGCCCAGCGCCGCCGCCAGCGGCAGGTGGAACAGATGCACAGCCTGGCGGTAGATCTCCACCTCCAGCGTAGCGAAGCGGGGCCCGCCCAGAACGAGGATGACGCCGAAGCTGGTGAAGCAGAAGAGGTAGACCAAGAGCGCAGCCGCGACGATGGCTGGCCCCAACAGCGGCAACGTGATCTCCCGGAAGACCTGCCAACGGCCTGCGCCCAGTACTCGCGCTGCGTCCGCCTGGCGGGGATCGAGATTAGCCCAGAAGCCTCCCACGATGCGCACGATGATGGTCACATTGTAGAAGACATGAGCCAGCAAGATGAGCCAGATGGTGTGCTGGATGTCAATGGGCGAGGCACTGAGATTGAAGATGGCCATCAGCCAACCGCCAAGCCGGCCGCGAGCCCCCAGCAACGAGGTGAAGGCGGTTGCCACCACCATCGTGGGCAACACAAAGGGAATGGTGGTCAGCGCCCGCAGCAGCGATTTGCCCCGAAACTCGTATCGGGCGAAGACGAAGGCCGCCGGCAGGCCTAGCAGCAAGGTCAGCAGCGTGGAGACCGTCGCCTGCCAGACGGTGAACCACAGCACACGAGCATAGTAAGACTCGCTGATCAGCACACGCAGCGGCCGCAGATCGAGTATCCCCTCTGGTGCCAGGCTGAGCGCGAAGATGCTGTAGAGAGGGTAGAAGAAGAACAGCACCAGGAAAAGCAAAGGGACAATGTAGATGAACTGCGACAGTCGCTTGTGCATCAGAGAGTCCTCTTCCCTTGTTTCCCTCAGCCCCTTCTCTCTACTCCAGTATCCACTGCTGGTACAATGCGTCCAGGTCCCGCCCGCTCACCTTTTCCGCCACAGCCAGGAAGCTCTCCGCTGTGGCGATCCCGTAGCGATGCTCTTGGAAGTAGGCGCACAGGATGTCGTCGAAGACCAGATCGCCCACCTGCTGTCGCAAATGGTGAAAGAAGAGCGGCCCCTTGCCGTAGACGATGGGGCCATAGTCTTCCACGTCGAAGCTGGCCACAGGCCCTGCGACTGCCCGATCCCTCCCTTCCTTCCGCGCCTGCTCCCAGCGATCCCAAAAGCCGGCCCGGCGGGCCCGCTGGGCCACTGTCTCGCCGTACCTGTCCTCGTAGTAGAGGGAGGTGGAATACTGCGTCAGCGCCTCGTCCAGCCATGGCTCGTCCACCTGATCGTTGCCCACCAGGTTGTACCACCATTGATGGGCCACCTCGTGCGCTACCACCCACTCCGTACGATCGCTACATCCTTTCGTTCCTTTCGTGTCCTTATACAGCCTCTCAGCGATGACGATCAACCCAGGGTACTCGATGCCGCCCGCTGAAGTGTACGTGGCCACCACATCCAACTCGGTGTAGGGATAGAGCCCGAAGCGCCGGCCAAAGATGCGCAGCGCCTCGGCAGCGACGTCGAGCACCACCTCCCCCCCCTCGGCATCCCCAGGAAGATAGTAGGAGCTGACGGTGATACCGTCCACCTCGCGCCGCGTGACCTCGTATTCGTGGCTGAGGACGATGTTGAAGTCGCGGGCCGGCCCGCTGACGAACCGCCAGGTGGCCGTGCCATTGTCGTGCGCTACGAGCGGAAGCGGTTTGCCCGTGGCTACCACCGTCATCTCCTCCGGCACGGTGAGTGTCACGTCATACAGGCTCATGTCGGCGTAGATGACGTCGCCGATGGTCGGCGACAACTCCACGTTCCACCCTTCGTCGTCGTAGACGGGGACAAAGGGATAGAAGTGAGCCAGGGCCAGGACGCCCTGCTGAGCAGCGAAAGCGCCGTAGTTGCCTCCCGCTCCCAGAGGCACAGTCACTTGGAGATCCAGACCGACCTCGACCGATGCGCCAGGAGCCAGTGGCGGTTCCAATGGCAAGCGCATGGCCGTGCGATCCAACTCGAATTGCGGCTCCACCGGCTCGCCTTCCACGGTGATCTGCTCGATCTCCGTCCCGCCCCCTTGCTCGTCGTCCATGTTGGGGAAAAGGCGGAAGTAGAGTTCGTGTAGCGCGATGTCCTCGTTGTTGGTGTAGAGGACATCCGCGTGGCCGCTCAGCCGCGGCCCGTCCATGTCCAGCGTAAGGTCGAGCCTGTAGCGAGTGGGGTAATCGAGCAAGTCCAGGTCAGCGTGGGCGGCAGGGATCAGCGCCATCTCCTGCAGCGGCTGATCGTCCCCCCCCTGTGTCCCCCCCACTGGGGGGGATGCAGGGGGGGCCTGTGGCGATGCCAAAGGGCGGCTTGCAGAAGTTGGGGTGGGAAGGGGGGTAAGAGTTGGGGGATGGGTATTGGGTGCTGGGGTCATTGTGGGCGCGGGTGTGGCAGCAGGCGCGGTAGCCAATTGCGCCAGCGGTGTGCAGCCGCTGACAAGACCCACCATGATGACGACCAATGCCAGTCCGCGTGTGCCCATCCCCGCTCTCCCTGATACCTGGTATCTACCTCCGGTACGGCATGCTTTGGATTTCCTCGATCTTCATGTCGAAGAAGTGCTGCGTGTTCGCTGGGCGCAGGACAACCGCTGTGTCTGCCCCGCGACCGGTACACCGATGACAACGGCCAACTCATCGGTGCGGGCCAACCCCGCGTCGGCGGCCATGAGCGCGATCTCCGCCATCACCTTCATCCCCTCGCCGAAGACGCGCAGGGTGAAGGCCACAATCTCCCCCACCTCGTAAGTGCCCAGCTTCTTGCGCACAGCGCGGCTGATGCCGGCGAAGGCATGCCCGCACTAGCCGCGGATGAACAGAAAACCGCGGATACCTTGACGCCCGCGGCCTCCATACTTTCGTTCCTTTCGTGTCCTTGCAGCACGGTGCTCAGGGAGCACCTCCGCGGTGTCGAGCTCTCGGAAGCCGTGAAAATGGGTCACCGCCACCACGTCGTAGCCCTGGAAAACCCGCCCCGCCCGAACCCCTGTCGCTCCGGTGGTAGTCGCCACCAGGATGGTGCCAATGCCCAGTTTCTCGGCGCGAGCACGGGCAATCTCCAGCGTGCGTTCGGTGTTCCGCTTGCCAGGCTTGTCGAAGTAGACGATAGGTACGGTTGCTGGCCAGCCTCCATTGTCGCCGTAAGGGTTTCTTCGGAAGAACTCGCAAAGCGGATCCAAGCTACGGCTCCGCAGCCGTGAGTATCCATTGCTGATACAGCTCGCTCAGATCTCGCCCGCTCACGTCCTCGGCTGCGGCCAGGAAATCAGCCGGCGTAGCCACGCCATAGCGGTAGCGGTCGAGATACTCCCGCAACAAGCGGTAGTACGTCTCATCACCTACCTCCCGCCGCAGTGCGTCGAAGAAGAGGGCCGCCTTAGCATAGACCATTGTCTCGTAGTTGGTGACCTTGAAGGCCGACGACGGCTGGTTCACCACAGCGTCCAGACCTTGCTCGACGGCATACTGATAGGGAGCACGCCAGCGCCGCTCCCAGAGCGCATCGGCAGCCGGCGTGCCATAGATCGCTTCGTAGTAAGCATAGGTGGAGTACTCTGTCAGCCCTTCGTCCAGCCAGGGGAAGTTCACTGGATCGTTGCCCACCACGCTATACCACCACTGATGGGCCATTTCGTGGGCGATGAGGAACTCCAGATCCTCCCGCCGCTGGCGATAGACATCGAGTCCAATGAGGGTAAGCCCCGGATACTCCATGCCGAAGTACCTGAGCGGAGCGGAGACCACGGCCATGTCGCGGAACGGGTAGGGGCCAAAGCGTTGGCAATAGACTCGCAGCGCGGCCGCTGCGTACTGCAATGCCACCAGTCCGGTGGTCCGATCCTGTGGCAGGAAGTACGACGTCACCCTCGCGCCGCAGGCATCGGTGCTGGCGGTCTGGAAGTGGGGATTGAGGATGAGCATGAATTCCCGCCGCGGCCCGCCGACGATGTGAATGTCAGTCCAACCTTCGCCTTCGCTGCTGTTAGTGGTGCTGATCACTGTGCCGGTGGCAGCCACCACCACGTCCGAAGGCACCGTCGCCGTCACCCGGTACAACCCCGCCTCGACGAAGGCCACGTCGCCGTGAGTAGTCGGGGCGATGTCCAGATTCCATGGGGGAACGCCCACCCTATCGTCGCGCACAGCGAGGACAGGATAGAACAGCGGCAGGCTGAGGAATCCCCGGCTCTCGCCACAGAGGACGTACCCTTCCTCTCGCTCCGGCACCTTGAGATCGAAACTGAGCTCCACCGCCGCCGTGCTATCGGGAGGCAGCGGCTCGGGCAACAAAATATGGACGGCGGTGTTCTCGGCCTCGTAGCTGAAAGGGGCGGTGTGGCCGTTCACCGCCACGCCATCAATGCCCATGCCACCGCCGTACTGCGGCAGGTTTGGATAGAGGCGGAAATACAGCTTGTGCAACTCGTCCTGACCCCAATGGGTCACCAACACTCGCTCCCATCCCGTCAACTGCCGCTCAGCAGTGGGGTCAATGTGCACGCGGATATCATAGCGGGGCATGGGGCCCAGCATCTCCAGTTGCCCTTGAGCCTCGTGCTGCATAGCAGGCCGGTAAGGAGCCATTTCGTCTGGCTGCCCTGCCCAAGGCCACGCACAGCTAGACGATAATACCAGGAAAAGCAAGAGTGTGGGGAGACAGAGTCGCTTCATGGGTGATGTCCACCTCATTGTCGTGGTTTCGAGGTTTCAGGTTTCGAGTTCATGGTTCGGAGTTCGGCGAGAGATACCGAACCTCGCACACTAGACCTGGAAGCCTCGAAGGTCACGTGGGCAACCTCAGACTGCTGTGCTGTTCCGCCTGACATTATACCACAACTTCGCCAAATGGCTATGTTGGGGGACTCGAAACGCAAGGCATCAGGCTGGAACTGTTTACGCTGCCTGTGTCGCAATTGGTTTCCTTCGCCTGGCTGTGGTATAATGTAGTTTGATCATCAGATGCGCTTGGTGCAAGTATACGATCATGTCCGTTATCAATGCGTTTAGCTTGGCTTTGGCCTACGGCGCTCAAGACGTGTTCAGTGACGTCACCCTGAGCATTGCCCACGGCGACCGCATCGGGTTGGTCGGCCCCAACGGCGAGGGGAAGACCAGCCTGTTGCGCGTCATCGCCGGACTGCAAGCTGCTTCTGCTGGCACAGTGCATCGTGGGCGAGGGCTGCGCATCGGATTCCTGCCGCAGGATCCCCCACTGGCGGGAGAACGCACCGTCTATGAGGAGATGCTCAGCGTCTTCGAACCGCTGCGGGCGCAGCAGGCGGAGCTATCCAGGCTGGAAGAAGAGATGGCCGACCCAGAGCGGCGAGCAACAGCTCTGGAGCGCTACAGCAAGCTGCAAAGCAGTTTCGAAGCGGCCGGCGGCTACACGTATGAACTGCGTATCCAACAGGTGCTGAGCGGTCTCGGCTTCCAGAGAGAAGAACAGGACCAGCCGCTGGCTCATCTGAGCGGCGGGCAGCGCACGCGGGCGCTGCTGGCGAGGCTCTTGCTCGAGGAGCCCGACCTGTTGCTGTTGGACGAGCCGACCAATCATCTCGATCTGGAGGCGTTGGAGTGGTTGGAGGGGACGCTTCTGAAATGGCATGGCAGCATGGTTGTGGTGGCCCACGATCGCTATTTCCTGGACAAAGTCGCCACCCGCATCTGGGACTTGGCCTTGGGCCGGCTGGAAGCGTATCGGGGCAACTACAGCCACTACGCCAGCCAGCGCACCGAGCGAATGGGACGCCGCCGTAAGGAGTGGGCAGCGCAGCAGGAGAACATTGCCAAGACGGAAGACTTCATCCGGCGCTACATGGCGGGACAGCGCTCCAAGGAAGCCAAAGGACGACTCAAGCGGCTGGAGCGTTTCAAGCGTGATGAGGCCATCGAGCGCCCGCGGGAAGTCAAGCGCATCAGACTGGGCATTACAACCGACGTCCGCAGCGGCAACATCGTGCTGCGGACAAAGGACCTGGTCGTCGGCTACGGTGAGCAAGAGGCAAGGGGCAACAACGATGGCGAGGAGTTGCACTCCGAGCCTACGTTCGGGAGTGCAACCCCCTCACATCGGGAGGGGGCGTCTCGTGTCCTGTTCCGTTCTCCGGACCTGGAGGTGCTGCGCGGGCAGCGAGTGGCACTCATCGGCCCCAACGGCTCGGGCAAGACGACCTTCCTGAAGACGATCCTGGGAGAGGTGGAGCCGCTGGCAGGTCGCGTGCGCATCGGCGCCAGCGTGGAACTCGGCTACCTGGTGCAGATGCACGCCAATCTCGACCCGGAGAAGAGTGTTCTGGACACCCTTCTGGACGAGGAGAACCTGCCCATCAGCCAGGCGCGCAGCTTCCTGGGCCGCTTCCTGTTCAGCGGCGACGACGTGTTCAAGAAAGTGGGCGACCTCTCGGGTGGCGAGCGGAGCCGCGTGGCGCTGGCCTGTCTGACGCTGCGTGAGGCCAACTTCCTGCTCCTCGACGAGCCAACGAACCACCTCGATCTGGCGTCGCAGGAGATTCTGGAGGAAGTGCTGAAGGAGTTTCCTGGCACCATCCTGCTCGTCTCGCACGACCGCTACCTGGTGGACGCACTGGCCACCCACGTCTGGATGCTGCGGGATGGCCAACTGCACGCCTACGAGGGAGGCTACGCTGCCTATCTGAAGGCTCGCGAGCGGGAGAAGACGGCCGAAGCTGAGGAAACCGTGGCACCAGGTGCACCGCGTGCACAGGACTGGCGGGAGCGGGCGCGGGCGGAACGGCGTGCCCGTCGTGCACAGGAGAAGCGGGCCGAGCAGACAGCGGAGCTAGAAAAACAGATCGAGGAACTGGAAGCGCGACTGATAGCCTTGGAAGCAGAGCTGGCGGTTGCCAGCCAGGCCAGGGAGGTGGCGAAAATAGAGGAAGTGGGATTGGCGCACCAGCAGGCACAAGCACAGTTGCAGCAACTGCTGGGCGCCTGGGCGGAGTTAGCGTGAGCTAAGCCTATCGGAGGGAAAAAATGTCAG
>JGI24025J20009_10001977_pt1 | contig 15107 bp, 16 predicted proteins | sample Cruoilmetagenom3_FD_20009 | JGI IMG/M metagenome (IMG submission 20009)
ACGAGGCGCTTGGGATCATCGAGGCCAATGCCGAAACCGTTCTGGCCGAGATCGGGGTGAATTTCGTCAACAACCCGGCCGCTTTGGACCTGTGGCGGACCGCTGGTGCCAGGATCGAAGGCGAACGGGTGCGCATCCCGCGTGGGCTGGCGCGTGAATTGTGCAAAACCGCCCCGTCCAGCTTTGTCCAGCACGCAAGGAACCCTGACAAGAACGTGGTGATCGGCGGGCGCAATATGGTCTGCGCACCGGTCTATGGCCCGCCGTTTGTGCGCGATGTGGAAGGCGGGCGGCGCTATGCGACGATGGATGATTTCCGCAAATTCGTGAAACTGGGCCATATGTCGAAATACCTGCACCATTCGGGCGGCACCGTTTGCGAACCGACCGATGTGCCGGTGAACAAGCGGCATCTGGACATGCTGCACGCACATATGACCCTGACGGACAAGCCGTTCATGGGCTCGGTCACCGACCCGTCAAGGGCAAGGGATTCGGTGGAAATGTGCGAAATTCTGTTTGGAAAGGGCTTTGTAGCTGAAAACGCGGTGATGACGTCGCTGATCAACATCAACTCTCCGCTGACGTTTGACGATGTGATGATGGGCGCGTTGGAGGTATACGCGCGCGCCGGGCAGGCTTGCATCATCTCGCCGTTCATTGTCGGCGGGGCGATGGCCCCGGTGTCGGTGGCTGGCACGCTGACCCAGGTGCTGGCCGAGGTTCTGGCGGGAATCGCCTATAGCCAACTGGTGCGCCGTGGCGCGCCGGTGGTGTTCGGGGCGTTTGTCACCTCGATTGACATGAACAGCGGCGCGCCGACTTTTGGCACGCCCGAAGCGGCGCAGATCCTAAGTGGCGCAGGCCAGTTGGCGCGCCGCCTGGGCCTGCCGTTCCGGTCAGGGGGCGGGCTGTGCGGGTCCAAGCTGCCGGATGCGCAGGCGGCTTATGAAACCACGCATACGCACAACGCTGCGTTGTATGGTGGGGTGAATTTCATGCTGCACGCCTGTGGCTGGCTTGAGGGCGGGCTGGTTTCATCCTTCGAGAAATTCGTGATGGATGCCGACCAGTTGGGGGTGTTGCAAAAACTGGCCGCCGGCGTGTCGGTGGACGAAAATGCCCAGGCCATGGAGGCCATTGCCGAGGTCGGGCCGGGCGGGCATTACCTGGGGTGCGCGCATACACAGGCCAATTATCAAACCGCGTTCTGGCGCAGCGATCTGCTGGACTACAAACCATTCGAGACCTGGGAAGAAGATGGCGCGCGCGATACGGCGTCATTGGCTTCGGTCCGGGTGCAGCACCTGCTCGACAATTACCAACAGCCCGCGCTTGATCCGGCTATTGCTGCCAGTCTTGCGGCCTATGTAGCTGAAAAAAAGGCATCAATGCCCGACGCCTTTATGTAGGCAGGTCCGTTATTTGGGCCAGTTGCTCAGGTCAGTTACCCGGGTTGTTCCACGGGCGTGGGCCGCATGGCGCGCAGCAATTGTGCCTCGCCCATGATGGCGATCAGAACATCCAGATGACGTGACAGCGAATAGCCAGCATCATCATCCTTGCGCTGTTCGTTCAACCCGCGTTCCAGTTCCATCAGCCGCATCAAAGCCGGGGCCGTGCGTGGTATCGCGCCATATCCCAACAGCCGCTGCAAATGCCGCGAACGATTGTATTCCGTGGCCCCGGCGCGGGCGGCGCGGATCAAAAGCCGGGGACGGTGCANGGTGTTGAGCATGCTTTGAAGGTCTTGCATATCAGTTTCCTATCTTCATTTACCAACAATTCAAAACTGTATTGCACAACCTAAGAGGGTGTTGCCGGCAAGTGCCGGTCAACGTTCGATGGTTTCATTACTGTTTATGATTTCGAAACAATGATGTCTGCAGCTTCGGATTTTAACCATCCGGTAACCAATACGACCCTAGGTTGTGGTCAGTGAATTAGTTAACAGATGGATAACCAGGACGGAATTGATGCTTTCAGGACGCTTACCATCGAATGAACAATCCCATTCAGGCGCGCCGCTGCCGGATTGGGTGCCCAGTTGTGCCCAACGGTATCTGGCCCATACCGAGGCCGGGTATTCGATACGCAATCTGGCCCGCGAAGCCGGTGTGCATGCCTCGACAATACTGCGTCAGGTGCGGCGTATTGAATCGCGGCGCGACGATCCACTGGTGGATGCGGCCCTGACCGCCCTGGCCATGAACCACTTTGAGGCCGGTCCGCAAACTGCGCGCCACAAGAGTGACAACACAAAGGAGGCTGCCGCCATGACACACTGTGATGACCAATCCGATCAACGGCCTGACCAACTACCTGATCAACTACCGGATCAACTACCTGATTCCGGCACCCTTGAGCGCGAATCCTGTCGCATCCTGCGCCGCCTGTGCGAAACGGGCGCGGTTCTGGCCGTGGCCGAGCAGATGGAAAAAGCCGTGGTGGTGCGGGATGCGGGCGCGGACGGGGCCGGGGCCCGCACAGCGGTGGTTGATCGTGCGATTGCCCGCGCCATGGCCTTGCAGGACTGGATTGCCTGTTCCGCACCGGGGCGGATCAGCCGCTATCGTATCACCGCCGGCGGGCGCACCGCCCTGAGCCAGATGCTGGCCAAGGCCGAAAACCGCGCCAGGGCCGAAAAAGAAACCGGATTTGCCGAGGCCCAGGCCGGATTTGCCGGGCCACAGGAAGCCGCCGCACCCCATGGCGGGCGGGGCCGCAGGCTGCGCTACAACGCCACCGAAAGCCCGCTGACGGCCCTGGCCCGGCGCAAGGACAAGGATGGTAAGCCGTTNCTTGACGCGGATCTGGTGCAGGCGGGGGAACGGNTGCGCGAGGATTTCGAATTGGCGCAGATGGGGCCGCGGGTGACCCAGAACTGGGACCATTTCCTGACCAACGGCACCAGCAGCGGGTTTGCCGGGGCCGGGACGGATGGCGCGGCGCTGGCGCGCGACCGGATGGCGCGGGCTCTGGGTGATCTGGGGACCGGGCTTGGCGATGTGGCGCTGCGGTGTTGCTGTTATCTTGAGGGGCTTGAAGTGGCGGAAAAACGCATGGGCTGGTCGGCGCGGTCGGGCAAGATCGTGCTGCGGATTGCCTTGCAGCGGTTGCGGCTGCATTATGAATCGCTTGCCGGGATGGACCGGATGATCGGCTGAGTTTCACAGTTCTGTGTGTCACCGGATCAGGGTTTGAGGTTGCGCGCATCTGCGGGTAGCGTCCCCTTGACCGGGGGTATCGGATCATGACGTTTCCTGAACGAAAAGACGCAATCGCGCTGTTGATACTGCGGCTGGGGCTGGCCTGGTTCATCTTTTTATGGGCCATTCACAAGGTTCTGGCCCCCAAGCAATATCAATGGCTTGCCCGTCATTTCGATGACGTGGACATGTCGTTGTTGCAGATCTATCTGGTTGCCGGCGTTCAGATCACCCTGTGCGTTCTGACNGCTGTCGGATTGTTCCGGCTGATCAGCTACGGCGGCCTGGCGATCATGCATTTCTTTACGGTTATGCGCCGCTGGGAGGGNTTTTTNGACCCTTTCGCGCTGAACGACAAGGGCTTTCCGATTCACCGCAATCAGGTCATTGACCTGGCGGTCATGGGCGCGTTTATCGCGCTGGTTCTGTTGATCCATCGCGACCATTTCAGCATAGGCGGCTGGCTGCGCCGCCATATGGGCCGCCAGTGGTGGCAATAACAAAACAGGCCCGCCAACAATGGCGAGCCTGTCCGTTAATATTCACAATATCAATGGCTTGCGCTTATTTCTTAAGCCACTCCAGCACGGTTTCCGGTGAGGAAACACCGTAGGGGTCTTCGCCGTGGTTGTCCGCCAGGCCCGGCTCTTCGAACCATGCTTCGACGACACCGTCATTGACCACGGCGGCGTAACGCCAGCTGCGTACGCCAAAGCCGATGTTGGATTTATCGACCAGCATCCCCATCTTGCGGGTGAATTCACCGGCCCCGTCCGGGATCACCTGAACATTCTCAAGGTTCTGCGATTCGGCCCATTTGTTCATGACAAAGCTGTCATTGACCGACATGCAGTAGATCGCGTCGATGCCCTGTGCGGCGAAATCGGCAAAGCCTTTCTCGTAGCCCGGCAACTGATAGGTCGAACAGGTCGGGGTAAACGCGCCGGGCAATGAAAACAGGATCACTCGCTTGCCAGCAAAGTAATCAGAGGTGGTCATGTCCTGCCAGCGAAACGGGTTCGGCCCGCCCACGGATTCGTCGCGTACGCGGGTATGAAAAGTCACGTCGGGAAGGGTTACGCCTGCTTGCATGTCTGGCTCCTTTGTTCAGGTGTTTCGCCGTATGAATTAAAACGATTCTAAACTGGCATCAATGTTTGATTTGGCAGATACGCCACCAGCGCGCGAATTTTATCCGGTGCGGGCGTGGGGCGGACCTTAATCGTTGATATCGCTGTTGAAGGTTTTAACCTGCCCCTTGGGTAGCGCAAAGAACCGGCGCATGATCAGCCAGGCGGCCAGCGACAGGCCGGCAAAGATCAGCAGCAGCGCCGGCAAGCCAAAAGTCGCGCCGGTGATGAGCAGAATCAGCCCGACCCCACTGGCACCGATGGCAAAACCGAGAAAGACAAAGCCTGGCACCAGCACTTCGAGGATCGCCAGCACCAATGCCGCCGCCATCCAGACCCACCAAAGCGTGTACAACGTCATCATGCGCCACCTTTCAGCATCTTGAACGCGTTGCCGAATGCCTGAACCGCATCGGCCGGCAGGATGATGGTTTGTTTGCCGTCACCATTGCCCAATGCGCTGAGGGCTTCGACCTGTTTCAGGGCGACCTGGTATTGCGCCGCCTCTAGCCCGTTTTCCTTGATTGCCGCCGCCACGACGCCGGTGGCATAGGCCTCGGCGTCGGCCTGGATGCGGCGCGCCTTGGCGATCTGTTCGGCGGCGTAAAGCTCGGCGTCGGCAGAGAGTTCGACGCTGCGGCGCGCGCCTTCGGCTTCGGTAACTTGCGCACGACGGGCGCGTTCGGCGTTGAGCTGTTGCAACATAGCGTCGCGGGTGGCCTGATCGAGGTTCACATCAAGGATTTCTGTGCGGGTGACTTCGATGCCCCAGTCGTCGACCGAGGTTTCGACGGCGGTTTTGATGGTAGTGATCAGCTGGTCGCGGTTGGATTGCACTTCGTCCAGATCCATCTTGCCGATCTCGGCGCGCACGATCCCGGCAACGGTGGTGGCAATGGCCGCATCCACGTCGCGGATGCGATAGACGGTCTTTTCCGGCTCGATGATGCGGTAAAACACCGATGTTTCGACCTGCACCAACACGTTATCCTTGGTGATGGCGTCCTGGCTGGCAGAGGGCAACTGGCGTTCGAGGATGGAGATTTTATGCGCCACCACGTCGAGGAACGGGATGACAAAGTTGATGCCCGGCCCAAGCACCGAATGCAGCCGGCCAAAGCGTTCGACCACGTATTTCTCGGATTGCGGCACGATGCGCACGCCCTTGAGGATGACGACGATCAGGAAGATCGCGCCAAGGACATATATCGCGCTGGACGACAAAAGGTTGAATATCTGGTCTTCGCTCATGTGAATCTATCCCTGAGATTGATTTTGTGTGCAATGGTATATACTTAAGCGTGAATCGTCTTGTTTCAAGCTGCCTGGCGAGAGTGTGACAAAACCGGGTGTAACTTGCAAATGGCGTCGTGATGGGGCAAATGCCGGGGCCTGGTGGATCGACTGAGACATTTGAATCCCTCGGGCATTCCGGGCATTCGGCGACATCCTGGCGCAAGCCATTCAAATGTCTTGATAAGTTGATCTGCCATGAACCACTAGCGATGAAAGCAGGCCCATGCCCAAAGCGATTTCCTTTGATCTGAATGCCACCGACGGCAAGGCCCGCACCGGGGTGATTCACACGCCGCGCGGCGATATCCGAACCCCGGCCTTCATGCCGGTGGGCACGGCGGCGACGGTCAAGGCGATGCTGCCCGAAAGCGTGGCGGCGACGGGGGCCGATATCCTGCTGGGCAACACCTATCATCTGATGCTGCGCCCCACGGCGGAACGGATCAACCGTCTGGGCGGATTGCATAAATTCATGAACTGGGACAAGCCGATCCTGACGGATTCGGGCGGGTTTCAGGTGATGTCACTGGCCGGCCTGCGCAAGCTGAGCGAGAAGGGCGTGACGTTCAAAAGCCACATTGATGGCTCGAAACACGAGATCACCCCGGAACGTTCGATGGAAATCCAGGCGCTGCTGGGCAGCGATATCGTCATGTGTTTCGACGAATGCACGCCGTTTCCCGCCAGTGAGGATCAGGCGCTTGCATCCATGCGTCTGTCGATGCGGTGGGCCGCTCGGTCGCGCGACGCATTCGGGGATCGTCCGGGGCATGCGTTGTTTGGCATCCAGCAGGGCAGTATCTTCCCTGAACAACGCGCCGAAAGCGCCGGAAAACTCAGGGAAATCGGCTTTGACGGTTATGCGGTGGGTGGTCTGGCCGTGGGCGAGGGGCAAGCGATGATGCTGAGCGTTCTGGATTACGCGCCGGACCTGCTTCCGACCGACAAGCCGCGCTATCTGATGGGGGTTGGCAAGCCGGACGATATTGTCGGCGCGGTGGCGCGCGGCATCGACATGATGGATTGCGTGTTGCCGTCACGATCCGGGCGCACGGGGCAGGTGTTCACCCGCCACGGTGTGGTCAACATCAAGAACGCGCGCCACGTCGAGGATCCGCGCCCTCTGGATCACGAATGCACCTGCCCGGCCTGCCGGTCCTATTCACGCGCCTATCTGCATCACGTGTTCAAATCGCACGAGATGATTTCGGGCATGTTGCTAACCTGGCATAATTTGCATTATTACCAAGAGCTTATGCAGGGTATGCGGGATGCGATTGGCGCGGGCACCTTCGCGCGGTTTCAGGCGGATTTCCACGCAATGCGGGCACAGGGCGATATCGAACCGCTGTAACCTGCGACAAAAATCAACCCGGNCCCGAAAAAGGGNCACTTACCCCGGCACGCCAAAAGTCAGCGCCGCCCACAGGGTTTCCCAGACCGCATCGCCGCCCTCCGGGGCCGCGCGCAGCACCACCGCATCCAAAAGATAGCNATGGCCCGCCTGAACCGGGATCACCGCCTGACCCTGTGCATCGGTGCGCGTCAGGGTGACGGTAACCACGCCTTCGGGGGAGCGCGCGAAAACCTCGATCTGCGTATCGGCGCGTGGCAGGCCCTGATACAGCAGTTGCACTGACATGCCGGGCGCAAGGTCGTCGGTGTAGGGATTGCTCAGCGCGACAAATTCGGTCTCCAGCCCGGTTGGCGCATCGCTGCCATGCGCATCGCCAACCCCGACCAGCGCCTTGGCGTGGCGGGTGTATATTTCGCTGAAGCCCTTTTCGGGCAAGCCGCGCGCATCGTGGCGCGCGCGCATATCGGCGAAATCCTTGTGGCTGGCAAATGTGGCGAATTTTTCCCACGTGGCGTATTTCAGGGTCTTGGGCGCGGTCTGATGCACGATCACCAGCAACCCGGCGTCGGGGGCTTGGGTCCGCAGGGCCGGGACATCGCCCATGCGCCCGTCAACCGGCGTGGTCTGACCGTTGCGGATCAGGTCAAAGCGTTGAAAGCGTTTGGGGAAATAGGCCAGCTCCGGACCCGCGAAATNCTGNCCATTGCGAAGGTCGGCCACAAGGGGTGCCGCGCTTTGTACTTGATATTCGTGCGGTTCGATCCAAAACTCATGCGCAAGGCCGGCGGTGGCGCACAGGCTGACCAGTGCGGCAAGGACAATGGGTCGAACGGGCAGGGAAGGGCGGAACAACATGGGGGCTACCTTTGGTCTTTGCAGGGTAAGGCTGGGCTTGTTGGCGGTATTGTCAAGCCTTGCCGTCCTTTTTGCCCTGCCTGGCGCGCGCGCGCATGAGGTGACGCCGACCATTGGCGATCTGAGTGTCGGGGGCGGGGTTGTGGTGCTGGCCCTGCGCCTGAATGGCGAGGCGTTTCTTGCCGGGATTGATCTGGACGGGCTGGAGGATACCGATGCTTCCGAAGGGTCGGACCGCTATGACCNGCTGCGNGCGCTGGCACCATCATCGCTGGAGGAGANCCTTCGCTTGTTTGCCGGCGAATGGGCCNCGCGGATTGAAATCAGGCCGAAGGGCGGCTTTGGCGACCCGGTCCGGATGGCCATGGCCGCGGTCGAGGCCGGGCCGGTCGGCGATGTCGATCTGCCACGTGTGACGCAGCTGGTTCTGAAAGGGGCGCTGCCGGCGGGGGCGCGCAGCCTGACCCTGACATGGGCCGCCGGATCGGGTGATCTGGTGTTGCGTCAGCAGGGGGTGGATGATCCTTATACCGGCTATATCCGGGGCGGCGAGACCAGCCCGCCGATCACCCTTGCCGGCGGAGATTCCCTGTCCTGGGGCCAGGCGTTTGCCGCCTATATCCCGGTTGGTTTCAGTCACATCCTGCCCAAGGGGCTGGATCATATCCTGTTTGTATTGGGGCTGTTTTTCCTCAGCGCGCGTTTGCGACCGCTGCTTTGGCAGATCAGCGCCTTCACGCTGGCACATACGGTGACGCTGGCGCTGGGGGCGCTGGGGCTGGTGCGGATTGATCCCGACATTGTCGAGCCGCTGATCGCCGCGTCGATTGTGTTTGTGGCGGTGGAGAACGTGTTTGTGCGAAGCCTGCACCGCTGGCGGCCGGTGCTGGTGTTTGGCTTCGGCTTGTTGCACGGGCTGGGGTTTGCGGCCGTATTGCGCCAGTTCGGCCTGCCGGAACAACAGTTCCTGCCGGCGCTGATCGGCTTTAACGTGGGGGTCGAACTGGGGCAGATCACGGTGATTGCCGGGGCGTTTGTGACGGTCGGCCTGTGGTTTCGCAACAAACCGTGGTACCGGGGGCGGATCGCCATTCCGGCCTCGATCGTTATCGCGCTGATCGGCGGGTATTGGTTTGTTGAGCGCGTATTTTTCTGATCCGTTGTCCTTACAGGAGAAAATTCTGCGAATTTTCTGCGTTCCGGGTCATGTCGGGGTCTCACAGGTTCGGGAAGGTCAGCCCATGGCGGCGATCAGCCCGGCCAAAGCCGCTGCCGGGTCTTCGCTGCGCCATATCTCGTCGCCGATGCCGAAAAAATCGGTGTAGGGCGCAAAGGCTGATATCAGCGCAACATCCAGCCCGCCTTCGGCCACAACGGGCACTTCGATCATCTCGGACCACCATTGAAACAGGTCGCGTTCCGCGCGTGCGCCATCCCCCAATGCGGATGTGCCGATCGGGCCAAAGCTGACATAATCGGCCCCCGCTTCGGCGGCGGAAATGCCGTCATGGCGTGAATCGGCGCAGAAACAGCCGACAATCGCGTCTTGTCCCAGGGTTTTGCGGGCATCGCGCACAGAGCGCGCCGCATCCGAAAGATGCACACCATCCAGCCCCATCCGTTCGGCCAGAAGCACATGATCCGAGATCACCAGCGCCACGTCACGCGCATGGGCAACTTCGCGCAAGGCGTCTGCGGCGCGCGCCACGTCGTCTTCGTCGCGGGTCGCCAGATCAAGCCGGATACAGGCGATCGCGGTGCTGTCCAGCACCCGGGCCAGGCGGTCGGGAAAAACGCTCGGGTCAAGGCTTGGCGGGGTGATCAGATAGATCTGCGGCTGCTCGGGCGTGTCCATGGCGCATGTCCTTGATGGATTTTCAAACGGTTTAACGAACTGAACCGCGGAAGGGAACTGGCAAGGGCGGCGAACGCCGGGGTTGCGCGGAATTAACCAATTTGCTCCAGCGTCTGGGCCGATTTGGAAGGTTGGGGGTAAGGATGCAGAATGTTCGCCGGATTGCCGAGGAAATAGTGGCCCGCGAGGGGGGCTTTGTCGACGATCCCGATGATCCGGGCGGGGCCACCAAATACGGCGTGACGATCCACACGCTGCGCCGGCTTGGGCTGGATCTGACCGGCGATGGTGTGGTGGGCGTTGATGATGTCCGCGCCCTGAGCCGCGAGGCAGCGGTGGACATATTCATCAGCCATTATTTTGAACGTCCGGGGATTGCCGGGTTGCCAAAGACGCTGCACCCCAGCGTGTTTGACATGTATGTCAACGCCGGTGCCAACGCGGTGAAAATCCTGCAACGGCTGTTGCGCGACATGGGCTTTGGCGTTGGTGTCGATGGTGCCATCGGGCCGCAGACGATCGGCGCGGCCGAGGTGGCGGCAAAGCGGGGGGCGGTGGCGCTGCGGGATGCGTATGGCGTGGCGCGGCGCAACTATTACTTTCGCCTGGCCGATGCACGGGTGGCCAGCCGCAAATACGCGCGCAGCCGGGCCGGGGGCAAGGGTGGCTGGATCAAGCGCGCCGAGGCGTTCATGTCGCCGCGTTATCACCTGAGCGATGCACAGTTTCAAAGGAGGGTGGCATCATGGGGATAATGTCCGAGGTTCTTGCCGTGTTATTTGGCGGTGGGCGCAATGTGGTGCGCGAAACCGCCGAAGTATTCATCGAGAACACCGAAGCCGGGGCCAGACGCGCCCGCCGGGTTCAGGGCCAGGCGATGCAGCAGTACGGGACGGAATTCACCGTGCCGCGTCAGGGGGCGTTTGACCGGTTCATGGACGGGCTGAACCGTCTGCCGCGCCCGGCTTTGGCGTTGGGAACGCTGGGGTTGTTCATCTCGGCGATGGTTGACCCCTTGTGGTTCGCCGCGCGGATGCAGGGGATCGCGCTGGTGCCGGAACCGCTCTGGTGGTTGCTGGGGGTGATCGTGTCGTTTTATTTCGGCGCGCGCCATCAGCGAAAATCCCAGGATTTTCAGCGTGATATCGTCACCAGCGTGACCCGCGCGCCTCAGGTGATGGCCAATATCGCCGCCCTTGAAGACATGCGGGCAGACAGTCATGACAGTCCCGGCGTGGCGGATTCCGGCGCGGATGCGCGACTGGGTGCGGCGGTTGTACGCCCCGAGCAGAACCGGGCGCTCGAGGATTGGCGGGCGTTGCCCTGACGCGGGCACCTCACACCGGGATCAGCGCCAGAGCAATGCGCCGCCCCTCAGCCACCAGCACATTATAGGTCCGGCACGCGGCGGGCGAATTCATCACCTCGACGCCGATGCCTGCCGCCTCAAGATCGCGGCGCAGCATGGCCGGGATATGGGCGATTTCCTTGCCGGTTCCGACAATCAAAACATCCACCTTGCCGGCCAGCGCCAGCAACGGCGCGGCGTCGTCATATCCGCCCCATTGGCGTGTCCCGGCCGCGCCGGTCAGGATCGTGCCCTGAAACACCTCACCGCCGATGCGAAAGAAACCCGGCCCATAGCCGTCAACGGGCAACACACCGGGGTAGTTCATTTCGTTCAGTTGCAAGGGGTCTGCCTTTCTCAATCCAGTATCGGCAGGCCGGATATCAGCGCCAGCACCACCACGGAATACGCCACAAAGCGATACGCCTTTTCGTGACGCGGATCAAACAGCGCCTGACCGATCAAGGTGGTGGCCAGATACGGCGGGGTCATGACAATTGCAATCCATATGGCTGGCGGGCGCATCTGTCCAAACAGTGCCAGATTGGCCACAAGAACCACATTCAGCGCCGCCAGAAAAATTATCATGTTGGCCCGCACGCTTGCGGCGGACCGCGCATTGGCCAGGTAAAAGATGATCACGACCGGTCCGGTCAGACCGGTCATGCCGCCCACCAGGCCAGCCCCCGCGCCAATGGAAAACCGTCCAGGCCAGCCCAGCCTGCCATGCCAGCGCCAGCCGGTTATCACTGCACCCACGGTCAGCGCCACGGTCGCGGACACAACCCAGCGGATTGCCAGCGCATCAAGGTGCGACAACACCCAAACCCCCAACGGCACGGTAAGGGCGGCGGCAAGGGCCAGGGCCGAAACCTCGGGTTTGTCGGCGGTTTTCATGGCACCGGGCAGAAGCGCGATCATGCTTAACAGGCCGGATACGGCCATCACCATGATAACGTCGGCAATCGGCAGGAACTGCCCTGCGACCGGCACGAAAATCAGCGCCGTGCCAAAGCCGGTGAACCCGCGTACCAGCCCGGCGGTGACAATGGTCAGCATCATCCAACCCAGCCCCGGCACCGCCAGGGCTTGGGCCAATGCGTCAAGCATCGACGTTGGCAAACTGGTTGCCAGCGGTATTGTCCGGCTTGGACCAGTCGCGTTTCACGCCCAGAAAAAGCAGGATCGAAGAGGCCACGAATACCGAACTATAGGTGCCGACCACCACGCCCCAGATCATCGCGAACACAAAGCCACGGATCACGTCGCCGCCCAGCACAAACAGAGATATCAGCGCCAGCAACGTGGTCACTGAGGTCATCACCGTGCGGCTGAGTGTTTCGTTGATCGACAGGTTCAACACCTCGGCCAGCGACAGTTTCTTGAATTTGCGCAGGTTCTCGCGCACCCGGTCGAACACCACCACCGTATCGTTCAGCGAATAGCCGACAATGGTCAAAAGGGCGGCAATGATCGCCAGATCGAACTTGATCTGCACCACCGAAAAGACACCGATGGTCAGCACCACGTCATGCATCAATGCGGCCACCGCGCCCAGTGCAAACTGCCATTCAAAGCGCAGCCAGATATACACCAGCACCGCGCCAATTGCCAAAGCCACCGACAGGATGGCCGAAGTGATCAGCTCTCCCGACACTTTCGGCCCAACCGATTCAACCGAATCAAAACTGATATCCGGCACGACCCCCTGTAACGCGGCCTGAACGTTGGTGACCATATTCGCCGTCACCGCCTGTTCGCCGTCCTGTGCCTGAATGCGGATCATGGCAACGTTGTGATCGGCCTCGAAGGTGGGATCGAACACTTCGGTGATGGTCACGTCGCCCAGGCCCAGCGGCTCAAGTGCTGTGCGATAGGCGGCCACATCCACCGCTTCGGCGCTCAGCGTGCGAATGGTTGTGCCGCCGCGAAAGTCGATGCCAAAGTTCAGACCCTGCGCCATGAACGACCCGAATGACAGCACCATCAACAGCGCCGACAGGCCCAGCCACAGCTTCCAGCGGCCGAAGAAATCGAACTTTGTTTCCTGCGGGACAAGTCTCAGTCGCATGTCAAACCTCGATCTGCTTGGGGCGGCGATATTCGAACCACATGATGATCATCACCCGCGTGACAAAGATCGCCGTGAACACCGATGTCAGAATACCCAGACCCAGCGTGATGGCAAAACCCCGCACCGGACCCGAGCCCATGGCAAACAGGATCACGGCGGTGATGAAGGTGGTGATGTTGGCGTCCAGAATGGCGCTCAACGCCTTTTCATAGCCCAGTTCAATGGCGCGTGACGGCCCCTTTGCGGTTTTCAGCTCTTCACGAATACGTTCGAACACCAGCACATTGGCATCGACCGCCATGCCCACCGTCAGCACGATCCCGGCAATGCCCGGCAGGGTCAGCGTCGCCCCGATCATGCTGAGCAGGCCGAAGATCAGCGCGATATTCAGGATCAGCGCGATATTGGCGAAAATCCCGAACAAACCATAGCTCAGCGCCATGAACACCAGAACGGCGGCAAAGGCGATCAGCGTGGCGACCTTGCCCGCATCAATGCTGTCCTGACCCAGTTCCGGGCCGATGGTGCGTTCCTCAAGAAAGGTCAGTTCCGCCGGCAGGGCACCGGCGCGCAGCAGCACCGCCAGATTGGTGGTTTCCTCGACCGTGAAACGCCCGGTGATGATGCCCGATCCGCCGGGGATATGNGCCTGAATGACCGGTGCGCTGATCACTTCATCNTCCAGCACGATGGCAAAGGGGTTNCCGATGTTTTCCAGCGTATAGTCGCCGAATTTGCGCGCGCCGGATGTGTTGAACCGGAAACTCACCGCTGGCCGGCCGTTCTGGTCGAACGAGGGCTGCGCGTCAGTCAGTTCCTCACCGGTAACAACCGGGGCGGATTCGACGGTATAATAAACGCCTTCTTCATCCAGCGACGGGATCAGCTTGTTGCCAATCCCCGGCGCGGCATCCTTGTTGCCGCCCCGCCCGACCACTGCATTGAAGGTCAGNTTGGCGGTGGTGCCGATGATCAGTTTCAATTCGGATGCAGAGCCGATTCCCGGCACCTGGATCAGGATGCGGTCGGCCCCCTGACGCTGAATGGTTGGCTCGCGCGTACCCACCGCATCAATCCGGCGGCGAATGATTTCAAGGGCTTGCCTGACTGTCCGGTCATCCGAGGCGATCTTTTCCGCCTCGGACAGGGTGACAATTATCAGCCCGTCCTCGGCCCGAACCTCGATGTCATTTGACCCGATCCCCGACAGTGTCTGGATCGGGCGCGCCAACCCGCGCACCACTTCCAGCGCGCGGGCCATGCCGTCGGGCTGGCTGATGCGAATGCGAATCTCATCGCTTGGCGAGGGTTGCAGGCGGATCGTGCCGACGCTGGCCCGCTCAGGGCGCAGCGCATCGCGGATTTCCGGCCACATGGCCTGCATCCTTGCGGCGTAAACATCCGTAACCTGCACCTCGGCCAGCAAGTGCGCGCCGCCGCGCAGGTCCAGCCCCAGATTGACCAGCGACGATGGCATCCAGCCGGGCCATTGCCCGGCCTGCATCAGCCGCTCGGGCGTTTCGCCGCCAAGTTCGATCGCGGCCAGCGCATCGTTCGATTGCTCAACACGGGTATAGAACGCGTTGGGCAGGGCCAGCAGCAATCCGGTGGCGCAAACCAGCCAGATCAGCACCCGCTTCCATAGATCAATATGCAGCATTACCCTGCCTTATGAATGGGTTACGTTTAGGCAGGCCTATTTGGCCGGTTCGGTTTTGCTGACTACCGAAGCGATGGTCGACTTGACCACGCGCACCTTGACGCCATCGGCGATTTCAACTTCGACCTCGCCATCGTCCTTGACCTTGGAGACCTTGCCGATCAGCCCGCCTTGGGTGACCACCTGATCGCCACGGCGCACGGCCTCGACCATGGCCTGATGTTCCTTGACCTTCTTCTGCTGCGGTCGGATCAGCAGGAAATACATGATCGCAAAGATCAGGATAAGCGGCAGAAACTGGCCGAGTGCGCCAACGTCCATAA
>JGI24025J20009_10001978_pt1 | contig 15104 bp, 13 predicted proteins | sample Cruoilmetagenom3_FD_20009 | JGI IMG/M metagenome (IMG submission 20009)
GACACCATCGTGCCCGATCCGGTCAATCCGCAGTCGTTGAATCGCTTCAGTTACGTGCTGAACAACCCGGTGAAGTATACGGATCCGACAGGGATGTTCAGCGAAGACGAGATCATGTCCTACCTCGGCGTGGACTCCTGGGAAGAGGTGCTATCGTTCTTCGCAACAGGAGGAGACCTGGAAGGCAGATGGGGATGGCTTGAGACGCTAAGGGCTGCTGAGCTCGGGGACATCGTCCAGTTCTACAGCGATTACGAAGGGACGTGGCCTTGCCGGACGGGACCTTCTTCAGCGCTGATGAACTCCCAAACCGCGACGTGAGTCAGATTCCGCATCCCCTGGCTGCCGATACGGCTGAGCGGTTGGTGGGGGTGGAATGCGACGTGCGGCTGATCCATCTCAATCACAGCAACCCCCTGCATCGGCCTGGACCCGAGTGGGATTGGCTGGCGGCCCGAGGGATTGGCGTGGGGGCCTTCGGCGAGCGATGGAGGTTGGGCTGACGCTGGAGATAATCGTGGATGCTGCCGGGCTTCCTACGGTGGAGCGTAGAGCTCCACCCTCTCCTGCCGCCCCGCCGTCCCCCCCGCCGACCCCAGGCGCGCACCAGCGTCCCCTCCCCGAACAGCGTCGTCTGCCAGCAGAGCCCGTAGTAGCGGTGTTGGTTCGTCTCTCAGTCATCCCTGACCAAGAACACGTGAGTGGAACGATCCGGCTCAATCCCCGACCAGGTCATCTTCGCTCATCGCCTCAGTCCCTCGGCCCAAAGGCCAGTTTCTCGTTCAGCAGCCGCCGCAATTCCCGCCGCGTCGGCTGTGCGTAACGCAGCGTGGTCTGGATGCTCTCGTGTCCCATCAGCGTGGCGATATCCGCCAGGGGCACGCCCTGGGCATGCAGATGCCGCCCGAAGGAATGCCGCAGCATGTGCGGCGTCACCTCCACACCAGCCTTGCTCCCCATCCGCCGCACCACCCGCCAGAGCCCATTGGAACTGATCCGCTTCAGGCGGGACGAGAGCAGCAGCGCTTGCTCCGGAACCTGCGGCCGCACCTCCAGGTAGTCCTTGATGGCATCCCGCACGTCGGGGATCAAGGGGACCTCGCGGCTCTTCCCGCCTTTGCTGTCTCGAATGATCACCGTCCAGTCTCGCCCACCCGGCGTCTGCTCGAAGTCATCCACGTCCAGGTTGACCGCTTCGCTCAGCCGCAGGCCGGCCCCGTACAACAGACTGAGGACGGTCACGTCCCGTTCAGCGTGACGGCGCCCCTCGCGGGCAACACGATACAGCCGCAGGATCTCCGACCGCGTCAGGGAGCGAGGCTCGGGCCTCTGCTGTTTGGCCCGTTTGACCCTCTCTGCGGGGTTGTGACGGGTGAGCCCCTGAACCTGGGCCCAACCGAAGTAGCGGCGCAAGCCGGCCAGTTGCTGGTTCACCGTGGCTGGGGAGAGCCGGCACACAGTGCGCTGATAGCCCAGGAACTCGGCCACGTGCTCCCGACCCACGGCATGGGGTTCGGGCACCGAGCCGTCCACGTGCAGGAACCAGCGGTGCAGCGAGGTCAGGGCGTAGTCATAGGCTCGCAGCGACTTGGCGGCGAGCCCCTCTTGTTGCAGTGCACCCAGGAACTCCTCCACTTGCCAACCGCCGCTTTCGGTATTAGCTTGCATGTTTTACCCCCCACTTTTGGCCCCTTCTGATGGCCCCAGGATACCATAGGGAGGCGATATTGTCAAACTAATAAATGGTTGGCGTGCGACGATAGCTTGCTAAACAGAGGCGTCGCAGATAGCTGCTGTTGTCGCATCCCAAAGCTATTCTGTTGTACGGTGCCAAAGATAGTGAGACTGGAGTATCTTGTGCCAGAGATAGTGAGAACAGGTATGTAGTGAGCCCCTAGAATTGGACAACTACGCTAGTTCAGTAGAATCAGTCCAAGAAAGGGGAACACGATGTCAAAGCGTCGAACATTTACATCCGACTTCAAAGCACGGGTTGTGCTTGAAGAACTGACAGGCGTCAAGAGCAAAGCCGAGATCTGTCGAGAGCACCAACTGAAACCGCAGGTCTTCTCCCGTTGGAGAGCCGAGTTCCTGGATCGTGCACCGGAGATCTTTGCCACCAAACCGAGCAGAGGCGATGAACAGGAGCGGATCGCCGANCTGGAGCGGATGGTGGGACGGTTGACGATGCAGTTGGAAGCGGCAAAAAAAGCATCCAACATCTTGACCTCTCTCTCGACCAGAAACGGCAGGTGATCAAGATGCTCTCCTCAGAGTACTCGGTCACCCTCACTTGTGAACTGCTCGACTGTGCCAAGAGCAGCTACTACCATCAGACGGCTCCACCGGACGACACAAAGCTGACAGAAGCCATCGAAACCGCCTCTGAGGAGTGGCCCACCTATGGCTATCGCCGCATCACTGCCCAGTTGCGCCGCCAGGGATGGCAAGTCAATCACAAACGCATACGGCGGTTGATGCAGAAGTTGGACTTGTCGATCAAGCCCAAGCGGAAGAAGCTCCAAACAACAGATAGCCAGCATGATTTCCCGCGCTATCCCAACCTGGTGCTAGACCCGGACACTGCACGCCCAGACCAGGTCTGGGTATCGGACATCACGTACATCCGTCTTCTTCGCGACTTTGTCTACCGTTCGGCTGAGCTCACGACGAAGCCTGGCAGTGATCATGGACGTATTCACCCGTTGCATCCGGGGCTGGCATCTGGGGCGTGGGCTGGATCACACCCTGACCCTGACCGCTCTACAGCGAGCGCTAGCCAGGCACCCTGCACCAGAGATTCATCACTCTGACCAAGGTGTGCAGTATGCAGGCGCTGCCTACACCCAGGCCCTGCAGAGTGTTCATGTCCAGATCAGTATGGCCGATGTAGGAGCTGCTTGGCAGAATGGCTACGCTGAACGTTGTTTTTGATAAACTAAAAGGTACCCACCCATCTGAACTTTGACAATCGAAAAGGTACCCACCTGAGGCCAACTCTGCTATCATAGGTGCACAGTCCACTCAGGACCAATCTATGATAGCGGAGGGGGAGATGATCAGCGTGCAACAACGAGAGAAGATCCGACGGGCCTACTTTGTCGAGGAGAAGAGCATCCGGCAGATTGCTCGGGGACTCAGGTGTTCCCGTCGAACCGTCCGGAAGGCCATCTCTTCGCCAGAGTCGGCGTCGTACACGCTCAGCGCACCTCGCCCGGCACCGGTGTTGGGGCCGTATAAACAGCGGGTTCAGGAATTGCTGGCCGAGAACGAGCAACTGCCGCGCAAGCAACGGTACATCGGGCACAAGATCTATGAGCTCATCCAGAAAGAGGGCTACGCCGGAAGCGAATCCTCCGTTCGGGGCTACATTGCTCAGTTGCGACGGGAGAAGAAGCGACGGAAGGTGTACATCCCGCTGGAGTTCGATCCCGGCACGGATGCTCAGATGGACTGGGGAGAGGGCGTGGCCATCATTGCCGATGAGCGGGTCACGGCGCAACTGTTCTACATGCGCTTGTGCTACTCTCGGAAGCTGTTCATGATGGCCTTTCCGAGCCAGAAACAGGAAGCCTTCTTCGAAGGGCACGTGCGAGCGTTCCATCACTTTCGAGGCGTGCCCGGCCGCATAAGCTATGACAACCTGAGAACGGCGGTCATGCGGATCCTGGAGGGCCGCAATCGCCAGGAGCAGGAAGGTTTCATCGTCTTTCGCAGCCACTATCTGTTCGAGAGTCACTTTTGCACACCAGGGCAAGGCCACGAGAAAGGGCGAGTGGAGAAAGGCGTAGGCTTTGGTCGTCGCAACTTCATGGTGCCGATTCCGAACATGGCTTCCTTCAAGGAACTGAACGAACATCTACTGGCCAGCTGCCTGGCCGACGACAGTCGGCGTGTGGATCGTCAGCCGGTGACCATCGGCGAAGCGTGGGAGATGGAGAAGCTGCATCTCCTGCCACTCCCAGAGCGAGACTTCGACTGCTGTGTCAACCGCCCGGCGACGCTCAACCCCTACAGCCAGGTAGTGCTGCATACCAACCGCTACTCGGTGCCGGTGGACAAAGCCTACCGCCATCTGGTCATCAAGGCCTACCCGTTTCGAGTGGACATCCTACACATGGACGAGGTGATCGCCAGCCATCCCCGCTGCTACGGTCGGGAACAGGATATCTTTGACCCCTTGCACTACCTGCCCCTGCTAGAACAGCGACCGGGCGCTTTCGAACATGCCAAACCTATCCGGCGCTGGCGCAAGGAATGGCCGCCGGTCTACGAACGCTTCCTGGAACGGCTGCAAGAACAGGGCCTGCCTGTCGGCAGACAGGGCCTGAATGGGCGTAGCATTCGGGAGTTTGTGCAGGTTCTGAAACTGCACCGTGACCATCCCGCCAGACTGGTGGCGCACAGGCCGTTGAGCAGGCCCTGGAGTATGGTTGTGTCAATGCTGATGGCGTAGCCCTTTGCTTGCACCAACTGTCTTACCCGGACACACCACAGCCCTCCTTGACCCCGGCCAATCTGCCCCCGTGGGCGACAATAGGAGAGCAGCCACCCGACTTGCACTGCTACGACCAACTGCTGGAAAGAGTGTGATATGGAAACCACGATGTTGCTGGAGACCTACCTCAAGCAGTTGCGGCTGCCAACCTTCTTGCACAACTACCATCGCTTTGCTGAGAATGCAGCCCAGAATGACCTCAGCTACGACCGCTACCTGCTGGCTCTGGCCAAGCAGGAAGTCGCCCACCGGGAGGAGAACCGCAAGGTGCGACGCATCAAGGCGGCTCGCTTCCCTGTGCCCAAAGAACTGGCCGACTTTGACTTCTCCTGTGTGCCCGGCCTAAGCAAGCAGCGGGTGCTGGAACTGGCTCGCGGCAGCTACCTGGATAAAGCTGAGCCCATCATCATGGTCGGCAATCCGGGACTGGGAAAGACTCACGTAGCCACCGGTCTCGCCTTGGCTGCCTGTCGACAAGGGCATCGAGTGCGCTTCTACAACGCGGCGGGGCTGGTCAACGAACTGATCCGGGCCCAGGACGAACACCAACTGCCCAAGTTCCTGTCTACCGCTCTCAGGTATCGCCTGATTGTCCTGGATGAGTTGGGGTTCATCCCCTTCTCGCCCACCGGCGCACAGTTGATCTTCCAGTTCTGCTCCACCCTCTACGAACGGGTGGCTATGATCGTCACCACCAACTTGCGCTTTGCCGACTGGACCCAAGTCTTCGGCGATGAGCGGTTGACTGCTGCCCTGCTGGACCGCCTGACGCATAAGGCTCACATCTTGGAGTTCGTCGGCGAGTCGTACCGTTTTCGGCAACGCATGCAACGGGAGACGCATGAAGAGGAGCAGGAATGACAGGGTGGGGCCCTTTTCGATTGTCAAATGGGTACGTTTTCGTTTGACAAAAACACCCGCTGTCCCGCCCCTTCGCGAAACCACGAGCCGTGATTTGACCGCTTTCCCAGACTGTGCTATCATTCGGGTACAATTAATTGCATACCACTGTAGACGACCCTCACTCTCCGAGTGAGGCGGAAGTTCATCAACTGGCTTCCATCCGAAGACGACCCTACGCAGCGCACAATCTTGTGTGCCTGTCGGTCGTCTTTTTTCGTCTCAGTACCTTAACAAACAGACCCTCGTCGCTCCGGCGGCGGAGGTCCGTGGTAAGGCCCGTCCGGTCCATGATGGTAAGGCAGGCGAGAGCACTGGGAATACCCGTCTCTATGACACCTGGCTGAGAATAGTGGGTAGCTGGACGTTCCCATTCGGCGAAACCCGCCGGAAGGCGTAGGGGCTCATAACCACGACAACTTTCTTTTGGTCGAGTCGGTCATACGGTCAAATGGTCGCGTGGTCAAGATGTATCAGACCAGAGACGATCAGACCAACGAGACCAAGTAGTACAGACATGTAGTTCTAGACAGAACAAACAACGCACAGTTCCAAAGACAACAACGCTTTGCTCGATAGCGTGAGAGCAAAGTGAGGGACTGTGTTCCAACGCGCCTTGAAGGCGGGAGACAACCGGCGTGCCCTATGTGCACGCGTCTCCCGCCTTTTTTTGTTTCTTGGCCAGGCACACCATGCTCACCTTCTCTCATCTTGGGAGTGGACTATCCAGTCGTCGGGCATGGCGGGTGCAGCGTGAGTTCAAACCTCACCTGGCCACCTTGTCACACCCCACCTCGTGAAGAACTACCTGTGACGACCTCAGTCCTAGACTGAGAGGGGACCGTGACGCTCAGACAACCCGCTTGCGGGCCCTGACTTCACAAGCCCTGCGAAATAGTAACACCGATATGATCCATGCTGTCGTCTTGTTTGTTTCACAGGGCAAGCTCTTTGGCGATCATCAGACAAGCCAATCCAGACAACAGGAACATACGAAAGAGTGAAGTCGGGAAAGGAAAACCTGGCGCTACTGGCCCATCGACAAGTGGGTCAGTGCGCCGACCCCTCCTGCTGGGGTGTAAGCAGGGCCTGCCTGTCGGCAGACAGGCCGGGCCGCCAGGGTTTCTGGCGGCGATGTTTCGCTTCCCCAGACGGGGAACCTGGCGCACCCTCCCGTCCGGGGGGCGAGGTGTGTCTTGCCCTGTGAAATAGCAACGGTGATGCAACCCATGCTATCGCCAAGCGTATTTCACAGGGCTTGCCAGGTTCTCCTCTATCCATCCAAAGCCCCACAAGGGCAGAGATCACAAGCAAAGGAGAGCACAACATGAATTTCGGCAAGACGATTTTGGTAGGTCGCCTGACCCGCGATCCAGAGATGCGCTATGTTGGCAAGGACGGCGACATCCCCGTGACCAACTTCACCATTGCGGTGAATGAAGGCTACGGGGACAAGGAGACCACGGAGTTCGTTCGCGTCGCAGCCTGGCGGAAGCAGGCCGAGACCTGCGCAGAGCACCTCGTCAAAGGCCAGGAAGTACTGGTCGAGGGCGGCGTGCCCAAGTCCAGTGCCTGGATCAACGACGAGGGCGAGGCGCGGTCCCAGGTAGAGCTGAGCGCTCACCGCGTTCAGTTCGGCGCCAAGCCGCGCAACGGCGACAAGTAGCGCAGCGGTCTCGCCTGGCCCCGGTTGCCACGGGCCCCGTGTAATGGCAAAGCGACTGTACCAGTCATGTTGTCAGTCCTATTACACGGGGCGGGCCCTGTGAAATAACGATGGCGATGTAGCTCAACCTGTCGCCTTGCTTTTTTCACAGGGCGGGCCAGGTAGAGAGGCTGTAGTGGCAACCCACCCGCTCCTGCCGTCAAGGATCCCGGGGGGTAGCGCCAACGACGGTCCTTTCCCCACACGCCGCAGTGGAGGAAGGGTTGCCTTGTGCGGCACTATCTTGAAGACAGCGAGCATCCCGGTTCCCGGACCGGGCCTCGCTGTTTTCGCTCATCCCCGGGAAGGGGAACGGCGTGATCCCCTTTCCCGGGGGGGGCATCGCGTCGTCTCCCCCTCCGCAGATAAACGAGAGGAGAGACAAACGATGTCCGAGAACACAGCCAAGAGCCTGACAGAGGTCATGGAGGCGCTGGCCAAGCCATTCCCTGTTGGCCTTGTCTACTGGAAGCCGCAGGCCTTGACGAAAGACAAGACGAGAGGGCTGGCTGCGGCTTACGCTGACCCCCGCGCCTACGAGGACTGCCTCAATACCACTGTCCCTGAAGACTGGAGCACTACGGTGGACTTCGTGACAACGGGCAGGAAAGTGGTCTGCACTGTGCACCTGACCATCTTGGGTGTTACCCGTGCGGGCGACGGTGACGCTGATTGGGACGACGCCAACACGGCGACATCGGCGTACGCGCAAGCCTTCAAGCGGGCTGCCTCCCGCTTTGGGTTGGGCCGTTACCTATACGGCCTGCCATCCGTATGGAAGGAGATGGACGGCAAGGTATTCAGCGATGCCGCGCTCAAGCAACTGCGAGCGGCCTATCTGAAGGCTACCGGGAACACATCCAAGCCAGAAGCCAAGGCCAAGTCGAAGGCGCAGCCCGAGGGAGCGTCGAAGGCCGCGACTGCTCCAGCGCCCTCGCTGGAGGCTGCTCGGGCGACCGTGATCCACTTCGGTCCCCACAAGGCCAAAGCCCTGATCGAGCTGATCAGCGACCAAGAGGGCCGGGACTACCTGGGCTGGCTCGCTGGTGGTGAAGTGGGCCTCGCCCTCAGCACCTACACCCCCAAGGACAAGAAGGGGATCGCCCTTCAAGCCGCTGCCAAGCTGGTTCTGGGGGACAAGGATACCACGGGTGAGACCGCGAAGCCTGCACCAAAGGCTGTGAAGCCCGCTGAGACCAAAGCGGAACCGAAAGCTGTTCCGAGCAACGGCAAGGGCAACGGTTCGAGCCCCTCGCTGGAGGAGGCTTTGGCCGAGAGCCTGCCCTTTGGCAAGTTCAAGGGACAGCAGCTCAGCGCCTTGGTCGCCGACGAGGATGCCCACGACTACGTGGGCTGGCTAGCCGGTGAAGTGCAGTTCGGCGGCAAGACCTTCGAGCCCCGCTACAAGCGCGCACAGCAGCTGACCGTAGCCGCGCAGGTGGTGTACGCCTCCCTGCAGGAGGTCACCGCCTAAGCTAACGCCAAGGGGGACAATGGTGTTTCCCAGGGGGAGTAGGCACCCCCCCCGAAAAAAGCAATAGCAGGTCCATCACGCATGCGCCCGAATGGGGAGCAGGAGACAACTCATCGTCTTCCTGCTCCTCTTTTTGCGTTTCAGGGCCGGAAGGGACAAGGCGGGTTCGACTCCTGCCCCGGCCACTCGCACGACCCCATCCTGTGACGCAATACCTTTGACGACCCCTTTCCTACGGGAAAGGGTGGGGCAACGTGACGACTGAACACGAAAAGCGCGAAAGGTATGAAAAACACGAAAGCGAGGTGATCAACACCACACAAACGTCGGCCTACCAGACCATTGGTAGGATCGTGCCCTGTGAAATAGGCAAAGCGACAGTATGAGTCACGTCGCCATCATTGTTTCACAGGGCGTGCCCTGTGGAATAAGCAAAGCGACAGCTTGAGTTGCATTGCTATCGCTATTTCACAGGGCAGGCCGCCGGATCGCAGGCGGAGAGCCAACCAAACCCCCGGAGGGGGACAAACCATCGCTCCCTCTTGGGGGCGGTCTGTCTCTCTCCATCAGACAGCAGAAGGAGACAGACATGAAAACCAAAGCCCAACAGACGAAGGGACTGGTCAGAGTAGCGACCCTCGTTTCCTGTTCCCCTGCCGTGCTCAGCTACCGTGTAGTTGAAGGTGGCGACGACACGGTAGGCATCTTCTTCCCGGGCAAGACCATCCTGGCACGCCGGCCTGGCTACGAACACGTCAACCTGACCGACCCTGAGCAGGTGGTGATGCGCTCCATCGTCACCAATGCTAGTTCCGGCCGGCTGGTACGGGCATCGTTCTACACGCCCGTCGGCGACCCCTTGGCCAATCGCCAGGCCCGCCTGCTGCTGCGCGGGCAGGCCCGCAGGATGCGCCACCAGGCGGAGGTGATGGGATGAGAGATCACCTCAGCCACAGCCAGATCTCGATGCTCCTCAGATGCAGCGAGGAGTACAGGCTCGTCTATGTGGAAGGCCGACCCCGGCCGCTCGTTCCGGCCATCATGCTGGGGCAAGCGTACCATAAGGCGCTGGAGTTCGGCTTCAAGGCCCGGCTGACCGACGGCACGGAACTGAGCGTGGCCGAAATCCGCCAAGTGACCAACGACGCCTGGGCCATGGCCGTCGCTGGCGAGGAGATCGCCTGGAACGGTGCCAAGCTCGACGAGCTGCGGGATCAGGCCGCTACCTTGGCGGCGCTCTACTGGCAGCAGGTCGCTCCCGCCGTGAAGCCGGAAGCGGTGGAGGTGCGCTTCGAGATCGAGGTTCCGCAGGTAGACTTACCCTTCGTGGGCATCATCGACCTGGTGGACGACGGCACGCTGGTGGACCACAAGACAGCCAGCCGGTCTTGGTCACAGACGAGGGTAGACAAAGACATCCAGGCAGCAGCCTACCTGTATGCGCACTGGCGGCAGACCGGCGAGTTGGCTTCCGGCTTTCGCTTCGATGTGGCGGTCAAAAACAAGAAGCCGAAGATCCTGCAACTCTCGACTACCCGCAGCGAGCAGCAGCTTCTGCAGTACGAGCGGCTGCTGCAAGCAGCGTGGGGTCAGATCCAGGCTGGTATCTTCGTGCCCAACCCCACGGCCTGGAACTGCACGCCAAGATACTGCCCCTTCTGGCGCGAATGCCAGGAAGGTCAGACATGATCACCTTGACCTCCCCGCAGACTACTGGAAAATGGACGGCGGAGCAATGGGCACACGAGATTCTGGCCCAATCCGCCGCACGGCTTGAAGAGGCCCGTTCCAGAAGGCCCCCAGCGCTGGCTGAGATGACGTCTGATGAGTTGGCCTCCGAGCTGCGGGACGCCGAGGCCCAGCGCCAGGTGGTGAAGTACCGCCGAGGCCCACAAGCATCGCAGACGAAAGTCTGGGCACGGCGACGAAAGGCCAACATCCGGAGCGAACTGAAGCGCCGAGGGCTACCGACCGGGGGCCGCAGGTTTCAGGAGTGGGCGGGGGCATCAAATGGCTAGATCTGCCCAATGGAACACTCCTGCAAGCACAGGTCCAGAAGCCGAAGAGGCCAAACGGGCGATCCACGAGGAGTTCAATTCGCCAGCGACGTTCTCGGTCAGACAACAACGCTGGACGCCTGGCATTCGAGGCAACGTTGGCGACGCCCTGACCCTGCTTGGCAAGGCCTGGGCTGAGCATCAGCGGGGAGAAGCTAGAAGCCCTGTCCCTTTCTACAAAATCGACGGGCGCACGGTTCACGCCTTGCGCCGGCGAGGATGGGTAGAAGGGAGAAAAGGACTGCCCCAACTGAGCTCTTTGGGACTTCGAGCCTTGAGAGAGTTCTGGCCCAAACGACTGTAGGAATAACCCCTGAGGGGGACGGACCAACCCCTTCGGGGGACGAGTCTGTCTCCCTCCACCAGACGATGACGCAAGGAGACAGACAACAATGGCAAAACGACGACGTTCATCCTCCGGCCGGTTGGCGGGGACGAGTATCACCAGCTTCCTGTATAACAGCAGCAGGCCGGTGGATCTCTGTCCGGCCATCGTGGGTCAAGAGGAGATCCCCGAGAAGTGGCGAGCCTGCCGCAACACCGGCGGCTCCGGCGCCATCAGCAAGCATATCGTCAAGGCAGTCTGCGCTGCCCTGACGGGCACCGTGGGCCAGGCTTACCCCAGCCGCTCCAGCGGTCAGGCGTATGGCCACTGCAAGTCCACCAGCGGCAGTCGCGGCTACGAGGTCTCCGTGGACAACACCACGGGGATCGTCACCGCAGCGCACATCGGGTATCAGATCCCCATGGCCTACCTGGTGGAGGCCCTGGTGCGCCCGGAAGAGGCTGGAGACCTCTGGCGGGCCTGGCTGAAGCTGGTGGAAACATTCCTGGATGCCGGCTTCGGCCTGCCCATCTCCAAGGGCGAGCTCCAGCGACTGGACCCAAAACGGCACGAGGAGATCCTGGGCCACATCCTCTGGGTCAGTGACGAGTTGTACTACTGGACTCGCTACGCTGACGCCGAGGAGCCCGATCCCAGCGACAGCCGTATCGAGGCACACGAGGTGCATACTGAAACGTCCCCCGGCTTCACACCCAACCTGGCGGTTGGCAACAACGCTAACCTGCTCTTCGATCCCGATGCCCTGCGTCGGGCGTTGGGCGGGGCCGCGGCGAAGGCAGCCGAGAAGAAGGCAAAAGCCAAGGCCACAGCAGCCACGGCCAGCAAGTCCGGCTTCATCGGACCGCAACTGGCCTGGCTGATAGAGGACCTGGCCGATCGGGCCGGGGCCTGGGCCATCCTGCTCACCGGCGCCACGGGCACAGGCAAGACCCTCTGCGTGCGGGAGGCGGTGCGGTTGATGGATCTGCCGCACGAGGTCATCCCCGGCTCGGAGGGGTTAGAGGACCGGGACTTCATCGGCGCCCTCTTGCTGGCTGGCGGCGAGACCCGCTTCGTGGATGGCCCTCTCACGAGGGCCTGTCGCAGGGGCAGCGCTGCCGACTTCCCAGACGACTTCCTACTCCTCTGGATCAAGGAGATCACCCGCATGCGGCCTCAACAGCTCAACCTGATGACATCCTTCATGGATGTACGTTCAGGCCACGAGCTCGATCTCATGGGCGTGGTGCCGGAGGTGACCAGCCTCCGCGACAGGTATCACCTGCTGGAGATCCCCGATACCACGGAGCGCATCGCTGTGCCCGTGGAGCGGTTGGCCATCGTGGCCGACTGTAATATCGGGGGGCAGTACGCGGTGCGGGCCCTGGACCCGGCCCTGGACCGGCGGTTCTCGGCTCAATACGAGCTGGAATACCTGCCAGCGGCTGACGAAGCCAGGCTGCTCGAAGAGCGATCGGGGTTGCCTACAATCACGTGCCACAAGATGGTCCAGGTAGCCAACGAGACCCGGCGTTTGTACGAAAATGCGGAAGTGACGGCTCCGCTAGACACCGGCTCCCTGATGGCCTGGGGGGCCAAGGTCAAGCGGGGCTGGCGTGACGGCCTGGCAGGGGCAGATCTGCTAACCCTGCTGGCCACCGCTGCCAACACCACCTGGATGACCCGTGTCGCCGGCCGTGATCACCGCGGTCGCGTGGATGCGGGGACGAAGCAGGGTCTTCTCGACTTCATCGCCACCGCCTTTGGCATCAGCTAGGAGGTGAGCAATGAAGACAAAACTAGACCTGAGCACCATGCGCGCCGGTCTTCAGTGGTGGCAATGGCGCACGGCCAGCCGCCGCTTGGGGATCTGGCTCAAGGCTATCCTCGGCGGGGCCTGGTACTCCGTGGACTTCGACGAGGAGTTCCCTTACCCAGGGGCGCACAGCCGCGAGCTCCGGAGCATCATCCTCAACCCCACCGAGTGGACCGCCCGGTACTTCGAGACGTGGCGGCTGGCGGTGGAAGGGGGGAAGGCATACCCCTGGCTGGGCGAGATCGACGACCTGGCAACGATGCAATGGCTATGCTGCAAGGCCGTTGCTGCACACGAAGTCGGGCATGCTCGCTACAGCGGTGACCCACCGGAGGGAAGCCTGCTGGCAAAGCTGGAGAACATGCTGGACGACGAGCGCATCGAGCGAGGCATGGCTCGCCTCTACCCCATCCTGGGAGCCTACTTCAACCTGACGGGGGACGTGACCTGGCTGCAGCCGCCGGCCATCGACTCTGCCGACGACAGCCCCTTCCGGGTGATCCAGGCTGTGCTGCTGCACCGCTGGGAACACGACCGGCCCGACTGGGAGAGCAAGATCCAACTGAGCGAAACCAATCAGGCACGGTGGGAAAAGGTGCGCCCTCTCGTCGAGGCCGCCTGGGACGCTCCCAGGCCCGAAGGGGTCATCGAGGCGGCGCGAGAGATCCTGCGCATTCTGGATCTGCCAGAGGACAAGCCAGAACCAGAGATCCCTGACTGGCTCAAGTGGCTGCTGGAACTGCTCGCCGACGCCATGAAGGAGGCTCGCGGCGCTGCCGGCGGGAAGCCGGAGGAACTGCCTTCCGGTGCCGCCGGAGAGGGCAAGGGCCACAGGCCTTCCTCGACAGAGAGCGTGGATGACCACCTGCCCAGCGGTGATAACCCCGCCGGAACGCGTGTGAAACCAACGGACTACGGCTACCTGGAGGATGCTGCCCGGCCCTACGTGACCAGGCTGGTGGCGGCGCTGCAACTACCCCAGCCGCAGCAGGACATGGGGCACGCTCGACGGGGGAGACGGCTTGCCGTCAGGCGGGTGATCCGCCAACTCCCCGATCCCTTCCGGGCACGAAGCGAGATAGGTGATGCGCCGCCGAAGATGGTAGTTGACTTCCTCGGCGATAGATCGGGCAGCATGGGCAGCACGCAGCGGTGGCGGTACGACAACCAGGCAGACCGCCGCCTGGCAGAGACCAACTGGAACTCCAAGATCTGCGCCGCCAGGTTGGGCGTGATGATGTTCCACCTGGCGTTGCAGGAACTGGGAACGCCCCATGCCATTCACCTCTTCGATGATCACGTTCCTATCAAGCCACAGTATGACCAAGGTGGCGAGATGGTCAAGGCGCTGATCGCCGGCTGGCAGGGAGCCACGGGCGAGGAGTGGGTGAGCGTCTCCATGGAGGAGCGCATTCCCAAGCTCCTGGCCCGGCCCGAGCCCATCAAGGTGATGCTCGTGATCCACGATGGCGAGCCGGTTGGCACGGGCGGAAAGTATGGGTCTGACGCCCACGGCATCCGGGTCCTTCAGGAGAAGTATGGGCGTCGCATCTGGTTTATCGGTGTTTATCTGGGCACGAGACAAAGGGACATCGCCCGGATGCGGCAGCTCTTCACCCACCTGGTAGCCTGCGAGCCGGAGCAGCTCCCCGATCATCTGGGGCGGTTGCTGCGGCAACTGTGGGCAGCCAGGTAGAGCAAAGGAGCAAAGGCGCAGGGGAGCAAGGGAGCAAAGGCCATCGTGGCTTCACTCTCTTGTGACCCTGTTCCCCCGCTCAGAAAGGCCGGAAGTTCAAGAGGCAGAACGCTGGTCTCCAAAACCAGAGGCTGCGGGTTCGAGTCCCGCCCGGCCTGCCTATGCACACAGGCGATTTGCCTGCAAGCAGAACCCCATCCTGTGACGCTTTCCGTGACGATTTCTCGGTCTCTTGACTGACTGAGAGAGGGGTAACGTGACGACCCTCACCCTACGGGGAGGGGAACTACAATGAATGACGGAGGTAATCACCACAAAAACGTCGGTCTACCAGATTGTGGGTAGGATCGGGCCACCGGATCTCAGGTGGCATTAGGACAATCACAACTCAGACAACAGGAGAACGAACGATGAAAGACAACAGCAGTGCTTCTGACCTGCGAGTGGGGATAGCCCCACGCTGGAAAGGCGACGAGGTCGTCTATGGTCGTCCTCTGATCCATGTGAGCCAGCACCAGCGAAGCCGCACCAAGCGCGAGGAGGCCAACTTCTGCACCTGGTGCGAGCGACCCATCCGCACGGGGGATCCCAAAGTGAACATCCTGGGCTACGCCGCGGCTCACTTCCATGCCG
>JGI24025J20009_10001980_pt1 | contig 15097 bp, 14 predicted proteins | sample Cruoilmetagenom3_FD_20009 | JGI IMG/M metagenome (IMG submission 20009)
CCAGCTGGTAAACCCAACCTTCGCTATCCTCTGCGTTGCAGGCCTGTAGCCAAGCCGCCAAAAGCATCTATCAGGATCAACTCCAAACAGCCTCAGGCGGAAGGCTCATCAGGATAGCGTCGATATTGCCGCCGGTTTTCAGGCCGAACAGCGTGCCCCGGTCATACACCAGATTGAACTCGGCATATCTCCCGCGCCATTCGAGTTGTTGCAGCTTTTCCGCTTCAGTCCACTCGGCATTCATGCGCGCGCGTACCAGTTGCGGGTAGATGTCGAGGAAGGCCTCGCCCACATCCTTGGTGAAGGCCAGATTGCGGTCGAATGACGGATCGTCATCGCATTCCAGATGGTCGTAGAAAATCCCGCCCACGCCGCGATGCACGCCGCGGTGGGGGATGTAGAAATAGTCGTCCGCCCATTTCCTAAATCGGTCATAGTAGGTCGGGTTGTGCGCGGCGCAGGCAGCGCGCAGGCGGGCGTGGAAAGCCTCTGTGTCTTCCTCATAGGGAATTGGCGGATTGAGGTCCGCGCCGCCGCCGAACCATGCCGCCTGCGTGGTCAGGAAGCGGGTGTTCATATGCACCGCAGGGACATGCGGGTTGGCCATGTGCGCGACCAGGCTGATGCCGGTGGCGGAGAATTCGGGATTATCCTCGCTAGCGCCATTCACCTGCCCTGCAAATTGCGGGTTGAACGTGCCGGAGACGGTGGAGACGTTGACCCCGACCTTCTCGAACACCTTGCCCTTCATCAGTCCTTGCACGCCGCCGCCGCCGTCCGAGCCATCATCGGTGTCGCGGTCCCACGGCGTGTATTGGAAGCTGGCGTCTGATCCGGCCTCGCGCTCTATACTTTCGAACGCTGCGCAGATGCGGTCCCGCAAGCTCTCGAACCACGTGCGGGCGGTTTGGGTCTGTTTGGTGTGGTCGGTCATCTCTTGCTCCCCCCTCCCACCTGCGGGAGGGGCCGGGGTGGGCCTGTCATTCAGCGGGCTGAAGCCCACCCCCTGCGATTAGGCAACCGCTGACGCGGTGGCAAGTCTCGCTCCCCTCCCGCAGGCGGCAGGGGCTTGTCATCACAACAATGTCTCGCCATTGAAGTGTCATGGTTCCCGTTTCGTTCACTTTTCCCTTTTGCGGCGACGAGTTTCGCCTTGTGCCGCAGGATGGCGGGGCGCGGGCGCTGTTCTGGCCGCAGGAGAACGCGCTGCTGGTGGCCGATTTACATCTCGAAAAGGCGAGCTTTTTTGCGCGTCACAACCAGTTCCTGCCGCCCTATGACAGCCGCGAGACGTTGGAGCGGGTGGCGGAGGCTGTGCGGCTGACGGGCGCGCGGCGGGTCTACACGCTGGGCGACAATTTCCACGATTCGGATGGCTCGCAGCGGCTGGAACCCCATGCCGCCGGAATGCTCGCCGCCCTCACCCGCGCGACCGATTGGGTCTGGATTACCGGCAATCATGACCCCGGAATGGAGGCCAAGAGCGGCGGCACCATTGCTGAGGAGCTGGAGGTGGGCGGTATGGTCCTGCGCCACATGGCCAAACGCGGCGAAACGCGGCCCGAGCTATCGGGTCACTTCCACCCCCGTGTGCAAGTAAAAGTGCGCCAACGCCACATTCGCCGCCCCTGCGCGGTGGTCTCACAACATGGGCCGGGAAGCGGGCGGATGATCCTGCCCGCCTTTGGCGCGCTCACCGGAGGCATGAACGCAGCCGACCCTGCGATCATCAAGGCGTTGCAACCCGCCAGCGCCGTCGATGCGCTGGTTCCTGCCGGAAAGCGGTTAGCGCGTTTCCCACTTTGGCGGGATAATTTGTCTCAAGCTCACGCATCCTGATTATATGTTTGGCCTCAAGCGCCGGCGTTCGCATCCGCTCACTTGGCTATCCTCGCCTGAATCCCTCCGCTCCGCTGCGGGGCGGCTGCGGGCGCGCATTCGCGCTTGCCGTCGCAAGCGCGACGGTTTTGGTGCGATCAAGCTAGTCGGGCGCTGATTTCGGGCGCGACCAGCAACCGACATAGGCCGACTGGCCGCCCGCAGCGGGCGCAGCTTGCCTGCGCATCTAGCGAGGACGCGCGCCCGGATGGGCGTGCGCAAAACACAAACCTNCTCTAGCGCTCGCCACATTTACGCCTTACATAGAAGCTCGATACCAACCACTAAAGGAGCGATTCCCATACCACGTCCACCCCGCCGTTCGATGGCACCGCCGGTCAAATCCGGCCCGAAATACGATAACATGATCCAGTCAGACAAGGTCCGCGTCATTGATGGCGAAGGTGAAAACCTTGGCGTCATGTACACCAATGAAGCGATTGAGCAGGCCGCTGAAGTGGGCTTGAATCTCGTCGAGGTGTCACCCAACGCCAACCCACCGGTCTGCAAGTTCCTTGATGTTGGCAAGCACCGCTACGAAGCCCAGAAAAAGGCCAATGCGGCGCGCAAGACGCAGAAAACCCAGGACATCAAGGAAGTGAAGATGCGTCCGAACATCGACACCCATGATTACGATGTGAAGATGCGCAATGTGAACAAGTTCATCGACAATGGCGACAAGGTGAAAATCACCCTGCGCTTTCGCGGACGTGAAATGGCGCACCAGCATTTGGGTATGGACCTGCTCAAGCGGGTGCAGGACGATATGGCCGAAACCGCCAAGATCGAAGCTTTCCCGCGCCTCGAAGGGCGTCAGATGCTGATGGTGCTCGCACCGAAATAAGATGATACGGATTTTGGCGACATATGCGGGGGCACTGACAGCAGCGCTCCCGCTCGCCAGCGCAGTTCCCACCGCCGCACAGGAAACTCCGGCGGAAGATGTCGAGCTGATTGGAACGGTCAGCGGCATGGTCGAAGTGGATCGCCCGACCTGTCCGCCCGATTATCTGTGCTTCAACAGCACCTATCTGATGACGCTGGAAAATATCCAGCACCTCTCCGGCCCGCCACTGGATGGGCCACCCGCCTTCACGATTTCACTCCACAGCGCATACCAGCCGGGCATGATTGTCCGCTTGACGGTACGCGATACGGGCGGAGAGCAATGGCAGGTGATTGAGCGCCGGATCATGGGTTACCATGATGCCGCATCCACTAAGGGCGATTAGACCCGTTCCTCAAGCCTGCCCGATATCGCGCAGCATTTCCACGAACCAGTCCTGCGACACATCGAAGCGCTTGCCGCCCTTGATCCGTTCGAATTCGATGGGGCGCATTTCGTCGCCGCACTCCTCATCCTGCCCGATCACGCCTGATTGCCCGTTCAGCGCCGCATCGACCGCGCGGCGCGTGCAGTCGCGGATCAGCGCAAGGTCGGCTTCGTTGGCGGGGGCCGAACGGGAGAAATAACCGCTCTTTTGCACCAGTACTTTTTCCGCACCGATTTCCTCGGCAAGGCGGGTGCCAAACCATTGGCCCGGATTGACCTTGTCCAATTTCACATGACCGAACGGATCACGCGGCACTTCTTCGCCGGCAGCTTCCATTGCGGCGACAATTTCGCTTAACCCCGCGCCTTCGGAAATGAACAGATTTACGCCGTCCTGCTCGTCCATCACGGCGCGCAGGCGCTTGGCTTCTACGGCAATATCGAACGGGCGTTCGGGCACGAAAACCCCGTGTACATTCCAGCGTGCAGCGGCATTTTCCATCCACTCGACAAAGGGCGCGTTCTTGACCCAGCGATGGTGCGCTTCGGCAGTCGCTGCGGTCAGCCATCCGCAATGGCGGCCCATCACCTCGTGCACTGTCAACATGCGCGGATTGGCAGTGTGTTCGGCGATGACATTGCGCGCAAACACCGCGCCCTGCTCCGCAGCAGTCCACGCACCGAGCGATTGCTTGATCGGGATCACATCATTGTCGATCGTCTTTGGCAGCCCCACCACGGTGAGATCGTAGTTGTTCTGCGCCAGATAGGCCGCAAGATCGGCAGCGGCGGTGTTGGTGTCATCCCCGCCAATCGTGTGCAGCATGTCGACCCCGTCGAGGGTCAGTTGCTGCGCGGCGACCTCCAGCGGGTTTTGCCCCGGCGCGACCAGCCCGCGCGCCACGCAATCCTCAACATTGGTGAATTTGACGCGGCTGTTGCCAATGGGGCTCCCGCCAAAGGCGTGGAGCCGCCCGGCATTGGCTCGCACTTCGTCTGTCGCCTCAACATAATCGCCGGTCAGCAATCCGGCATAGCCATTGCGATAGGCGATGATGCGCACATCGGGCGCGGCTTCAGTGTAACGCTCGATCAGCCCGCCGACAGCAGAGGAAAGGCAGGGCGCAAGGCCGCCTGCGGTGAGCATTGCGACGGTTTTCTGAGACATGCAGACCTTACTGCCAAGTCAACCGTTACACGGCTAGAGGGAATTTGGCGAAAGCATCAATCGTGGACGAAGGGTTCGCTCGCGCAAGTGCGAGAAGGAGCGCTGTCCGCTATTTCGCGGGCACGCTCATTGTCCGCTACATCGCGCGCGATGAGACACGATGTCCCGTCCTCTCGCAGTTTGAAGACCGCCAGTGCAGGGCTGGGTTCTATTTCATAAACTCCGCGCGGAACGCGCATTCTGATAATGACAGCGAACGAGCTGAACGGCGCTATATTTTCGTTTCCACGCCATTCAATGGGCCAATCGGAATCGCGATCAGTTCCAAAAGGCCCACTGTCGTGAGGGGTTTCACCGAAACCAATGTAGAGACGCACGGAATCCGCGAAACGCCACCAGATCGGAATACCTCCATAGCCTTCACAGCGATGAATCATGTAGTCTGGGCTGATCGACGACGCGACTTCAGTGCAATCCTCAAGCAGCGTATAACGGCTCGAAAACTCGGCTTCTGTGTCCTGCGCTGTCACTGGATTGGCGGCAAAACCGGCCAAGAATCCTGCAGCCAAGGCAGCAAGAGCGCACCGCATCAAGCAGGCTCCCACAGCTCCAGCGGGTTGCCGTCGCAATCGGCGATGCGGGCGAAGCGGCCGACACCTTCCATTTCTTCGCGGTGGGTGGCTTCAACGCCAGCTTCCGCCAGCCGCGCGAGCAATGCTTCAAGCCCTTCGACGCGCAGATTGAGCATGACCTGGCGCTCGCTCTGCCAATAATCAGTATCGGCTTTGAACCCGGCAAACACGGTCGGCCCGGCGTCCTGCATCCATACCCATTCGCCATCGGGCGTTGGCTTGCCGCTCTCGGTCGCGGCAATGCCGAGGTTATCGCGGTACCATGCCGCCAATTTCGCCGGATCGGCTGAACGCATGAATATGCCGCCAATCCCCAGAACCTTGCCCTCTGCCATGCGTCGTCTCCTTGCCCTCTCCAAACCAGACCCTAGTGTCCTACGCTATTACTGGCGGGAGGGGAAATGCGGCGATGACGGCAGAACGGATCGGTTTCTGGCTTGGCCCGGCGCTGTTTGCGCTCACGCTGGTGCTGCCCGCGCCCGAGGGCATGGGCGGTCCGGCATGGAACACTGCCGGTCTGGTCACTTGGATGGCGACATGGTGGATGACGCAGGCGATCCCACTGACCGCGACCGGCCTGCTGCCCTTCGTGGTGCTGCCTTTCGCCAGCGCAGGCACCGCGCGCGAAGTGGCGGGGGACTATTATTCGCCGATCATTTTNCTGCTGCTGGGCGGCGCTTTCCTTGCGCTCGCGATTGAGCGGACTGGCTTGCACAAGCGGCTGGCGTGCTGGATCCTCGACCGGATCGGCGGACGCGGCGGCGCGTTTGGCCTGCTGCTCGGCTTCATGATGGCGGCGGCGATCCTGTCCAACATCATTTCCAACACTTCGACCACGCTGATCATGATGCCGATGGCGCTGGCGGTGCTGGCGGGCGGAGCCGCGATTGCGGGGAAAGATGGCCCGGCCTCAAGTAGCGAAGCGGTAGGCCAGAAGGAAGGCCTCTTCGGTGCGCTGCCAATGGGCCTCGCCTTTGCCGCGAGCATTGGCGGGCTCGGCACCATCATCGGATCGCCGACCAATGCCATCGGGGTAGAATTGCTGCGCGAGATTTCGGGGATCGAGATCAGCTTTGCGCTGTGGGCGGCCTTCGGCGTGCCGCTCGCCATCATCGGTATTCCGATCGCGGCTTTCATCATCGCGAAAGTGCAGAAAATTGCCGAGCATCCTTTCGATGTTGCCGCCGCGCGCAAAGCCATCGCGCCGCATGGTCCGTGGAGCGAGGCAGAACGGCGGCTGGTCCCGGTTATCGTCATCACCTTTGTCGCATGGATGCTGCGCGGGTTTGTCACGCCTTATTTCCCTGCCGGATCGCTGACCGATGGCACGGTGGCAATTGCCGCAAGCTTTCTGCTGTTCACCCTGCCCGATGGGACGGGTCGCCGCCTGCTCGAATGGCGCGAGGCGAACCGTGCGCCGTGGGATGTGCTGATGATGTTCGGCGGCGGACTGGCGCTGGCGGGCGCGATGACCCGCACCGGGCTGGCCGAGTGGCTGGGCAATGCCTTGCTGCCGCTCGCCCCCCTGCCAATCATCGTGATCGCGCTGGCGCTGGTGGCGATGGTGGTGCTGATTACCGAGTTTGCCAGCAATGTCGCGACCGCCAGTGGCTTCATGCCCGTGGTAGCGGCGCTGGCTGTCGCGATCAGCGGAGATGCCGGAAGCGAGGTCGTGCTGCTGCTCGCCATGCCGGTCGCGCTGGCGGCAAGCTGGGGCTTTGTCCTGCCTGCCGGAACCGGACCGAATGCGATCGCCTGGTCGACCGGACGCATCGCCCTGCCACGCCTTATCAAGGCAGGCCTCGCGCTCGACATCATTGGAATTTTCCTGATCGTTGGCGCTGTCTTTGCCATCGCCCCGTTGGTCGGCTGAGGCTTGCGGGAATCGCTGCAGGAATATAATTACACCTGAAACTAGGCCGCCCGGCGGAGAAGCGTTCCTGCGGAGGTTAGGAACGGGTGCCCCGGCTGCCAATCAGCTCCTGCCTTCCTGGGAGCCTTGTTTGAAGGAAGGACGCCAGTCTCATGGCCGACGATAAGAACGATCCGCTGAACGCAGTCGACACCCCTACCCCGCGCCGTAAGCCCAAGCCTGAAGTCACCACGATTGGTGGCCGCCAGCTGAAGCCTGCCACGCTGATGATGGGCCACGGTTTTGACCCGGCGCTGTCCGAAGGCTCGCTGAAGGCCCCGATCTTCCTCACCAGCACCTTTGCGTTTGAAAATGCTGCGGCAGGCAAGCGCCATTTTGAAGGCATCACCGGCAAGCGCCCCGGCGGCGCGGAAGGCCTTGTCTATTCGCGCTTCAATGGGCCGAATCAGGAAATCCTCGAAGATCGCCTTGCTATCTGGGACGGGGCGGAAGACGCGNTGTGCTTCTCCAGCGGGATGACCGCGATTGCCGTGCTGATCCTTGCCGCGTGCAATGCGGGCGATGTAATCGTGCATTCCGGCCCGCTTTACGCCGCATCCGAAGGCTTCGTCGCCAAGGTCATGGCGAAATACGGCGTCACCTATATCGCCTTCCCTGCCGGAGCGAGCCGTGAAGAGCTGGACGCGGTAATGCGCGAAGCCAAAGCCAAGGCCGAGGAACAGGGTGGCGAGGTGCCGCTGATCTACCTCGAAAGCCCCGGCAATCCAACCAATGCGCTGGTCGATATCGAGGCGGTGAAGGAAGCGCGCGATGCGCATTTCGATGCTGAGCGCTGCCCCATCGCCATCGATAATACTTTCCTTGGGCCGCTGTGGCAGCGCCCACTGGAGCAAGGCGCTGATCTGGTGGTCTACTCGCTCACCAAATATGTTGGTGGCCATTCGGATCTGGTTGCCGGCAGTGTGTCCGGCGCGAAGAAATGGATCAACGCGATCCGCGCGCTGCGCAACACCATGGGCGGCATTGCCGATCCGCACACCGCATGGATGCTACTGCGCAGCCTCGAAACCGTGGAGTTGCGAATGCAGCGCGCGGGCGAGAATGCCGCCAAGGTATGCGAGATGCTCAGCAAACATCCCAAGATCGAAGGGCTCGGCTATCTCGGCATGATCGACGATGCGCGCCAGCAGGACATCTATGATCGCCACTGCCTTGGTGCAGGCTCGACCTTTTCTGCCTTCATCAAGGGCGGCGAAGAGGAATGCTTCCGCTTCCTCGATGCGCTGAAAGTCGCCAAGCTGGCGGTCAGCCTTGGCGGGACCGAAACGCTCGCCAGCCACCCGGCCAGCATGACGCATCTCTCGGTCGCCGAAGAGCGCCGTGCGGAACTTGGCATCAGTGACAATCTGGTGCGCATTTCCATCGGTATCGAAGACCCGGATGATCTGATCGCCGACTTTGAACAGGCACTCGAAGCCGTTTAAGCTGCCTAAGCTGTCGGTATGGCCCAAACGCCGCTTGCCCCCTTTGGCTTTGGACAGCTAAGGGAAAGGTAAAGCGGCGTAAGGCTGCCAAAACTAGCGAATATGGACGGGAAAAACGTGCTCCGGAAAATCGGTCTTTTGCTCAGTGTCGCAGCTTGCGGCGCATTGGTCACCTCTTGCGGCGATGACGAAACGCCCACACCGACCCCCACCTCTTCTGATACGGCAACGCCCACTCCAACGCCGACCGCGGCAGTCGATTTCAGCCTGACAGCGGACTTTTCCGCTACCAGCTTCAACGCCAATTACGTCTTTGCGTTCTTCACGCCCGACGGCGGCGGGACCGAAGTGTTCAACGGTGGAACGCGGCTTGATGGCACCAGCTCTATCACCTTCGTAGCCTCGCCCGACAGTGCGAGTTTCGTATTCCCCGATCTCACCGATCCGGTGGAGTTTGGCGCAACCGATTTCGTCAGCGTCACCGCGACCGAGCGACAATATGCCGCGGGCGATATGGCGCTGACCTTGTTCCTGCCATTCGATAATGTGATGCGGGTCAGCTACGAAATCGACAACCAGACCTTCACGCAAGATACGGTGGACGGCATCCTGCGCAGCCAGCGCGTGGCGATCTTCTTCAACAATGTCACCACAACTGACGAGATTACCACCACCCTGTCCTACACTGGACCGGTGGACGTGTTTGGCGGCGATCCGGGCGTGACGGAAGCGGGCACATTGTCCGCAGCCAATCCAACATTTACGGTGACGCCGGGCGCGACAAGCTCAGACGACGACACCGTGAGCGGCACTATCGAAGTGTTCGAAGATGTGATGGGTACGCCCACGCTGGTCGCGGTGCTCGATCTTGACGCGACGGTCACGGCCAGCGGCGTTTTCGAAGGCACAGGCAGTGATGCGGCGAACGATCTCGACATCGGCTTCGTCGGCACGCTTGCGGGTGACAACCGGGAAGAGATATTCATCCTCTTCGCCGCGCGGGACGTCGATGTTGCCGGTGACCCCGATGATGGTGACGACACAGTTTTCGTGGGCAGCTTCATCGGCAATTGAGCAAATGGCTTAAGCGGCGCTCCTGTCNAGGCGCGTTGGCAAGCCATTTGTCACNTCTTCGGCCNCATACTCCGCGTCTGTCAGAGGCACACTCACGGTAAAACATGAACCGGCGCCCGGCTGCGAGCGGACAGCAATCGTGCCGNCCATCAACCGCACCAGTTCTGCGACGATAGCCAGTCCCAGCCCTGAACCACCATAGCGCCGGGTGGAACCTTCATCGACCTGCTCGAACTGCCCGAATATCCGCGAAAGATGCTGTGCAGCGATGCCGATGCCGCTGTCTTCGACCTCGAATCGCACGCCGTCTTCAGATCGGGCAGCACGAAGCGATATTGCGCCTGCCGGTGTAAACTTGATCCCATTGCCCAGCAAATTGGTCAGTATCTGTCGCAGGCGCATGGCATCGCCTTCGCTCCATTGCGGCACAGCGGCATCGATAGCGCAATTCAGCGCGATGTTCTTTTCACCTGCGAGGGCTTCGAAGGATTGTACGCAATCGCGGCACAGGGCGCGCAGATCAAAGCGTTCGCTGTGCAACTTGAGCGCACCCGATTCGATGCGCGCAAAATCGAGGATGTCGTTGAGCAATTGCGTCATCGCCTCGCCCGAGCGGGTGATCTGCTCGACATAGCGACGCTGATCAGGGTCGAGCGGGGTTTGCGCAAGCACGTCAGCAAAACCGATCACGCCATTCATAGGCGTGCGGATTTCATGGCTCATCTGCGCGAGAAATCGAGACTTGGTTTCGGCCAATTGCAATCGCCCGCGTAGCAATGAGGCGATCGGCAGGCCGACGGCGAAGCTGCTGACGAGGAATATCTGCAGCACCATCACCTTCTCGCTCAAGGGACCGTCAATCAAATTGATCGGCCCGCGCCCCAGCGTGGTGGCAATGGTGGCGACGATGGCGAGGTTGATGATAGCGATGGCATTGCCCACCGGACCGAGCCGCAAGGCATACAGCATCACCACCGGCGCATCGAGGAACAGGAACGGATACTCGGTCTGCCAGAAAGTATAGACGCTGATCACCGTGCCCAGCGCAATAATGCCCAGCGCTTCTGCCAGCTTTTTCCGCGTGAGCAGATGCCGCTGGTCCCAGCCCTCGATCAATATGGCGCAGGAAGGCACCAGCAGGAGCAGGCCGAGCGCGTCAGAGCGGGTCCATTTCCACCACTGTGCAAGCCAAGCAAGTGCATCACCCGGTTGCAGGATGGCCACCGCAGCGATGCCTGATATCGCACAACTGGCAATGGCAATGCCGGCAAAGATGCCGATGTGGCGAGCCTTGTGAAAATTGATCCGGTAGCAACCAAGCCGCGCGAGACCATACAGGACACACATAACCTCGATCTGGTTTGCCAGTGCCAGCCCGCTCGCCAACACCCAGCTGTCACCAGCCGCCAGATTGGCGGAGATGTTCGCCAAAAACGCCGCACCAAGCAGATAGGGTACTCGCTCGCGCCGACTGCGAAGCAGCACCACCAGTAGCAGGGCGTTGGGGAACCACACCGCCGCGATCCGCCCTTCCTCTCGGGTGAGAGCAATGCCGAGCGAGGCAAGCATCCCGAACGCCAGACCGACGGCAAGCATGGCACCGGCCAGCGTGATCGTCTGGCGGACCCGGGGCGATGATTTCGCATCGACCGCAGGCATTGGCGCCTGTGGTTTGATATCTGAGTTCAACATCGTGCGATCCGCAGCAGGTTTGATTTACCCGCCCGGGCTACACATGCTGCCACCACTTTTGCGTCGATCAATGCCTAGGGAGTATCCCTAGGATAATGCCGCAAACAGCCTCAGCCGTTCCACTCGCGCCGTTCTTCGGCAGCTTTGAGCACTTCATAGGCGAGCTGCAGCTTCTGGAATTCCTCTGCCGCCTCGGCATCGCCCGGCTTCACATCGGGGTGAACCTTCTTCGCCCGCGCGCGCCACTCGCGTTTGATCGCGGGGAAATCGGCGTCAGCTTCCAGCTCCAGCACTTCGAGCGCGCGCATCTCATCAGCTGAGCGAGAGCCATCACCGCTGCCGCCCCAGCCGTAATGCTGCGCCTCGGCATAACCAGCGTTTTCGGTCTGCTCGGTCTTGGCGCGCTTGGCCGCTTCTTCCTTGTCGAGACCCTGAAAATAGTCCCAGCCCTTGTTGTATTCCGCCGCGTGCTTTTCGCAGAAATGCCAGCGTTCTGGGCTGTTGGGGCTTTTGGGCGCAGGACACTTGCCCGCCTGGTCGCAGCCATGGCGATCACAAATGCGCACTTCGACCGCATCGCGCGCCTCGTCATAGCCGCGCCAGCGCGGAAAGCCCCAATTGTTGGAACGACCAGCCATCAGAATCTGGCCATCAGAGAGTGATCCAAAGCAAAATCATGGCGTCCCTATAGGCCAGTGGCGCGCTGGCGTGAACCGTGCATCAAGTCGTGGGAACATTTATCCTTTGGATACGCTTATGGCCTAAATGCTGCATTGCAATATAGGCGTGCAACCCCCAAATCGCAGCGACCGAATTACAGGAAAATAGCGTGAGCAAGCAATTGGCCATTTCCGCATCCGCATCCATCTTCGCGATGGCGGCCTTTGCCGTGCTCACCACACCACCGGGCGTATTCGCGCCGACCCATGCGCTGAATCACGAAGGCGCGACGATTGCAGTCGCCGCGCCTTCTGTAGACCGGATCGCTCCGGCGCTTGGCGATCTGATCCGCTGATCAGTTACCGATCATCACCGTCACAGAGCGGCGATTGCGCGCCCATGCCTGTTCGCTAGACGCGGTTGCGACCGGGCGCTCCTCACCATAGCTGACAGTGCGCAGGCGGCTTGCTGGCACGCCCAGGCTGACGAGATAGCTTTTCGCCGCATTGGCGCGGCGTTCACCCAGCGCAAGGTTATAGTCGCGTGTGCCGCGTTCATCGGCATGGCCTTCAACCGTCGCATTCGCATTGGTGTATTGCACCATATACTCTGCCTGGCGGCGCAGCGCAGCGGCATCCTCGCCATCGATATTATAGCGGTCGGTGTCGAAATAGATCGTGTCCGCACCCATCATCGCAGAGGAGAAATGCCCCTGCGTACCGGGCTGCGGCCCCATCGGTGTCGGCGTGGGCGTCGGCGTCGGCGTAGTCACGACATCCACGGGTGGCGGCGGCGTGACTTCAGGCGGCTCCCTGTTGCATGCGCCAAGCGCGAGGGCGCTGGAAACGGTCATGGCGATGATTATGCGATTCATGGTGTAACTCTCCTTTGACCTGCAGAGGTCCCGAGCAATTGCGCGGCCCTTTGGGGAAATAACGCTTCTACGGCAAAACCGGTCCCCAGGCCGGGTCTGACGCCCCTACCGGCGTGCGCAAGCGACGTTCATTCTCGCCGGTCAGATCGACCTGCCAGATAGACGTATCGCCCGAACCGCGCTCGGTACGGAAGAACTGGATAATGCGGCCATTGGGCGCCCATGTGGGGCCTTCATCGTGCCATGCATTGGTGAGCTGGCGCATGTTGCGCCCGCTGGGTGTCATCACTGCGATGCGAAAATCGCCCGCGATATGCGTGAAGGCGATCTGATCGCCGCGCGGGCTCCATTCTGGCGTCGCGCAGCGCCCGCCGAAGAAGCTGATACGGCGCTGGCCGGTGCCATTGGCGTTCATCACATAGCATTGCTGGCTGCCCGACTGGTCGCTTTCAAACACGATCTGGCTGCCGTCTGGCGAGTAAGAGCCACCCACTTCGATGGAGGGGCTGTCGGTCAGGCGGATTGGCGTGCCTCCTCCCGTGGCGGAAACGCGGTAAATGTCGGTATTGCCGCCAATCGCCATCGAATAAAGAATGCTGCGGCCATCCGGGCTCCAGCGCGGAGCAAATGTCGGATTGCTGCTTTGCGTCACCAATGTCTGCCGCCCGCTGTCGATTTCATAGACATAGATGCGCGGATTGCCGTCCACATAGGACAGATAGGCGATACGCGAATAATCGGGCGAATAGCGCGGGGTGAGCGCGGTCGACTGACCATTGGTGATGAAGCGGTGGTTGGCCCCGTCGCTATCCATAATGGCGAGCCGTTTGACGCGGTTATCCTTGGGTCCGGTTTCGGCAATGTAGGCGATGCGGCTGTCGAAGAACGGGCTTTCACCAGACAGGCGCGAATAGACGAAGTCTGCACAGCGATGCGCGGCGCGGCGCCATTCGGAAGGCGCGACAACCCAGCCCGCGCGGTCCAGCTCGGTCTGCAAAGCAACGTCATACAGGTAACAGCCAACCGTCAGCCGCCCGTCACCATTGTCGCGGACGAAGCCATGGACCAGCATTTCCGCCGACCGACCGCGCCAGGTGTTCCACGCAGGCGCAGTGATCTGCGCATAGCGCGGACGCGGCAGCGCATCGGGACCGACCGGACGGAACAATCCGTTGAAGCGCAGATCGTTATAAACAATGCGCGACAGCTCCAGCCCCAGCGCCGCAGTGCCCTGCGCATTGGCGGGAGTGGGCACNTCNTCATTGGTGGCGAAGGCGGCGATGGCGATGCCGAGATCCTGCCAAGCGGAATCGTCAGTGACGGTGCCACGAAGCGGGCCGTCGTCCGGGTCCTGCGCTGTGACATCATCGGCCTGCTTCGCCTCCATGCTGGATGGATCGAGATCGCGCGGCGAACTATCCTGCGCAGCGACGGGCGCTGAGATCAGGACTGCAAAAGCTGCAATAAGGGCGAATTTTCGCATCACAATCTCCGGTCGAATTCCCATTCAAGATCGTCCCATCGACTGTAGAACTGATCGGGCAAAGTCGTGAAAGGCGCAGCAAGCGTAACTGCGCGAATGGCGCGTTCGCAATGTAGCGAAGCCTGCGGCCTGTTAGAAGCGTTGATACCGCGCTGGCTGACACAGCGCGGACGCCCGCTCAGCGAACCATCTCGGTTGAGGCGCCACGAAACCACCGACACCAGCCGGTCNACATCGACTCCGGACGGCGCAGTCCAATGCGGGCGCAATTCGCGCGTGATCGCAGACGCAAGCGCAGCACGCTCAGTGGGCCCGAAGGTCGCTGCGGGCGAACCACTGTCTCCATCGCGATTGTCGCTGCGGCCAAACTCGGAAAACTCCGACTCCATGCTGCCACCGGAGCGCTGCGTTGGTGTCGGCGTTGGCGTAGGGCGCGAAGTCGCGCGGGTGGTCGGTCGCGTCGTCGATGCGGCGTTCGGTTTGGAGGTTGGTTCCGCGCGCGGCTCTACCGGCGCAGCGACCGGCTCATCCGGCGCTTGCGGCACCTCGGTGATTGTCGGCGCGAAGCTGGCGGCAGGATTGTCCGAGGGATCGGGCGCGGTGGATTCAAGGCTGACCTCACTCGCCAGGCTGACATTGATGCGCTCGGCCGGAACGATTGGCGGCGGTTCGCGTGTTGCGTGCCAAGCCAGCGCCGCTGCCAGTGCGACATGCGCAACCACAGCCACGCCGATACCGGCGCGCTCTTCGGTGGAAAGATGGGCGAGTGCTGCCATGTTACTCGGCGAAGCTAGCCTCTTCGGCTGAACCATCACTGACCGGCGCTGCGGTTGCCGTAGGGCCGGCGGGAGTCGTAATCAGCGAAATTCGGGTGAACCCGGCGCGGTTCAGCTCGCCCATCACCGCCATTGCGCGGCCCCAGTCGATATCGCGATCAGCGCGCAAATTGATCAGCGGCTGCTCGGCACCGGAAGGTCCGGCGAGCGATTCCAGCGCGAGCGGAAGG
>JGI24025J20009_10001983_pt1 | contig 15092 bp, 14 predicted proteins | sample Cruoilmetagenom3_FD_20009 | JGI IMG/M metagenome (IMG submission 20009)
AAACTTTACCCTTATGAGCTAATTTAGACTTTGTTTTGAATTTACTATGAGCTATCAGCCATGAGCTAATTTTACAGCGACGGAGGGGAAAAGTCCCGAGATTTTCTTGACAACTGGAAAATAATAACTAAAAATATAATACAATTAAAGCAGAGGATGGCTTCATCAAAATTAAAGAGTTGAAAAAATCCAGGAGGTAAATAGAGGATGAGCAGTAAAATTAAAATTTTTGTCTTTTCCTTATTTATATCAGCATTAGTGGTAGGTATGGGAAGTTCGGGAATTGCTCAAAATGAGAAGCCCGGGAAAGACTTCTCTATTTTCCCCAAGTATACAAACATAGTTATTGAAAAAGACAAGGAAATAGAGATAGATGTAAAGGTTATTAATACAGGAGAAGAGGAAGAGGAAGTGGTTCTTTCAATTATTCCGGGAAAGAAGGCAAAAAATTGGAATGCCCGCCTTGAAACTCAATGGGATAGGATGAAGATTCGCAGTTTATACCTGCTTCCGGAAGAGCCCGATAATGCAGTGAATATAAAATTTCGTGCTGACCCTCCAGAGAGTGCAAAAGAAGGGGATTATAGCTTTATAGCTTTACCCTGAGAGGGATTACGAAAGATAAAAAAGTTCAGAAATCTGTCCCCATTACAATTGGTCTTATAGCAAAAGCAGAGGAGCCTTTAAAAAAAGTTTCTGAAGAGATAAAACTTCTCACAAAATATCCGAGTGTGGAGAATCCCGCAGGGAAGAATTTTGAGTTTGAAATTGAAGTGAAAAACAATACAGATAAGTCTCGGATAATGAACTTAGGGATTAAACTTCCTTACGGATGGCGCGCCTATTGCAGTCCAAGATGGCAAAAAGAAAAGGGAATTTCTGCAATGAAGGTAGATGCTAATGGCTCAGAACATCTACTCCTTACTATAGTTCCACCTGCGAATGTCTCCAAGGGAGACTATCCTATAACCTTTGCTGTGAGCTCGGAAAAGGAGACAGCAACTACTGAGCTTAAAGCGATAGTTACCGGTACCTATAAACTTGAAATGGGCACGGAAACAGGGCAATTAAACCTTGATACAATTGCCGGGGAGGAAAAGCATTTAGCTGTTTATCTATGGAATGAAGGCTCAGCGGCAATTGATGATATAAGCTTTTTCTCTAATAAGCCTGAAGAGTGGGAAGTCTCTTTTAAACCCGAGAAACTCTCTTCCCTTCCTCCTTATGAAGAAGCACAAAAGCCTGAGAAAGTGGACATAACTATAAAGCCTTCTCTTAGAGCCCTACCTGGAGATTATATGATTACCGTAAGGGCTGCCGGCGAACAGGGCCAGAAACAGATAGACTTAAGAACTACGGTAAAGGTATCCACAAAATGGGGATGGGTNGGAGTTATAATTATAATTATAGTAATAGCTTTTCTTGCAGGAATCTTTATTAGATTAAAGAGGAGATAAATGGAGTGGATTGTAGAAACTAATGAGCTTAGCAAAACTTATAATGGAATCAAGGCTGTTGACCAACTAAATCTTCGTATAAAAGAGGGCGAAATATTTGGATTTCTTGGGCCTAATGGAGCAGGAAAGACAACCGCCATCTTAATGATTTTAGGACTTACAGAGCCTACTTCAGGTAAGGTGGAAGTTTATGGGTATGATGCTACGAGGGAGCCACTTAAAGTTAAACGGGTGAGCGGGTATCTTCCCGAAAATGTCGGTTTTTATGAAGATTTAACTGCAAAAGAGAACTTAAGATATATCACCAGATTAAATGGTATACCGGATAAGGAAGCGCTTCTGAAGATAGAGGAGGTTCTAAAGGAGGTAGGTCTTTCAGAGGCAGCTGATACGGAGGTAGGAAAATTTTCCAAAGGAATGAAACAGCGTCTGGGAATGGGAGCTGTCGTTGTTAAAAACCCAAAAATTGCCATTCTGGATGAGCCTACTGCGGGAATAGACCCTGAAGGAGTTGAGCAAATCTTAAAACTTATAGTGAAAATGAGTAGAGAGCAGAATATCACTATGTTGATATCTTCCCATCTTCTCTATCAAGTTCAAAGAATTTGTGACCGAGTAGGTATAATTACAAAAGGGCGTATGATAGCTCAGGGCTCTATAGATGAGATAGGAAAGGAGATAATGAAAAAAGGGGAGACTCTACTTGAGGTTCAAGTATCTAAGGTAACTCCAGCTCTTCTTAATTCCATAAAAGAGATAGAAGGAGTGAAAGATATCGAAAAGTCAGATAATCGTTTTCTTGTAAAGTGTGATAGAGATTTAAGAGAAAAGATATCCAGAACCATTGTAGAAAGCGGAAGTTTTCCCTTACAAATGAGAACCCAGGACTATACTCTGGAAGAAATTTATATAAAATATTTTAGAGAAGGGTAATTTTCAGATGTCAAGACTTAGAGTTGTTTTTTGGAAAGAACTTGCCGATTATTTTGGAAGCCTAAGATTTTTAATTCTGTTTATTATTATCTGTATTACCGGGAGCTCAATTACATACATTGCCAGCCAAACTATAGGCCAGGGTCTTACCAAGATGTCCGTGGAATTTATCTTTCTTAAGCTTTTTACCTCTTCTGCAGGAGCTTTACCTTCGTTTACTTTTTTTATCAGCTTTTTTGGGCCGCTCATAGGGATTATTCTCGGATTTGATGCTATAAATAGCGAGCACTCCAGAGGAACAATGAGTCTGGTCTTATCTCAACCCATTTTTAGAGATTCTTTAATTAATGGTAAATTCTTAGCTGGATTGACCACAGTAGCTATAATGTTGATGGGCATTATTTTAGTTATTTCAGGGTTGGGTCTCTACACACTCGGGATTATCCCTAACTTGGCAGAAATTTTAAGAATAGGTGTTTTTTTCATAGCCAGCATAATTTATATAGGATTTTGGTTAAGTCTGGGAATTCTTTTCTCAATCTTATTTAAGCGAACAGCGAGTTCCTCATTAGCTTCAATAACTGTATGGATTTTTTTCACCTTCTTTATTTATATGGTTGCCAGCGTTATTGCCGACCAATTAGCTCCTGTTACTCATACTGCTACCGCAGAAATGATTACTAAAAATGAGTATCTTAAGAATATGATTATGCGTATCTCTCCAGCCACTCTCTTTGAGGAGATTGCAGTTGCTGTGCTCAATCCTTCGGTAAGAGTTTTCGGTTTTATCCTTCCCGCTCAAGTAAAGGGTTTAATTCCCAATCCTTTACCTTTGAGTCAAAGTATTATGGTGGTATGGCCGCAGTTTGTAGGACTAATAGCTTTAATGCTTATATGTTTTGCTATTTCGTATGTAATATTTATGAGACAAGAAATAAGAGCTACTTAGTTTCCATCCTTTAAATCTCCTCCCAGAGAAAAAGCTGCTCATTTATCTCCTTAGATTCTTTCCTTTGTCCGGATTGACTGAATAAGAGCTTTTTAGAAGAGGGGTAAAATTTGCCTTCCAAAGTGATGAAATCTCTTGCCCGAAAGACCCTTGCCCCTATACTTTTAAGTTGATTGATTGTGGTAAATTTACTGATTTTACGATTCTTTACTATTCGTTTCGCTGATATCTTTCCGATTCCAGGAACCCTTAAGAGCTGCCAGAAGTCAGCTTTATTTATCTCCACCGGAAAATTGTCTGGATGGGACAATGCCCAGGCAAGCTTGGGGTCACATTTTTGAGGGAGATTGCCTTCTTCATCAAAGGGAAGTTCCTCAGGAGTAAAGCCATAGCCCCTCAGAAGAAAATCAGCCTGATAAAGTCTGAATTCCCGAAGAGGAGGACAGGGAGGGATATTTTCAAAGGGGGTATCCAAAATGGGCATAAAAGCACTGTAGTAAACTCTCCACAGCTTGTAGGATTTATAAAGCTGATGGGAGAGATTTAATATCTCTCTGTCTTTTTCCCCCACCGCTCCCACTACCAACTGAGTAGTGATTCCAGCTTTCAAGGGTTTTTCCTTATTTATGCGGGATATCTTTCTTAATTTGGTGAGAAGCTGATGAGAAAAGTCTTTTGTAGGAGAGAGTCGCTTAAGGTACTCAGCAGAAGGTGCTTCTAAATTTATGGACAATCTATCAACAAGAGGAGCTATCTTTTCAATCAGACTATCATCAGTACCTGGCAGTATCTTATAGTGAACATACCCCTGGTATTTATGTTTTTCTCGCAGATACAAAAGAGTTTTAAACATCTTCTCCTCAGAATCATTAGCCGAGCCATAAATAGCCGAAGAAAGAAAGAGACCATCTACCAATCTCTTCTGATAGTATTGGATAAAAATTTGAGCTAACTCTCGGGGAGAGAAACTTATCCTTTTGAAGTTTCTATCTTTACGATTAGCACAGTAAAAACAATTTCCTTCACAGGCATTACTTTGGAGAACCTTAAACAGCCTTACCGCATTTCCTCCCTTTCCTACAGCAGGATAGATAAAACTAAATCGCTGAAACTTCTTTTTCTTTTGGGTAAAAATGGAAGGAAAACCAGAAACATCAAACCTGGCTGTCTTTCCTAAAACTTTAAGTTTATCAGCAGAATCTAACTTCTTAATAGTAAACATTTTTAGGAAGCTCATAGCTCATAGCTGATAGCTCATAGCTGATAGCTCATAGCTCATAGTTAAATCGGTAGTCGCAATCTTTAATCTGCGCTTATACTACCATGTTCCCTTGCGGGTTAGTGGATAATTTTCTTTCCCTAATTTGCTGCCGAAGGAAAAGCTATAAGGAACTTGTATTCATTGTCAGGATAATGAAAAATAAGGCAAAGTCAAGCAAATGGGTGAATGGGTAAATGGGTGAATGAGTAGATGAGTGAATGAGTAAATGGGTATTTGCTAATTAAAATTTTCTGATACAAAGTAGCAGGTAAGTTCTCCTAAAAAATAGGAAGAGTTCTTTCTTAAGAGAAAATTCTGTCTACAGAACTTCGCAAAAAATAGAAGAGGCAAAAAATCTACCTGGGATTAGGATTTGACAGAATTTCTAAAGTGTGGTAAATTACATTTAGTCTTTTAGAAAATCTAAACTGTTACATATAAACAAGTCGGTGAAGAGTGAATAGTAAGCCTACGGGGAGAAAAAAGTGGAAGAGATAGAGTTTGAACAAGAGGTAAATGAAGAAAAACTTGACCCATCATTAACTACAGTAGAAAAATATTTGGAAAAAATAGGCGAAACTCCCCTGCTTACAAAAGAACAAGAAATAGAATTAGCTAAAAAAATGGAGGAACAAAGAGAAAAGTTAACCGAACTTGCCATAAAGGCTGTTGGTATTATTAAAGATAATCAAGAGCTTCTTGCTTTATTTAAAAGGGAGAAAATATATAAGAGCTTAACTAACTTTAAAGCGAATTTAAATAAGATAATAAAAATAGCCGATTTTTTGGAACAAAAAAAGGATGAGATAAGTAGAATAAGATTTTATGAAAATAGAGAAGAATGGGAGAAAATTCTGGAGGAAATCGAAAAGACAACTTTCACTTACAAGAGGTATAAGAGAAAGATGATGAAGGCTAATCTGCGGTTGGTAGTAAGCTTTGCTAAAAAGTATACAGGTAAAGGTATCTCTTTTCCAGACCTCATTCAAGAAGGAAACATTGGTCTTTCTCGAGCCGTAGACAAGTTTGATTATAAATGTGAGAGACGGTTCAGCACCTACGCCAGTTGGTGGATACGACAATCTTTAAGAAGAGCTATCATTGATCAGTCCCAGACCATTCGTCTTCCCGTTCATGTAGCCTACCTGTTAAGAAAACTGAGTAAAGTTTCCAGGGAATTGGAACAGGAACTTAAAAGAGAACCTACTATTGAAGAGATTGCCAAACAGGCAAATATTTCTCCGGAAAAAATTAGAGAAACTATGGGGATAACCCGAAATGCTGTCTCTTTTGATACACTTGTAGGAGAAAATAAGGATGTGCCGCTGATTGATTTCATTCCCAATTCTTCAATCCCCCCTCCTGTTTATAAATTCACTCTGGATACACTTAAAGAGGAAGTCAGAGAGTTGCTGGGAAAAGTGGTGAAAGATAAACGTGAAATGGAAATATTGAAATTAAGATTTGGATTAGAGGAGAAGGGGGGGTATTCTCTGCGGGAGATCGGTAAAAAGTATGGAGTAAGTCGGGAAAGAATTAGACAAATTCAGAAAAGAGCTTTAAACAGATTACGAATCCCCGCAGAAAAAAGAGGCTTGAGAAGTTATCTCCAATTATTGAACGCTCTGAGAGCAGAATTACAATGAAAATATCAGAATAAAAAGGAGATTCATAAATGTCCTGGTATAAGTTGACTCTTATCCTTAAAACAGAATTAGATAAGGAAAAAAAGGAAGCGATATTGCAAAAGATTAAAGATGTTATTAATGATGAGGGCAAAGGGGAGATAAAGGATATCTCTGAGGGAAAAGTAAGAAAACTTGCCTATGAAATAGATAAAAATAAAGAAGGGATTTTTACNTCAATTGATTTTGAGATACTTCCTTCAAANGTTAAANAAATTAAAGATTTTCTTGGAACCCGGGAAGAGGTAATAAGATCAATGATTATAAAGATAAAGAAGCCTTTAAAAGTAATCAGCAAAAAAGGAAAAGAGGAGGTTACCCANGTTGAATCGAGTAATTTTGATAGGCAATCTAACCCGTGACCCCGAGCTTAGATATACTCCTGACGGGACACCTGTAGCAAGTTTTACGATAGCTATCAATCGTCCTTTCACAAACCAGCAAGGGGAAAAGCAAGCTGATTTTATTCCTGTTGTGGTATGGCGGAAAGCAGCGAAAAGTTGCTCAGAATATCTAACAAAGGGGAGTCAAGTAGCTGTAGATGGGAGATTACAGATTCGCTCTTACGAAGACAAAGATGGAATTAGGAGAAAAGTAGCTGAGGTAATAGCCTGGCGAGTAGAATTTTTACAGAGATTAAAAGGGCGTGCACCAGCAGAGAGTATTGAGGAAGATATAGAAAATAAGATAGATAGAGTTCCTCTTGATGAAGAGAAAGAAGAGAAAGAAGAGAAAGAAGAGAGAGGAGAGAACGAAGGTGCTATCCCCTTCGGAGAGGAAAAAGCAGGATTAGAGGATTAAAGACTATGAGCTATCAGCTATGAGCTATGAGCTATGAGCTATCAGCTATCAGCTATGAGCTATCAGCTATGAGCTATCAGAATTAAGGGAGGAAAGATTTGGCTGCTAAAATTGTGTTCAGAAAAAAAAAGGTTTGTAATTTTTGTCGAAGGCAGATTGATTCTATAGATTACCATAACGTAAGAACCCTACAATACTATGTAGATAACCGAGCTCGAATAAAAAGTAGAAGACGCACGGGTGTATGTGCTAAACATCAGAGAATACTTTCTAAAGCTATTAAAAGAGCAAGAGAAATGGCACTTTTGCCCTGCAAATGATACAGAGATAGAGAATGAAAATCATACTAATGGAAGATATAGAGCACTTAGGAAAAAAAGAGGAGATAATAGAAGTAAGCGATGGCTATGGGCGTAATTTCCTTCTTCCAAAGAAAATGGCTCTGCGAGCTACTACTGCTAATATTAAACAATTAGAAGAGAAAAGAAGAGTAGTTCGGGAAAGAAGAGAAAAAGGAAAATTGAAAGCCCTTAAAATAGCCGAGAAATTAAAAGGGGCTAAATTAATAATAGAAAAGGAGGTAGGAGAAGAAGGAAAATTGTTTGGTGCCGTTACTTCACAGGATATTGCTCAAGAAATAGGGAAAAAATTTCATTTAGAGATAGACCACAGAAAGGTTAGTTTAGAGGAGTCTATCAAAGTTATAGGGATTAAAGAAATCTCTCTTAAACTTCATCCTGAAGTAGGGATTGCTTTAGAGGTAGAGGTAAAAAAGAGGTAACTATTTGGCCGCAGATTCACACAGATGAACACAGATAGGTTTAGAAAAGAGAGGCCTCTGCTAATCTGTGTAATCTGGATTTTTATCTGCGAAATCAGAGATTTCTGACTTTTTCAGAAATCTCTAAGAATGTCTTGCCTACTGTTTCTATGTCTCCTGCTCCCAGAATTAAGAGAAGGTCTCCTTCCTTGGTCTTTTCCTTTAAAAAGTTAATTATCTGGTTGGTGAAGGAAAAGTAGTAAGTCTGCCTTTTTCTCTGTTTTTTAATTTCCTCAAATAATAGTCTCCCGCTTATGCCGGGGAGAGGATGTTCTCCTGCAGCATAAATAGAGGTTAGAAGGAGAATATCTGTTTTCTTAAAAGCGGTAGCAAAGCGGGGAAGAAGTATTTTTGTTCGCGTATAGCGATGAGGCTGGAAAACTGTTATAATTCGTCTATTTAATCTTTTGGCAATGGTTAATGTCTTTTCAATTTCTGTGGGATGATGAGCAAAGTCATTTATTACCAGTATATGAGATGAGGTTTCTCCTATCTTCTCAAACCTTCTTTTTACTCCTCTAAAGGAGGAGAGCGATTTTTTTATCTTATCCCAACCTATTTTCAAGCTTATTCCTGCACCTATAGCCCCAAGAGAATTATATATATTATGTTCACCAGGCAAAGAGAGCTTAATCTCTTCCGCTGCATCTCTTTTATATTTAACTCTATAAAGAGAGGTGAATTTTCTCAGCCTTATTTTATCAGCGCATAGTTCCGCTTTGGAGTTAATACCATAAGTAATCAGCTTTTGCAAGGGATGAAGATGTATTTTCCCTAAAATTTCTCTTAATTGAGTATCATCTCTATTTATGATTAGCGTTCCTTCCGGTTTTAACTTTTCTACAAATTGAACAAATGAGTTAAATAGGTTTTTTTTTGATTTGTAAAAGTCTAAGTGGTCATCTTCTAAACTGGTAAGGATACAAATTTTGGGATGGAGAAACAAAAAAGAGCCATCTGACTCATCACTTTCGGCTATCACATACTCATCATCTCCCAATTTACTATTGCTTCCTATCCTATTATCCTCTCCTCCAATAAATACAGTAGGATTTCTACCTTCCTCTCTGAGAAGAGAATATACAAGGGAAGTAGTGGTTGTTTTCCCATGAGTTCCAGCAATAATAATGTTTTCCCTTTCATTGGTAAGATAAGCTAAGAGTTTTCCTCTGGAGATAAGGGGAATATTTTTTCTTTTTGCCTCCTTGAGTTCGGGATTATCAGACAAAATGGCAGAGGAAACTACTACTACATCAGTATTGTTAATATGAGAAGGGCTGTGTCCCTGGTAAATAACTGCTCCCCTTGCCCTGAGCCCCTCAGTGAATTTATTTTCTCTTATATCTGAGCCACTGACTCTGTATCCCATTTCCAATAATACTTTTGCTAATCCACTCATTCCCGTCCCCCCAATCCCTACAAAATGAATAGACTTAACTTTTGTTAACATTTCTCCTATATACCTATATAGCTGATAGCTCATAGCTGATAGCTCATAGCTGATAGCTCATAGCTCATAGCTGATAGTTCAAGCAGGATTGGGAGGCTAAAGCCTCCCCTACCCCTAAGCTTAAGTTAATAGACTACAGGATCCGGGTTAAAGACTATGAGCTATCAGCCATGAGCTATGAGCTTCCTATCTGCTTTGTTTCTGCCAAACTATAGATTATTTTCACTACCTCTCCTGTAGCTTCAGGTTTTCCCAGCACTTTACTTTCCCTCCCCATTTCCTTAAGTAAATTTCTATCATTGATTAATTTCAAAATGTTCTCTTTCAACTTCTCTCCACTTATCTCCTCTTCTGTAATAATAGAGGTCGCTCCCCTTTTCTGTAAGACTTTCGCATTTTTAAGTTGATGTTCTTCTGTAGCACAAGGATAAGGAATTAATATGGCAGGAAGCCCTAAGACAGTAATCTCAGAAATAGTTGTTGCTCCGCTTCTACAGATAATTAAATCAGATGCATTATAAGCATACTCCATTTGATTCAGGTAAGAAAGAATTAGAGACTTGGTTTTTATAGTTTTTGAAGACTCCTCTACCCATTTTAAATCGTTTTTTCCTGTAATGAAGATTATCTGTATTTTATCTGAAAAACCCTCTTTTTCTAATAGCTTAATTGCTTCTATTGCAGATAAATTAAGAGTGTGGGCTCCCTGACTACCGCCAGCAAAAAGGAGAGTAAACTTATCTTTATCTAAACCCAATTTTTTTAGAGCCTCTTCTCTTTTTACTTTGAAAATTTGCGAGCGAAGAGGATTACCTGTAAAATGTATTTTATCTCTCACTTTAAGAGGGAAAAAATCTTTTGTTTGAGGAAAACTGATGGCTATTTTTGATACCCATCGGCAAAGAAATCTATTACTGAGGGAAGGATGGACATTCTGTTCACAGATTAGAGTGGGAATGCCTAAAAAAAAGGCAAGCATTACTACCGGATAGGAGTGAAAACTTCCCATCCCCACCACCACTTGAGGCTTAAACCAGAGAAGTATTCCTAATGACTGTGCAAAAGATACCCCTAAATTTAACCAGAAGACTACCCACTTTATAGATAAAGTTCTCGGGTAACTCTGAATACTAATTTTCTTAAACTTAAATCCTTCGGAAGAGACGATTTTAAACTCAAGCTCTCTTCCCCCCCCCACCCACAAAATATGATTAGCACTGTCAACTTCTTTAAGGTATGAGGCTATAGCTAAAGCAGGATAAAGGTGTCCTCCTGTTCCTCCTGCCGCTATTAATACCTTCATCTTCTTTTAGTCTTACCCTCTCCCCAGGTATATACTACAGGGGTGGCTACAAAACTTGAGGAGTAGGTGCCTACTATTATTCCTACCAGAAGAGTAAAGGCAAATCCATGAATTGCTGCTCCCCCCCATAAAAACAGAGCTAAAACTACCACAAAAGTAGTTAAGGAAGTAACTATAGTTCTGGACAAGGATTGATTAATGCTTAAATTAAAAACCTTTTTGTAGGAAAATCTTCTTTTGCGGTAAGTTTTAAAACTCTCCCTGATTCTATCGTAGATAACAATAGTATCATTCAGGGAGTATCCAATGATGGTAAGTAAGGCAGCTATTATGGGAAGATTAAACTCAAAATTACCCAGGGAGAGAGCTCCTACACTGATAAATACATCATGAGCTAAAGCAACCACCGCCCCCACAGCAAACCTTAACTTAAAACGCCAGGAGATATAGATAAGCATTCCTAATAAACTAAAGATTATAGCCAATAGAGCACCTCTTCGAAGTTCCTCGCTTATTTTAGGACCGATTAAGTTAGTGCTTTGAACTATAAATGGATTTTCTCTCTCTTTAAATTCTTCTCTTAATACCTTTTCTATCCTAAGGACTATTTTAGAGGCAGTATCCTGAGAGACTTCCTCTACTCCAAATCTTATAAGAACCAGGTTCTCCTCTTTTTTACCATAAGACTGAATAACCGCACTTCCTAAACCTATTTTGGATAAGCCTGTTCTTACCCAACTGATAGGGGTAGGTCCATTAAATTTGAGATGGATTTCAACTCCTCCAGTAAAATCTAAACCAAGTTTTGGCCCTCCTTTTAGCACAAGAAAGACAATACTTATGCCTATAACAACTCCCGAGATAATAAAAGCTATTTTTCTTAGTCCGATAAAATCTATATCTGTTTCTCCAAAAAACTGCATCTACTCCTCCCTAAATGCTTAGCCGTTTTACAGGTCTTCCGGCTAAGAGAAGATTAAAGATAGTTTTACTTACTACTATAGCTGTAAAGAGACTGGCTAAAATTCCGATGGATAAAGTAGTAGCAAATCCCTTTATGGGACCGCTGCCAAATTGGAAAAGAATAAGAGCTGTAATGAGAGTAGTTATATTTGCATCTAAGATAGTTCTAAGAGCTCCACTATAACCAGCATCTACGGAGGAACGGGGAGCTCTCTCCTTCCTTAACTCTTCTCTGATTCTTTCAAAGATGATTACATTAGCATCAACACTCATACCAATAGTAAGAATAATCCCTGCAATGCCAGGAAGAGTCAGGGTCGCCTTAAGAGCAGCTAAAGCTCCTAATAAGAAAAGTAGATTTAATAAAAGAGCAATGTCGGCAATTAAACCCGCTTTTTTATAGTAAAATCCCATAAATAAAATAACACAGATAAAACCAGTAATTCCTGCCCAGAGTCCTTTTCTTATAGAATCCTGTCCTAAAGAAGGACCCACAGTTGTATTCTGGATAATATTAAAGGGAATAGGCAAAGCACCACTTTTAAGAACGATACGCAATTCATTAGCTTCTTCCATGGTGAAATTTCCCTCAATGACTGCTTTACCCTCAGGAATACGAGTCTTTATTACCGGAGCAGACTTAACTACACTATCCAATATTATAGCAAGTCTTTCTCCTACGTGTCTTCCTGTAATTTGAGCAAATTTGCCTGCTCCTTCTTCATCAAACTCCAGAGTTACATAAGGTTGACCCCATTGCCCTATCTCTACTCGCGTATCCTTTATAGTTTTACCCGTTAAGAGAGTCTCTTTTTTTAATAGATAGGGCTCCCCCTTTGAATTATACAATATCTCATCTTCTGGAGGAATTTTTCCTTGAAGAGCTCCGCTTAAATCTCCACCCTCATCTAATAGTTTAAACTCAAGTAAAGCAGTTTTTCCAACAATATCTACTGCTCTGTGAGGGTCTTCTATTCCTGGAAGGTCTACTATTATCCTTTTATCTCCTTGATGAACAATTGTAGGTTCTCTTACCCCAAATTGGTCTATTCTATTTCTGATAATCTCTAAACCTGTATTCATTGCATCTTTGAGGTCTTCTCCCGGAGGAAGCTTACTCTCATCTGCCTCTAATACCAGATGCATCCCTCCCCTTAGATCTAACCCGAGGTTTATCTTCTCCTCAAGAGGAAGTATAGCCCAAACAGCCAATACTATTATTCCTACTATTAGCAGCATTATCCATTTATCGTATTGACGCATTTATTCTGCCCTCCCTTACTCTCTTTCTGTTTCAATTTAACACAAATAAGAGAAATGTCAACTAAAGATTTCTGAAAAAAGTCAGAAATATCTACAAATCGGTGTAATCATTTTTAAGAATCTGTGTAATCAGAAGTAAAGGTTTCAACTAATGAATTTGACAAAAAGAGGCTTTTAGATATATTACTTGTACTTGTAAATGTCCGAAATTAACGGACAAGCACTCTGTGCTGGTTTTTACTTTATATCAAAAACAGACTAAGAAAGAGGAGAAAAATGGGAAATAGTATCACACGAAAAGAAGAGAATTTTTCTCAGTGGTATATTGATCTTGTTTTGAAAGCAAAGCTTGCCGACTATGCCCCGGTGAAGGGATGTATGGTAATTCGCCCCAATGGTTATCTTCTCTGGGAAAATATCCAAAAAAATCTTGATGGAATGTTCAAAGAAAGTGGGCATGTTAATGCTTATTTTCCCCTTCTTATCCCTGAAAGTTTTATCCAGAAAGAGAGTGAGCATATGGAAGGCTTTTCTCCAGAATGTGCGGTGGTAACTTATGGAGGAGGGAAAAAATTGAAAGAGCCTTTGATTATCCGTCCCACTTCCGAGACTATGATATGGAGTATGTATGCTCGCTGGATTACTTCGTATCGAGATTTACCCCTTCTTCTGAATCAATGGTGCAATATAGTCCGCTGGGAGCTTCGGCCCCGCCTATTTTTAAGAACTTCAGAGTTTCTCTGGCAGGAAGGTCATACCGCACATGAAACCTATGAAGAAGCAGAGGAAGAAGCTCTTAAAATACTCGGAATCTATAGGAAGTTCGTTGAGGAGTATATGGCTATCCCTGTATATGAAGGGCAAAAAAGTGAGAGCGAGCGTTTTGCGGGAGCTCTTAAAACTTATACCATTGAAGCTCTTATGCAGGATGGAAAAGTTCTTCAGGCGGGAACCTCTCATAATTTAGGACAGAATTTTGCCCGGGCTTTCAATGTTAAATTTGCTACCAGAGAAGGGGGAGAAGATTATGTCTGGGCAACATCCTGGGGTGTAAGCACCCGTCTTATCGGAGCTCTTATTATGACTCATGGTGACAATAAAGGGATAATAGTGCCTCCCAAATTAGCCTCTTTAATTGCAGTGATAGTTCCCATATATTATAGTGTTGAAGAGCGAAGCAGAGTTCTCTCCTATATCCAATCCCTGTATTCAAATTTAAGAGAGCATTTTAATATTAAAATAGATGACAGAGAAGAATATCGTCCCAGTTATAAGTTTAATGAATGGGAACTGCAGGGAATTCCTTTAAGGATAGAAGTGGGACCAAAAGATGTGGAGAAAAAAGAGATAATTTTAGTGCGGCGAGATACAGGCAAGAAAATTAGTCTACCTTTTAATGAGGTTTCTCTTCAAATCCCTACTCTTTTAGATGAAATTCAGAAAAATCTTTTTGAAAGGGCTGAAAAATTTAAAGAGGAAAATACCTTTAAAATAGATACTTTTGAAGATTTTCAGAAAGTAATTAATGACAAGGGAGGATTTATTTATGCTCACTGGTGCGGCTTGCCAGAATGTGAAGCTAAAATAAAATCTCTCACTAAAGCTACCATTCGCTGCATTCCTTTCCATAACGAAAAAGAGGAAGGGAAATGCATTTATTGTGGAGGAAAATCTTCTCAGCGGGTCTTGTTCGCCAAAGCTTATTAATCTTAGATTCGGTAAAATGGAGTACTATCTTAAATGAAAATAAAAAAGATAGATAAGTTCCCTATAAGTTTACATTTTATAAAGGTAGGGTATAGGCAAGAGGATAAGTCATTATCTGTCTGGGCATCTGGAGTTTCTTCTATAATTATTCGAGTAAATACTGATGAGGGAATTTCAGGATTGGGGGAAGCTACTACTATAACCTGGTATTTTAATGAAACTCAAGAAGGAATGATGAAGCTGCTGGAATCCTACGAACAGTTGCTAATAGGTGAGAGCCCTTTTGATGTGGTCAACGCCCACTGCAAGATGGATTTAGTTACAGGAGCAGATGCACCAGGTTGTCATTCAGCCCGGGCGGCTATTGACATGGCTTTATATGATATAATTGGTAAGGCACAAAATTGTCCAGTATATGAAGTTCTGGGAGGTGCATATCGCACAGAATTTGAAATGTTAACTAACCTGTATGAAGAAACTCCGGAAGAGAAGGCTAATGC
>JGI24025J20009_10001987_pt1 | contig 15076 bp, 14 predicted proteins | sample Cruoilmetagenom3_FD_20009 | JGI IMG/M metagenome (IMG submission 20009)
TTTAATTACTTTATATGGTTCGCTTGAGCAAGAGAAGATCTGCTTGCTCAGTTCCCCTCTTGCCTCCTCTACCAGCAAGAGCAAGAGGAAGTAACCATTTCCTTGCCACGAAAGGTTACCAGCAAACCTACTTTTATATTATCATGATTAGATGATCAAAACAAATGGCTAAAGAGAGAAAATGGGGGAAAAATAAGTTTGGAAAGACAAGTCCCTGAAAAGGACGGTTTCTAATGGCTAATAAGCTATTAGAAATGGCTTTCGAAGCTGATGGGGTTTTGCAGGCGATACAGCCTAACGGGTGGAGGGACGGTCAGGCGTATCGGGGGATACAAAATAAGCTAAAAATTAATACTCTAATTTAACTCCAAGTTTTTCAGCAATTTGTTGAATCCACTTTTCATGACGATCCACTTTGTGAGCTAACGTCACCATCTCCTGAAAGTAAGTGTCAGCTTTCTTAGCATAAGTATCAACTGCATTTAGTAAATCATTAACATCCTTTTTAGTAGAAAGATCTTCTACAGCTTCTTTTAAATCCTCTTTAGTGGCAAATACTTCTATAAGTTTTCGAATGTCATTATTAGTAAGCATATCTGTAGTCACTTTAGTTTATTATTTCTGATTTTATTATAACTCATCAAAAAGTAGTGTCAAATTCTCCCATTTAAAACCTCTTCTTTTTTTATTATACTTATTTTTGAGGAAATCTCAAATCAAAGTTGTGATAAATTATTTTTTTTCTGAGTCCCATAAGGCCTGAAATATTTCAGAAAACTATGAAAAAACTAGGATGGAAGGAATTAGAAAGAATAAATGGTTCGAGTCCTACGCGGCTCCCCGTGCTTGCCATACTATGCACTTTTAGACTGAGAAGAATTTTACCTAAGGAGTTACGCAAAATTGAGACTAAAATTCAAACTCTACAAAGGGGAACTTATCAGCTCAGTTAGTTATCTCCGGTTAGAAATGGGCTATTCGCCAAAATACCGAACTGCTATTGCTTTATCTTCTGACCAAGGTCATTCTAAAATATTAAGAATCTTTGTCAAGGGATGTGCTTCTTTGCTGGGAGAAAGATATCTTTTCGCTTCTACAGGAAAAAGTCTGTTTTAAAGGGTTTGTCGGTATGGGAAAAAAAGAGCATCGAAGTGGTATCGATTTATATCCTGAAATGGGGATAAAATATTTTGTTAAGCTTTTATCTAAACTTATTGGGTTGTGGGTGTTTGGGTTTGAAGTATAACTTATGGATATTTAGCCTTCCTAAAATCTCTACGCCAAAGGATTAAATATTAGTACCTGTTCTGCTATGCGGTGAATCACCGCGAACCATGGCCTAATCTTAGGGTCATTATTTCGGGTTGGACTAATAGCTAAGCCAAGCCTACTTTCACGGCCGTGCACTAAGGCATTTCTTATCTTACGTAATGTATCCGGCATTTTCGGAGTCCACATCGTAGCGAAGCTTTCAAAGGTCGTATCTTCTGAAATAAAGGGCTCAATAACGAAACCTCCTTCAAATTCTTGTCTTTTAGAGAAATAGGGTAGATTCTGTTGTAATTCTTTCCAAACTATGTCAGGAGAACATCCAATTTGAACTATTTTGTTTAGCTTGACATCATCGCTCTGGCGCATGTCAGTAATTGCATCTAATAATCTAGACAGATATTTGTCAGGATTTGCATGGATGTCAGGTGTGCAAATTATTTGTAACATTTTTCTCTTAACTTCAGTGTCGACATAATAGAATGCTGCATATTCGAGAATTTGGTAATAATATAGAAATGCCAAGCGGGTGTCGTCAGCCCGGTTTGCCGCTAAAGCGATATCTAGTAAAAATGGATTATGGCGCCGAGTAGAGATCGTTCTAGGGAATTCCTTTTGAAGGAACCGTAGCTCCTTTGAAGATTCTGCCAACTCGCTTTCAATCGAATGGATAACAATGAAGGGGGATTCCCTATCATAGTACTGCATGAAGAAATTCAGGTGTTTTGAAACCTCAATGATTTTATCTTCATCAAACTTTTTAAATCCACTGACAAAGAAAGATATGGGTTTGATGCCTACGAAGTAATCCTCTGTTGAAGTTGGCTTTGGTTTTTCCATTATGTACAATCTAAATGGAAGAAGATTTCTATGATCGGTCCTTGTTTCCTCTCCAGTTTTTCTAAAGAATTTGCTAAGTGTGAGCAAGCGATCTGAAGCATCTCCAAATTTACAACGATAATCCTCATCATCCATCACAAAGTTAAATTGACGTGACAAACAAGGGTCGTTCTTGGGTAGAAGCGTGTATATATACTCCATTGTGTTTGAGTCTAAATGATAAAGAGCCGTGAAACGCGTTGGCAATATAAGATTGTTTAGAGCAGCTATCAAATCGGATTGAGAGGCGCCTTTTAAAATAAAAGCTATGGACCGATCGTTCCAAAGGTTGACAACATAATGTGCCTTCTTTTTCCGTTGAACTTTTGAGTATGGATTGTGCTTCAGAAACAACTTAAGCTTTTTCTTAAAAGTCGCAATGTTTGTCTTTTGTTTTATCATCTTCATGCCCTTGCCTCCATATAATGGTTCACCTAACTCGTTAATATGTGACTATTCCGAACATTCTTCCGATTTCGAAGTATAGGCGATATTTATCGCATATACATCTTTGTACGAATCTACCATTTATTTAAAAAACTCCCTGATTGTATCTTCTGAGGATAAATTTAGATAAATCTCAGTGGTTGTCAATCTATCGTGGCCTACAAAGAACTGGGAGGGCTCTGGTGGAGATTCTTCAGGTATCGCAGGCATTAATTAGTTTACCTCGTTATCTGATAATGGTTCTCTTTCGTATTGGTAAGGCATAGCTAAAATTTCTCTTTATTGAGTTTTAGGTGCCTGTAATGTCTATAATTTTTGCTTCTTTTGGGAATAAATCAGACTTAATCTCGTGGACTAATCCATAATCAATTGCCTGCTCGGGATTCAAAACAATACTGGTTAACATATCTTGATCTACTTTTTGGATTTCCTTCTTGCAATTGTCAGCTATTATAGAGGCTATATTTTCTCGATCTGTTCTTAAACCCTTCATTCGTTCATCTAATAGCTTTTCGTCAAACCTTGTTGGTGTAGTTATATCAAAACCAATACCATGCAAGAGGAACCTTGCGTGAGGTACGCAAAATCTTTTAGTTCCTGCAGAAAATAAGACAACAGCCACGGAAGCGATACTACCGAAATTGTGTGTTACTACCTCTGCTGGGATGCCTTTGAGAAAGTTGTACCCCGAAATGCCACTAAAGACATTTCCTCCTCTAGAGGAGATCAAAAGTACAAAACGTTCAGCTTTCTCCTTAAGTTTCTGTTCTACGGCCTGCATGAGTGTATTAACAGTCTTCGGATTTACTTCGCCAAAGAACCTAATATAAGTTGTTTCTTCATCCATAATTTTACTTCTTTAATTATTTTAAAGAGTTAAACGTTTCTCGTGATAAATTAGGGTACTTGGATAGCGTATTTCACATATAGCTCTCTCTATAAAAGGTTCTGTAAAATTCAAATTAATCTCCTGCCTTTACTAAACAATGCTAATATTATTATCGGGTATATTGATAGGAAACTTTAGAACAGTATATATCTCCCTTTGTCAATTCCTCATTTCAATCTTTTTATAGATAAACTAATTTCCGGCAATTTTATTATAGTTCAAAGAAAATTTTTGTCAATCGGATATCCTTGAATCCAGTTACGAATGGTAAAGGAAGGAAAATAAAACTCGTCGTAGTATTGTGGAGATTGTGGGTAACTCGAGGGAGTTATCCAAGTGATGTGGGTAACCTCTGGGTTATCCATAAAGCGACAATATCCACATTTTGGAGTAGTTTGGTGGGTCATAGGTTTGGAGATTGTGGGGTTGAAAATTTGGAGGGTTACATTGTAGGTGAATGTAGGCCGTGGATAAAGAATAGTAGATAGGTATAGTGATGAAGTGGTAGGAGGAGGATAGAGATTGTAGGGTAAAAACAGGATGAGACGTGCATTAAGAATCTCAGTCCTTATTTTGCAGAAAAGTATCTGGATGAGATAACCCCGCTTGATATCGAAAACTATAAAAAGAACGTTTAGAAAAGGCAACGCCAGGAACTGTAAACATAGAAGTGAAGTTCCTTAAGGCTATGTATAACAAGGCAATCAGCTGGGGGGAGCGGAGGGGAAATCAGTAAACGAAGTGAGAATGTTCCGGGAAGACAACAAAAGAGTAAGGTATCTTGAAAAAGACCAAATAGATAAATTGTTGAAAGACTGCTCGGAACATCTGAGGCTAATACTCATTACCGCATTAAACACAGGGATGCGTAAAAGAGAAATACTCAAATTTGATGCGAAATATTGACTTAAATAGGAAAATTATATATATTATAAAAGCAAAAGGGGGTAGAAAAGGGAGGTTCTATAAATATAAGAGGAAAGCAGTGGAATTACTGTGCAATGTAATGGAGACTATTTAGACACCAAAGAGAAAAAAATCAGAGAAAGCTTAAAACCCCGAAAGCCTTAATTAGAATGAAAATGCGGGGGTAGCTCAGTTGGTAGAGCATCGGCCTTCCAAGCCGATTGTCGCGGGTTCGAATCCCGTTCCCCGCTCTATAATGGTGAGCGTAGCTCAATTGGTTAGAGCTCTGGACTGTGGATCCAGTGGTCGGGGGTTCAAATCCCCTCGCTCACCCCATATATTTTTGGGCCGTTAGCTCAATTAGGTAGAGCAACGGACTCTTAATCCGTAGGTTACAGGTTCGATTCCTGTACGGCCCATCAAAGCGGGAATAGCTCAGTGGTAGAGCATCACCTTGCCAAGGTGAGGGTCGCGGGTTCGAATCCCGTTTCCCGCTCTTTTAAAGAGCGAGGGTGGCGGAATTGGCAGACGCGCTAGACTTAGGATCTAGTGAGATATTCTCATGCGGGTTCAAGTCCCGCCTCTCGCACCAAAACTATTTTTAAAGAAGGAAAAAATAAATAATGGAAATAAGTATAGAAAAAGAAGAAAACTCAGAGGTTAGTTTAAAAGTAGAATTTCCAGAAAAAAGAGTAGAAGAGGAGCTTTCTCAAGCTTTTAGGAAATTGGTTAAAAATGTAGAAATTCACGGTTTTAGAAAAGGGAAAATTCCCAGAAAAATATTTGAAAGACGATTTGGAGAAGAGAAGATTCGGGAAGAGGTTATAAAAAAAGTCTATCCCGAAGTTTACAGAGAAATAGTAAATAGATATAAATTATTGCCTCTTATTGAGCCAGAAATGAAGATTTTACAATTTTCCCGTCATAAGCCTCTAATCTTAGAATTAAATTTGATAACCAAACCGGAAGTTAAATTAGACAAATATAAAGGTACTAAAGTTGAGAGAGAGAAGATAAAGATATCTGAGGGTGAAATAGAAGAGGCGCTAAAGAATCTTCAAAAACAATCTACCACTCATGTTCCCGTTGAAGAGAAAAGGGGAATAAAAGAAGGAGATGGGATAATTATTGATTGGCAAGCCTTCTACAAAAAAGAGGGAAAATCTTTTGTGAAAAAGGGCAAAGAAGAGTTTTTCAAAGTAGGTTCCTCCACCTTTCCCCCTTCTTTCTCTAAAGGGTTAATTGGATTGAAGGCGGGGGAGAGAAAAAAAATGGAGATTCTGTTTCCCTCTTCTTATCTTCAAAAGGAATTTGCGGGAGAAAAGGTCTCTTTTGATATAAACATAAGAGAAATAAAGGAAGAGAAAATTCCTCAAATTGATGATGAATTTGCCAAGGATCTCCAATTTGATAATTTAGAAACTTTAAAAAACCATATTAAAGAAAGCTTAATGGAATTAAAAGAAAATAAAAAAAGAAAGAGTATAGAAGAAGAAATAATTAAAAAAGTAGTAGATAGTGTTCAGGTTAATCTTTCTCCTTCTTTAATAAAAAGAAAAAGGGAGGAAAGACTAAAAGAATTAGAACTAAAATTAAAAAATCAGAGGCATTCACTTGAAGAGTATATTAAGCAGCAGAAAATAAGCAAAGAAGAACTTGAAGAAAAAATAAAGTTAGAGGTAGAAAAAGAATTGAAAACATTCTTTACCCTGCAAGCTATTGCTGAAAAAGAGAAGATAGAAGTTAAAGAAGAGGAGATAGAGGAAAGGATAAGAACTTTCATAAAGGGAGAAAAAACTGAGGAGAAGGTAAAAAAAATAAAGGAAAACCTGGCCAAACGGGGAGATTTAGAAGTACTTGAAAGTCAAATAAGACAGGAAAAAACAATCGATTTCTTGTATAATCAGGCTAATATAAAAGCATAAAAAAGAGAGCAGTTTTTTCTGTATAATAAACAAAATTTTTTACTCTTAAATGAGGAGGAAAAAAATGGCTTTAATTCCTATGGTAATAGAAAGAACAGCAAGAGGGGAAAGAGCCTATGATATATATTCCCGTCTGCTCAAAGATAGAATAATTTTTATCGGTCAGCCCATAGACGATAATATAGCTAATACAGTAATTGCCCAAATGCTCTTTTTAGAAGTAGAGGACCCCAAGAAAGATATACATCTTTATATCAACTCGCCCGGAGGTCTGGTCACTTCAGGATTAGCTATATACGATACTATGCAATATGTGAAACCCGATGTTTCCACTATTTGTATGGGGCAAGCAGCCAGTGCCGCCGCTCTTCTCTTAGCTGCAGGCTCTAAAGGGAAAAGATTCAGCTTGCCTAACACTAACATCTTAATTCATCAACCAATGGGAGGAGCCAGAGGACAGGCCAGTGATGTGGGAATTCAAGCTCGTCAAATTCTAAAGATTAAAGATAGATTAAATGATATTTTTGTGAAACATACGGGTCAACCAAAGGAGAAAGTCGAAAAAGATACTGATAGAGATTTTTATATGACTGCCAAAGAAGCCAAAAATTACGGCATTATTGATGAAGTAATTAAAACAAGGAGATAACATTGGTTGAACGGGGGAAGATAATAAAAATTTCCGGTCCCTTAGTGGTAGCCAAAGATATTCCTCATGCTCGAATGTATGATGTGGTGAGGGTAGGGGAGAAAAGGCTNATTGGGGAAATCCTGGAGATAAGAGGAGAGAGGGCATCTATTCAGGTTTACGAGGATACAAGCGGCTTAAAGCCTGGAGAGACTGTAGAATCTACTCATCAGCCCTTATCCGTAGAATTAGCCCCCGGAATAATAGGGAATATATACGATGGAATACAACGTCCTTTAGACCTGATCAAAGCAAAAACAGGAGATTTCATAGCCCGTGGAGTAGAAATGGAAGCGGTTGACAGAAAAAAAGAGTGGGAGTTTGAACCAAAGGTAAAAATAGGGGAAAAGGTCTTCCCTGGAGATATATTAGGAGTAGTTCAGGAAACAGAGATAGTCGAACATCGTCTTCTTGTTCCTCCGGAAATAGAGGGAAGAATAGAAAAAATCCATTCGGGTAAAGCAAAAGTAGAAAATGTAATTGCAGTAATTAAAACAACGAAGGGGGAGAAGAAGGAATTATCAATGCTGCAGAAATGGCCGGTAAGAAAGATGAGGCCCTATAAAAAACAGCTGGACCCTGAAGTGCCTCTTATTACCGGGCAAAGAGTTATTGATACGCTTTTTCCTATAGCTAAAGGAGGCACAGCTTGCATTCCGGGACCCTTTGGAAGTGGCAAAACTGTAGTTCAACACCAGTTATCTAAATGGGCAGATGCGGAAATTATCGTTTTCGTAGGTTGTGGGGAGAGAGGCAATGAGATGGCCGATGTTTTACGGGAATTCCCTGAACTAAAAGACCCTAAAACAGGTAAACCCCTGATGCAAAGAACTATTCTTATTGCTAATACATCTAATATGCCTGTAGCTGCCCGAGAAGCTTCTATTTATACAGGAATAACTTTAGCTGAGTATTATCGGGATATGGGTTATGATGTTGCTTTAATGGCTGATTCTACTTCTCGCTGGGCTGAAGCCCTAAGGGAGATGTCGGGAAGACTTGAAGAGATGCCGGGAGAAGAAGGATATCCAGCTTATCTTCCCTCAAGATTAGCAGAATTCTATGAAAGAGCAGGAAGAATTATCTGTTTAGGAAAAGATAAACGAAAAGCAAGTTTAAGCGCCATCGGAGCAGTATCTCCCCCGGGGGGAGACCTTTCTGAACCGGTAACCCAGGCTACCTTACGGGTAGTTAGAGTATTTTGGGCTCTGGTAGCTGAACTCGCTTATCAACGCCACTTCCCAGCCATTCACTGGCTAAGAAGCTACTCTCTTTATGTAGATAATCTTAAGGAGTATTTTTCCAGGGGAATAGCCCCTGATTGGATGGAACTACGAGGTAAAGCCATAGCTCTTTTACAAAAAGAAGACGAATTAAAAGAGACGGTAAGGCTTGTGGGATTAGACGCTTTATCTCATCAAGACAGAATAGCCATGGAGACTGCTCGTTCTGTAAGAGAAGATTTCCTGCAACAGTTTGCCTTTCATGAGATAGATACCTATACTTCCATAAATAAACAGTATTTAATGTTAAAATTAATTTTAAGTTATTACGATTTATCTCTTGAGGCTTTAAATAACGGAGCTCCTCTGGAGGAGCTCATATCTCTGGCAGCAAGGGAAGATATAGCAAAAGTAAAGTATGTCCCCGATGAACAGATTGAAAATGAGATAAAAAAAATAGGTCAAAAGTTAAAAGAAGAGATTAACAAATTGGAAAAAAGAGCGGAGGAGAGAGTATGAGAACCAAGGAGTATACTACAGTAAAGGAACTTACAGGGCCTCTTATGTTAATAGATAAGGTTTCCAATGTTTCCTACGAGGAATTAGTAGAAATAGAACTCTCCAATGGAGAAAAAAAGAGGGGAAGAGTATTAGAAGTAACCTCTGAGACAGCTCTGGTACAGTTATTTGAACGAGCAACAGATTTAGGAACTAAAGGAGCTCAAATAAAATTTTTAGGCAAGGGTATACAGTTAGGAGTATCTGAAGATACGTTGGGAAGAGTATTCGATGGATGGGGAAGACCTCGCGATGGAGGAGCAGGAATAATCCCGGAAAAAAGGATGGATATAGGAGGNATACCGATAAATCCTGAGGCTCGTGCTTATCCTGTAGAATTTATTCAAACAGGGATATCAGCTATTGATGGGCTAAATACNCTTTCCAGAGGGCAGAAACTACCCATCTTTTCTGGAGCAGGGCTCCCCCATGTGCAACTTGCCGCTCAAATAACCAGACAGGCTAAAGTCNTGAGAAAAGAAGAGGAGTTTGGCGTAGTCTTTGCAGCTATGGGAATAACTTTTGAAGAAGCAAACTTTTTCATTTCAGACTTTGAAAAAAGCGGAGCCATAGAAAAAGTTGTTCTTTTTCTTAATCTTGCTGATGACCCTGTGATTGAGAGAATCGCCACTCCCAGAATGGCTTTGACCTGTGCTGAATATTTAGCTTTTGAAAAGGGGATGCATATCCTCGTTATTTTAATTGACATGACCAATTATGCAGAAGCTCTTCGGGAAATTTCCGCCGCCCGTCGAGAAGTCCCTGGAAGAAGGGGCTATCCTGGTTACCTTTATACCGATTTAGCTACCCTTTATGAGCGTGCTGGCAGAATTAAGGGAAGAGAAGGCTCTATTACCTTGATTCCCATTCTTACAATGCCTGACGATGATAAAACCCATCCTATTCCCGACCTTACAGGGTATATTACTGAAGGACAGATAATTCTCCAGAGAAGTCTTCACCAGAAAGGGATTCATCCTCCTATTAATGTTCTTCCCTCTTTATCTCGTTTAATGGATGAAGGAGTAGGAAAAGGAAAAACTCGAGAAGACCATAGAGAACTTTCCAATCAGCTCTATGCCGCCTATGCTCAGGGAATAGAAATCAGAGAATTAGCTCTGGTTATGGGAGAAGCTACTCTTAGCAAAATGGACAAAAAATATCTCTTATTTGCTGATAGGTTTGAAGAAGAATTTGTTTCTCAAGGAGGAAATGAAAATAGAGAAATAGAGGAAACTCTAAATTCAGGGTGGGAGCTCCTTAAAATAATTCCTACTACGGAGCTAAAACGAGTAAGAGACGGATATATAGAAAAATATGGAAAAAGAGAGAAAGAGGAAAGTTAAAAATGCCCCCGGTAGTGCAAATCAACCCTACAAGAATGGAGCTCTTAAAACAAAAACAGAGATTAGGAGTAGCCAGGAGAGCCCACGATTTATTAGAGGATAAGAGAGACAAATTAATAAAGGAGTTTCTTCCTTTAATTAAAGAAGCACGTACACTAAGAGAAGAGGCAAGGAAGGAATTAAACAGAATCTATGCTGATTTTCAGATGGCAAAAATGATAAACTCGGAAAGAGAAATAGAAGAATCTCTTATGTGGCCTACAGTTAAAACAGGCCTTGAGATTGAGGGTTACTCCCTGCTGAGAACTCCTCGATTTAAAATGGTGAGAGAAGGAGATATTCTCTGCTACGGCTTTTATGAAAGTAACTGGAAATTAGATTTTGCTTTAAACTCTTTCTTCGAACTTTTCCCCTCTTTAATTCAGTTAGCTCAAAAAGAAGGAGAGCTGAAACAACTGGCTAAAGAGATAGAACGAACAAGGCGAAGGGTAAATGCCTTAGAGTATATTTTCATTCCCCAGATAGAGGAGGCAGTGAAATATATAACTATGAAATTAGAAGAAAGAGAGAGAGCTCATATTATAAACCTGATGAAGATAAAGGAGATGCTGGAGAAAAGTTAGCTATCAATTTGGCAACTCTTTTTGCTGCCCCGAAACCTCCCATTCTTTCCCTGCCAATTTTAGCCATATCATTTAATCGATGAGGGTCAGTAAGAAGTGAACAGACCTCTTTAGCTACAGATTCTGCATTTCTGTCCACTATAGATATAGCTCCCCCTAAGAGCATATGTTGAATATAAAGGAATTTTTTTGTGATCTGAGGACCCCTACCAGGAAAACTAACCACAGGTTTACCTAAACCCACGGCTTGCTCATTAGCCATCCCGGCCAAGCCGATTATTACCTGGGAAGAGTGAACTACATCACCAAATCTTCCCCGGATTACCTTGATGAGAGCTCCTCTATCCGAAGTTAAAGAAGCTGCTATTCCTTTCTTCTCTTTTTCAGAAAAGTTATTCATAGTTAATTTCCAATCAGGCTTTTCGCTCAACTTTTTTAAATCAAGTGAAGAAGGAAAAGAAAGGAGAAAAGCAACTTTTCCCAAAGGGGATATCTCTTGAGCGATTAACTTTACAGCATCCAAAACAACAGTAAAATTATCATAAGCCTCCTCCTTGCTTCCAGGAAGAATTCCCACCTTATATCGAGCTTCTCCTATTCCAAAATCCTCATTGGTTATACTTAAGCAGTCCATCATCACATTCCCTGCATAGACAGCATTTATATTAAAATCCTGCAAAGAAGAGGCTGTTTTTCTATCCCGAGGAATAACTAAGCGACAGAGACGCTTAATTAACCACTTCTCTATTTTGTAATGCTCTTTCATTCCTTTTGCATAATCTGACTTAGCTGTAGGAAGAAAGACAATGGGCTTCTTAACAAAAAAAGAGGAGAGAAGAATTAAAAAAACATCTCCTACGCAAACTACAAAATTTGTTAATTTTCGCTCACTCCTAAGGACATCTATACACTGTTTAAATGCTTTAAGCCAACCTGCTCTTATATCCTTAACTAAAAGGAAGGGATTAATACCCACAAATCCTCCACCGGGCATAATTTTCCGAGGCCCAAGAACTCTTATCTTTGGATGAGCGTAAGCTTTCCCCTCACCAACCAAAGGGAGAGCTTTAATATTTAAAAAGGGAGATAATTTCAACAATTCTTCAATTATCCGTGCAGCAATAGTATCTTCCGCATATCCATTAGAAATAAAGAGAATATTTTTTTTATCCATATTAATTCTTTTCCTCCGCAGAAATCCTCTCATGGGAGGTGTAGAATCTCATCATTCCCAATCCTAAACCTATTATTAGCCAGAACAGAAGTCCCAGTTGAAAATAATCTACAAAAGTTTCCACTGCTCCATGAATCATAGCACTAAATATAGAAAGAAAGCAGCCACCAATTATTCCCCTGGCAACAAAAAAAGAGTGTTTTCGCAGGTAAGTTATAGATTTACGGAAAAATATTATAATGACCCAGAGAAGCATTCCAAAACCGAGGATGCCTAATTCGGAGAGATAATTAAAGTAAATACTATGAGCATGAGAATGAACCGCCTTCATTGCGTCGGAATACTCATGAGAAATTTTTACATAGGTTCCCAATCCAGAACCTGTTATTGGATGGTCTTTAATTATAGGAAAAACAATATTTCTCCAGGTATAAAATCTAAGTTCCGTGCTCCCGTATCTATTAGCAATATTGATTAACCAGTTGAAATTAAAGACAACAAAAAAGGAAAGAATAACCAAAAAAATTAAACAGAGTTTCCAGTTTTTAATGGCAAAAAGAATCACTAATGCGGCAAAAACTGCTGCCATACCCCCCAAAGATTTAGTGAGAAATAGACAGACAAGACCCCCCCCTATAAAAACAGCGGGAAATACCTTTTTCTTACTATTCTTTTGTGTTAAAAGATAAACAAAGGANANAGGTAAAACAAGGTCCAAATATTTAGCAAACCTGTTGGGATTACTCCAGGTTGAAGTAAGCCCTCCTTNGGTAGACATANTTATATTTAGAAAATACTTATGAAACTCAAACTCAAACTTTGTCAAGAATTGAATAACACCAAAGCCAATGACTACTATCCCTGATAATATAATTACCTGTAATATTTTTTCTACTCTTATACTATTTCCAATACTATTAATCATTAATAAACAGACAAGGGGGTAAAAAAGGTAAAGCCCAAAACAACCAAGACTGAAGAGTTTATCTACAGAAAAAACAACGGAAAGCAGAGCGGCGAAGGTTAAACCCAGCAAAGCAAAACCAAAAATTTTAGGTTTAACGCTTAAAAATCCCCTCAACTTTACTTTATGTAACCAGCAAACTAAAGCAATAATCAAAGCAAGATATGCTAAAGGAGTAAGAAAAGGTAAAAAGAAGACGAAGATTAAAATGCTTTTTTCTATTGCCTGATCAATTTTTTTCTCTTTTTTAGTATGTTCTTCCATTCTTATTTATTCCCCTGGTTTTTTATTGTTTCTCTAAATCCTTGAAGATAATAGTGACAGGTAGTTAATTTCACAAGCGAGGTATATAACCAGCCTATTTTATGTTTTTCTGCAAATTCAAGAAGTTTTTTCCCCTTTTCCTTTTCATCTACCCATTTGCCTATAAAAGCAAAAGCGAAGAGAGGATTGCATTGAGTAGCCAATTTTACTTTAAGTTCGGGGTGCTTCTTGTAATATAACGCTCCACTTATCCCCCGCATTTTCTCCTTCTCACAAAGATAATTTAAATTAAAAGAGCCCTTCTTCCTCTTATAATGATACCCCAGCGCACTTCGATTTTTTTTCCTCTTTAATCCTCCTTTAATTAATCTATAGCCCAACTCTATATCCTGCCAGCCGTAAGCTGAAAAACTCTCATCAAACAACCCTACCTCTAATAAAAAATTCTTTCTTACAGAAACATTAGCTGTATCAAAAGGAGAGAAAGAGATATCAAAAATTCCCTTTTTCTTTTTACCCACCTCATCAAGAGAAGATATCTGAATCAGCTCCCCACTAACAATAACATCTCCATACTTTTTATGATAATTTAGATGCTGTTCAATAAAATCAGAAAGAACTATTACATCGCTATCCGTAAAGATAATAAACTCTCCTTCTGCTTCCTTTATTCCCCTATTTCTTGTCCTCGGAGCCCCCATCCTCTCTCCATTTTTTAAATATTTTAATCTGCAAGGAGAAGATAAAGAACTCACCATCTCCTCCGTTCCATCGGTGGAGCCATCATCAACTAAAACTATCTCATATTTATCTTTGGGATAGTTTTGATTAAAGAGAGCCTTAAGCGCCTCTTTTAATATCTCTTTTCGATTATATGAAGGGATAATTATGCTTGCTTTAATCATCTTTTTTATTTCTTCTCAAGATCATATTTCTTTAAACCTTTCTTTAATCCGTTAGCATAAGCATGGACTAAGTAAAGCTTTATTAGTAAATTTGAAAAGGGGTTAGCTTTGTCCAGAAAAGATTTTCTCCTTAAATTTCTATCCATCCAATCTTTAAAAAAGATTAACTTATCATACCAGAGATAGTGAAACCTTACTTCTCGTTTTATGCGCCTTAAAGGATGTTTTTTGTAATAAAGAGCAGCGTTTACACCTCTATCCTCTGTTTTCTTGTAAAGCTCGGTAAAATTATTTATAACTCCTCTCTTTATATGGAAAGCATAGGCCTTTCTATTTTTTATTCTCCTCATCCCTATCTGTTTAAGCCTAAATCCCAACTCTCTATCCTGCCAGCCAAAACTCCTGCCAAACTCCTCATCAAATAATCCTGCTTTAATCAAATTTTCTTTCCGACAGGAGGTATTGGCAGTAATGAATGAGGCTCCAAAAAAATCAAAAAAAGCAAGAAGCTTTCCCCATCTATTATTAAATACACCTTCTATTCTCTGAGTATTTATAGCTGGCCCATCAACTATCACATTTTTATATTTTTTATGAAATCTCATATGTTCACTAATAAATTGAGGAGAAACTAAAATATCTGAATCAATAAAGATTATCACCTTCCCTTTAGCTTTACCAATTCCAAGATTTTTAGCTCTGCTTTGTCCTTCTCTTCTATTATGTCGCAGATATTTTAATCTACAGGGAGAAGTTTTTCCCTTTATCATCTGTTCCGTTCCATCGGTGGAGCCATCATCAACAACAATAACCTCATATTTATCTTTAGAATAATGCTGACAAAATAAACATTCAAGTGATTTTTCTAATAAACTCTTTCTATTATAAGTGGCAATAATTACACTTACATCCATGGGAGTAATTTAACCTTATATTTTCGCATACCTTCTTTTAACCCCTTAGTATAAGCATAACTTAATTTCCATTGTATAAGTAAGTTTAACCAAAATCTGTCG
>JGI24025J20009_10001988_pt1 | contig 15068 bp, 17 predicted proteins | sample Cruoilmetagenom3_FD_20009 | JGI IMG/M metagenome (IMG submission 20009)
GGCGCGAGGAGCGAGCATAACGGGTTATGTGATCGACGAGCAACGAAGAAGACGGCAAAAAAGACGTTAATTTGTTCAAGTTATTTATTGTACGTTCCTTACCTTACCTCTGCAATCGCTTCAGAAATAATGGTCTCGTCTACGCCATGGCGTTTTAAGCTTTCAACAAATTTAGAAAGTTCGGGACTGCCTTCCATTCGTTCGAGATCAACTCGTAATCCCTGCCCTATATATGCACGAATTAAGGGCTGGTAGCCTAAAAAACCGAGAAGTGGTGCAATACGTTTCAAATCATCTACCACGTCTTTTGGGATCCTTATGCTGATAATATCCATCGGCCTATTTTTTCTTAACCGTTTTTTCAAATTATTGCTCTTCATATGATCTCCTTTCACGAAGGCAATGCCGTGTTTACGTATATTGATTTCGGCCTTTTGGCTTTCCCATTCAAACCGAATGCCGCGTAAAGAATAATCAATTTCCATAAATTGGACCTTGTGCGGTCAAAAAACTACTCAAAATTAATCACGAAAACACGAAACAAGACATAGAAATGAACTAGCGCCCTATCATTTGCAGCAAGCTGAAATCGCTCAAGCTGGAATACCTCACGGCCGACTGAGGATAGATTCTATTTGAACATCTGCGGTGAACTAAAGCCTTGTAAGGCCCATGTGAAGCTACTCGACCATTCCTTTGCAATCGGGGAATGAACGATTACAATAATTGCTATGACATTGACAGCCAAACCTCCTCTTGTAGAAATCCGGAATCTCACGAAGAAATTTAAAGACAGGGTGGTGGTTAAGGATCTCGACCTCTGTATATATCCGGGAGAGTGTCTGGGTTTGCTCGGTCCTAATGGGGCTGGAAAGACTACCACCATATATATGCTTCTGGGCCTTGTCCGGCCTACTTCAGGTGAAATCAGTATCTTTGGTGAATCCATCCCTAAACGGCTGAAACACGTAAAATTGAGGATAGGTGTGGCGCCCCAGGCAGATAACCTGGATCCGGATCTAACTGTATTTGAAAACCTTCTTGTATACGCCGCATATTTTGGAGTAAATCGCTCTATAGCCAAAAAGCGAGCAGACGAACTCCTCGGTTTTTTTGCCTTGAAAAATCGAAGCGATGAGATCATTCAACATCTTTCAGGTGGTCAGCGAAGGCGCCTTCTTTTGTCAAGGGCTTTGATAAATGCGCCGGAGTTGCTAATCCTTGATGAGCCCACTATAGGTCTTGATCCCCAGGCCAGACACCTGATATGGGAGCGACTTGAGAACCTGAGATCCCAGGGTACTACTATGCTCCTTACCAGCCACTATATGGAGGAGGTATCCCGCCTGGCCAACAGGGTGTTGATACTGGATGAAGGGAAAATAGTTGCACAGGGGGACCCCGGAGAAATGGTGGCGGACATGATAGGATCGGAAGTGTTTGAAGTGACGGACAGCCCGAAAAAGCTTGACGCTCTGGAGGAAACCCTCCGTTCCTGCAAAGTGGATGTCGAGAGGGTAGCAGACAGGCTCTTTATATATGCCCAAGAATCATGTACTGAGCTTGAGACCATGGCCATTTCCCTTCGTCATGTCAGCAAACGACCGGCAAATCTGGAGGATCTGTTTTTAAAACTGACAGGAAGGACTTTGAGAGAGAACTGATGTGGCGTAAATTTTTATACTCCTTACACTCCATGGCAGTCGGCAGGGAGTAAATAATTACGATGTGGCTGCTTTTTTATAAAGTATGGCTGCGAAATGCCAGTGTGTGGCGAAAGCACGTGCGGGCCAGCTTGATAGGAAACCTGGGCCAGCCATTCCTTTTTCTGCTGGCAATGGGTTTCGGCCTTGGGAGGCAAATCCCGCAGATAGAGGGAGTTACTTACCTCCAATTTATAGGTCCGGGCCTGGTGGCTTCGGCAGTCATGTACAGCGGTTCTTTTGAAACTATGTATGGCTCTTACACCAGACTTACTACCCAGCGGACTTACGAGGCCATCCTCATGACTCCTGTGAGCGTTGAGGAGCTTGCGCTGGGAGAAATTATCTGGGCGGCAACCAAGGGCATCCTTTCAGGGCTCATAATGCTCGCAGCCCTCCCGCTTTTTGGCCTGATTCCCTCTCCGTGGATATTGGCCCTTATCCCCATGCTCTTTTTGGAAGGAATCTTGTTTGCATCCCTGGGGCTCATAATGACTGCCTTGGCCAGCGATTACGAATTCTTCAATTATTTTACTTCACTCTTTATAACGCCGCTGTTCCTGTTCTCAGGCATCTTTTTTTCCATAAGTGCCATGAATCCGGTTATACAGAAAATCTCACTAGCCTTGCCCTTGACCCATGCAGTCAACCTTTCACGTATGCTCTGTTACGGTCGGATCGGGCCTGATTGGCCTATCCACGTGCTGGTCATAATAATTCTATCCGTTTTCTGTGCCTGGATTGCCATTGTGCTTATCAGGCGGAGGCTCATACTGTGAGGCTACGGTACACACTTAAGGGTATAGAGGCCACTAATGTCCTGGGAAATTGCCTGTCAACCGTGCTTGGACCGGGAAACATCTTTCTTTTGTCAGGGGATCTGGGAGCGGGAAAAACAAGTCTGACCAAGGCAATAGCCTCTGGCCTTGGAGTAGAGGAAAAGGAGGTGACAAGCCCTTCCTTTGCCATAATCCACGAGCACCTGAACGGTCGCTTGCCTTTAATTCATGTGGACCTATACAGGCTTGGTCCCCTTGCAGACATCACAGAGATCGGGCTTGAAGACTATTTTGATGGAAAAAACGTGGTAATTATCGAATGGGCCGAGTATCTGAAGGACCCGTTGGTAGAAACGGCGCTTAAAATAGACTTGAGTTTTTTTGATGAACAAAGCAGGGAAGTGTGCCTGACCGGCAAGACCGGGATCTGGCGCGAAAGACTTCTGCTGCTTGATGACTGCATGAAGGCCTCTAAGGTATGATTACCCCTTCATCATCTCATCCACAGAGGGAAATCTGGAAAGATCGGTATGGGGAAGAAAGAGGGCGCCGGTTAGCTGGCTCATAAAATCTCCGCGCACATTCATCTCGATGTAAGTTATCTTGTCGCAGATTTTCTCCACCTCTTTTCTGGCATTTCTCCATGTGAGGGCCTCAATCGCCCCGGTACCTGCGGCATTTCCCAGGCCCTTAAAGCGCTCAAGGGGCACATCAGGCAGCATCCCAATTATTATGGCCTTTTTGGGATCTATGTAATTGCCAAAGGCCCCTGCGATATAAAAATTCTCGATATCCTCGAACCCGATCCCAACGCTCTGGATTACCACGTTCAGTATGGTGTACATGGCCCCTTTTGAACGAATCAGGTTTTTTATGTCGCTCTGACTGATATAGACCGGTTCTCCATGGCCGGTCTCATGAGGACCTGCCACAACGTAGACCCACTCCCCACCTATCCGTTGCATCCTGGCACTATCCCGGTCCACCACAAGCTTTCCGGTTGGATCCACCAGTCCTGCAACAAACATGGCTGCCAGGAGATCTATTATTCCTGAACCGCATAATCCCTCCGGGGCCTTGCCGTCTTTGGTGTGAAACGTGACAGTCAAGTTGTTTCGGTGTATGTCCACCCGGTCTATGGCCCCTGGCTGTGCCCTCATACCACAGGAAAGAATCCCTCCCTCAAGTGCCGGGCCGGCCGCTCCTGCACAGGCCACCAGCCAATCCCTGTTCCCCAGCACTACCTCTGCATTAGTGCCGACATCCACGAGCATGGAGATATCCTCCTTGAGATGCATGCCTGAGGCCAGTATTCCCGCCAGAAGATCACCGCCAAAATAACTCCCCACATTTGGAAAACAGTAGAGCCAAGCCTGAGGATGGACGTTTATTCCTATTTCATCGGGCCGGATCAGATCAAAGCGGTTAACCACGGGAATATATGGTTCCCGGCAGATATGGCCAGGATCAAGACCTAAAAAGAAGTGGCACATGGTGGTGTTACCGGCCAATGCAATAAAGCAAATATCCTCCGGGCTCATGCCCTGTCCTGCCACAATTTCCTGTACAGAGGCGTTAAAAAGGCCAACGACCTCAGACTGCAGTATCTCCAAACCATTGCCTTGCCCTGCAAAGAGGATCCTTTCCAGAATATCCTCGCCGTGGACCCTTTGCGAGTTGGTTTTTGATAGAGTAGAAACGACCCCGCCGGAACCGAGGTCCACTAGGTAAAAGACCACAGTAGTGCTTCCAAGATCCACAGCCAGTCCGTAAGGCCGCAGAGAACCGCCCGCAGCGGTGACCTGGGCGACTTCCCAGCCGGAAGGCCCATCCAGCACCAATGTTTGCACCTTGTAGATAGAGGAAGGGAGAATGTCAGGCAGGACTTTACAGATATTTAAAGGAAACAAAGGCGACTGGCCCAGGATAGACTCTATGGCCGCTCTTGCACGTGACTCGTGACTGCGGTTGTCGCCAAGAGACGGAATGGTGAGATCCAGACTGATTGAGCGGGCTACAGGGTCAAAACGGTTCATTCCTAATTTGAAAACCTACTACTGATCTTTTTCCCGCTCGGTCTGGTCCGGAGTCACGTCGATAATAAGAGAGCTTGGATCCAGATTACTATTGGCCTCACTACGCCTTGCACATTCCTTCTCAAACTGGCGCATGACCTTGCGAACACGCCATGCCATGTAGCCGGCTGCAATGGAAAAGACTACTACAGCGCCCAAAAACAGCGGCAGGGCCACAAAAAAGGCAGCCACGGCAAGCAGTCCCAGTCCCAACAGGGTCAGTGGAGACATGTTAGTGGATTTGTAGTATATTCTGCGTTGTGTCATTTTAGTCCTCATTAGTTTCCGTATTGGATTGTTGATTGATGATTGTTGATTGCTCATGAATCAACGGCTCAGATTTTCTGTAACCCCTGACCCCCTTGACCCCATAAGCGCTAAGTTATTTTGTAAACGTTCACAGGTTATATTGAAAGATGAACGTCGAACATCGAACGTCGAACGTCGAACGTCGAATAAAAAACGAATATCCAATACCGAACATTCAACGGCTATTTCTGTTTCTTCATCTTTTCCCATTCAACATTCGATGTTGGACGTTCGATGTTCATCTTTTCCTTGAACCTCTGAACCCTGAACTGTTTCAATCAGTCTCTATGTATATAGCCAGTGAGTTCCCGGTCTATCTGTTCAGGATCTCCGGTGTTGTAGTTAAGGATATTCTTTAACAAGAAAAAGGAGTCGAGATCCATCTCCTCAAACCGAAATCCCATTCCTTTTTCATCCGCGCGAATTACACGCCCCTTAAAAAAAAGCACGAGTTTTGAACTGGTGCCTGTAAGATGCAATTCCAGTTCACAGGGAGTTCCGGCAGAAAACTTGATCTCACTATAACAGTAAAGTCCTTTCAGACTGATATCTCTTGTTTGATCGCAGCGTATTTCCTTGGCATCCTGTTTTAGAGACCACAGGCACGCTGCGGTCTTAAATGGGACCCGAATATATTTGCGCCGCTCATTATCTGTTACCATAATGCTGTCTCCTCAAGATCCTTCCACTATGGACCTGATCTTAAGACGCAGGCCCTGAAGCCTGATGAACCCCTCGGCATCTGCCTGGCTGTAAACATCGTCTTCCTCGAATGTGGCAAACTCAGGCCGGTATAGAGATTTATCCGCCTTTCTTCCCACAACCTGACAGTTTCCTTTATAGATCTTGAGTCGAACCCTTCCGTTCACATTAGCCTGGGACTCGTCTATAAGCCTTTGAATCAGCTCCCGTTCGGGCGAAAACCAGAAACCGTAATAAATAAGCTCTGAATAACGGGAAACCAGGCTATCCCGCAAGTGCATAACTTCCCTGTCAAGAGTTATGGACTCAAGGGCCATATGGGCTGTACGAAGAATAGAACCGCCCGGCGTCTCATAGACCCCTCTTGATTTCATCCCGACAAAACGGTTCTCAACCAGATCCACCCGTCCGATCCCGTTATCAGCACCTATAATGTTTAGCCTTGACAAGAATTCTGCTGCGGAAAGACGCTCACCGTCAAGGGCCACCGGATCTCCCTGCTCAAAATCGATCTCCACATAAGATGGCTCATCAGGGGCGTTTTCAGGGCTTTTTGTCCACATAAACATGTCTTCATGTGGCTCTGCCCATGGGTCTTCCAGGATTCCACCCTCATAACTTATGTGTAGGAGGTTTGCATCCATACTGTAAGGCTTTGCCTTTGTAACCGGTACTGGTATGCCATGGGCCTTGGCAAAGTCTACGAGCTTTTGCCTGGAATTGAGGTCCCATATACGCCAGGGAGCTATGATTTTGAGGTCAGGGGCAAGGGCCATAAAAGAGAGCTCGAAACGGACCTGGTCATTTCCCTTGCCAGTGGCCCCGTGGCTGACCGCGTCAGCCTCGACTTCCCTGGCAACACGTACCTGTTCCCTGGCAATGATGGGTCTTGCGATGGACGTACCCAGCAGATAGGTACCTTCATAAATGGCATTTGCCCTGAACATGGGAAAGACAAAATCCTGGACAAACTCTTCTTTGAGGTCCCTTATCACTACCTCCGAGGCCCCTGTATCCAAGGCCTTCTGCTTCACGGCTTCCCAGTCCTCTTTCTGGCCTATATCTGCGGAATAGGCCACCACATGGCAGTGATAGATCTCTTGTAACCACTTAAGAATAACAGACGTATCAAGTCCGCCTGAGTAGGCCAAAACTATTTTGTTTATTTTTTGTTTCGGCATACAGGAATTCACCTACCCTCAATCTCTCAATTCCTCAATTTATAAACCAATCCTGAAGTTTCGCAGTTGAGAAAATACACTTAAATGACCTCAACTTGCCGATAATGTCAATGGCCATTATTTTTGACCATTCTCGGACAATAATTTTGACCCACCCAGGTAGTTATTTGAGTTCATTAATCAAGGGGAATGTACCCCTTTAATGTAAACCGAGAAGATTTTCATGGCCGCCTGCTTCACCTGCGTATCAGGGTCTGAAAGCATGTCTCGGAATTCGTCTTTAAGCTCAATCAAGTCCTTTATGTTGACTATGAATGAAATGCGGGCAGAAATTCCTCTGGGATTTCCCTCAATTTAGGATTTTTGCTATCCTTGTCTGAAAGGACCGGGTTTTTTATCGGCCAATCGATACCGATGGTTGGGTCTGCCCAAAAAATCCCGTACTCATCCCCAGGGGTATAGAAATCAGTACATTTATACATAACGTCAACGCTTTCACTCAGCACGATGAACCCATGGGCATAACCCCCCGGCACAAAAATCTGTCGCCTGTTCTCTGCTGAAAGATGGGTGCCAAACCACTGCCCGAACATAGGTGAGCCAATTCGAATGTCCACAACAATGTCAAATATTTCCCCTGTTATTACAAATACCAGTTTTCCCTGAGCATTTTTGAGTTGATAGTGAAGCCCTCGAAGGATTCCATGTCTGGAGTGGGAATAGTTGTCCTGAACAAACACCCGGTCTATTCCTGCTTCTGCATATTTTCTCTGATTGTAGGTTTCCATGAAAAAACCACGGGTGTCTTTAAATACATCCGGCTCAATCAGAAAAACATCAGGAAAGGCTGTCTTAGTAAATTTCACTGGCTTTTTCCTCTGGAAGGATCTCCATCAGGTACTTGCCGTAATTATTTTTCAACATATCTTCGGCGAGGTTTATGAGTTGCCCCCGATCTATATAATCAAGACGAAAGGCAATCTCTTCGATACACGCAATTTTGAGCCCTTGTCGTTCTTGAATGGCCTGCACAAAATCATTGGCCTGCAGTAGTGACTCATGGGTTCCGGTATCAAGCCAGGCAAATCCCCGCCCCAGAAGTTCAACTCGAAGCCGGCTACGCCGCAAGTATTCCAAATTGACGTCAGTGATTTCAAGCTCGCCGCGGGCTGAGGGTTTGAGGCCTTCTGCTATTTCCACTACGTCGTTGTCATAAAAATAGAGTCCGGGTATAGCGTATTTAGATTTGGGCTTTTCTGGTTTTTCCTCGATCCCAATAACATTTCCATGTTGATCAAATTCAACAACCCCGTAACGCTCAGGATCACGCACCAAATACCCGAAGATAACCCCACCTTTTTCCAAGTTGCTGCATCTCCTGAGTATGTCCGGAAGCCCATGTCCAAAAAATATGTTGTCCCCAAGGACAAGTGCCACTTTATGACTGCCTATGAATGGCTTTCCAATAATAAAGGCCTGAGCCAATCCCTCAGGGCGCGGTTGTTCTGCATAAGAGATGGAAAGGCCGCATTGTGAACCATCATGAAGAAGTGCCTTGAACCTGGGCAAATCCTCAGGGGTGGATATAATCAGTATCTCACGTATGCCTGCCAACATCAGCGCTGATAATGGATAATATATCATAGGCTTATCATAAACAGGGATAAGTTGTTTACTTACCACACGGGTAATTGGGTACAGGCGCGTTCCTGAACCCCCAGCCAGGATTATTCCTTTCATAATCTCATATCCCTGATTCCGCTGAAAAAACCCAATCTGCGGCGTTGCTTCAATTTTCCAGTCACTGCGACATACGACGATAAGTACGTCTCATTACTGGAAAATTTCGCGCCTTGCATCTCGGGCTTTTTCAGCGGAATCATATTTTACTCTGGTTTCGTAGCCATCGCGCCCACTGCCAAATAGCTGAACCCTTTGGAAACCATTTCTTCGAAATCAGGAATCATACGCCGCCCGTCCATTACCAGATAAGGTGGTTCAACATTCTCCTCGATAGTCCGGGAAAGTCCCCGGAATTCTTCACAGTCAGAGGAAACGAAAAGCGCGTGAGATCCTTCCAATGCCTCTTTGGCTGTATGGAAATAGTCAATTTTTTCAAAAAGGATGTTTTTAGATATGGAAAACTCGGCTGCTGCAGTCTCAATTGCTAAAGGGTCGTAAGCTTTTATCTTGGCCACCCCTTTTCCCAGCAGAGATTCGATAACTTTGATGGAAGAAGCATCCCGCATGTCGTTCGTGTGTTTCTTGAATGCCAAACCCAATACAGCAATTGTCTTGTTATTGAACTGGAACCCGGCCTCGGTTATGGCCCTGTCAATGAGGTAAACTTTTTGAAATTCGTTAACTTCATAGGAAGCTTCAAGCATCTTCGTGCTCACGTTTACTTTTCGCATTTGATAAATTAATGAAGCGATATCTTTCCCGAAACAACTTCCACCTGCTCCGTTGCTTACAAATGATCCCCAGGTACTTATTCTGTCGTCTGCCGTAACTCCGAGTCTAAGGTCATCTATTTTGACATTGGGGTATTTTTCCCCAATCTTCGCTCCCACGCCATTCCAGAAGGATATGTAGGTGAGAAGCAAGGTGTTGGCAACGTACTTAATTGCTTCCGCAGACTCAGGTGTGGTCTCTATGTATTTTATTCGAACGTGATTGACAAATTGGGAGTATACCCTGCGAAGAATTTTAAAGTCCTCTTCGTAGTCGCAACCTACTACAACCCGGTCCGGACTTCGTGCCTGAGCGACGGCCGTTCCCTCTGCCAGGAATTCAGGATTTGAAGCAACCCCAAAGTTTTCCACACCATGGGTATCCACGATCTCCTGCAGGTGTCGTGCTGTCCCAATAGGTACAGTGCTTTTATTCACAAAAACAATCCTGCGCTTGTCTTTCCTTTTTGCAGCTGTCATGGCAATATTTTCAGCCGCGGCATTGTAATAAGTAAGATTAGTGGAGCCATCCAGATTTGGAGGAGTCGGCAAACACATGAAAATAGCATCAGCACCTTCTATGATTGAGTTCAAATCAGGAGTAAAGAATAGGTATTTGCCAAGTGTTTCCTTGATAATATTAGTCAATCCTGGTTCATTGACGTATTTTTCAATCTCTTCAGTCTGACCGGTCGAAAATGCCTTAATCTTGTCAGCGTCAATGTCATACGCATACACTTCGTGGCCATATTCTGAACACACTGCAGCATGTACAAGACCTACATAACCGGTTCCTGCAACGATTATTTTCATAGCTTCCTCTTTTTATTATAATTTTGATCGTACCGTTTTGTTACCATCCGGTCAAATAACCTGTAAGACCAACGCATAACCCGACAAATAAATTGATGCCCTTGATTTTGAAAAAATCAAGGCGGGATTCAGCAAGCATAGGCAACATGCCATGACCATCTTGCACCACGGAGCTTGCCAGCAGGATGCTGAAGGGTATGGCATTTTGATAAAACAGGGTGAGAAATATCAGGTGCGGACCTGATTCCGGGATGAGCCCAACCAGGCACGCAACTGCCAATATGATAAGCTGGTTTTGCTGCATCCAGCCTTCAAGGTGAAGTTGATCAATAAGAATGTGCATAAGGAATAACGCTCCGAAGGACCAGAAGAATATTCGTGGAACGTGGATTTTTGCTATATGTTCCCACAGATGTTCCTCCAAGAAATGATCCGGCACTGTGGATACGATAAAAAGCGCCACTCCTGAGACCATGAAGAGGGTGATTCTGATCCAGTTCCAGGCAGTCGGCCCCAGCTTGCCGCTGAGTATTCCGAGAAGAAACAATACCAAAGTGACGGACAGCACTCCGCGGGCCACGGAGCAATGTGTCCATTGCTCTTTTATACGTCCCCAGGGAAAACAGTGACACACATCTTCTTCATGTAGTTCGAATTCTTGTTGACATCCTGATCGACTGATCGCCTTATCTCCGAGCAAGGTATCGGTCAGAAAACCTGAAAAAATACCTATCAGAAACAAGATGAAAAAAATTAATAGGGCCTTCTCGGGAATCATGGACAACATGATGAAGGCCTCATCTCCGCTGGTGGCAATCATAGCGGCCACCACAGCTCCCATACTGAACACCCTGTGGGAATAAAGGGTAACTGCCGCGAAGGCTCCGAGACAGCCGGGAGTTGCTCCTAAAAAACCAGCCAGCAGATACTGTTTTAAACGGCTGCCGTGGAGTTCCTGATGAAATAATCCCCTGGAAAGGACGTTCAGATACTCAATCACCAGCATCATCATAAAGACAAAGCCGGTAATCATCAGGGCGTGAGTAAAGCTTTCCTCTAAAAAACTTATCATGGGCTCAGGACCAAGAATAAATGATCGATCTATACGTTTGATTCCAGTGCTTCAGCGTGTTGTTGCTCTGAAAAGCTCTGATACAATTGGTTGCTTCTTCGGCAATTTTGGAATCCAAACAATATGGTATTGGTAATACCAAATAGTTCGTGCCAGCTTTCTGAATCTACACATTTATTACTCCTTGTCTAAGGCTGTGGGAGCAATTCCGCATTGAGATAACATTGAGTCATTCAAACGGCAAAGCCTTTATACTCTAACCTGGCCATGAAGACCAGGTTTTTAAGATTAGAATAAAGAGGTTATAGATCTGCCAGGACCTTTTGAAGGGGAACTCGTGTTTGAAGGATTTCATGTTTTAAGTTTTGTTTATTTACTACAGTGTACAGAGAATTCTCTCTTTTTTGCATCTCTGCGTCTTTGTAATAAATATGTACTTTAAGAAATGGAAGAGTAACATAAAGAATTCAGAATTTTTACAGAAGAGGGAGTCTCTCTTTATATGTGTATTCCACACCCCAGATCTTTAATCCCGTTCCTTGCCTCAAAACGGCTGGCAGTCATGTTGCCCTTGGGGTTTGCTTCAGGGCTTCCCCTGGCCTTGACCAGCGGGACATTGCAGGCATGGCTTACAGTGGGTGGTGTGGACATCCGCACTATCGGCCTTTTTTCCCTTGTCGGGATTCCGTACGCATTGAAGTTTTTCTGGTCACCTGTCATGGATCGCTTTTGCCCCCCGTGGCTGGGAAGACGCAGGGGCTGGATACTACTCACTCAGGGAATCCTGGTGTTAGGGATATTTGCCATGGCCTTCACGGCTCCTGCGGGCGCTCCTTTCCTTATGGCCTGCCTTGCTCTGATGGTGGCCTTTAGTTCTGCATCTCAAGATATTGTAATTGATGCCTATCGGACCGATCTGCTCGAGGAGAAGGAGCGGGGTCTTGGGGTTGGGCTCTCAGTTGCCGGCTACAGAATTGCCATGCTAGTATCCGGGGCCTTGGCCCTCATACTGTCAGATCGCATAGGCTGGCAAAACACGTATATTCTAATGGCAGGTATCATGTCATTGGGAATTATTGGAACTGTTGCGGGCCCGGAGCCAAGGCTTTTGCTTTCGCCGCCCGGGAGCATGGCGGAAGCTATTTCCGGCCCCTTAAAGGAATTTTTTTCAAGGCCGGCAGCTATTTCCATGTTAGCGCTTATTGTACTTTACAAGCTTGGGGATGCCTTTGCCGGTACCTTGACTACTGCCTTTCTTATCCGCGGAGTTGGTTTTAGCCCTACTGACGTAGGGACAATAAACAAGGGGTTTGGTCTTGTCGCCACTATTGGGGGTGCCCTGTTAGGGGGAGGACTCATGGCAAAAATCGGACTCTTTGGTGCGCTCATGTTTTTCGGGATATTGCAGGCAGTATCCAATCTTTCCTTCATGGTGCTTGCATGGATCGGCAAGAGCTACATAGCAATGATTGCCGCAGTTGGTTTTGAAAATCTATCCGGGGGCATGGGTACAGCAGCCTTTGTGGCCTTTCTTATGGCACTCTGTAACCATCGTTTTACAGCAACCCAGTATGCCCTGTTATCAGCCCTTGCCTCTTTGGGGAGGGTCTTTGTTGGGCCACCATCAGGATTTTTGGTCAACTGGGTGGGGTGGCCTCAGTTCTTTTTCATCACAACCTTGGTGGCTCTTCCAGGACTGATACTCCTGTGGTGGATGAAGCAGCAGGTATCAGGTCTTGAAAAGGGTTCATGAGCTACTTCTATGACCATTGAAATAATAGGTAGGGAATCCATGGGGGGCATAGTATAAGCGCTAAGTTGTTTTTGCACCGGGTGGACTAATGAACATCGAACGTCCAACGTTCAACGTTCATCTTTTAAAACAATTCCGTACAGCATAAATGTAACCGGTGAACGTTTACAAAACAATTTAGCGCTTATGCCCCTTGCCCCTCATATCCCATGAACGGTTATCTTTAGGGTTGACATAATGATCGGGGCCATTTATTTTCCTTTCCATCATTACATAACGGTCCCATCGTCTAGGGGTCTAGGACGCTGGCCTCTCACGCCGGAAACAGGGGTTCGATTCCCCTTGGGACCGCCATTAATAAAAACAGGTATTGTTCTCTTCCTCAGGGCCATGGGATTTTGCAGACTCACCAATGGAGTTATGCGTATCTTCACCTATCAGATGAATGCGCACATCAGCAAAAAAGCACTTCAAAACAACATCCCCATTCTATGGTGGCAATCAGTTAGCGGCGGACGCTGCCTGAAAGTCGAACAGGATCGAAGCCTTTCTGACAATTCCATGAAGGAGCTTCGGCGGTATCCGGATGAATTTTCATTTGGAGAGCGTCCATTCCCCCAAATTCAACAAAGCAAACAGGAAATCCTCTCCCCCCTGGAAAATCCATTTGTCGCATCGAACAACCTATAGTACACCCAGATCTAACTTCTTAGGATCCTTAAAGGAATAAGTCATTGGAATTCGCGCTCAGATTTAGGTCGGATTTGATCGATTTGATTGAGCAAAACCGCAGGCATATCAGTATTATGTTGAGGATTTTGTGATTGAAAATCGATCAAAGATGGCCTGAAGATGAGATGCAAAACCGAGGAGTTATTCCTTTACGGGTCCTTAATTCCATAGGAGCCGAACAAATGCAGGAAATCAATGTCGCAGAATTGAGAAAACATACAAAAGCCTGTTTTGACGCGGTGGAACAGGGAGATGTGCTTCGTGTTTACCGTAAAGGCCGACCTGTTGCCCCAGAGCGAGTTTCCTTCATTACTTCGATAATTCTTTTTCTTTTATCGTCGATAAGTATACTAAGAAGGATAATATCTAGTCGCATTGGTATACATATTCCTGCAACTATAAACCCACTAAGGGCTATTCTACTACAAGGATTCTCTAATAAAAATTGTACCAAGAAATCCAGGCTAAATAAGATAGTAAGAACATCGTGAAACCTAAGTAATTTTTTGAAAGCTTTGACAGCTTTTTCAGAATTTTCTATTAGCTGTGCTATTGGTTGAGTACAGAATTGTCAGTGGGCACCATTGACAAATGCATTCGTGAGGCTGGTGTGGTCTGCTATCCGGTTGTTGAACAACTGGTAGAAGAGCTGCAAGAACAAAAAATTGTTAACCTTGATGAAACTCCCTGGTATGAAAAGGGTTGATTTAAATGGCTGTGGGTGGCCATTTCGAAGAGAATTGCTGTATTTTATATTGGAACCAGAAAAAAGGAGGAGCTGTTAAAGCTGATCACCTCAGCCTTTATAGGATGGCTGATGACAGACGGTTATTTAGCATATCGAAGCTATGAAAAACGGCAGCGCTGCTTGGCCCATCTCATCCGAAAAGCAATTGCCCTTAGCGGTGCAGTGGATGAAAAGGCTCAAAAGATGGGAGATTGGTTTTTACGAGAGCTCAGGGGGCTCATAAAAGCCATGGCTGAGGAGGGCGGGGGTGGCAGAAAATGCAGCCTCATCCTCGCCAGACTCAAAAGGGCTTGCAACCTGGGATCTGAAGAAAAACATTTCAAATTGAGAGCATTGGCCAAGGAAATTCTCAATGATTGGGATGCAGTGGTAGCGTTTGTCAAGAATCCGGAGCTTCCGCCTTCAAAAAAGGAGGGAAAGGGGGAATTGCTTCCTTGAAAATCGAATTCTGCAAAAGGCTAAGATAAGGAATTCAAAGCAAAAAAGGAAAAACCATATGGATATCCAGGAAATTACTCAAAGGGTCGAAAAGGAGAGCTTGGTTCTCCGGCAGATAATGGCGGAGATAGAGAAGGTCGTAGTAGGCCAGAGAAACCTCATGGAGAGGATGTTGATCGGGCTTTTGTGTAATGGCCACTTGCTCCTGGAGGGCCTTCCGGGTCTGGCCAAGACAACGGCGGTTAAAACCCTGGCTGCGACTATCAGGACAACGTTTCAGAGGATCCAGTTTACACCGGACCTGCTGCCT
>JGI24025J20009_10001990_pt1 | contig 15059 bp, 15 predicted proteins | sample Cruoilmetagenom3_FD_20009 | JGI IMG/M metagenome (IMG submission 20009)
GGCCCCGTGGGTGAAAGCGGCATAGTTACTTACCACTACCATGCAAGTAATACATTCCCTAACTTACCTAAGTGCTTAAAAGGCGTGGTTGCACAAAATAATTCTACGACCACAGCACAAGCGGGTGTAGGCGCTAAGCCACCTGAAGGTACTGAAATAACACGCCATGAACCACCTGGTGGCGGTGGCCCAAAAGCAGGTGATCCTAATGGCGGCGGCATGTCACCACCTGGTTTTGCACAAGCAGCTAAAAAGCTAGGCGTTAGCGAAAAAGCGCTTAATCAAGCCATGCAAGACGCTGGCGGCCCTAATGCCGATTTAAAGGTTGTAGCAAAGGCACTTAACGTAACACCGGAGCAGCTAAAAGCAGCCTTACCAGAAAAACCTAAACGCTAATTAACCTAAACTCTGGTTAGAGATTTGCTAACATATTGAACCATGGTGATATTTAAGTTTATTCTCTAGCCAGAGATTTTCAGTAAATTCAACGCTGTTAGCGCTGAAAATGGTTGCTCGAGATAAATTTATTATCAATAAGTAAAGATTAAATACAAATTACGGCAAGTCTTAAAAGCACTTGCCGTAACAATAAGTTATGCGATTTATAGCCTATAAAAGTTCCTAAAATCGTCAAAAATGTTAGAAAACGTTGGTTTGTGTCAAGAACAGTAAACGTTAGTAAAAAGCTGTAAACATCCCCTTGTTAGCCGTTACATGTCAGTTACCATTCAGTTTAAAACGCTAGTATTGAACCCAGTTATGTAAAAACATACACGAGGCAATATTATGAAACTCACTTTTTTACTCCCAGCTCTACTTGCATTTGGCGGAGTATCTGGCTCTGCGCTTGGCGCATCAAACGAGCGAGAGAACAGCAAAAATTTTAATAACGACCGCGCTAAACGTATTCAGTACAAACGCGATGAGCGCCGTGAAGATAAAAAGCAACGTATTGAATACAAACAAGATAAAAGAGAAGATCGCAAACAAGATAAACGCGAAAAGCGTAAAGAAACAAAACGTAAAGTAGTGCATTACAAGCAAGAAAAACGCAAACGTACCTACATAAAAAATAACCGCCACAATGTAGTTACCTACAGACCAGGGCGCTACTTTAATCATTTACCCCGTAACAGTGCATCGATTAGGTTTAATGGTATTTCGTTTACCTTTAGTGACGGTATTTATTATCGTAAAGCGAAAAGAGGCTACCATGTTGTTAAGCCACCAAGAGGTTTAAGAATACGCTCATTACCCAGGCACTACTCGCATTTTAAGCGCCATAATACCACCTACTACACCTACCAAAATGTATATTACGTGGCAGACAATAATGGTTATAGAGTAGTTGATGAGCCCAAAATAGTTGTTAATCAGGCTATAAAGGTAGGCAGTGCTAAAAATTACGATTTAGGCCAAACTTATAACACCCTCCCTATTTCGGCAGAAGCTGTCACGATTAACGATCAACAATATTTTAAGTACCAAGATATTTATTTTTTACCGCAAATAAACGGTGACGAAATAAAATATTTAGCGATAAATTTAGGGTAAACAATTTAGCTAAAACGCAGGGCAAGTTGCGCTAAGCATCTTGCTCTTTTGACATTAAGTCGGCCATTCGTTGGTTAATTTCTTGCTCACTTAAATCTTCTTTATGGGTGCCTATGGTCCAAATATGCCCGAATGGGTCTTGTAGGGTGCCGGCTCTATCACCATAAAACTGGTCGTGCACTGGGCGTACTTCTGTAGCGCCAAGTTCAATTGCCTTTTTAAATACGCTGTCTACATCCTTCTACGTAAAGCATTAAACTAACCGGTGTGCCACCAAGTGCGTTGGGGCTTTTAAATGACTCATCTGGGCATGAGTCCGAAATCATAATATGGGAGTCGCCAATTATAATTTCAGCATGGGCTATACCGCCCTCTGGCAGCGGCATTTGCATTACTAACTGCATTAAATGCATCACGATAAAAACAAATAGCTTGCTGAGCACCTTCTATAATTAAGTACGGTGTTACCGAACTAAACCCTTTGGGAATTGCTGAAACAGTCATAACGCTCTCCATTATTTTTTATGGGGTATGTATTTAGCCTATAGGTTAAAAACACTTCTTTCAACGTGTTAACTCATTTAAGTCACTATAATTAAATTAGCCAATTTGTGGTCAATAACTATACTAGCTGTAATATATATCTTACTTTTATTTGCTTAGGACTTTTATAATGTTAGCTAAAATTAGCCTCGCCGCTAAAAAGTATAAAGTTCTGAAATATTTAGTTTTAAGCTGGTGTGCTTTATTTGCCCACCAAAGCGTGGCTAAAGTTGTGATTGCCATTGTAGGTAAAACAAAAAACGACTCCTTTTATCAGCAAGCCTTTAAAGGCTGTTTGCACTTTAGTAATGAGCACCCTGAAATAGAATGCAAGTACGATGGACCAAAAGACTTTCAAGATATTCGTAGCCAATCTATGGTCATTAATAGGTTAGTTGACCAAAAAATAGATGGGTTAATTGTAGCAACAACCGATTCTCAGCATTTGGTCACTCGTTCATTAATGGCGCTTAAAAGTAAAAACATTCCTGTTATAACGTTTGATTCTGACCTGCTAGAAAAACACCAACAGTACCGCCTAGCCTACGTTGGCAGTAACAACTTCGACTTTGGCGTTGCCCTAGGCGAGCAAGTAAAAAAACTGACCAACAAAGCAAATAATACGCTTTGCATGCAGTCGGGGCACCATACAACCCCTAATTTAAACAAGCGTATTGCTGGGGTTAGGTATGCGCTGTCTGATCAAGCGACAGCGCACCTATCAGGTAAAAACGGTTGGCGCGAACATAGTCGCTGCCCCTTATTTAGTTTAGGTAAGCGCGAAGAGTCACTAAAGCAGTTAATGCATTTATTAAAAATGGACAACCCACCCATTTTTTTAGCTGTNGCGGGGNTTGCACANTTTAACCCTCATTACGTAAATGCCTTAGCGCCTTTTAAGCAACGTATTGCCNATAAAGACATTATTATTGTTTCTGCCGATACAGAAGAGATACAGCTCAATGTGTTAAGCAGGGGCCTCTCTTCGGCTAACATAGGGCAAAACCCTTTTGAAATGGGCCGCTTGAGCACTAAGCTAATGCACGACTACATTTTATATAATAAAAAGCCTGCGCAATCTCACTACTACACCGACTTTCATTACTGTACACAAAGTAACGCCTCACAGTGCACTGTTAATCATTAAAATTTTACCCCATTAACTGGGGTTATGCCATTTTAAGTACGATGCAGCGCACTTTAGCCAGCGTATTATTGCTCTAAGTTTAAACGTTGGTGCCACGCTGCAATGCTTTCATCGGGGTATTCATCAAACTGTTTATCATTCTTTTGGATATGCGGGGTAACCCAATTAGCCTTACTGGCAAGCATTAAGTGGGTGCGCTCTGGCGGTATGGGTAATTCGCTGTCTATTGCGCCAGCAAAGGGATGAACTTGCTCAGGCCATCGCGAATCATATAACCACAAGTTACTGCTGCAGTGTTTACAAAAATGGCGCTCAGCGGGACTGGTTTTATCATCCACTTTGGCATGATAAATAGTAATATGCTCACGCCCTGTAACCTCAAGCGTGCTGTATTGTGCGTTCAAGTTTATAACAAACCCGCCACTGCCGGCCGTTTTACGACAAATAGAGCAGTAACATAAGTTATAAGGATAAGGGTGTTTAGAGCTCACACTAAACGTTACTTTGCCACAGTGGCAAGCGCCTTTAAGCTTCATAATAAATCCAATTAGTTACTGTTTAGAGTTAATACCATAACCAGTTAGCCATAAAAAAACCACACCCTTTACAGGGTGTGGTTTTTATTTGCTAAAGCGTTTTATTCTAACGCTGCCAAAATCTTAAATTGCGCAATGTTTCAATAAATTTATCTGCAGAGTGCATGTTTAAATCTATCCAACCATCGTCGGCTTTACCATCAAGCCCTGCGGCTTCAAATAATGCCATAGCATCTTTTGTGTAGCCTATGTATTTCATGTGCGCGAACGCATCGCTCACAAAGTCTTTTGCCTCAGGGATACCAGCAAGCTTCTTAGCGCCCTCTTGCGTTGCAAGTACCATCACCGCATCGTAAAGCACCGAAGGGCCGCCATTGATTACTTGATCCGCTGCTACATGCTTACCTTTACTACAACATGCCCCCCTACTTGTGCGGCCACAATTTCGTAGTTAGCACCTTCAGCGTCTAAGGCATTTGTAACCGAATTAAAAATATCAGCATCAAAGCCATCGCTCACTAAAATTCCTAACTTACGACCTTTAAAGGTATCTGGCGCATTTTTTAAAATACTTAGCGCATCCGATACAGGTAAATCGTTACGCGTTGGCATAGCAGCTTCAGCCGGCTCTGGCATATCTTGCAGGCGCAGGCCTTTTGCAACTTCTTGCGCTAATGTGTTATCTACATTTAATAAGTGCGAAACCACACGCTCACGAATCGGCACATGCTCTACTTTTGAAAGCTCAAATACAAATGCATATTGAATGTGCGCTTGCTCTACTTCTGTTTGGCTTAAGTAAAATTGGCGCGCTTGGCTGTAGTGATCGCTAAATGTTTCTGAGCGATAACGCAGCTTATCTCCACCGCTTACTTCTGGCTCGCTTGAGCTTTTAAAGCCATGCACTGGGCATTCGCGGGGGTTATGCTCATCGCCGCTCCACGAGTTTGGCTCGTAGTTAGCACGCCCTTTAGGGTTATGCATTGCCATGTGGCCATCTTGTTGAAAATGACGCATTGGGCATTTAGGCGCATTAACCGGAATATGCGTAAAGTTAGGACCGCCTAAGCGTTTGGTTTGAGTATCTAAATACGAAAAGTTACGCCCTTGCAGTAATGGGTCAGGTGTAAAATCAAGCCCAGGTACAATGTTTTGAGTACAAAAAGCAACTTGCTCTGTTTCGGCAAAAAAGTTATCAACTACACGGTCAAGCACCATGCGGCCCACAATTTTTACGGGTACTTGCTCTTCAGGTATAAGCTTGGTGGCATCAAAAACATCAAATTCAAATTCATCAGCAAATTGCTGATCAAACACTTGTACACCTAGCTCCCACTCTGGGAAGTCGCCTTTACCAATAGATTCCCACATGTCTCGACGATGAAAATCAGGGTCAGCACCATTAAGTTTAAGTGCTTCGTTCCACACTACTGACTGCATACCGGCTTTGGGTTTCCAATGAAACTTAACAAATTTTTCATCGCCATTTGCATTAATAAATTTAAAGGTATGAACACCAAAGCCTTCCATAAAGCGTAAAGAGCGCGGTATGGCTCTATCTGACATGGCCCACATAATCATATGAATTGACTCAGGCGATAAGCTCACAAAGTCCCAAAAGTTATCGTGCGCGGTTTGCGCTTGTGGAAAACCACGGTCTGGTTCAGCCTTAGCTGAGTGAATTAAATCAGGAAACTTCATCGCATCCTGAATAAAAAATACAGGTATGTTGTTACCCACTAAATCCCAGTTTCCTTCTTGGGTGTAAAATTTAACAGCAAACCCGCGAACATCACGTGCTAAATCGGGAGACCCTTTATTCCCTGCCACAGTTGAGAACCGTGCAAATACCGGTGTTTTTTCACCTTTGCGCTGAAAAATATCAGCACAGGTTAAATCTTCAAGCGTATCGTAGGTTTCAAAATAACCATGAGCACCGTAGCCTCTGGCATGTACCACACGCTCTGGAATGCGTTCGTGATCAAAGTGAAACAGCTTTTCGCGCATTACATGATCTTCTAATAAACCTGGGCCGCGCTTGCCTGCACGTAATGAGTTTTGATCGTCGCTAACAGGGCACCCTTGCGCGGTGGTCATCGTTGGGTATTCATCAGAAGCCTTTTGATGTAATTCGCCACCATGCCCTTTATTGCCTGAGTATTTAAATGATTCAGCCATGTTTAGTCCTTCATACAATTTGATTTAATGGGTCGATAGTTTTTATGGGCTTTATATTAAAAGCGACTATGCAAATGCAAAATAAAGACCAGCCATCCAACCTAGTAAAAAAAGGGCTGTACAGACAAAAAAGTAGTATTTGAGGTAATTTATAAAAGAAAAAATTACACAGGCGTGTAACTTTTTCAGACAAAAAAAGAGCACTTAAAAAGTGCTCTTAGGCTTAAGCCTTAATCTTTATTCTCGTTAACTAAAATAACTTTACGATGTGGGAATGGAATTTCGATATTGTTTTCATCAAGGGCTTTTTTAATCAGCTCTGGCACCGTGTATAAAATTTCGAAGTAGTGCTCGCCTTTACAAAAAGGTCTTACTAAAAAGTCTACCGAGCTGTTGTTTAGTGTTTCTACTTCAACAAAAGGAGCAGGGTCTTTTAGTATGTGTGGGTGAGCCTCAAGCACGCTATCAATAACTTTGCGAACAGCGTCGGTGTTTTCATCGTATGCCACACCAAAGTGCATATCTACGCCACGAATAGGGTGATGCGAGTGATTAATAATTTGCGCTCCCCAAATTTGGCTATTTGGGATAATAACTTGCTGATTATCGAACGTTTGCAAAATAGTTGTAAACATATCAACCTCGGTAACTTTACCAAAGCGCCCTGCGGCTTCAATAAAGTCGTTTACTTTGTAAGGTCTAAATATAAGTAACATTACACCTGCAGCTAAGTTAGACATAGCACCTTGCAGCGCTAACCCAATAGCTAAACCTGCCGCACCTAATAGCGCAATTATAGAAGCTGTTTGCACACCAAAACGGTTTAACACGGCAATAAATACAAACGCTAAAATAACATAGCGCGCCATACTGCCTAAAAAGCGAAACAGCGTGTCATCAAAGTGAGTGTATTTATGGCATAAACTAATAATCATATTACGCACTTTACCCGCAAGCCATAAGCCTATTAGTAATATAACAATTGCCATTAGAATATTTGTTGCCCACATTACTGCTGCCGGCAAATACTGATTTACATCAATATTATTTATTATCTCATCCATTTTATTGTTCCTGTTAGACTGGTTGTAAATACAAAAGCATACAAAACACTTTATATTAACTTTTTATTAACCTCCCTACGAGTTTTATATTGTATTTTTATATAAAGCAGCTCTATTACGTTTTAAATTTAAATAATCCTTTAATACAAATTACCTCTGGTTTTAAAAAGTAAATTTACCGATAATTGCACCTGTAAATCTCGTGTAGCAGTTAGGTTACTGCTCGCTAAATATTAAAAAGGACTATTATGAAAAAACATTCCCTTCTACTTATGGCCTCCGCACTTACCTTCTTTGTAGGCTGCACAACAACTGTCCCAGTTAAAAATTTTGAGGACCATCCAATTCCAAAAATTTCTTCAACGAATAGCGATCTTCAACAGATCGAAAAAGGGATAGTTAAAGCCTGTATAAAACTAGGGTGGGAGTGTACACCTGAATCTGCAGGAGTAATTAATGGTGTTTTGAACATTAGAACTCACCAACTAACAGTTGCAATTAACTTCGATGAAACTGCTTATAGTGTTAGTTACGTTAGCTCTAAAAACCTTAATTACAATGGCAAAAAAATTCACCGTCAGTATGTAAATTGGGTCACAAACTTAATACGTCACATCGACGCTGAAATGATCTAACTTGTTATTGTTTACGGTTGTAGCCTACCTACTTGGGCTACAATAATTCTTTAATTTAGGCATGACACAAAATAAACCGACTACTTATTGAACAATTCAAGCTTTTCATTCGTATAGTTTTACCTATAAACAAAAAAATTAAGTTATTGATACCCAATAATTAAAAATTTCTCTTTAATTATTCAATCTCTAATTTTACTCAGCCCTTACATTTGTAAATAAAGCCAATGTGTTCTAAACCTTTAAGAGACACCTTGTTAAGGAGCGTTGTTATGCCAACAACAAATACGATTAATAAACACTCTGAATTTGCCCGCTGCATTGAATGCAATAAGGTAAACACATTTGCGGCTTTTCACTGGCTAGCACTGGCATTTAAAGACATGTCCCGTGCGCCCATATTGAGCCTTATTTACGGGGTAATATTTACCCTTATTCCTGTTGCTATTGTTTACTGGGCAATGTTTACAGGTACATATTTAGTAATACTGCCTGCAACCGTGGCGTTTGCATTAATAGGCCCAGCCTTTGCGGCAGGCCTTTACGATGTAGCATGGGAGCTTGAAAAAGGTCATAAACCCACACTTAGCCACTCTATAAAGTCGATGTTTAGAAACCCAGTAGGCGAATGGGGCTTTGCAATAATGCTAATGGTTATCATGATTGCTTGGATGCGTTTAGCCGCGCTTGTGCATGCTTTATATCCTAGCCACGCCAATCCCACCTTTGAAGAGTTATCGGCGTTTTTAACGTTAGGCAGCATAATAGGAGGGGTATTACTGGTGACTGTATTTTCGCTTTCTGCTTTTGCTCCACAAATAATGATGGAGCGCCGAGTAGATATTATGACCGCTGTAATAAGCTCTATGAACGCTGTAAAAACTAACTTTGCCGCTATGGTGGTATGGTCAATTTGTATATTTTTATTGGTAGCTGTTGGTTTTGCTACCGGCGCCACGGGCTTTATTGTAATTATGCCTTTACTTAGTTACGCCAGTTGGCATGCTTATATTGCAGTTATTAAAACCAAAAAACCTCGTGGTTACGAGTAACAACCAACCACTTAAAGTTCCAACCACACTGACTAAAAATAGCGCCAAAAGGCGCTATTTTTTTATCAGACTAGCAAAGCAAGCTGTGCTTAAAATACCCAAATAGCATGTAAAAAGGGCTGGTTTTCTATTTTATTAGTCCCTAACTTGTTGTACCAATAGCGCCACTCTACCCCTACCATTAACTGTTGCGGGTTTAAATTAAAGTTTTGCCCTACATCCCAATGCACAGCGGGTTGAGCAAGCAACCACTCATTAACTTTATTCCCTAGTTCGTCATCACGCCCAGAAATATATTCTACGTGGCCGGTAAAATAAAATGCTTGGCTAGCTAGTGTAAAAGGAGCACCCCATGCAAGGTCTATAAAAATGCTGTTGTCTTGCTTGGCTAGCTGATCTTTTTGCACGCCGCCGTTGGCATCAATGTAACCTGCAAAAGTAGTTGTAAAAAAATCAAAACCTGGGGCATCCCAGCTGAGCTTGATGCCTGGGGTATATTTCATTAACCCCTCTTCACCGGCGTTTATACCAAACACTAAACCTGTGTCTTTTATTGCACCATAACGCACAGAGGTATCAAAGGCTTTTGATAAGCTAAGTGTTGTGTACCACTCGCCATATATACCCGTATCTTGAAAACCATCACTAAGGCTGTCGTTTAAAAAGTCGATAAAAAAGTAGTTATCACCTAAATCATGCTCTGATGCATGCTCTATGGTGTAGGTGCGTGTAAATGACGACTCCCCGGTAAAGGGATTTAAGGCATCGCCAAAATTTGTGTGAAGCTGTGTGACGCTCCAATTTTCTGCTAGTGCTGAGTGAGACAAAAGCAGTATAGATGTTGTAAACAGTGTTTTTAAAAAATTCATGATTTATTTACATAACCCCAATTAAAATGCGGCGGGAGTATATCAGTGAGCATTCACCAACTAAAGAGATTAAATAAGTACAAAGGCTGATTTTTAAAATCTAAGCAGTAAGCCCAGTAGCGCGGCTTTAAAAGAGCAGCGTTAGCCCTGGATAAAACACCTGAATTAATCATTACGCAGGTAATAAATAAGCGCCTTTATATTTTGTATACCCTTGCTTAGCTTATTTACTGGGTTTTATTTAGAGGTTGTAGCGCGTGCAATATTAAGGTGAGCTTTAAAGGCAATTTAATAACGGCGTGAATTGTAAGGCTAGGTACTTTAGGTAGATGTATTACACAGACTACGCCTTATTGAGCATAAACAAATTTCAACTCTTTCGATAAACAGCCACAGCTTTTTTACTACTGTGCACAATTTACAAAAATAAGTGCATAAAATTCATATTCTACGCCTCTCCTTTTTTAACCCTACGTACCCAAGTAAAAACAAAACATTAAATATCAATAACTTAAACAAATAAACTTGGTAGGCATAGGCTTTGCTTCATGTATTGCAAGTTAAATGGTAGCAATGGCTACATACAACAAATTACACAACGGGAGACATTATGAGTAACTCACAACACCCAATTGAATTTACAGCCCCAGGTATGGATAACGAATCAGCAAAAAAAACAATTGAAACACTCGATAACCGACTCGTAGCGCTTTTAGACTTACAACTTACTTTAAAGCATATTCACTGGAATGTAGTAGGCCCAAGCTTTATTGGTGTGCATGAAATGTTAGACCCACAAGTCGATGCTATTCGCGAAATGACCGACACCATCGCAGAGCGTATTGCTACATTAGGCGGTACGCCACAAGGTACACCTAAGTCAATTGTAGATCGCCGCACATGGGAAGAATACTCATTAGGTAAAGCTTTTGTAGTAGAGCATTTAGGTGCATTAGACAAAGTATACAGCGGCGTAAACGCCGACCACCGCAAAGCCATTGGTACGCTGTCTGAATTAGACCCAGTATCAGAGGATATGATCACCAGCCAGCTAGGTGACTTAGAACAGTTTCAATGGTTTGTACGTGCACACATTGAATCGTCTGCAGGTAAACTAAATCATTAATTTATTACCCACTTTGCCATACAAGGAATGTTAATAAGAGTTAAAGGACTAATAAAGATACAAGGAATGTTAATAAGAGTTAAAGGACTAATAAAGATACAAGGATACGTTACATAAGTAGGTACAGGATGAAGTGCAAACTACAAGGACCCGTTGCTTATTACATAAAGGATGTAGTAAATGCACCAAGGATGATTAAAGCTTGCTAACGGATTTGGTAAACCTACAAGGATTGTTAAAATACAAACGCCTAGTATAGGCATGCTAAGCGTTTGTATTTTTTACCACTTTAAAGCTTAAAACTATCCCAAGGACCAGTAATAGCCAACGTTTTAGTTGGCATGTATACGTTTACAAACAAGGTTTGCCCGTCAGGTGAAAAACACGCCCCAGCAAGCTCTGTTTGCGCATGCAATTTAGCAAAGTTATACACCTCTCCTTTGGGTGTTACCCCGCGTAAATGGTTATTCACCGTGTCTGTGTATTGATCCTCACATACAATTAAATGCCCGTTAGGTGCTACCGTTAAATTATCACCAAAGTTGTATAACGACTCGTTTGTACTTTCTACAAATAGTTGTATTTTACCAGGCTCATTTTGCTCTAACTCAGTGCCTTCGTTTTTTGAAGGTGTGTACTTCATTACCTGACCTAACTGCTTTTTGCCCCCATTAGTACAGCAAAAATAAAGCTCATTTTTACCCCAATGTATTCCCTCTCCTCGTGCAAATAAGGCTGCACCTTTTTTATAACCTTGCTTACGTAGGTCATCATTTGGGCTTTTAGGGTCTGTGAGCGTTATCCATTCAACTAAAAGGTCGCTGTGTAATGGCACGACCGGTGAATCCCAATTTCGGCTATCAAACTGAGGTTGGTTTTTAATTACCATAGCTTGCAATGTGCCGCCTTTATTTAACTTATCGCGATGATGAGGAATAAACCGATAAAACAAACTATCGCCTCTATCTTCAGTTAAATAAACAATACCGGTTTGTGGGTCTATTGCGGCGGCTTCATGGTTAAAACGGCCCATATCATATAATGGCTCTGGCTTAATTAGGCCTTTGGCGCTGGCTGGTACCTCAAAAATGTAACCGTGAGATTGAGACAAGCCATCGCTTTTATCCATAACGGTTTCTTCGCAGGTTAGCCAACTACCCCACGGCGTTACACCGCCTGAGCAGTTTCTTATTGTGCCACACAGCGATAAATACTCTTGCTCGCGCTTTTGCTCTTTTAAGTTATAAATTATATGGCTAGTGCCCCCAGGCAAAGCTACACCATTTTTAAATGAATCATAGGCTAAAGGGGTTTTGTGGTTACTAATTAAATCAGATGCTTTATTAATGTGTTTAGGTTGTAGCTCATGGTTACGTATAAGGGCTACGCGTTCGTTATCTAATGCAATACAACCCATGCCATCAGCACGGTCGGGTACGTCTAAACCATCATCCATTTTATCGCCAAGTGCCGATATAACCCGATAACTAAAGCCTTTAGGTAAATCTAATAAGGCCTGAGGGTCGGCTATTAATGGGCCATAAGCAGGTAACTTTGTTGTTACTTCAGGTAAAGCAACGTTACCCATTGCGCTGCGCGATAAGCCAATAAACGCAAGCGAGCCTGCACTTAAATAAAAACTCTCTTCTAGAAACCATTATTTTATTCCCGTGTTTTTTATTAAATCTATAGTAAAGGAAATAACCCGCTAGAAGTGCGGCGCTTTGCTAAATTCATCAAAATGTAATAATGTAACATTCCATCCGTACCAGATATCAGTTAATTCAACTTTAAATAATTGCCCTCACTGTTTAATAGTAGGATAGTAAGTTACTCAAATAACAACGGCTTAATTAGGAGTATCATGATCAAAGTATTACTAGCAACCAGCTTAATGGCCTCTTCATTCGCAGCTTTAAGTAATCCACTCACCGTTGAAGAACAACGTATCAGCAAAGCACAAACAGCTATGCCCACTGTGTTAAACGCCTTTAATAAAGAAGTAACCACCTTTGAGCAACAGTTTAAAGCGCTCAATAACTTTAAAGAGGCAAAGCAGCTCATTCAAACCTATAGTTTTGAGCTGTGGGAAAGCGCTAAGCAACGCATTATTAAAACTAACAATTACGACGACCGAGCACTTTACTGGGCGCGCTTGCTTTCAAGCAAAGTAATACGTACAACCGAAGCTAACGTTGAGCTATCTGACGCGCAAATAAATACGCTGCTAAGCATGCTTGAAGAGGGCAGCCGAGGCCGTACCGATTTAGCTTTTTCATCAGGCAGTGATAAAAAAATTATACTTACCGGATTTGACCCTTTTTTACTCGACAAAAATATCAACCAAAGCAACCCATCTGGGGTCGCCGCATTGTTACTCGATGGCCAAGTTATTAATTACAATGGCGTTAGCGCCGAAATTAATACGGTTATGGTACCAGTACGCTACGAAGACTTTGACCAAGGTATAATAGAATCACTCCTTGCCCCCTACTATGCACTTAACAACGTCGACATGGTTGTAACGGTTAGCATGGGCAGAACCGAGTTTGATTTAGAGCACTTTCCTGGTAAACGCCGCAGCGTAACCGCGCCTGATAACGCCAATATTGTCTACGGCGGTACGCAAACAAGCCCTGTTATACCCAAGCTAAATGGCCGCCCACTACCTGGTAATGAGTTTGTAAAATTTAGCCTACCAGTAAGCGCCATGCAAAACGCCACAGGCCCATATAAAGTAATCGACAATCGCGAAGTAACTACACTTGCTAAAACCTTTAAAGCGGGCTCGTACGGCGCGCTTAAAAACAGTGTTGCAGTAAATGGCGGCGGGGGTGGTTATTTGTCTAACGAAATATCGTATCGTAGTATTCGCCTGCGTGACGCGCTAAATTCGAGCATTCCTACTGGGCATATCCATACCCCGCGTATTCAACAATTTGAACCAGAAACAGAAGCCAACATAGTTAAACAAATTAAAGCAATGCTCACGCAAAGCTTAGTGGCATTATAATAAAGCTAAGTAATTAATATACATAAAAAAAGGGCAATATTAATTGCCCTTTTTTACTTTTTAAGCGTTAGCTCTTCGGGTAGTTAGATGGGAAAAACGCACGTTTGGCTTCTTCATCAAACTCTTTTTTAAAGGCGACATCGGTGCCAATTTTGCGTGCACGCGCAACCGCTGGGCGGCTATCAATGCTTTCAAACCAACGTTTTAAATTAGGGTATGGCGCTAGGCCTTCTTCACCAAGTACTACTGGCGCTTTATCAATCCAACCCCAAGCAGATACATCAGCAATGGTGTATTCATCACCCACTATAAAGTCGCGACCTTCAAGGTGTGCATCAAACACTTCGTAATGGCGCTGCGCCTCACGCAAGTAGCGGTTAACGGCGTAATCAAGCCCTTCAGGCGCCATGTGTCTAAAGTGTACACTTTGCCCCGAATACGGCCCAAGGCCAGATGCTATAAACATTAACCATGAAAGCATTTCGGCGCGATTCTCTGGCTTACCTGCTAACTTACCGTGTTTTTCACTTAGGTACATTAATATAGCGTTCGAATCAAACACACGAGTTTCACCATCAACAATGGCAGGTGCTTTTGCATTAGGATTAATGGCTTTAAACTCAGGTGTGTGTTGCTCACCTTTTAAGGTATCAAGTGGCACAAGTTCAAACGGTAAGCCTGTTTATTCTAAAAACAAAGCAACCTTCATTGGGTTAGGTGTATGGTGAAAATAAAATTTGATCATAAAACGCTCCTAAAAGTAGTAGCTACAATTAAACCACAACTTGAGCAGTCGTTCAAATAACAAAAATAATTAGCTAAAGTACTTAACCAAACAGCTCACTTGTATTAACCCTGCACCAATATAAGCAAATATAAAACGCGCTTCTTCTTGTGCCTTTTTAATAAATGCCACGGCAAAAGTAACTACAATAATAATTACACTTAATGCTAAGCCATATAAAAAAGAGCCACAAAAGTGAGGTAAAACAGCAAGTAAACACGCAATAATTACTGCGCCATAAAAAGCTACAGGCATACGAACGTTAAACAATATCCCAAGCAATGCAGTTATAAACGCAGACGCATACAAAATTACAACCTCCCTAGGCCACGCGTAACTTAGTGGATGTTTAAAATTAAAGTTTGTAGAGTTTAAACTAGTAACCGCAGACGAAGTCGCGTGTATAAAAATACTAACTAATAAAGCGCCGATAAAAAATGCAGCAAATGCCGAAACAGCACCACCGCCTGTATACCCTGCTTTCTCTTTTTCTATCACTATAACCACAACACTCAGTGCCGCACTAAGCTGAAACCATTGCCAGTAATCGTTACTAAA
>JGI24025J20009_10001991_pt1 | contig 15048 bp, 14 predicted proteins | sample Cruoilmetagenom3_FD_20009 | JGI IMG/M metagenome (IMG submission 20009)
CGTGGCGCTTCTTGCCAGCCGAAAGTTTTACCGTTGCGGCGATTTCATCTGCTGACACCATCGTGCCCGCGTCAGTAACCGCTTCGTCGTTCATCTTGGCACCACCCGAGGCAATCGTGCGTTTGGCTTCTTTGCCGGAAGGGGCGAGGCCGGATTTGACGAAGAGCTGCACTATCGAGATGCCGTTCTCGCCAATATCGGTGGCAGCAAGCGTCACGGTCGGAAGGTCNTCCCCNACGCCGCCTTTTTCGAACACTTCACGGGCGGTTGCTTCGGCGGTGCTTGCTGCGTCCGCGCCGTGGGCCAGCGTCGTGACCTCGTTCGCGAGAATGATCTTGGCAGCATTGATGTCGGACCCTTCCAGCGCGCCGAGGCGTTCGCATTCCTCGATCGGTAGCTCGGTGTAGAGCTTCAGGAAGCGTGCGACGTCTGCGTCCAGCGTATTGCGCCAGAACTGCCAGAACTCGTACGGGGAGCGCATGTCGGCATTCAGCCACACAGCGCCATCTTGCGATTTGCCCATCTTCTTGCCGTCCGCCGTCGTCAGCAACGGCGAGGTCAGACCAAATACGGCCGCTTGAGACATACGACGGCTAAGGTCGATGCCGTTAACGATGTTGCCCCATTGATCCGAGCCACCCATTTGCAAAAGGCAACCGTATTGCTTGTTGATTTCCATAAAGTCATAGGCTTGCAGGATCATGTAATTGAACTCAAGGAAGCTCAGCGACTGCTCGCGATCTATGCGTTGCTTAACACTTTCAAAGCTCAGCATCCGGTTAACCGAGAAATACCGGCCCACATCGCGCAGGAACGTCAGGTAGTTCAGGTTGTCCAGCCAGTCGGCATTGTTCAGCATTTTCGCATCCTGCGGGCCGTCGCCAAAGGTCACGTAATTGGCGAACACCTTCTTGATGCCCGCAATGTTCTCGTCAATCTGTGCGTCATCCAGCAACGCCCGCTCGTCGGCACGGAAAGACGGATCGCCGATCTTGGACGTGCCGCCGCCCATCAGAACCAGCGGCTGGTGGCCGGTTTTTTGCAACCAACGGAGCATCATGATCTGGATCAGCGAGCCGACGTGCAGCGAACTCGCTGTCGCGTCGAAGCCGATATACGCCGGAACAATGCCATTCATCAAAGCTTCGTCAAGGCCTTCCATGTCGGTGCAGTCCGACAGAAAGCCGCGGGTCTCCATCACACGGAGAAATTCGCTTTTTGGCTTGTAGGTCATTGTTCCAGTTTCCTAAGTTTAAATGGTGCGGCGATGTATAACGATTACGCAGCGAAAGGGAAGGGTTTGTGCTTGTATCCCCGAGCGGGCGCGTTACCATCGAAACCGGAGGAACGTTTTGCGACCATTTGGCCAAAGTCTTGTAATCAATCTGATCTGGCTACTGCTGATCGGCGGAGCCGTCTGGGCAATTTATGAACAGTTGTGGCCGTCGCTTTTCGTTATCATACTGACTTTTTTATTGACCCTCGCGCCTTTGCAATTCCAGCGGTTTTACCACATCCGGATACCTGTTTTCTTCACGTCTGCTATTATCGTTTTCACCTATATGACCCTGTTTCTGGGCGAAGTCGGTGACTTTTACGAACGGCTGTGGTGGTGGGATGTGTTCATGCATGGCGGCGCGGCGGTAGGCTTCGGGCTGATCGGATTCATAATTATAATGATGACCTTCAAGGGTAACGCCTATGCGGCCCCTCCGATCGCGCTGTCATGGTTTGCATTCTGTTACGCGATCACCATCGGTACACTTTGGGAGGTCTTCGAGTTTGGCATGGACGAGCTATTCGGGCTCAACATGCAGAAATCCGGTTTGGCGGACACAATGTACGACCTGATGGTTAATGCCATTGGTGCGCTCGTCGGCTCGGCGGCGGGATTCTTTTACCTCAAGGGGCGTTGGTTTGGCGGGCTTTCGGGGATGATCGACGAGTTTGTGAAGACCAATTCGACGCTGTTCGAACGCGACAAGAAGAAACCTTAAATCGCCACCCGCGCCGAAACCTTGATATCCGCATAAATCGGCAAGTGATCCGACGCCATGCGCGACAGGTCCGAGTGGTGCACCGCACCGTTTAGCAAATCCAGATCATTGCGCAGGATGATACGATCGAGCGAAGCGACTGGCCGCGAGGAATGAAAGCTTGGGCCGGGAGTGGCGATGGCGTAATCCTCTCCGAACTCGGAAAGGCTGCCCTCGGGGCGCCACTCGTTCAGGTCGCCCATAATCAGGGTGGGCATCTTTGCGTCCAGCTGTTCCATCTGGCCGGTTACCGCCCGAATTTGTTGGCGGCGAAAATTCCGCAACAAGCCTAGGTGCATGCCGACCACCCGCAAATGCTCGCCGTGGATTTCGATATCGGCCGAAATAGCACCGCGCGGTTCGAGCACCGGCACATCGTGGCGGCGGTTGTTGTGCACATCGGCGGATTTCCGCACAAGGATGGCATTTCCGTGCCAGCCGATGCTGTCGGGCCGTGTGGCGATCTCGACCACCTTCAGGTCGGTCTCCTGTTCGATCATCTCGCGGGGGATCGTGGTTTCACGCGCCCCGATGCGACGATCAACCTCTTGCAAGGCGATTACATCGGCGTTGATTTCATTAAGAATTTCGACAATCCGGTCAGGTCGCCGCTGTCTATCCAGCCCGACGCTCTTGCGGATGTTGTAAGATGCTACCCGTATCACTGCCTGCTCCGTTTATTGTTATATCCCACATATGGGGGTGCGGAGCAGGGGTTTCAATTCACCGCCGCCGGCGTCGGCGGCCACCCGCCTCGGACTGCTTGGTGTTGAAGGAAACCACGGGNATNTCGACGATCCCGTTGAGCAGCGGGAAAGGGTCGCTAGCATGGGGAATATTCGAGGCATTGACGAAATGTTCCTGAAAACGCGGCTCGATAGCGGTTTCGATTTTGTAGATGTCATGCACCACCTGTTCGATCTCGCGCCGTGCCGAAATATTCAACAGGGCGATCCGCGCCCCTGTGCCCGCGGCGTTACCGGCGGAGACAACGTGATCGAGCGGACAATCCGGTATCATCCCTAACACCATCGCGTGCTTGGGCGAGATATGCGCCCCGAATGCACCGGCGAGGGTTACGCGGTCAACAGTGTCGACTTCCATCTTGTCCATCAGCAACCGCGCGCCGGCATAAAGCGCCGCCTTGGCCAGCTGGATTGCACGGATGTCGCCGTTGGTTACAGTGATGAGGGGGCCGCCTTCGGCGGAGGAATCGTGCAGAACATAGGAATGTGTGCGGCCATCGACGATGTTTCTTGCCGAGCCCGTTTGTTCGGCCGACCCGATCAGGCCGCTGGCATCCACCAGCCCCGCCAATCGCATTTCGGCAATTGCCTCGATAATGCCGGAGCCGCAGATGCCGGTGATACCGCTGGAAAGCGTCGCCTCGGCGAAACCTTCCTCGTCTGACCAGAGGTCCGAGCCGATCACTTTGAAGCGCGGTTCCTTGGTTATCGGATCGATCCGCACGTTCTCGATCGCACCGGGGGCGGCGCGTTGGCCTGACGAAATCTGGGCGCCCTCGAAGGCCGGACCGGTGGGGGAGGAGCAGGCCAGAACCTTGTTCTTGTCGCCCAGAATAATCTCGGCATTGGTGCCGACATCGACAATCAGCACCAGTTCTTCGGAACGATAAGGCGCTTCAGACAATGCCACCGCCGCCGCGTCCGCCCCAACGTGCCCGGCAATACAGGGCAGGATGTATAGACGCGCGGCGGGATGCATCTGCATGTTCACTTCGGTTGCCCAAAGCGATACCGCGCCCGAGCTTGCCAAAGCGAAGGGCGCTTGGCCAAGCTCGACCGGGTCAATGCCAAGGAACAGGTGGTGCATGACGGGGTTGCCGACCAGCACCGCCTCGACGATCAGTTCGCGGTCGATCTGTGCCTCTGCCGAGACCTGAACGACCAGCGCGTTCATCGCCTCCTGCACGGCGCGGGTCATCTCGACGTCGCCGCCGGGGTTCATCATCGAATAGGAAACGCGGCTCATAAGGTCTTCGCCAAAGCGGATCTGCGGGTTCATGATGCCGGATGACGCTACAACCTCGCCCGTTTGCAAATCACACAGATGCGCGGCAACGGTGGTCGAGCCCAGATCAATCGCCAACCCGTAAACCGAGCCCTCGTAATACCCCGGCCAGACCTGCATCACATGCGCCGTATCCTCCTGCGCGTCGCGATGCACTGCACAGGTTACCTTCCACTTGCCCTTGCGCAACGCCGGTTGCAGCATTTGCAAGGTGCGCAGGTCGCCGGTGACATCCTCCAGCCCCCATTGGTCCTTCAGCGCCAGTTGCAGGCGCTCCAGATCACCTGACGGGTCGTGCATGTCGGGTTCGGTTACTTCGACGTAGTACAACTTCGTCGCCGGCTCCATCGTGATCTCGCGGGCCTCGGCGCGTTTGCGGACAACCTGTTTGTGAACTTGTGATTCCGGTGGCACGTCGATCACCACATCCGATTGCACCGTTGCCTGACATCCCAAACGTCGCCCCTCGGCCAGACCGCGTTTGTCGTCGTAGCGTTGCTCGACCGCGTTCCATTCTGAAAGGGCATCCTCGGCCACCGTCACGCCGTGCTTGGCGAATTCGCCATATGAAGGGGTGATCTGGCATTTCGAGCAAATCCCGCGCCCGCCACAAACACTATCTAGGTCGACGCCTAACTGCCGCGCTGCCGTAAGCACAGGTGTGCCCACAGGGAAGCGCCCGCGTTTACCCGAGGGGGTGAAGACTACCAAAGGGTCCAAATTGCTCATTTCAACGTCTCACAGCTTAATCGATGCTTTGCACATGCATACGATTTCTTTGACTGTGATTGAAAGACGAATACGTCAAATTATACACGAAATGCGCGGTAGGCCGTGTGTGGCGGTATTCAGCTCGCGTTGGAGGACCAGGCGCAGCGGTCGAAATCGGCGTATTTAATCATACTTTCGACCGTGCCAGCCGCGCCTGCATCCACCGCAAAGAAGTGGGATTCATCAGACTGGCTCTGGACACAAAAACCGTTGGTCGGGGTGACGGCGGCAGTCTGGAACGTCGCCAGATACGCGATAACATCCGCCCGATCCTGTTCGTCGGACAACTTGAACGACATCTTGGCTTTGGCCTTCGGGTCGTTCAGATAGCTGCGCAAAAAGGCGCGGGGGTCGGAGAGGTAGTTGAAGATGTTATCAGGCTCCCAAACCAGTCCGGACGCGTCGGCAGCCAGCATTGAAGCACCATATTTATACCCCTCGAAGCTACCCGCCGGACGACCGACAACGCTGGTCAGCACCGGTCCGACCTTGTTCTTGGCGTCCTCGCCGATCTGGTGACAGGCCGAGTATTTCTTGAACAGCTTTTCACCGGTAGCCGGATCGCCCACCGCCTGCGCATTCGCCGAAAAGCCCAGCGTGCTGGCGGTCAGGGAAAGCAGGGTGATGAAATGAGTGCGGCGCATGATGGCCTCCGGTTTGAAAATATTCTGACAGTCTGCCCGAAAGTGAAATATTTAAAAATACACCTTTCTTCGCAATTTAATCACGCCAGATCACCGCCATTGTGAATGGACGTGTTCCACTGTTTACCGCTGTTTTATTCCGCCTGCGCTAGAGTGTGTGCACGTAATTCCAACGGAGGACACTATGAAAAATACCTTTCAGGCATGGTATTTGCAGCCGCGATGGCGCTGCCGATGACCAACGCAACAGCGCAAGAAATGATACCGTTTGGTACCGATCACGACGTCGAATATGCGGCGTTGCTGTGGGATGTGATGAACGCCTCGAATCTGGCAGGGCCGAACGCAATCCAGACGTATCCTTATGAGGGCATCGCCCCACACGGAATGATGTTGCAGACATTTTACAGCACCGGCACGATTGACGGCCACACGGGTGATCTTATCGTCAAGCGCAACTATGGTCCCGAAGGCGTGACCGAGGATCAGGTTCTGATGGACCCCGACAAGCACCTCGGCGCGATCACGGTGATGTTCCGCCGCGAGGCTGGCTATGACGATGACGATGACAACTGGTTCTGGGCAAAGTACCTGCCGGATGGTTCGCTGGATAAAAACGCTATGGGCGGGCAGTTGGCCGGTCGTGTCGCCAAAGGCATGGACGAAGGCTGTATCGCCTGTCACAGCGGTGAAGATGATTACGTATTCACATCCAATGCTATAGGCAACTAACAGCCCCCGTTAGGTGATGTGATGAAAAGGCGAACCGGGCGGACCGCCTTTTTTTGTGCCTGAGGCTAGGTGCGACGACGACGTCCGCCGCGGGCACGGCCTTCGCCACCCGCAGATGGAACGCGGTTGACCTTGATCCATTCGCCGCCATGCGGGTCGTTGTCGGACAACAGGTTGGCGGCGCGGATTGCGTCCATTTCCAGTTTATGCGTCGGGTTCATAATCGCCGAGGTCATACCCGAAGCAATCGCCATCGGCAGGAAGGCCGCGTTGATACCGTTACGATTCGGCAAGCCAAAGCTGATATTCGAGGCACCGCAAGTGGTGTTCACACCCAGTTCAAGGCGCAGTTTGCGAACGAGTTCGAAAACCTGAAGTCCCGCTGTCGACATCGCGCCGATTGGCATAACCAGCGGATCAACGACGATATCATGTGCCGGAATGCCGAAATCGGCGGCCCGTTCAACAATCTTCTTGGCAACCGCAAAACGCACTTCGGGGTCTTCGGAAATACCGGTGTCATCGTTTGAAATCGCCACAACCGGCACGTTGTATTTCTTAGCCAGCGGCAGGATCAGCTCCAGCTTTTCCTCTTCGCCAGTCACCGAGTTTAGCAGCGGACGGCCATTACAAACCTGTAGACCTGCCTCAAGCGCGGCGGGAACCGAACTGTCGATGCAAAGCGGGATATCGACCAGATCCTGCACCATCTTGATAACCTTTTGCATCAAGGGCGGCTCGGTCTCGTTCGGGTTGGGGTTGGAGTTGTAGACAACCCCTGCATTGATATCGAGCATCGTCGCACCCGCGGCGACTTGCGCCAGCGCGTCAAGCTCGACAGTCGAGAAATCGCCGGCTTCCAGTTCGGCGGCCAGCTTCTTGCGGCCGGTCGGATTAATCCGCTCGCCGATGACGCAGAAGGGTTGGTCAAAACCGATGATGGCGGTTTTGGAGGCGGATTCTACGATTGTGCGTGTCATGGTGGGTATTCCTCAGGCTTGCGCCGCGATGCGGTCAGCAGATTGGCTGTGCCCGTTGACATAGTCAGCGGTGGCGTTAATGCCTCCTAGCGGAAAGAAGTGGGCAGATTCAATGTTGAAATTCGGGTTGGCGGCTTTGTGCCGCGCCAGTTCATCAAGGAATTGGGTCGGCTCGAAGGGGGTGACCATCTTTGTGACGTCCTTGGCACGTCGCGTCAGGACCCTGACGGAGGGGCCGACGCCGCAAGTCATTGCGAACTTGATCATCGATTGTAATTTCGCGGGTCCGGGGACGCCGATGTGGACAGGGAGGCTGATGTTTTCCGCTTGCAGGCGGTCGGCCCATGCGACGACCGGCGCGCTTTCAAAGACAAACTGGGTGACGAGCGCCATTTGCGCGTCCGTGCGGTTCCGGAAGTCGTTCTTCCAGCGTAAGGCTTCCATCACGGCTTGGTCGCCGCCGTTCGGGTCGATGTCTTTGTTACCTTCAGGGTGGCCGGCGACGTGCAGGCGGTTATAGCCGTATTTGTCGAACAGGCCGGTGTCCAGCAGCTGCATGGAATCGCTGAAGTCGCCCTGCGGGGTGTCGACGCCACCGGCGAGTAGCAACGCTTGATGGATGCCGACGTCGGCATAGCGCGCGATCCAGTCGTCGAGCGTGCTCCGGTCCTTGATGATACGGGCAGGGAAGTGGGGCATGACTTCGAAACCCTCTGCCGTCAGACGTTTGGCAGTGGAAAGCATGTCCGCAAACGTGGTGCCGTCGATATGGGCGATGTAGACGCGCGTGCCGGCAGGCAGAATCGCGCGAAAGTCGTCGATCTTGGCGGCTGTGCGCGGCATGACCTCGATCGAAAAGCCCTTTAGGAAGGCGGCGAGCGCATCCGTTTGTGCGGGTGGTTGCTTGCGTTTGAACTTCAACATCGACATCGCCTTGCTCCAGATCATGGGCGCGGTTCGGCCCAGCCATCATTGTCGATCAATTCCTTGATCTTGACCTGATCGTATTCAGCTTCGATTCGGGCAACTTCGGCAATTGCGACCTCTTTATCGTCCCCATCGACAGAAAACGGCGTCGCTTTCCGCCATTCGGCCAGATAGGCGTCAGCATCCTTGGCGCCGACCTTCATGGCGGCACGGTCGATGGCTTGCTCGAATCTCTCTGGTAGCTGGATTTTATGGCCGCGACGGCCTTTGCCGCAGATCACCTGAGCGGGGATATCGCGCCAGTATACGATGGTAACTTGTGTCATTTGGAACTCCACTTTTCACGGCGATTTCTTGCCCGTGTCGTTTTTTATCTTTGATTCGCCGCTTATTTACTTTATTAGGGTGTGCACTGCAAAACTCATTGACGGTATGGACCGACGCAACATGACACATGACACACAACAGACCACGAGTCTGTCTTTCGAATTTTTCCCTCCACATAACGCCGAAGCAAGCGCACGTCTATGGCGTTCGGTTGAACGGCTTGCGCCTTTGGGGCCGAAGTATGTTTCGGTAACCTACGGGGCAGGCGGCACCACGCGCGAGCGCACGGTTTCGGCAATCAAAACCATTCAGGAACGCGCCCACCTGAACGTCGCAGGACATCTGACGGTGGTCGGGGCCAGCAAGGCCGAAACTCTGGATGTGGCGCGCGGGTACGCCGCTATGGGCGTGCGCCGCATCGTAGCATTGCGCGGGGATGCACCAAAAGGGCAGGACTCTTTTACCGCGCATCCGGACGGGTTTAACAACGCTGCCGAACTGGTCGAAGGACTGGCCGAAATCGGCGGTTTCGAAATTTCCGTGGCGGCTTATCCCGAAAAGCATCCTGATTCCGCCGATATGAAAGCTGACATTGATAACTTGAAACGCAAGATCGATGCGGGGGCGAGCAGCGCCATCACGCAGTTCTTCTTCGACAATCAGGACTTCCTGCGCTTCCGTGATGCGGCGGCCGATGCGGGTATCAGCGCGCCGATCATTCCGGGCATCCTGCCGGTGGAAAACTTCACCAAGATGCTGCGGTTTGCCGATATGTGTCAGGCCAAAGTGCCGGACTGGATGCACCAAGCCTTCCGCAATGCCGGCGATGACGCCGACGTTCTTGCTACCGCGCTTTGTGCGGAGCAATGCGACGAGATGCAATCCGAGGGCGTGGACCACCTGCATTTCTACACGCTCAACAATCCGGACTTGGTCTACAACATCAGCCGCGCCTTGGGGTTTGAGGCGGTCGGAGTGGATGTCGCCAGCAGTGTTGCTTGATTTAAAAGCTTGGGTTGATTGTCGAATGTGCTTCTCGCTATTCTGGTTGCATTGATTTGTGAACAGAGGCTTTGTGTTGGTTATGAAGATTATTGTTAGACTGATATCCATCGCCTTTTTGGTTGTGGTATTTGTCGTTGTAATGACCGTGTTGCAATTCAAATATTTTGGACCATGGCAGCACATTCGGAACACAGAGAAGGCTGAGGCATTTAATCAAACAAATTGGGAAACAGGTTTCGCGGATGTCTACACGGTAGAGACCGCTATTGAGCTGAACGATCAAATGCGTTCAGTTTCTTTTGAAGTGATTTGTGCGCGAAAAATGAAAACCGCCGGTGTTAGCCTCATAGACAATGCTGCCACCATTCGAGAAGGCACCCACAATTTCAATTCGCGCGAAACCAATTTACCCATATCTGACGACTACCAAGTTATCTTTGATACACAGCTTTCCTGCGATAGACTGGCTAAAGATATTGTGGGCCAAGAATTTCCTTTCAGCCCGAAATATCAATTGTCGGTCAGTGTACAACACATTTCCGAGCCTAACACATCTTGCACTATTCATTTGAAAGGGGAAGCGTTTCAGTTTGAAACACTGCGGGTGTTCCCTGTTACAATTTTGTCAGCGAGGCAAGAACGCATCAGCAGTGTACTTTCCAGAGACGAATACGGACCGGCTGACGCGGCCCTCATTCGAGCGCTTGAAAGCGAAAATCCACAACCAAGAGATTTATACAGACGCTTTGATACCAAATATTATTGGTCTGACGAGAATAGGTGTTGGCACGAAATTCGGGGCGAATGCGCGCCGCGCGCAAACACGATTTGTTCGTTAACTCGATAGGTGTCGGCATCACCTGCCTTGCGCCGCCCCGCAATCCGCACTATCTTCATTCCAAACACTGCGCCGAATTCTGAGCGCGGAGAGATTGGCTGAAAATAGTGACGGATCGTCATTCCCATAATCCGAGGGGGAACTCGGGTGGCAAACGGCGTGCGGTTGGCAGAAATGCCGTGCTCGACAGAAAACCGCTTTATGCTGCACTGGACCTCGGGACAAATAGTTGCCGGATGCTGATTGCGGAGCCGGATGGATCGCACTTCAAGATTGTTGATGCGTTCTCTAAGTCTGTGCGTCTTGGAGTTGATCTTGAACGCACCGGATCGCTCTCTAATGCAGGTATCAACCGAACGCTTCAGGCTTTGCATGTTTGCTCCAGAAAGCTACGTAAACTTGGTGTGAAAAACTCGCGTCTGGTCGCGACCGAAGCCTGTCGGCGGGCCAAAAACGGCGAGCAGTTCATGGGCCGGATCCGCAATGAAACCGGTCTGCGACTTGAGGTTATCAACCCAGCCGAGGAGGCCCGTCTGGCGGTTGTCAGTTGTTCGCCNTTGCTGGAGCCGTTGGCAGAGCATATTCTGGTTGTCGACATCGGCGGCGGNTCGACGGAACTGGTCTGGGTCGATCTTTCCGAGGTCGCGCCTGAGGACAAAATGAAAACCATGCTGGACCTACGACCCGGCATTGAGGATGTAACCAGCTTGCCCGGCGCGCGGATTGTTGACTGGATTTCGGTGCCGCTAGGGGTTGCGACCTTGATGCAGCGGTTCTCGGATGTGCAGGAAGATGGCGCGAAGTTTGCCCTGATGGCCTGTTATTTCGAGGAAATGCTCGAAAACTTTTCGCCTTATAACGATCTGGTTGACCCTTCGATCCTGTCAAAACTACAAATCATCGGCACCTCGGGCACCGTGACCACGCTGGGGGCGATGCATCTGGGGCTAAAACGCTATGACCGCAACAAAGTTGACGGTTTACGGATGCGGGCACAGGACGTAAACGCGGTGATCGAACGGTTTTTGGAGCTTGGTCCGCAGGGACGGCGCATCGAGCCAGGGATTGGCAAGGATCGGGCGGATCTGATTATGTCCGGCTCCGCGATATTGCAGACGCTGTTGCGCATCTGGCCGACCGAGTCGGTGCGGGTCGCGGATCGGGGGCTGCGCGAGGGTATGTTATTTTCGATGATGAACGCGGATGGCGTTCTGGAGAGCAGGTTTAAAGACGATGGCTGAAAAGAAAAACACATCGGGGCGCGGNCAGCGCGACCTTAAAGTACGGGTGAAATCGGCCAAGGGGCGCAAGCTGTCGTCGACGCTGTGGCTGGAACGTCAGTTGAATGACCCCTATGTGAAGCGCGCCAATGCCGACGGTTATCGTGGGCGGGCGGCCTATAAGATTGCAGAACTCGACGAGCGGTTCGGGTTTCTGGTGCCGGGTGCACGGGTNGTTGATCTGGGCTGTGCGCCGGGTGGCTGGTCGCAGATTGCCGTCGAGCGCGTGAATGCACTGGGCGAGCGTAAAGGCAAGAAGGTCGGCACGGTTCTGGGTATTGATCTGAAAGAGGTCGAACCGATCCCGGGAGCGCAGTTACATGTGCTCGATTTCCTCGAAGAGGGCGCGGACGACAAGGTTAAGGAATGGCTGGGTGGCAACGCCGATGTTGTAATGTCCGACATGGCGGCAAGCGCGTCTGGGCACAAGCAGACCGACCACATCCGGATTATCGCACTGGTCGAGGCGGCGATTTACTTCGCGCTCGACGTGCTGGACGAGGGCGGGACGTTTGTTGCCAAGGTGCTGGCTGGCGGTGCGGAAGAGCAGATGTTGTTGATGCTGAAGAAAAACTTCAAGAAAACCATTCACGTCAAACCACCGAGCAGTCGTCGGGATTCAAGCGAGAAATTTGTCATTTCGACGGGGTTTAAGGGGCGACCGTAGGGTGTCCGTTTTGAACGCACCTTCCTACGTCGCTTAGAATTACGGCTTAACCATTGCTTGGCTTAGCAAATATGTTTTCGATAGCGGTAGGGTTCTTGGAGTTTGCAAAACAACTGAAACACCTCCTTGGCATTCCCACCCGTCAGCGTATTTGGCCCTAATAATTGTTGCTAACTCATCAGATGTCTGTCCATTCACTACGCAGTAATCAGTCATAGCCTTTTCTCCCAAACTTTTAAGTAATCTGATAGTCCTTATTCCTTAAACCTATAATAAAAACATAGGTAAGAATTAGAAATATAAATGGGCAACAATATTGAAGTGGCATTCGAGAGATTCGTAATTAGGGTGTGTGTTTTGCACGCATCGCTGTGGGATACGTGGGGACCACGCACCCTACGGTTTCACTTTATCAAGGCACGAAAAAAGAGGCGTTCGGTGAAAACCGCGCCTTTTTTGCTTTGGGAACCTCGGAAGGTCCGATCTGGACCTGATTTCGGTGTTTCGGGTTAGAAAACACCTGTTGACCGAGAGACGGAGTTACCGCGCCAAGCGCCCGAACCTGAGATGTTGCTGGCATAAGCCGGTCTTTAAGCGGCGCAACGATCGGACGGAGTAGTGTGTGTTTGTTGCGAATATATGCAACGGTAAATTAACAAATATATTGGCGCGATAAACCCCTTGGACCTGTCGGCCCGTCTCGCTCTGTGCCGTTATCTATACGCGCAATTGGTTAATATTTGATTTAGGGCGACCAGCCTTCCGGTGCCAATTCGAAGTTTTCGAACTGGAAAGCGGGGGAGACGGTGCAGCCTACTAATACCCAGCCGTCTAGCGGGACCGAGGATTGCCAGGCATTGGCGGGGACGACCAGTTGCGGGCGTTGGCCTGCGGCGAGGTCGGGGCCGAGGATTTCGGTGCAGGTTTCGGCCTCGTGGATTTGCAACTTCATCGCCGAACCTGCATACCAGTGCCAGATTTCGGCGGCGTCTACGCGGTGCCAACGGGAGCGTTGGTCAGCTTCGAGCAAGAAGTAGATCGAGGACCCCGAGGGCCGTTCGCCGACATCACTACGCCATGTTTCGACGTACCAGCCGCCTTCGGGGTGGGGCTGCATGTTGAGGGTTTTAATGATGTCTTGGGCGGTTTGAGGCATGTGTTGAGGGCTCCGGTGGGAAATCACGTCAGAGTGATCTGCGGCGGCGCGCTTTGCAAGGGGGTTGCAATTGAGGGTATATTCACGTTTACGTATATAAAACATATCGGAGAGTATTATGCGTAAAACACAGCCTTTATGGCGCAGCACCCCGCCCGCAATTTTCCCTATAGCCCTTGGCTTTATGGGGCTTGGATTGGCGTGGCGCAATGTTGCGAATGTCGTTCCGGTTCCGTCGTTTCTTGGCGAGTTGATCCTTGGTGTCTCGGCAGCTTTGTTTGTGTTTTTCGCAGTATCCTACTTGTTGAAGTTTATCGCGCGTCCGGCCGTTGTGCTTGAGGATATGAAGACACCTCCGGGACGGGCGGGTGTTGCTGCGATCTCGATGGGGTTGATGATTCTGGCGGCAGCGATGTTGCCTTTCGGAGCGCTGGCTAACGGGATCTGGTGGGCCGGTGTTATTTTGCAGGTCGTTGTAATTCTNCTGGTCACACGAGTGCTGATGAAAATGCCGCCCGAGGCGCGCATGGTAACACCGTTTCAGTTGCTTCCTTATGTAGGGTTGATCGTGGCACCGATCGCGGGCGTGGCGCTAGGGCACTCGCTGGTGGTGACAATTGTCAGTGTGTTCAGTTTTCTCGCGTTTCTTGTGATTGCCATTACGTATGGATTGAAACTGACGAAAGTGCGTCCGCAGCAGCCATTGCGCCCGTCGCTGGTTATCTTCCTTGCACCGATGAGCCTGTTCGCGATTNCGGCGGCTCTAACGGGGCATGACATCATATTCACTGTGTTTTACTGGCTGGCTGTTGATCTGGCGGTTGTGTTCCTTGTGATCTCGCCCTGGTTGACCAAAGGTGGCTGGACGCCGATCTGGGGGGCGCTGACCTTTCCTGTGGCGACCTTTACCAGCTTGCAAGCGATTGCTGTCGGGCGCGGCGGAGATACGACCGTCGCCTTGACCCTGATGATTGCGGGGTTGGTGATTGCAACGGGTTTGATCCTTTATGTCGTCTATATGGCCGGCAAAGCGTGGATTCGGGGCGATCTGTCGAAAAAGACCGGTGCTGCGACCGCTTAGGGGGTTTCAATTTCCAGAACATCGTGAAATAGAGACGTGCCAACAGCGACCCCCATTTAGGAGTAATTCCATGGAAATTCGTGAGGCTCTTACCTTCGATGACGTTCTTCTCGTTCCCGGTGCGTCCGAGGTTTTGCCGACGACGGCAGATACCCGCACGCATGTAACCAAAACCATTGCCATGAACATCCCGTTGATGTCCTCGGCGATGGATACGGTGACCGAAGCCAAGATGGCGATTGCCATGGCGCAGGCTGGTGGCATTGGTGTTATCCACCGTAACCTTGATATTGACGAGCAGGCACAGCAGGTGCGGGCGGTTAAGCGGTTCGAGTCCGGTCTGGTCGAGAACCCGATTACGCTGCAAGCAGATCAAACGCTGGCGGATGCCAAGGCTTTGCAAGCACGTTACAAGATTACCGGATTTCCGGTTGTGGCCGAGGGTGGCCGTGTGGTCGGTATCCTGACCAACCGCGATATGCGTTTTGCGACGGATGATGCGACGCCGGTTCATACGATGATGTCTTCGGACAACCTCGCGATGTTGCGCGAGCCAGTAGATTTGGCCGATGC
>JGI24025J20009_10001992_pt1 | contig 15044 bp, 15 predicted proteins | sample Cruoilmetagenom3_FD_20009 | JGI IMG/M metagenome (IMG submission 20009)
AAACTAACAGCTAATAGCTAATCGCACAAGTCATATTTTTTGAGGTATATTACCCCTAAAAATGTAAACTACTTTTGGCTTGATATGAAGGATGCCGACTTTTTTAATTTTTTTTATTGTAATAGCCTATTCTTACGTTATAATGTTTACGTAAGATTAGGAGGAAACCAATGGATAAAATATTCTCTGCACGAGTTGATGAGTCTACGGTTAGACGCATAGGAATTCTTGCCCAGCGTTTGAATACTACAAAAAAGAAGATCATCGAGAGTGCGATTGAAGTGTACGCAAGCAGGATTGAAAAGGAAAATAGCATAGATGTGCTCGATTTAACATTTGGTGCATGGCGTCGTAAGGAATCCGCACCTGAAGTTGTGGATACGTCACGCAAAGCTTTTCGACGCTCGATGATAAGGCACCAATAATGAGGGCTTACATCGATACGGATATACTGATTTGGCATCTTCGTGGAGAACGGAAAGCGCTTAACTTTCTGCGACGTCTTCGTGATGGTGAAGATTTCGAATTGTGGACAGGTGTAATGCAAAGGGCAGAAGTCGTGTTTTTCGTGCGTCCGGAGGAAGAGGAATCGACCTTGTTATTTCTATCACAATTCAAAACAGAATCTATTAACCAAAGCCGTATTGATGAGGCTGCTTTGTTGTACCGGAAATGGCATCTTAGCCACGGAATAGATATCAACGATGCAATTCTGGCTGCTACGGCAATGCAAACAGGCGGCAGGATTTTCTGTCTGAATCGAAAACACTATCCTATGTCGGAGGTTTTGGTCACAAAGGCTTGGTAAGTCTAATCGAGATAAACAGCGTCTGGAATATAATCCGGATTTTATTGTCGTCCCTTTCCCTTCCATATGAATTCATCTGACAAAAAAATATTTGCTACTATTTTCTTTTCCATTTTTACGTCTGTTACAGGCGTGGGGATAGTAGTCCCGCTTCTGCCGGTGTATGCCCATGATCTTGGAGCCAGCGGTCTGTATATAAGCCTGATCTTCGGCGCATTCTCCCTTTCACGAACGTTTCTCCTTCCGTATTTCGGCAGGATTTCAGACAAAAAAGGGCGTAAGCCGTTTATTGTCGCAGGCCTGCTTGGCTATACATTGGTTTCCATCGTGTTCATTTTTTCAGCCGATGTCAATTCATTGATTGTCGTACGATTTTTACAGGGTATTGCGTCTGCCATGATCATGCCGGTTGCACAGGCCTATATAGGGGATATTACACCTGAAGGGAAAGAGGGCTTTTATATGGGTCTTTTTAACCTGTCAATGTTTCTGGGCCTGAGCATTGGCCCTCTGGCGGGCGGAGTGATCAGTGACAAATTCAGCCTGAATTCAGCTTTTGCGTCCATGGGGATTCTTGCGGCTGCAGGCTGCTTTTTAAGCTTTTTCTTACTGCCGCCTGTTAGTTCGGAAAGGATTGTAAGGAGGGATAAGGCTCCTGTGTCGATTACCCGGCTATTAAGGGACAGAGTTATAGCAGGGATGTTCATCGTCCGGTTTTCGTATGTGACCTGCATTGGAATCATGTGGTGCTTCCTGCCTGTTTACGCTGATTTAGAATTCGGGCTTTCAAGTTCTTTGATCGGGATTCTTGTCATGCTCGGAGTATGTATAAGCGGTATGCTGCAGGTCCCGATGGGCTTGCTGGCTGACAGGCTTAACAAAAGGTACATGATTATATCCGGCAGCCTGATAATCGTATATGCAATATATTCATTTTCATGGGCAGAGGGATTCTGGGATATCATTATCGCGGATATTCTTTTTGGAGTGGGAGGCGGATTATCAACACCGCCGGTGATGGCGCTGTCTGTGATAAAAGGTAATGAAAATAAATCCATGGGGTCAATCATGGGGCTTCTGACAGTGGGGCACAGCCTGGGAATGATATTCGGTTCTTTTTTTGCCGGTATTATAATGGATTATTGCGGTCTCAGGAGCGCATTTCCCTTAGGGGCAATGATAATGATGGCCGGGATCTTGTTTTTTATCCTTTTGACACGGGAACATGAATTAGTTCCATGCGCTAATGTGCGCTAATGTGCAGGAATAGGGGCTTTGCCGGCTTTCTTGTTCCTGGTGGTTTTTATAGTACTCCACGTAGTTTTGCAAGAGGCCGGGTTGACTTAACTAAACCAAAGAGCTAAAGAAACTGTCAAGGGACTTTGTAGAAGCTGCAAAAGGCCGATTTTATTCAATTGGGAATTTGTAAAAATTATTATATACTATCTTTGAATGAACAGGTTGTGATTCCACTATGGAGGGTAATTAAATATGGCTGAAGAAGCAATCAAACTTGGTGGAAAAAGAAAAAGTATTTTTATGAATAAAGTAAAAAAACTTCTTCCCGACGGGGGAAATCTTAACCTTTGCCTGACATGTGGTACCTGTTCATCCGGCTGTCCGGCAACGGGTCTTGAAGATATGGATCCAAGAAAATTTTTGCGGATGGCTGTTCTTGGGATGGACGAAGAGTTAACATCCACACCATGGGTGTGGATGTGTACCATGTGTTACAGGTGTGTTTATGCATGTCCGATGCAAATCGATATACCAGGGTTGGTGTATGAAGCAAGAGCAAGCTGGCCAAGAGAAAAACGGCCTAAGGGGATTCTCGGATCATGCGATATGGCATTGAGAAATGAGAGCTGTAGCGCCATGGGAACACCACCGGAAGATTTCATTTTTGTGGTTGAGGATGTTCTTGAGGAGTATCGCGAGACACAACCTGAATTTAAAGATATGGAAGCACCAATTGACAAAAAAGGTGCTTGTTTTTTCTTGAATCAAAATTCCAGAGAGCCTGTAACAGAACCGGATGAGATGGTCCCTCTCTGGAAAATTCTTCATACCGTGGGTGCTGATTGGACTTATGGATCCAAAGGATGGGCCGGAGAAAACTACTGCATGTTTCTTGCCGATAATGATTCATGGGAAAAAATTGTCAAGACGAGTATAAATACTGCAAAAGAGCTTGGATGCAAAGTCTTTCTCAATACTGAATGAGGGCATGTAACCTACGCAGTCCGGTACGGACTGAAAAAGTTCCATATAGAGCATGACCTGGAAATTGCCAGCATTTATCAATATTACGCCAAATGGATTAGAGAAGGGAAATTGAAAGTAAATTCTGACTGGAATAAAGATTTAAAAATTAAGTTTACTGCTCAGGATCCATGTCAGATTGTGCGTAAATCTTATGGGAATGATGCTGCCGATGATTTGCGTTACGTGGTCAAGTCAATTGTAGGTGAAGAAAATTTTATTGATATGACTCCCAATAAATCGAACAATTACTGTTGCGGTGGTGGCGGAGGTACTCTCCAGTCCGGATATAAAAAACAGCGTTTACAGTATGGAACAACAAAAGATAAACAGATTAAGGCCACCAAGGCAGATTATTGTATTGCCGCATGTCATAATTGTCATGCGCAGATTCATGAATTAAGTGAGCACTATGGGGGAAATTATTCAGTGGTTCATTTATGGACATTGATTTGTTTATCTCTTGGGATACTTGGTGAAAATGAACGTGCATATTTAGGCGATGATCTTAAGGAAGTTGCTGTTTATGGTGCCTAAGAGAGTTGCTCCGGAATGGGCGGATGTTTGCTTCACGTGCGGGATCTGTACTGAGGGATGCCCAGTACAAAAGAGATGATATTGATCTGACCTAAGTTGAGCGATTAGCTGTTAGCCATTAGCGTTTAGCTTTGAAAAATGGTTTCCGTAATCATTAAACTAATAGCTAACCGCTAAAGGCTAATAGCTTATTTATATCTAAGTGAAGGGTGGTAAGAGGGAGACGTTTCCATGTCAAAAGACATAAAAGGATCGGTAATGGTTGTTGGCGGCGGGATTGCCGGGATGCAGTCCGCTCTGGATCTGGCGAATTCGGGCTTCCTCGTGCACATGGTTGAAAAATCCGCTGCCATTGGTGGTGTGATGAGCGCGTTGGACAAGACGTTTCCCACCAATGACTGTGCTATGTGAATTATCTCCCCCAAACTGGTCGAGGTCGGCCGGCACCTGAACATCAATCTTATCACCCTGGCGGATGTGGAATCCATTGAGGGTGATGCGGGGAATTTTCGAGTAACTGTCCGCGAGCGTCCCCGCTATGTGGACATGGATAAATGTATCGCCTGCGGGATCTGTGCCGAGAGATGTCCCCGCAAGGTCAAGGATGAATACAATCAGGGCCTGTCTAAACGCAAGGCCATCTATGTGCAATATGCCCAGGCAGTACCGCTCAAATATGTGATTGATGCGGATCACTGTATCTATTTCAAGAAAAAGGGCAGATGTAAGGCCTGTGAAAAGTACTGTCCGGCAGATGCTATTGATTTCACACAGAAAGAGAAGATCCATAAAATAGAAGTAGGGTCTGTCATCCTGTCCACCGGCTTTAAATCCTTTGATCCCAGCGGGCATGATGTCTACGGATACGGTAGCCTTCCAAATGTCATCACAAGCATGGAGTTTGAGCGGATCTTGAGCGCTTCAGGTCCTTTCCAGGGCCAACTGCAGCGCCCTTCTGATAGTGAGCCTCCCCAAAAGATTGCGTGGCTTCAATGTGTCGGGTCTCGCGATTTACATGCCGGCTGCCATGAGTATTGCTCGGGCGTGTGCTGTATGTATGCGATCAAGGAGGCGGTCATTGCCAAGGAACATGCCGGGAGCGACCTGGATACCGCCATCTTTTTCATGGACATGCGGACTCCTGGAAAGGAATTTGACAAATACTATGATCGTGCCAGGGATGAGGCAGGGGTCCGGTTCATAAGGTCACGGGTCCATTCTATCGAGCGTGCAGGAGGACCCGGCTCGGATGATCTGCGGATTATATATGTGAGCGAAGATGGCAAGCTGAAGGAAGAAATTTTCAACCTGGTTGTGCTTTCAACTGGTCTTGAGATATCCGAAGATGTGCGCAAACTGGCCCAAGACCTTGGGATTGAACTTGATCCACATGGTTTTGCAAAAACCAGCTCCTTTACGCCGGTTGCTACTTCAAGGCCCGGTGTCTTTGTCTGCGGTGCCTTTGCAGGTCCGAAGGACATCCCCCAATCGGTCATGGAGGCATCCGCTGCATCTTCCGCCTGTGCCGTGCTGCTTGCCGATTCACGAAATACACTTACACAGGAAAAGACTTATCCGCCTGAAGACCCGATTATTTATGAAGAGCCCAGGATCGGGGTCTTTGTATGCCACTGCGGCATTAATATCGGAGGAGTTGTAGATGTGCCGGCGGTTCGCGATTATGCCGAGACCCTGCCCAATGTGGTCTATGTGGCTGACAACATGTTTACATGCAGCCAGGATACGCAGGGACTCATACGGGATGCCGTGAAGGAAAACCGCCTGAATCGTGTAGTTGTGGCTGCATGTACTCCACGTACACATGAATCCCTTTTTCAGGAAACGATCCGGGATGGGGGTCTGAATCCATATCTTTTTGAATTTGCCAATATCAGGGACCAGGATGCGTGGGTGCATCAAAAGGAGCCTGAAAAGGCTACAGAGAAGGCCAAAGACCTTGTGAGGATGTCTGTGGTCAAGGCGGCATTGCTGGAACCCATCGAACCTCTGCTTTTAGGGAACAGACATGAAGCGCTGGTTATCGGCGGAGGCGCAGCCGGCATGATCGCTGCGCTGGACCTGGCTGACCAGGGGTTCAAGACTTTTATTGTGGAACAAAAAGAAAAACTTGGGGGATATGCAAAATATGTCAGGAAGACATGGAAAGGTGAAGATGGAAGGGCCTTTCTTGCAAATCTCAAAGAACGTGTGAATGGTCATGAGCGGATCGAGGTGTTGCTAAACACAAAGGTCAGCCATGTATCGGGGTTTGTAGGTAATTTTACAACTACTGTAACAACAGGATCTGCTGAGCAAGAACTGGAGCATGGTGTTATCATCCTGGCCGTTGGCGCGAAATCCCTTAAGCCTGATGAATATCTCTACAAACAGAGCGATCTGGTAATGCGGTGGCATGAGCTTGAAGAGCTCTTTGAAAAAGAGCCTGAAAGGCTTGAAGAGTCTGAAGCAGTTGCCTTTATCCAGTGTGTGGGGTCCCGCGAACCCGAACGTCCCTATTGCTCAAAGTTTTGCTGTATCTCATCCTTGCAACAGGCCATTGATTTCAAGACACTGAAACCCGACCTGAATGTCTATATACTCTATCGTGACATCCGCACTTATGGCCAAAGGGAAGAACTGTACAGAAAGGCCAGGGAATTGGGTGTAATATTCATCCGCTACTCGCTTAATGAAAAGCCTGTGGTGGAAGAAGCCAGGATTAACGGCAAAGACAAACTGAAGATTACAGTAAAAGACCATATACTCGGCATCCCCCTGGAACTCCATGTGGATTATCTGGACCTGGCCACGGCCATTATCGCAAGGGGCGAGGAGGAACTCGCCAAGATGCTGAAAGTGCCGCTTAACGAGGATGGCTTCTTCCTCGAGGCGCACATGAAGTTGAGGCCTGTGGATTTTGCCACTGACGGCATATTTATGTGCGGCATGGCCCACTATCCCAAGCCCCTTGAGGAATCCATAGTCCAGGCAAAGGCAGCCGCTGCCAGGGCCGCATCAGTGTTGATCAAGGAATCAGTTGAAGTTGAGCCCACTGTTTCAGTGGTCGATCAGGAAAAGTGCATTGGCTGCGGCTTGTGCGAGGTCTCCTGTCCCTTTATGGCCATACACCTTGTCAAAGTCCCAGGGCAGGGATACAGGGCTGAGAACATTTCGGCCCTCTGTAAGGGCTGCGGGATCTGTGCCGCGGCCTGTCCTCAAAAGGCCATTGATATGAAACACTTCCGCGATCGCCAGATCCTTGCAATGATTGAGGCAGGAGGGGGGAAGTGAGTTACGGGTTGCTGGTTACGGGTTGCTGGTTGAGAGTAAATGAAGGTAGGTAATATAGACATGAATAAATCGTTTGAACCGAAAATCCTGGCATTTCTATGTAACTGGTGTGCCTATGCAGGTGCGGATCTGGCAGGGGTTTCCCGGCTCCAATATCCTCCGACCATCCGTTCGATTCGGGTAATGTGTTCAGGCCGGGTTGATCCTGTCTATATTATAGATGGCCTAAAAAGCGGGTTTGACAGCGTNTTTGTGTCCGGGTGACACCTCGGAGAATGCCATTACCAGGATGGTAATGAATATGCGGCCAACAGGGTGGAACTGGTGCAAGATCTCCTGGAGCTTTCAGGTATCGGGCGGGACCGCGTGCAACTTCGCTGGGTCAGTGCGGCTGAAGGGCAGCTCTTTGCCAAATATGTAACCGAGGTGAGCAATATTACACAAGAACTGGGTCCCTTTTATCCTGAGGAGTTCAGGCTTTCCCTTGCGGCAGTTGAGCAGACGCTTAATTCCCCCCGGATCAGGTGGCTTCTGGGATTGACAAAGCAACTTACCGAACAGGGTAATGTCTACAATGAAAAGCTCAAAGGTGAGGATTTTAAGAAATTGCTCCAACAGGCCACGGAAGAAGAATACCACAAGGCCCTGATAATGGAGGTCCTTGAAGAAGGCCCCCGGTCTGTGAGGCAGATGGCAGAAAAGACCGGCCTGCCCGTATATACGGTTTCTCTGCGTCTGAATGAGCTGGAGAGATGCAACCAGGCAGGCCTGAAGGAGTATAGTGGCAGCACCCCGATATTCATGGGTATGTAATACCTAAATTTAGCAATTAGCCTTTAGCGGTTAGCAATTAGCTTAATGATTATCGGTCTGCCGCCCTGACAAGCAGGATGTTTTGCTGTTACAAAATTAGGTATTTTCCAAAGCTAAACCCTAATGGCTAACAGCTAACAGCTTAACTTGGGTAATGATATAGAGGAACAGGAATGGCTAAGGATAGAGAGATGAAAAACATGGGGAGCGTAATGGTCGTGGGGGCCGGCATTGCCGGCATGCAGGCGGCCCTTGATCTGGCAACTGCGGGATATTACGTACACCTGGTTGACAAGTCACCGACTATAGGGGGGATGATGGCACAGTTGGATAAGACCTTTCCAACTAATGACTGTGCCATGTGAATTATTTCACCCAAACTGGTCGAGGTCGGCCGGCATCTTAATATAAATATCATCCCCAACTCAGAGGTTGAATCCTTTGATGGTGAGGCCGGGCATTTCAATGCCACGCTTATTAATCATCCCCGGTATATAGACCCTGATGTATGCACCGGGTGCGGGCAATGCAGCCAGGCCTGCCCTGTACACTGTGTGAATGAATTCGACTGCGGTCTGGATATCAGGGCCGCCACGTCCATCAAATACGCCCAGGCAGTCCCTCTGGCATACTCCATAGACAGGGACCTGTGCATCGGGTGCGGGCTCTGTGAAAAGATCTGTCTTGCCGGGGCGATTAATTATGATGAGAAGCCGAAAAGGACAGAGCTTGAAGTGGGAGCTGCGATCCTTGCAGTAGGGAACGAACTGTTCGATCCCGGAGTTCAGGAAGTATTCGCCTATGGGAAATCTCCCAATGTGATCACCAGCATGGAGTTCGAGCGGATTCTGAGCGCATCCGGGCCGTATATGGGCCATCTGATGAGGCCCTATGACCGCGAAGAGCCCAAAAAAATTGCCTGGCTCCAGTGTGTGGGTTCACGCGATACCCATGAATGCAGCAATGCCTACTGCTCCGGTGTCTGTTGCATGTACGCCATCAAGGAAGCGGTCATTGCCAAGGAGCACGCACACGGGGATGTAGAACCGACTATTTTTTACATGGACATCCGGACATACGGCAAAGATTTTGAGGAATATTATAACCGGGCCCGTGATGAGCACGGTGTGCGGTTTATCCGCTCGCGCATTCACACCGTTAACCCGGTAGAAGACGGTAACCTTGAGATAACATATGTTGATGACAGCGGTGAGCTGAAGAGCGAGATTTTTGACCTTGTAGTGCTTTCCGTGGGCTTTCAGGTGGGGGAGGAAAGCGTCAAGCTTGCCGGACGTCTCGGGATCGAGCTGGATAAATACAACTTTGCCAGGACAGACAGCTTTGCACCTGTAGCAACTACAAGGGAAGGTGTCTTTGTATGCGGGGCGATCCAGGGACCAAAAGACATCCCCCAGTCTGTTATGGAAGCATCTGCAGCCGCAGCGGCATCCAGTGTGCTTTTGAGCGAGAGCCGTTGGACACAGACCCAGGTTCAGGAGATGCCGCCGGAGACCAATGTGATCGGCGAGCCTCCGCGCATCGGGGTATTCGTGTGTCAGTGCGGCATCAACATCGCCGGTGTAGTGAACGTGCCGGAAGTGCGGGATTATGCCAGGACGCTCCCGTACGTCACATATGCTGAAGACAACATGTACACCTGTTCCCAGGATACACAGGTAAAGATGGCCGAGGTGATCAAGGAGCAGGGGATCAACCGGGTGGTGGTTGCTGCATGTACCCCCAAGACCCATGAGCCCTTGTTTCAGGAAACCCTGATGAATGCCGGGCTGAACAAGTATTTGTTCGAAATGGCCAATATCCGTAATCAGGACTCATGGGTGCATGGCAAGGACCCCTCAGCCGCCACGGAAAAGGCAAAAGACCTCGTGCGAATGGCAGTTACCAAGGCAGCCCTGCTGGAACCCCTTCCGGACACTGAACTGGGTCTGGAACCGGTCACTATGGTGGTCGGCGGCGGTGTTGCCGGCATGGTGTGTGCGAAAAACCTGGCAGACCAGGGTTATGAGGTCCATCTGGTTGAGCGCTCAGAGGAGTTGGGGGGTCAGGCCAGGTTTCTCAATAAGACCTGGAAGGGTGAAGACATCCAGGCCTATGTGAAAGATCTTGCAGACGAGATAGAAAAAAGTCCTCAAGTCCATGTGTGCCGATCCACCGAGCTTACCAATGTGGACGGTTTTGTAGGCAACTTCTCCTCCACCTTAAAAAACGGAGATAAAGAAGTCGAGCTAAAGCACGGAGTGGCGGTAGTCGCCACCGGTGGTCATGAATACAAGCCCGTTGAATACCTCTATGGTAAAGATTCCCGTGTGCTCACCCATCTGGAAATGGATGCACGGTTCGTTCAGGATGATCCGTTACTCAAGGAAATCAAATCAGCAGCCTTTATCCAGTGTGTTGGCTCTCGTGAACCTGACCGTCCCTATTGCAGCCGCGTGTGCTGTACCCACACTGTGGAGAGCGCTTTGGAGCTCAAACGGCGCAATCCGGAAATAGACGTGTATGTAATGTATCGCGACATGCGGACATACGGGGAGCGGGAAGACCTCTTCAGAGAGGCCAGGGAAAAGGGAGTTATATTCTTTCGCTATGATCTGCAATCCAAGCCAAAGGTGAGTGGAGGAAAGGATGCCCTGGAGATCGAGCTGGAGGATCATATCCTGAAAAGGCCTGTTATCCTCCGGGCGGATCTTCTTGTGCTTGCAACTGCTATTGTGCCGTCTGAAGCAGGACAACTGGCCACATTTTTCAAGGTCCCTGTAAATGATGATGGATTCTTCATTGAGGCCCATGCCAAGCTGAGACCGGTTGATTTTGCAACTGATGGAATCTTTCTTTGTGGACTGGCGCATTATCCAAAATCCATTGACGAGAGCATTGCGCAGGCCCTGGCAGCAGCGTCCCGCGCATCCGGCCTCATCGCAACAGGCAAGGTCTTTGCGAGCGGCACTGTGGCCCGGATCAACCCCATGTGGTGCAGTAGCTGCGGGGTGTGTGTCAGCATCTGCCCATACAATGCCCCTTCAATAATCGAAGGAGGACGATTTGCAGGCAAGGCGGAGATAAATCCGGTACTGTGCAAGGGCTGCGGCCTGTGCGTGGCATCCTGCCGATCCGGGGCCATAGATCTCAAGGGCTTTGCTCAGGATCAGATAATGGCCATGATTGATGAAGTGTAGGAGAAAAATATGAACGACTGGGAGCCGAAGATTACGACCTTTCTTTGTAACTGGTGCAGTTATGGAGCCGCTGATCTGGCAGGCGTGAGCCGTTTTCAGTATCCCCCGAATTTCAGGATAATCCGTGTACCCTGTTCAGGCCGTGTGAGCCCGAAGTTTATATTGGCTGCCTTCCGTCACGGGTCTGACGGTGTGTGGGTCTCCGGGTGACACCCCGGAGACTGCCATTACCTGGAAGGTAATTACTATGCAAGAAGAAAATTCGCCCTGTTAAAAGGGCTTCTGGAGCATATTGGGATTGAACCAGGCAGGCTGCATTTCTCCTGGATATCATCTGCAGAGGCGACGAAGTATGTTGATGTAGCGCGGGAAGTGGCAAAAGAAGTAAAGGCCCTTGGGCCTGCGAAACACTTTATCAAGAAAAGGGCCGAGGTAGCATAATGCTGGAGTACACCAAGAAGATCAGGGAGACTGCCAGGAAGCTGTTCGAAGAAGACAAGGTGGATGTGTTCATCGGTTACAAGAAGGGGAGCGTCCCTATGATGAACCAGCCGGTCCTCATCAGCAATGCCGATCAAGTGGATTTACTCCATTGGGATAGTAACTGTGGGCTGAACCTGTGCAATTATCTGACCAAGCGGACAGACAGGATAGGGATTGTTGCCAATGGATGCAATTCCAGAAACATCGTTACGCATATCACAGAAAACCAGATCAGCCGGGATCAACTCTATATTGTCGGCATCCCATGTAAAGGCATGATCGACCACCGGGCCGTGCAAAGGGCTGTAAAGCAAAAAGAGATTCTTGAAATAAAAGAACAGGGGGAGACCTTCACCGTAAAAGGGAAAGATTTTGAGGACACATTCAATAAAAAAGACTATCTCCAGCGCAACTGTCTGGTCTGTACCCACCGCAACCCTGTAATATTTGATGAGATGGTTGCTCCGCCCGTGGAGGAACAAATTGAAGTAGATGCCTATAAGGATGTCAAACAGATCGAAGGCATGGATCCAGAAAAAAAATGGAATTTCTTTACCAGGATGATAGACAAGTGCATCCGCTGTTATGCCTGTAGAAACGCCTGTCCCTTATGTTACTGTCCCACCTGTTTTGTGGATGAATCAAATCCCCAGTGGGTAGGCAAAAGCAGTGATCCTATTGATACCATGACCTTCCACATATTGAGGGCCTATCACTGTGCAGGCAGGTGCACAGACTGCGGCGCGTGTGAAAGGGTCTGTCCGGTTGGTATCCCCATGAGGCAGTTTACCAAAAAGCTCAACAAGGACGCGCAGGAGCTCTTTTCCTGGGAAGCCGGGCTGACTCCGGATCAGCGTCCCCTTTTAGACGTATTCCGGCCTGATGATTACAACGATTTCATAAGGTAGTGCCTCATGACAAAAAAGATCTATACCAAAGAAGAGTGGATAAAGGCATTAGCAGGCCTAAAATCCTCTTACAATATATTTGTTCCGGTCAGGGATGGAGACTTTCATACCTTCAAGGCCCTGGATGAGAAGAAAAATCCTGACTTTAATTTTAAAAACACACGGCTCTCTCCAAAATCACTGGTGTATCCCCAATCGGAGCGGATATTTGAATACACCCTGGATGAAGATGATCCTGATGCGAATATCCTTAGAGAATCCGTAAAGGACTACTCTCCCCGGGCAGTCGTTGGGATAAGGCCCTGTGACGCCCATGCCTTTCAGATCGTTAAACTCAATTTTGATAATCCCGAGTATCAAGATCCCTGGTGGATACAACGGTATGAATCAACCACTTTTGTGGGACTTGGGTGCAACGCCCCTGACTCCACGTGTTTCTGTACCTCTGTAGGTGGCGGCCCATTCAGTGAGAAAGGGTTAGACGCGATTCTCTACGACCTGGGAGACTCATTCCTTGTAAAGGCCCTGACAGACAAAGGCGAGATATTCATAGAAAAGGCACAAGGTGGAAAAGAGGCAGATGAGACAGCACTGAAGGTCGGTGAAGACCTGGCAGCCAGTGCTGCAGATAAAATAGAGCAAAAAGTCTCTATTGACAAGTTAAAGGACAAGGTGCAGACCGAGCTTTTTGATGCACCATTCTGGAATGACGTGGCCTTTGCGTGCATTAATTGCGGCACCTGTACATATCTGTGTCCCACCTGCTGGTGCTTTGATATCCAGGACGAGGTACTGGGAAAACAGGGAGACCGGATCAGGAACTGGGACTCCTGTATGTTTCCGCTCTTTACACTCCATGGCTCAGGTCACAATCCAAGGGCCAGGAAGGTCCAGCGTGTGCGCCAACGATTTATGCACAAGCTTAAATACTATGTGGACAAGTACAACAACGGAGTTCAATGCTCAGGATGCGGCAGGTGCGTCAGGAATTGTCCGGCAAATATAGATATCAGGGAAGTTTGTGAGTTGATGAATGGTTGATTCCGCTGAAAATACCTCATCTGCGGCGTTGCTTCAATTTCCTCATCACGACGACGTACGTCTAAGTACGCCTTATTCCTCGGAAATTTCGCGCCTTGCATCTGAAGCATTTTGAGCGGAATCAGCCTTGGAGACTTTTTGCACGAGAATCAATAACATGGAGAAACTCTTGAAAAACCCATACCTACCCTATCCGGTTCGTATAGATAAGATTATCACAGAGACTGAAGACAGGAATCTCAAGACCTTCAGGTTTGTGTTTCTCAACCCCGGGGATGAAAAGAAGTTCTCATACACCCCCGGTCAATTTGCAGAGCTTTCTATAGCAGGAAAGGGAGAAAGTCCCATTGGTATAGCGTCTTCTCCCACAGAGAAGGGACATATAACCTTTACCGTGAATAAGGTCGGGTTGGTTACGACGCGCCTGCACAACATGAAAGAAGGCGATGTGATGGGCATCCGCGGGCCTCTTGGCAACTGGTATCCCTGGGAAGAGATGGAAGGGAAGAATGTTGTCATTATAGGCGGCGGCTTTGCCTTTACCACATTGAGATCCAGTATCATCTACATGCTTCATCCGGAAAACCGTTCCAGGTTCAAGGATATTACCGTGGTATATGGTGCCAGGTCTCCTGGCATGCTGCTTTACAAGGATGAGCTTGCAGAGTGGGAGCAAAGGGATGATATCCATATGCATATCACCGTTGACGGGACGGATGATCCGGACTGGAAATACAACATAGGCTTTGTCCCCACCATTACAGAGCAGAAGATTACCAGTGCGGATGACGCCATTGCCATTGTATGCGGCCCGCCAATCATGATCAAGTTTACACAGCCTGTCCTTGAGAAAGTGGGGTTCCCTCCGGAGAGGATCATCCTCTCCCTGGAAATGCGCATGAAGTGCGGTATCGGCATGTGCGGCCGCTGTAATATCGGCGATCAGTTTGTGTGCAAGGACGGCCCTGTCTTTTCCCTGGCACAGCTCAAGAATATGCCTCCGGAATATTAGTCTGAAGTTCCTGACGTAATTAACTCCTGAGTCTGTCCTAACATACTGATAATACAGGTAATACTGGGTAATTGTGGGGATTTAAGGCGTTAAAATGTAGTCATGTATTCTATCAATAAATGTCAAATATATCTTGACTTATACACGATAATAAGCTATATATAGTAGTCATGTACATCGCTACAATACCAAATCGCAACTCGCCACCAGCCATTTTGCTCCGCGAAAGTTATCGCGAGAATGGAAAGGTCAAAAATCGCACATTGGCAAATCTTTCCAGCTTGCCACCACAGTCCATTGACATCCTGCGCCGTTCCCTCAAGGGCGAAAATCTTGTCTCGACCGATGTCTTTGAAATCGTTGAGGACGGATCTCCCGCTCATGGTCACGTCGATGCCGTAATGACAGCCATGAGGCGGTTGGATTTCTCAAGGCTTATCTGTTCGAGGCGTTCACGCCGGAGAGATTTGGTTGTTGCCATGGTTACGGCCCGTATCCTTGAGCCCAAATCAAAACTGGCAACCACGGTCTGGTGGGCGGATACGACACTGCCTGAGATACTGGACGTCAGTGATGCTGATGAAGACGATCTTTATGATGCTATGGACTGGCTGTTGGAACGTCAGGACAGCATTGAAAACAAGTTGGCAAGCCGCCATCTTGAAAGCAATGCTCTGGCGCTGTACGACCTG
>JGI24025J20009_10001994_pt1 | contig 15041 bp, 15 predicted proteins | sample Cruoilmetagenom3_FD_20009 | JGI IMG/M metagenome (IMG submission 20009)
CCTTGAAATTGCAACGCTATAGGCTTGCCTAGCCGAGAAGATGGTAATATAATCACCTGAAAAGGAGGCTCATCTTGAACGAGGAACTCCCAGAAGAAGAACGGGACCGCTGGGCGGAGGCCAAGTCTTTTCTTTGCGAGATCGTAGAGACCATCGTCCTCGTTCTCATCATCTACGGACTAGTAAGCCTGGGCTTTCTGCAGTTTCGCGTCATCCAGACCAGCATGGAACCCAATTTTCACGATGGCCAATACCTGGTAGTCAATAGACTGGTCTACCGGCTCCACCCTCCCCAAAGGGGCGATGTCATCATCTTCCACGCTCCTACCAACCCGGAGAAGGAGTACATCAAGCGAGTTATTGGTCTGCCTGGCGAAGCGGTAGAGATCAGGGAGGGGTACGTCTATGTCGATGGCCGGCGTCTGGAGGAAACATACATCGCCCAGGTCAATCGGCGCGGTTCGTGGGGCCCTTCCATCGTGGAGCAAGATGAATATTTCGTTTTGGGAGACAACCGGAACAACTCCAGCGACTCCCGCAGTTGGGGGATGCTCCCCCGCGAGAACATCATCGGCAAGGCCTGGCTATCTTATTGGCCCCCTCAAAAATGGGGGCTCATACCCCACTATACCTTTCTCACAGGGATACTTTATGTACGTCTCTGGATAAAGGAGAAGAGATGAATGCGAAGGCTTTTCCCCTTACCCTCGATGATGAATCGAGGGTTCCCCTGGTCGAGTTTCCACCCCAAGATCTGGTGGAGATCATCAAAGAACTTACCCTGGAAAAGGTAGCCGGTCTCATCGATGTCACCGATCTTAAGGCCGACAGCCAGGAGCCCAAGGTCAGGAAAATGGTCAACTGGGCACTGGATTACGGTTTCTACGCCATCTGTGTCAATCCGGTGGAGGTTGATCTACTGCCCAGGTTACTCAAAGGTAGCCCGGTAAAAGAGTCTTATGTGCTCGACTTCCCCCTGGGGAAATCCTCTATTCAGAGTAAGAGCCGGCAGGCAGCGGAGATAGTAGAGATGAGCCGAGATCTGAGGGGGGAGGGGCCCGGCAAGGTAGAACTGGATATGGTGATCAACGTGGGCCGCTTCAAGAGGGATCGAAACTACACTGGGGAGGAGATCGAAGCGGTGGTCCAGGCTGCCCAGGGGGAATTGGTCAAAGTGATAATCCGCTCTGGGGAACTGACCGAGGAGGAGATCGTAGAGGCGTGTCAGGTAGCTAAGGAGGCAGGAGCCCATTTCGTTAAGAACTCCACCGGCATGGATGCCCTAGGCGCTACCCCCGAGCATATCTGGCTGATGAGAGAAGCGGTGGGTCCCGATAGGGGCGTAAAGGCGGCGGGAGGCATCAGAGAGGCCATGACCGTGGTGAGGTTGATCTATGCCGGGGCGAAGGAACCTGAACTGAGAGAGCCCCTTCGATTCAGGATCGGCACCAGCAGTCCCTTGAACATCCTAGCCACCATGAACTGGATAAGGCTCAACCCCCAGGCCTGGGCGGAGGCTAAAGTCATCCCCTGCACCATCTGTCCTCACAGCCAGACAGCCAAGCAAAGGAGAGAGGTTCGGGAGATCTACATGAAAAAGTGCCGCCTCTGCCCCTACAGGCGACACAGAAAGGACAAGGACTTCTGATGGTAAGAGGTGGCTTCCATGGCAAGATCCTGCGGGTCGATCTCAGCCAAAAACAGGTGAGTGTAGAAACGCTAGAAGATAACCTGGCCCGAGACTACATAGGGGGGCGCGGGCTGGGAAGCGCCATCCTTTGGGATGAACTTCCACCAAAGATAGACCCCCTCTCTCCAAGGAACAAGTTGATATTGGCTACCGGCCCCCTGAACGGAACGGGAGCAGCCCTCTCCTCCCGCTACGAGATGGTGACCAAGTCACCCCTCACCAACACTATCTTGAGCACCAACTCCGGTGGCCGCTTCCCCATCGCCCTGAAGAGCACGGGGTTCGATGCCCTAGTCATAGAGGGTGTGGCCAAAAACCCCTGTTACCTATGGGTAGATGACCAGAAGGTAGAATTCAGAGACGCTTCCCCCTTGTGGGGCCTGAACAGCCACCAGACCACCGATAGGCTGCTAAAAGAGAGATCGCCCCAAGCAGCGGTAGCCTGTATCGGCCCCGCAGGAGAGAAGGGGGTGCTTTTCGCCTCGGTGATGAACGAAAAGGACCGAGCGGCGGGGAGAGGCGGGGCTGGCTGTGTGATGGGAGCAAAGAAACTGAAGGCGGTCGTGGTCCAGGGAAGCCATAAGACGCCCATAGCCGACCCAGAGGGGTTCCAAGAGGCCAGGAAGAACGCTCTCACCATCCTGAGCGAGGCCCCCATCACCAAGAACGCCCTGAAGGAGTACGGAACCGCCGTTCTCATCAATATCATCAACGAATACGGCGCGCTCCCCACCCGAAATTTCCAAGAGGGGTACTTCCCGGATGCCGACTCTGTCTCCGGGGAAACGCTCAAAGAACTCCTCTACGAGCGGAGCGTGGCCTGCGCTACCTGCTCGGTGGCCTGCGGTAGAGCCACCAGGACGACGGATCGCAGCGGGGAGGGGCCGGAGTACGAAACCATCTGGGCTCTAGGCCCCACCTGCGGGGTGAAGGACTTAGAGGTGATCGCTGAGGCCAACTACAACTGCAACGAACTGGGGTTCGATACCATATCCGCGGGCAACACCATCGCTTGTGCCATGGAACTATGGGAGAGGGGGTATCTGGATAAAGCCACCCAGGATATAATAAGGGAGGAGTTGGGTGGGGATCTGCGATTCGGAAACGGTGAGGCGGTGCTCAAATGCACCGAACTCATCGGTCGAAACGAGGGCTTCGGCAAATACCTGGCTCAGGGCTCTTTCCGATTGGCCTCGCGGTTCGGCCACCCGGAACTCTCCATGAGCGTCAAGGGACTAGAACTCCCCGCCTATGACCCCCGCGGCTTTAGGGCCATGGGGCTGGCCTATGCCACTTCCAACCGAGGTGGTTGTCATCTGCGGGCCTATCTCATCGGCCCTGAGGCTCTAGCCGCTCCCTATGCCGTGGACCGCTTCACTAGCGAGGGCAAAGCGCCCCTGGTCAAACTATATCAGGACCTGAGCGCGGTCATCGACTCCCTGGGCCTCTGCATCTTCACCATCTTCGCCCTCAACCCCGACCATTACGCTAGCCTCCTCTCCACAGTGACCGGGGAGCCCCTAGAGGCAAGACAACTTTTGAAGATGGGCGAAAGGATCTGGAACCTGGAGCGCCTCTTCAACCTGAGAGAGGGGTTTACAAAGCAAGACGACCGCTTACCCCCCAGGTTCTCCCAGGAAACTTTGCCCCGCGGCCACTCCAAGAACCAGGTAGTAGACCTTGCACCTATGCTGGAAGAATATTATAGACTCCGGGGTTGGGACAAAGACGGCGTTCCCACGGAAGAGAAACTGAAAGAGTTGGGGCTGGAATAATCAGCGGATGACCGGGGTTAGCGCCACCCAGGTCACGGCCAGCACTGGCGTTACATAAAGTATCCCTGTGGGAGAAGATGGTCTTAGAGGGCACGTTTGGGCATAGATATACGTAAAGTATCCCCGTGGGAAAGGCTAGTGCGCTTTCTTGAACCTTGCGGCCAATGAAGATGCGGATATGAAGACCAGAGAATCACATAGCGTTGACCTCCACCTCCACACTAACGTGGAGGGGGGAAAGTGGGAACTCGAAGAACTGGTCGAGTGCGCGGCCCAAAAGGGCCTCGGAGTCATCGCCGTCACCGATCACAACACCATGGAGAACGTGGAGACGGTACAGGCCCTAGCCCGTCCCCATGGCATCCGCGTCATCCCCGGCATCGAACTCGATCTGGCATTTCAGGGGAAGTATTGGCATCTGCTTCTCTATGGCAATAACCCGCAAAATGAGCACCTCCCTCCCCTCCTAGAGCGCATCCATCTCTCCAACGAACTCAGCGCCCATCTGGTACACGAGGAGATGCTCCGTCGAGGTTACGACCTCCCGCCCTTCGAGGCTATTAGGGCCATGCGTCCCACCACCCACGTGGCTGATGTGGCCCAAGCCCTGGCTGATAAGCGATACGCCAGCGATGCCCTGGCTGGCTTCGCCATTATAGATGGGATGCGACTAACTTACGAGTTGAACCTCCCTTCCCACATGGTCTCCATGGCTGAAGCGATAGAGGTGGCCCACCAAGACGGGCTTCTGGCTATCCTCGCCCACCCCGGCCGGGCCATAGAGGGGGCCATGGAGATAGCCAGCGAAGAGGAACTCAAAGGGATGATAGAGATAGGGTTAGACGGGCTGGAGACATACTACCCTTCCCACACCCAGGAGCAGATCGCCTCCTTCCTGAAGGTAGCAAGGGAGCACGGGTTGTTCCTCACTTGTGGCTCCGATTCCCACGGGCCCAGCCACCGTCTCCCCCACCCTTGGCCTGCTAGGCTTTGTAGAAGGTTTCTGGAGTATTGGGAACTGAATATCTGGCCTTGACCTGAAAGGTTCTCTCTGTTAAAATGAATATGTGAATGCCCCCATCGTCTAGTGGACTAGGACACCACCCTTTCAAGGTGGCGACGCGGATTCGAATTCCGCTGGGGGCACCAATGCTATATTGACTTACTCGTATCCAATCTCGAATCTCCTTTTTGAACCGACTGCCTTGCCATCGCCATCATGGGGATGAGCATCTAACTAGCGATCCTGTGGCACAATTATCAACCTCGGATCTACAGATACAATGAGGGCGGCATCATCCTGCAAGCAGGAGATAATAAGCCGGACTTCAACCACTACCGGGGCGTTTAGTATCTGGCAGCAGGGTGGGAGAAGGAATGTGAGGGTGTGACCAGGTGAGAGAAGACATGCGAGAACCCCCAGTTCAGGGTAGTTGCGCCGTTCTAGTCAGCTGCGGATAGCGCGCAAAATCGGCCTGATATGCGCAATGCCGATCCTGAGCAGACAGCAGTATCTACATCTCCATTGGTGCGTGGGGGAAGTTCTTGGAGGATGGGGAGCTCTTGAAGATGCCGTTGAGTGTGCAGGACATCATGCACTAATGGATGGAATACACATGGGGAGGTTCTATGCAGAAGTGCAAGACTACTTACATCATCCTGGTTCCGTTCTAGGTGAAGCATAGGCGCGCAGCCTAACCACTCACTGGAGGCGACGGGGGATGCGACGCGAAATGCAAGAGATGCTTTACGATCGGGATGCGCTTGAAGCTAGGGAAGGTATTAGCCTCGGCCGCTCACCTCGATCCTGTTAGCCCACTCAACGCGGTTTGCCTGCCTCTCAAGAGCGCAGGTATTACTGAAAGCGAAGGAGGCTCCAATGTTTGAGAATAAGCGAGTTCGTCTACTGACCCTTGCCGCATTGATACTGTTCCTCGCAACGCTGGCCTGTGGTCAAGATGTTTCTCCGACCTTAGTGGGGCAAGTGACCACTGAGCCGTCGGACGAGGAACAAGCGACTGCTACAACAGAGCCTGATGCAACAGAAGCTCCAGTTGAAGAACCAACATGGGCTCCCACTGAAGTGGGAGAGGTTTTGACACAGGTTCTGTACGATCACGACCACACTACAAGTGGCCTTGTACTGGACACCGGAGGCGATGTGGACACCGAGATTGTATCCGTCGGCAGTCCCCCGGGACAGGCTCTACGGACCGGCAACGGGGAAGTGCTGTCTTCTACTGATGGAAACAGGGTAGAAGACTATTACATGCAGTTCCGTATAGATGACGAGTTCATCTTTCGCGGTTCGCCGACCTCGCGAGTCCAGATCGAGATCGAATACCTCGATGAGGGGACTGACACGTTCAGCATTCAATACGATGCCATCAGCGGGGGGCCTGCAGGGGACGGTCGATTCAAGAATACGGGTGTTGTCGTCAAAACCAATAGCGGAGAATCCAGGACCGCCGTCTTCCCGCTGTGTGATGCCTACTTTGGCAATCGTACCAACGGCGCTGATTTCCGTATTGCCGATAGCGCTGATGGCGCCGAGACCATCCTCCGTGTGGCCGTCTCCCTGGTCACACCCCCATCGGGTCCAGTCACCATCCATGTCGATTCCTGTGGGGCAAACCCATTTGATGACCAGCCAGACAGCGACGCCATCCAGGCCTGCATTGACCAGGCGTGCGGCGGCGATACTGTCCTTTTCACCTCCGGAGTGAACAGGCCTGATTATCAGGGTTATGTGATTGACAAAACGGTCTTCCTGGCAAGAACTTCGGCAAAAAGCGACCTCACCTTTAGCTCCACAGACCCTGACAACCACGCCCTGCTGACGGCCTCGCCCGATTTACTGGGTTTCGTGGTGCGGCTCTTCGCCCGTTCAGGCATTAGCGACGCCGGTAATATCGATAACATCACCGTCAGCCATCTGGACTTAGATGGCAACCGCGCCGAACGCAAGTGTTATGGGGCTGACGAAATTGGCAACGGCATAGACGATAATTGGGGTTCCTGGCTGCCGGAGTGCGACGTGTTCGATGATGCCTGGTGCAACCCGGGCACCTTGGCGATGAACGGAGATATGGACTGGGAGGACCCTGCCCAAGACTACCTATCGAACCCATCGCGTTGGAGCACCGGGCTTGCAGTAGACGATCTGCGCATCTCACAGACGGAGTGCGCAACGGGCCTAGGTCTGACCGGTGCGGCCAGCATCATCCGGGATACAACAATTGATACGGCCGGCGATCACGTTCATGTGGCTGGCTGTTCTCCGACAGACAATGACGAGGGTCTCGGGGCCTGGGCAGATGGAATCACATTTACAGGGCCAGGCCACCTCGTCACGGGCAACACCATCATCAATCCCTCTGATATCGGGATTACCCTCTTCGGAGGTGTGGACACAGTCATATCGTATAACACCGTCAAGGCTACCCCAGGTAACTACGGCATGTTCGCAGCTATCAACATTGGCCCCGTGACTTATGGCAATGTCTCAGGTGTTCAGGTGGTCGGCAATCAAGTGATTAATGAGGGAGACGAGTCTTGTGGCGGCATCCACTCCGGCATTGACATCGGCCCGCATATGTGGGGAGCGGGTTGCCGGAATGATAACCGCGATCCTGGCTTAATCGGAAATCCTAACGCGTGTATGGTTGATCCTCCCCAACCCTTTGGGACTTTGTGCATTGTCGGCTCGAGCTGTCAAATATGGGCTTACGTCGCTGCGGGGACAACCTTCACGCTAACGGACAACTACGTCTCCGGCGCCCAGGTGAACTACCTGATCGAAGGGCTGGATCTGGTCGGAACGCTTGTCGAGTCTGGGAACACCAGTGGCCCGCCCCGAATGACGGACTGGGAAAGCGCGAAAGCCGGGTGCACCATGGATGGAGTCACCGATAGGTGGGAGACGATCGACCGGGTCGCTCGCCATCCCACCCTAGATGGCTGGACAGATCAACGCATCCACTGCGAACGGTGATGAACCTGCAAATCGGATCAATCAGACTGCTCAATCCCTACTGCGGGCTAACCATGTTGCAGCGGACGCAGAGAGCAGGGCAAATCGCAGACCGGTTCTAGGCGTGGGTCTGGAATATGCATGCGTAGGGCTCGAAAAGTTAGGCTGTAGTTGACTCCCGGCCCTTGACGCGAACCCGCAATCTGTGATTGACTCATTTCAGATCTGAAAAGGGAACCATTCTTGGCTCCTCTACCCCCTACGCATGCTAGCACTGGCTCGCAGTTCCAGCGAACTCCACTTCGACCGAGACTACAACATCCTTTCCCAGGAGTTGTCCGGCGGCCATTTCATCACCAAAAGAGGAGTTCGAGGTGCAAGAATAGGCACTGAATGCTCTAGAAGTCATACTCTAGGCATTTGCCTCGTTCCTATGCCCATAAGCGTAATGGGCTCTGCGCCACAACCAAAGGAGCAAAAAAGATGAGGACCCTAACCATCGGCGGACTGACGCTAGCCAACCTGGTTTTCACCGTGGTCAGCAATAGTGGCCTTAAGTTGTCGGCTTCTAGTCGAGGATGGCAACGTTTTCTTGGGTGGCAAATCGTGGGCAACCTTTCCGGCTTACTAGGCGTATTGGCCTTCACCCTCCTTTTGCGCTTCATCTCCCTCTACCTGGCTTACGCCCTCACCGCCGGCCTGGGCTTCCTCTGCGTGCAGATCATTGCCGCCCGGTTTATATTCCAAGAACCCATCTCTATGGTCCAGTGGCTAGGGACGCTCCTCATCGCGGCCGGGATCATCACCATCTCCTGGGGAAAATAGGAGCCTGCATTGGCTAGACTGAGCGCTATCGCCAGGTCAGTGATCCGCCGATTCGACTCGTTTCTACGCCGCTTATACGGCATCCATGAGTTTACGGCAGAAGACGACTGCATCCTTAGGATCGGCTTCGCCAAGAGCGACAGGGAGTTGACCCTCTCCGACGGGACGAAGATCCTCAAAGGGGAAACGATAGGTGAACTCCACGCCTGGAACGAGCATATCCCTCCCATGCCCAAAGAGGGACCAGACTTGGCCTGGGGCTTACGATTCCACCGCTTGATGAGAAGATCCCTCGTCGAACTAGCTAAATACATCGAACGCGCACCGGAATGGAAAGGGGTCAGAGCCTTTAGGGGGGAGCCAGCGGTTGATGCCCAGGAAGGACTCAAACAAGTGACTGAACTGCTCGGACGACTAGGCTTTGACCTCCTGCCCTTGGGTCGCTCTATCAGTCGCCTAAAGCCCTTCTTGGAGTTTTGGGAGAATATCTACCTTTGGGGCCTCATCTGGACCTTCAACCCTGCTAGCCTCAAAGGGAAGAGGCTCCTCGACCTACAAAGGTGTCAAATCTGGATCTCGCGCCGAAGGCTACTCGAAAGGTATAAGAGCCGCTAACGCCCCCTTACGCTGAGCACAAACAAGGGGTGGAACGGTGCCTCCACCCCTTGTCCTCCTCGTGCGAGACTCTTATCTACCTTTCTGCGTAGGCAGCTTGGGGATCAGCCAGGAGAGGAAAGCGTCATCACTACGGGTCTGCATGAAGACCTTGCCCGGCCCGGTCAAATCCACCACCAACCCCTCCCCACTGAAGAGGGTGGACTTGATCCCTCCCACCGCCTTCACCCTGAACCCCATCCCTTCGGAGAAGGCCACTAAATGGCCAGTGTCCACCGTATAGACCTCGCCCGCCCCCAAACCCTTCTCGTGGATAGCCCCGTAACTACCGAGGATCAAGGTACCGGTGCCTGAGGCTTTTAGCATGATCAAACCTTCCCTGGCGAAGAAGGTCTGGGCTCCTGTCCATTTGGTATCGATTTCGATCCCCTCGGAAGAGGCGACATAGGAACCCGACTGAACTACCATCATCTCATCTTTTAGGTCCAGCACCATCATGTCCCCAGGCAGGACCGGGGCCAGGGTGATCTCGCCGCCCTGGGCCGGGGCGCGATAATCGTTGAGAAAGAAACTCTCTCCGCCTAGCATGGAGCGCTTGAGGGAGGCCAGTATGCCCCCTGCCATCTTGGTCTCCAGGGTCACCCCGGGCGACATGGAGACCATAGCCCCCGCTTCCACGCGAATCGCCTCGTTGGGCTCCAGTTTGACTACGGTCAAAGAGTAAGATGGGCGATACACGATTTCGATTTGCATCTCTCTACCTCCTATTTTCAGGCTAACCATCGTTAAACACGAGTAATCCACATCTAACAAAGCCACTCTTTGTGGCCTATCTCGCCCTGGGTATATAGCCCCGATACACCTCTCTGGCCTCCTGAACGGTGATGAAGGCGCCCCCATCAACCTCACGACCAACAGAGGTAATGAGGGGGATGTCTTTTCTTTTGGCTACGACATCTATTATCCCCACCCTACCGGCGCGGCCCTCCCCCAGCATCTCTGTTACTCCATATCCCTCCTCCCTAAGGGCCAGAGCGATCCTCCTCCCTTTTTGCAGCGAGACGATACGCACCAGCACATAGCCTAGAGCCAACCTCCCCTCAATCGCTATCCCCACCCAAGTTCCCACAGCGAAGCCCAAACAGTAGGCTAGGACATTGGGAATGTTGCTCAAATCTTGCACTACCTTCCCGATGGCTACCAGAAATAGCAACGCCTCGACGAAACTCATGATTGAGGCCAGGAGTCGCTCTCCTCGTACCACAAAGAGCACCCTGACCGTACCCAAGGCGATATTCGCCACCCGCAAGAAGAAGATAAACAAGGCCCAAAGTATCACTTCCATATAACTTTACCTCTATTCAAGGGTTGATCGACCTCTCCCCACCCTCCTCACTCTGCACCTCTATCCAGATCGTCTGCTTCTAAGGGCGGAGTCCCCGCCGGGATCTACTAGGATGAAGAGACTCTCGACAAGCAAAGGGGGCCAGGCTGTCCAGGGGACTCCACCCCTGGCCACGGCCCAGGGCCAAATCATCCTTTAATCTCAACCCCGGCTATAGGCGGCTAGGAAGCGAGCCAGGGAGCGGTCGTAGGTCCGCTCCACCTCTGGGGGGAAGAGGCAACCCGGCAACTCGCCCATCTTCCAATGATACTCTATACATTCGCAACAGATCCCTTTGCGGCTGCAAGGCTCGTAAGTGCAGGTGCACCGGGCCAGATTCTTATCCTGTACGCACTCACGCATCTTTTCCTCCTTCCTCGCCCTTCCCCAAGGCCTCTCCCGGGAAAGGAAATTCCAGTTAGACGGCAGCCCCTCCTCCAGTTAACCACCCCGCAGCAAGCTGCGGGGTATCCTGGCGGTTTTTCATAAAAGTGGTGATCGAGGCTACCCCTTTGCACCCTAATACTCTCCGCGCTTAGCCACCCATCCTCAGTCGAGCATCTTCAGAAGTTCTTCATATTGCTCATCGCGGATGGTGAAGCCATGTTTGGGCTCCGGAAATAGCCCCTCTCGCACCTCCTCCGCGTAACGCTTGAGGCCCTTGACTATCGCCTCCCCCACGTCAGCATACTGCTTGGCGAACTTGGGAGTGAAGGCCGGATAGAGCCCAAACATATCGTGGAAGATCAAAAGTTGCCCATCGCAGTCTGGCCCTGCTCCGATGCTGATGATCGGTATCTCCGCTCTCTCCGTCACCAACTTACTGACCTTGGAGGGGACGCACTCCAATAAGACGGTGAAGGCTCCCGCCTCTTCCAAAACTTTGGCGTCGTCGATAATCCTCTTGGCCATCAGGGCGTCCTTTCCCTGGACCTTGAACCCTCCCAACATGGACATGCTCTGAGGGGTGAGTCCCAGGTGGCCCATTACCGGGATTCCGGCCCTAATTATGGCCTCCACGCGGTCGACCATAGTCAGGCCCCCTTCCAATTTGATCCCGTCACAGCCACCCTCGCTCATGAAGCGGCCAGCGTTCTGCACCGCGATCTCGGTGGAGGGCTGATAGGACATGTAAGGCATATCCCCCAGGACAAAGGAGTTCTTGCAACCCCTGGTCACCGCCTGACTGTGGGCGATCAATTCCGCCATAGTGGCCGGCAGAGTGGTGGAGTACCCCAGTACGGTCATAGCCATCGAGTCGCCCACCAAGACGATATCTATACCCGCTCTATCGGCGAAGACCCCGGTGGGGTAATCATAAGCGGTGATCATGGTGATCCTCTGACCACGTTCCCTCATCTCCAAAAGTTGAGGCAAAGTGACCTTGGTTCTCTCGCTCATCTATTCTTCCTTTCTCTCTAAAGTTGACGAGTAGCCACAGGCTCGCTTGAATTCATTAACGACCAGGCCAGCGCCAAACGAGCGGCTCCTTTCCTACGGGGTAGACATCCAAAATCTGCCAGTGGCGCACCGGGTATCCGTCCGGCCTTCCCCCATATCCAAAGCGTGTGAAAACATCGAATACGTATTCTCTTGCTTCGCCACCCCCGGACACTTCTACCCAGAGCCGGGCGAAACCCGCCCCTCGGCTATCGCTGATAATATTCGGTTCGCAGCATGTGCCCCACCACTCGATTTTCAGCACCCGATGGCTCAACTCAGGCCCTAGTTCCTCAAGTTCCGTGGTTACGGAGTGGCGCCGCGCTTCATACTCCGGTCCCAGCCACTCGCTGGCAGGCCACAGCGCCAAGGCCTGGTCTCGATCTCCTCGCGATACGAGGCCGAGATACGATGCCACCTTCGCCTGGGGCATTTCCCCAATCGCCCGCTCGACCAGACGATTCACAGGCCCAAGAACAGGTGCATACATGTCCGGAATGAAACATAAGGCAAAGGCCACAAATGCTATACCCAGAATCACAGCGACCGAGCCGGCCAATGACCAACGCTTCACCCTAAGGCGAGTGCGCCAGAGGGTCAAGCCTCCCACAACCACTAGCAACGGCCCCAGGAGAGGAAAAACGTATGGTATTAGGAGCGAGAGAAGTTTGGACATGCCACAACCTCTCCAGCCAGTGGCATTTCACTCCAAATAAACGAAGGGACTAATCACTGCTGACTAGCCCGCCCCCCACCTTCAGGGCTTGGGGATAGCCAAGTCGGCAGGCCCCACGCCAGACATGGTGGCCTCAGGGAAGTTCTCTTGGATTATCTCGTGGATGATCTGAGCGTATTTCACCTTCTCCCGGCCCCAGTCGGCCAACATCTGGCCGCTCACCCAAGGCTTGTAGAGGGCCGCCCCCGTGGCCGCGCAGGCGGGGCCGGGCTCTATCTTGAAATAGCAAGGAGCACAAACCCTGGCCATATCTGGCGCCTCGTAGAAGCGCATATACCCGCCGAACGACTCGGTGAGGATGATATGCACATCCAGCGGTATATCCACCGCCTGGCGGATGGAGGCGAACTGAGGCAAGGTCAAATCGGCCACCGGGTTGAAGGTACCCGCCCCCAACATCTCCAGAACTCTAGCCCCTGCCGCCGAGCCGTGGCCGGCATAGATGGAGACCTTAAAGATCACATCCTCCGGGATGTCGCCCTTCTTCCTCATCTCGTTGAGGAGCCAGAGAAGCCCCTCGTCGATGACCAGAAAGCCTCGAAAGCCGAGGTCTATGCACCGCATGATGTCAGTGATCACCTCACGGAGCGCGTCCGAGCCCCGGAAACGCAAGCCCGATATGATCCCTTCCGGGGTATATGGCTGGCGCCCTATATCCCAGGCTGCCCGAGGGCCTGGGGTCAGGATCACCTCCATCTGAGCCTCAGCCGCCATCTGGGCGAAATCCCTCAGTTCCGCCTTATCCAAGAGAGTGGCCCCCATCACCACGGAGATCAAACGGTGGATGGGCATCTTCCGTTTCCTCGACTCGTCTATCACCGCCTCCAGCACCTGAGGCCGCTCCACCCCTGAGATCTCCATCCGATACCAAGCCCCATCGGGGAACCGCTTAGGGCTGGTGGGCAAATCATAGGCATCCCGCCCGGGGATGCCCACCTGCTCCATCGCCCTTCCCACATCTTCCATCTTCATCGATGAACCTCCTCTCGAAGTTGTCGAAATTGTAGCATCGCTCACCAAGGCTGTCAACAACTTACGCTTCTATACCGCCTTTCAGGCTGTCCACCGTTCCTCTTACCCTTTTGTCCAAGCCTTGCGATCGAGGTAGCAGAGGCTTTCACACCAAGCGGTGACATACCGGTCGGCCCCTAGATACATGGCTGGCTTCACTGAAGATAGATCGAGCATCCCCTCATCCGTCAGTGCTCCCTCTACGAGGTGAACCATCACTATCTCTCCTACGAACCAGGTGTGATCTCCAAAGATGTGGTGACTCACCAGTTTGCACTCGTAAGCGGCATAGGCTTCCGCCAGGATGGGCACCGAGGTCAAAACCGGCTTATCCTCGGCGATCTTGAAGACCTCGAACTTGTCCACTTCCCTTCCCGTGCTTCCCCCTACCGCGGCGATTACCCCCGCCTTCTCGAGAGGCAAGAAGTTTACCCCGAACTCTCCCGCCTCCAAGACGAGATCGTGGGTGAACCTCTTGGGGGAGATGGCCACGCCGTAGAGAGGTGGCTCAAAAGAGAGGGCCGAATGCCAGGCTGCGGCCATGGCGTTCGCCTTTTCTCCAATACGAGCAGTCACCACCGCCACCACCGACGGATAATGTTGATAGAACTTCCCGACCCCTTCGATGCAGACCTTTCCCATGGTGATACCTCCTCTAGAACCTCGTTCTCTCCTTCGGGCCAGATGTAGCATCGCCCTTTAGAGCGGCGATCTCCCCTGAACCGGCTGTCCTTACAGGATCCCCAGGGATAGGCGGTATTAGGGTAGCATCAGCCTGCCCCCCGGCCTGGCAAGCATCGGGGCAGGCTGGCACGTAGCAGGCCAGGGATCTTACCATCTGACACCCCTCGCCTTCCTCAACTGTCAGGAGGTAACTCCCGACAGCGCTTAGTACCTCCTCTAGAACCTCGTTCTCCCCTTGTAGGCTTCCCACTCCTGGCCGAAACGGTCGGCCAAGGCTTTCTCCTCCAGTCTGGCTCGATAGATGGTGCTTGGTAAGGCCAAAAGCAAAGTCGCGAGAATACCAATGGGGCTGCCGAACATGAGATCGAGCCCTAGGACTATGACCATGAAACTAAAATACAGGGGGTGCCTGCACCAACGGTACGGCCCCGTGGTTACTAGATGGGCAAGGTTCGGCTCCACCTCCCCCAAAAAGCCCCTGCGTAGGTAGTATGTGACGTAGAGCAACAGCAAGCCGCCCAAGAGAAAAACAACCTGGCCAAGTACCCTGGTCCCTTTGAATTCAGTAGGGTCCAAAAAGCACACTAGCAGGTTCAAGAGAAAGGCCAAGACCATAAGCAAAGGGGCAAGCCTATCTATTCTCATTGTATGTTTATGTGGCGTCAGCCTGCCCTGGCACGAGCAGGCCAGGGATGTTACCATCTGACGCTCCTCGCCTCCCTCGGCTGTCGGGAGGTAACTCCCGACAGAACTTTATAATGCTTCTGTAGCGTCGCCCTTTAGGGCGACGATCTACCCCGTCAGGCTAAAGCCCGACGCTACATTAACTTGTAGGAGAGGGGCTTGTCCTGAAGGCTCGCTTTGAAGGGCTCGTCCCCTCTCGGTTCAACCTCAACCGAGACCGAGCC